>OGCU01000186.1_pt1 | contig 41923 bp, 48 predicted proteins | sample 1570251 | NCBI WGS metagenome assembly OGCU01 (sample SAMEA2582182, study PRJEB24529) | metagenome | biome: Human gut stool | place: China | collected 2011
TCACTCATTTGCAGTGAATATCCTTAACAATGGTGCTAATATTAAAACAGTAGCCAGTTTGCTCGGACATAGCGGGCTGAAACATACGGAGAAGTGCCATTCAAGACACGCTGCAAGCACAAGCAGCACACTCTGTAAACCTTGCACTAACTTCCCGTAACTGGCTTATGGGCTGTTATATCGTGGAATTTGAACAAAACGGTGAAGACCGTGCTGCCTATGGTGAGCAACTCTTGAAGAAGCTGGAAAAACGACTGAATACCAAAGGGCTGAATGAACGTCGATTCCGGGAGTTCAGACGTTTGTATCTTGTTTATCCACAGTTGAAAGAAGAGGTTTTAGGCTATGTTATGTCGGGTTCGGGAATTCGGCGGTTGCCGACCGCCGAATTTGAAACAGAGATTCGGCGGTCAGTAACCGCCAAATTGCAAATGGTTTCAGAAATTGCAAATAATGACTGGAAATTGGCTGCTGAAAAGCTATTTAACAGATTATCTTCTACGCATTTGAATGCAATATCTGCTATTGACAATCCTATTAAACGTGCCTTTTATGAAATGGAAACGATTAGGGGATGCTGGACTGCAAAAGAACTGGAACGGCAGATTGATTCATTGTACTACGAGCGTAGTGGATTATCTAAAAACAAAGAAGCTCTTTCTGCATTAGTACAGCAACAGGCAGTTCAACTACAGCCTGCGAATGTAATAAATACTCCCTTGACCTTAGAGTTCTTAGGGTTAAATGAACGGGCATTAGTTACAGAGAATGATTTAGAGCAAGCCATCCTTGATAATTTACAAAAGTTCCTTCTGGAAATGGGACACGGCTTCTGCTTTGAAGCTCGCCAAAAACGCATACTGATAGATGAAGATTACTTCTTTGCTGACCTCGTTTTCTATCACCGCATACTGAAATGCCATGTCATAGTGGATTTAAAAATTGACAAATTCCACCATGAATATGCATCCCAACTGAATATGTATCTAAACTACTTCAAAGCAGAAGTAATGCAGCCCGATGATAATCCACCAATCGGTATTTTGCTTTGTACTGAAAAAGGAGATACTTTAGTTCGTTATGCCACAGCAGGATTAGACCCAAATATTTTTGTACAAAAGTATAAAATCCAGTTGCCCAGTGAGGAAGAAATCAAGAAATTTCTTTCAAAGGAGATAGGCTAACAACTTTCAATAAAAACAAAGGTTTAGTTCATTTTAGATATACAAGAGGAATGGACTAAACTTAATCTGTAACCTTTTCATTATAAAACCTCAAAAATTCCATTTCACCCACCTGCTTTAAAAATTTCTGATTTTCAATAAAGTCTTGTCCATACTTTAACCAACGTTTTGTAAAACCTTTGAACTTAGTACAAGGAAATAGATGACATTGGTAGCAGTGTGTTATTCCTTTCTCAACGCAACACAGGTAAAATGTTCTACATTTTTCACAGCGGGTTTTGTTTTCCTCTGCTCCCTGACAATTTTTTTCATCTCGTGTGTAGCTTGGACAACCGCCACAGAACACACCACAAGCAGGAATACGACCATGATATGGTTTTATTACAGATAAGGTTTTTGCCATCCAAAAATTAGTCAAATTCAATTTATTTGCCTGTCGTTTTTGTTCCTTCTTCACCACGTATTTTTGCTTCTCAAAGAATGGACGAGCAGTTAGACTCACTTCTGATGTGATTTGTATAATACCTTTTGTAATAGCATATCGTTCTATTTCTTCCAAAAGCATAGTTGCAATGCCTTTGCCTTGAAAGTCTGCGTGAATGAACATAGAGTGCAGATAGCCTTGCGGCGTAATGGATGAAAAACCTACAATCTGAGACAATTGATTAACAGCCACAATAAAATAGTGAGTCTTTATCATTTCCTCTATATTGGAAAGATCATCTCCGCATGATGCCCAATCTTCAACTTCATCCTGTGAATAATCACGCCTGTTTACTACAAGCACGGTATTCTTATATAAATCTCTCAGTTCAGCACTATCAGATTGTTGCGCTATTCTGATTTTAAAGTCCATTTTCATCTTTGGTTTTGTATCTTTTCGTATAATACCTTATTATCATTAAGGGTTAAAACATATATCTGTTTTTCCGAATTATCGTTAAATGCTTCTTCTTCAAAACTTCCAAACTTGTGAATAATATCAAATCCAGCCCGTTCCAGATATGAATCCAATTCTTGAGGGAAAAACATCCTCATGTCCAAATTCTGGATTGAATGAAACTCGCCATTGATAAAATAGTGCCATTCTATGCGATTGATTTGGGTTGTACTCTCATAACGCATCGTTTGTTTTATCAACACATCCCGTCCATCATCCGTTGTATATTCGGCAATTACTGCCTGCACTTTTTCGCTCTCGACAATATACTGGATGTTGGGATTAAAGCAATCTAACAGAAATAAGCCTCCTGCTTTGAGATGATTTCTAACGCACCCTAACGCATTGAATAAATCTTCGTTTCTGTATAAATGGTGGATTGAATTAAATGGAATAAAGATTAGGTCGAATTTTTCTTGCAAGTCGAGCATTCTAATATCTGCTTCTATGAAATCAATCACTAATTCTGCTTCGATAGCCTTCATCTTTGCTTGTTCGAGCATTGAGGGTGTGTAATCTACTCCGCAAATGCTGTATCCATCTTTGGCAATGGGGATCGTAAGTCTGCCTGTACCACAGCACAGTTCAAGTATTTCAGCCTCCTTATTTTTCGGTAGCCACTTTTTGTAGAATTGCAAATCAGATAGAAAGGTATTTAATCCATCATATATATTTGCATCATAAATCAACTCACCAACCTTGTAACCTATATTCATTTATATTCTCCAATACTCATTGTTTCATGTTTATATACCAAACTTATTTCTATTCTCTTTCGTGTCCGGATGGATATGCCATAGATTAACCTTATTTTCCTTTATTTCTGCAACCCAAATAGCATGAACATTATTTAGAACCTGATCTGAACAAATGGAATATCCCTGCATAATAACCATAGAACCATTTACTGTTACGCTCTCGAAAATGTTTCGATATCCCGGATATAAGGGGGGTAAAACGAAATGCGTAAAAACAGTATAGAGTAAAACAGACTTGTTTTAACTGAAAAACAACAGGTTAGCAATATAGTTAAAGAATTGACCAAGAAAAACGAAACGCGCAAAGAGTTTAATTGAGTCGAACTGCATTTTAATTTTGAATGGGTTTTGAACGGATTTCTTGAACATAAGTTTAATTGTGCGGTAGATTCGGTTTAATATGGGGGCTGCATGGGCGCAAACGGGGCACGCAGGGACGTTTTATTGGCTCGGACGGGCATTTATTGCCAAAGAGGTGAAGGGGCTTTAAACGGCCTCTTTTCTTTTGACTGATTCCGGCTGTAGCTTTGTAAAATACTTCTTCGATTATTCTATATAATTATTATTTGGTATATTTGCGAGAAATGAAATTCTAAATGAATTATGACGAAGGTTATCCATGTACATTTGATCTATGAGAAGAAGAATTACTATTTCGGTAGCCTTTCAGCCATCTTTGACGTGTTAACAGAGGCAGAAGTCGGGATTACCAAAAGCAGCCTTTTGCACGCTGGATTGACGGATGGTGGCTGCAAGATTACAAAACGGGCGATGATTATCCAGTCGCACCTGATAAGAAGCAGTAAGTTGTTGTTTTATTAGTATTTAAGTCGTATTCATACGGCTTTCCTTATGATAGCGGGTTTCCTACCGGTTTGAACGGACGGAAATACCGCTTTTTTTATGTTGGGAGGACAGTTGGGGGGACGTTTTGGGGGGACAAAAAGCATTATGCAAAAACGAAATGTGTTTAAAAGGGGGACATTTGGGGGGACAAAACAACATTATTTTACCTTGATTCGGATATGAAAACTATCCAAAAATATATAAAAAATGAGGTTTATTTGGTTATTAAGGTGGGTAAATTATATATAGTTCAATACTATTTTGCTATATATAATTTACTACAACTGCTTGTTTTATTTGCTTTTATGTATTTATACTACTTAAATTATAGTATTCATTCTAATACTAAACTTTACAAGGGCCATTGCACTAATCCGAGAAATAGGGATGTCTTTCGGATCATGGTGCGGGTTATAGCTCACCAGTTTGATATATCCATTCCGATCGCTATGATTTACATACTTCACGCATACATATTCATCTCCTTCTATATCATAGGAAACGATATACATTTCGCCAAAAATTACATTGTCAAAATCTAATATTTCTTTATAACCAACAATGTCTCCAGATTTTAATAATGGATACATACTATCCCCTCTCACATAAATAGCCCCATCGCAACGTGGTATATCTGGCATAGTAATCTCTCCGAGAATGTTTTGGTCTTTGTTGGAAAAGATTGTTTTCAAGTTAGCGGCAGCTTCCACATTATATACTGGTATAGATTGTTGGGTAATGATTTTGTCGGCTACTTTTGGGTGATGAATAATCTGGATTTCGGATAAATTGTCTTTTTTTACCGTGTCCTTGTCGCCCGTCAGTGGTAAAGAGTCCTCTCTAAACTTAGAACCACGACCTGTTAGGAGCCAGTCTATATTAATATGTTCACATTTTGAAAACACTTTGTCGTAATCCATACTATCTCTACTCACCCAATTTGACAAGGTTGATTTAGATACACCTAAAAGTGTAGCTAACTCTGTGTCTCTGTTTATGTTATAGGCCTCTTTTAGTCTATTCAGAACATCTTGCTTAGAATAAAAAGTTTTCATTTTGAAAAAAATTTAGCTGAAAACATTTGGTAGTTTTCAAAATGTGTACTAATATTGCAGTGTGTTTAAAGTATGAACACGCCTCAAAGATATAAAAAGGCGGTCATATAAACGAATATTAGAAGTAAAACTTAAAAATGACAAAGGATATGAAGGACGAGATTAAGGAATGGCAAGTACAGAGCAATAGGTTAAAGGTTGCGAACTTGCTGATGTTGGACGGTGTGAGTTTTAACTATAACAAAGAGAATGGCATTGTGTTTTCTGCTCCAGATTCTTACGTCAAGAAAATGATTCATACCCTGAGGAATTGCTACGGATGTAGTACGAAACCGATTATAAACGAATATAAATAAGAAACGATGAAGGCAAAAGTGATTATCGCACAGGCGACGGCAGAAACAGTAGGATTTCTTTACGAACTGGTTAAGGGAATGGCAGAAAAAACGGCTATCAATGCTTATCCGAGCGTGGACTATCAAGCCGTGTTCTTTCCGGTGGATAAACACGACCTGTCTTTTGTGAAGCGGGTATTGGTAGATAGGAACTTTTCTTTTAGGGTGGAAAATGCTGAATAACAACAACAAATATTAACGAGCAAAGCAAATAGTTTCTCGGATAATAGATAGCCCGAAAAGACGGGTGGGCGATTAGTTCAGGCAGGTAGAACAGGCGAAACTTATCCATAGAAGCCATTGTCCCCGGTTCGAATCCGGGATCGCCTACAAGTAAGTAACAACAATAACAGATTAAAACAGATATAGAAATGAAGAGACGAATCGTAGTAGAACATGGGGAGGTAAAGCGGATCGCTTTACTGATGAACTGTACATGGGAAATGGTATCGCACTCGCTGGCTTACCGGAAAAACACCCGGCTGGCGCAGGCGATCCGGAAAATGGCTTTGATGCGTGGCGGCATAGAAGTGGGTAACGAATCTGAAAACAACGTGAACCATGAAAGCGGAATTATTGAAACTGTTTAGCAGTGAGATTGCCTGGTGGTGCACCCTTACCGGGAAAGAGAAACTATACACCGTGTACTTCCTGTTGAGCTTTATGCTGGTGGCAGGGATGGCGGACTGTAACCCGATATGGGTAATGATTTTAGCAGTGCTGAACTTTGGCAATTCGGCGCGGCTGTTGAAAAGAGTGCCGATGGATAAATTGAAGGAGGAATAAATCATGGCTACCAAGAAAGTATATGATGCCTGTTGCAGGAAATTACAATCAAGGTCTTTGTCCTGTATCAACAGCAGGGGCGGATCCAAACGATTGTTGAAGCCGGATATGCACAAGCTATTTGGAGAAAAACTCATTGTTGATGAGTCTGAACTGTTGAGATGTGGCGAAGTTGAAAAGCGCAGACATCTTTATGAGGATAAGGTCCTGAGGCTCCTTTATCTGGAAAACCAGTCTTACGTGGGCTTCGGTGTCGAAAAATAAGAAGCAATCGTCATGAAAATGTATCTGCATTCCTTTTGCGAATTGTTGGCAAAGCCGTACTACAGGCAAAAGTTTCTTTCGCCCTTCTTCCTCGCTATAGGCTTCTACTTGAAAGCCAAAAAGCATAATAAAACTAGGGTAGTCAGTATGTAGGTATTTATTCATGGCGCAAATATAAGCAAATAAATTGAGCGATGGAATATTACGATAACGAACTATGTGTGACCTACAAGGAGCTTACCTCCGGTGGTGATCCTGTGATAAAGTATCAGACTTTAAGGAAAAACATCACTAGAGGGAACATCAGAACCGCCAATCGTGGCGGCGGCGAAGGTTCCTACGCATTGATAATCTATTCCTCGCTCCCCGAGAAATACAAGACCCGTTATGTAACGAAATATGGTGATCCGGTAGAAGCATTAAAATTACAACGTATGAGAAACAGGGTGAAAATAGACGAAAAGGCAAGAGAGTTTTACGAGACGTTCAAATACGACATGAACGGTGTTCAAACAGGGCTTAGCAAAAAACTGATAGCAGAATATACTTTGAACGCTTCGGTGTTGAATACCTTGGTGTGTGACTTGGAAGATAAAACAACCAACCGGAAGATGTTAGGTAACAACCTCAATACTTTGTGGGAATGTGTCGCCGCCACCAGTGAGAACCTGCGTAAAATCTATGGGCATACCCTGCCGGAAAATCTTGCGCGACTGAGGGGGAAAATCCGATGCTACAAATTACAGGGATACCCTTCCCTTATCTCCGGTAAGGTAGGTAACGCCAGTACGTTGAAGATAACCGAAGAGGCAGGTCGTTTCCTGATCGCTTTGAAACGCAGCCGGGTTCCGGTCTATACCGACTTGCGTATATTCGAGGAGTACAACCGGGTTGCTTCGGAAAAGAGCTGGAAACCGCTGAAAAGCAAACGTAGCCTGACGATGTGGTTTGCACGTCCGGAAATACAGCCGCTTTGGTGGGATGCCGTATATGGCGAACTTTCGGCGCACCAGCGTTTCGGTCGCAAACACCGGACGGAACTGCCTTCACGTCGCGACACGCTTTGGTACGGTGACGGGACGAAACTGAACTTGTATTATCGGGACGAGAGCGGGGATATGCATACCACGATGGTCTATGAGGTAATGGATGCGTACAGCGAAGTGTTGCTGGGATATTACATCAGCGACCATGAGAACTTTGAGGCGCAATATAACGCTTACCGCATGGCCATCCAAGTAAGCGGTCATAAGCCTTATGAAATTGTGCACGACAACCAGGGAGGCCACAAACGACTGGAAAGGGAGAAAGGGACAACGGAACCCGGCTTCTTCGATTTGATTTGCCATGTACACCGTGCGACTGCTCCGTACAGCGGTCAGTCCAAAACGATTGAAAGTGCATTCGGTCGTTTCCAGTCGCAGGAGTTGAACAAAGACTGGCGGTTTACCGGAATGAATATCACCGCCAAAAAAGAAAGTAGCCGCCCGAACTTAGAATTTGTCGAAGCGAACAAAGATAAACTTTTCACATTGGAAGAACTGAAAGCCCACTATGCCGAAGCTCGCAGGGTATGGAACGAGGCTAAGCACCCGGCGACTGGGATTCCCCGCATTGAGATGTACGAAAAAAGCGTGAATGAGGAAACGGATGTGGTGACGGTTTACGATATGGTAGACATCTTCTGGGTTTGGACGAAACGTCCTGCCACCTTCACCGATTCCGGTATAGAAATTACTATCGGCGGGAAGAAGCTGCCCTACGAGGTGTACGAGCGTCCCGGTGTACCCGACCATGAATGGCGTATAAAGAACACCTATCGCACTTTCTATGTAAAATACGATCCGAACGACCTGCGTAGTATCCGTCTATATTGGGAGGACAACGCCGGGGAACGTCGATTTGAACGGGTGGCTGAGCCTTACATGGTTATCCACCGTGCCCTGCAGGACCAAACGGAAGGTGAAGCCGCCTTTATCCGGCAGGAACAGGAGGCGAACATACGCGATCGCATCGATCGTCAGGTTATCGCCAAGGAGATAGAATATGCTTATGGTGTGGCTCCGGAACAACACGGATTGAGTACTCCAAAGGTGAAAGGTGTCACCAAAGAAGTACAACAAGAGATTGACCGCCGGACAAAGAAATACAAGCAGGATCCGGAAGAGCTTCAAATCGGTCGTGCTAACAAAAAAGCTAGCCTCCTTACCTGGGACCAGCTGAGTGAGAATAAAACGGTAGATATGCGTAAGGTGGCCGGGAAACTATAAAACGAATATAATAACATTAAAACGATAAAAACATGGAATCATTAAGCATCCAAGAAAAAGACCGGATCCGGGAGAACCTCCGGGTGTATGTGGCCAAATATCCGAGCCAGAACAAAGCGGTCGGCAGCCTGAAAAATACCAGTGTCGGAACGGTGAGCAACATCGTGAACGGCAAGTATGAGAATATATCGGACGAAATGTTCCGTAACATCGCCTCTCAGATCAGCAGCCGGACAAAGGAATCGGGCTGGCAGATCGTGGAGACCTCCGCCTATCAGGAAATCCGTTACGCGTTGGACGATGCGCAGCACTGGCGTAACGTAACATGGATTGTTGGTGAGGCCGGTTGCGGAAAGACGACGACCGCCCGCCTCTATACGGACGAGAACCGGGAAGTGTTCTACATCCTTTGCTCGGAGGATATGAAGAAAGGTGACTTCGTGCGTGAGATCGCACGGAAGGTCGGTATCAAGACGGACGGGCACAATATCCGCGAAATCTGGAGCTTGATATTGGATGACGTGATACAGATGGACGCACCCCTGTTGATATTCGACGAGGCCGACAAACTGACGGAGCCGGTGTTCCACTACTTCATCAGCATGTACAACAAGTTGGAGGACAAAAGCGGAATCGTTTTCATGAGCACCGACTACATCAAGAAGCGTATCAGTCTCGGACTGCGCCATCAGAAGCCCGGATACAAGGAGTTTTTCAGCCGTATGGGTCGCAAGTATTTTGAGCTGGAAGAAACGACGGCGAACGACGTGTATTCCATCTGCGTGGCCAACGGTGTGCAGGACAAAAAGAAAATAGAAGAGGTCATCCGGAACGCTGAGCCGTGCGATTTCGACCTCCGCAGGGTAAAGAAAGCCATTCATCGAGCCAAACGTATGGGCGAGTAAAAAGGTGCTTTAATAACATTCAAATATCGTTCAAAGGATATGAAAAGAGCATTAAGCGTAAGGGACATCTTGGATAAGAAATATAATACCTTCCCTTTTGAGGGGAAATGGAGGGATGCGTTCGGGACTCCGGAACGGGTCGGCGTGTGGTTCATTTGGGGCAATAGCGGAAATGGAAAGACTTCGTTCGTGATGCAGTTGTGCAAGGAACTATGCAAGTATGACCGGGTCGTTTATAACAGTCTGGAAGAGGGTGCGTGTCTGACGGTACAGAACAACCTCCGTATGCATGGTATGTCGGAGGTGAGCCGCCGGTTGGCGTTCGTGCGGGAGGACATGGAAGCCATGAAAGCTCGTCTGCGTCGGCACAAGAGTTATAACATCATCGTGGTGGACAGTTTCCAGTACACCCGTATGAGCTACCGGGATTATATCACCCTGAAAGAGGCGTTCCCCGGCAAGCTGTTCATCTTTATCAGCCACGCCAAGGGAAAGAACCCGAAAGGCGACGCCGCCGAGAGCGTGATGTATGACGCAACCCTGAAGATATGGGTCGAGGGCGGAAAGGCGTTCAGCAAGGGACGGTTTATCGGCGAGACAGGCGAATATATAGCCTATCCGAAACTGGCTGATGAATACTGGAGTGATAACGGGATAATACCGGGGAACCATGAATAATATTGATCGAACATGAAAATCATACAAATGAAACCCAAACAGGGATACGCGAAGCCCGACAATTACGCCGCTTTCTATGGCCTGTTGAAACAGATGCCGGGAGCGGTCAAGGAAGAGATCGTGCTTCAATTTACGGATGGTCGCACCGACAGCTTGCGTGAAATGTCGCTCCACGAGTATAACAAAGCGATCCGATCGATGGAGAAGCTGGTACGTGGCGAGGAGACCGAAGCCATGCGTATCCTGAAAAGCAAACGGTCCGCCGTACTCCACCAGATGCAACTGTTGGGGATTGATACCGCCGACTGGAAAAAGGTCGATGCCTTTTGCCGTGACAAACGGATCGCCGGTAAGCGGTTTGCCCGGCTGGACAGCGAGGAACTGGACAGGTTACTGGTGAAGATACGCACCATCCGCCGGAAACAAAAGAAGGAGGCTTGACGATGGCACGATACATCCCCCTACAAGACAAACTGGATGAGATCGAGGAACAGGGCAAGCGCTTGCGCCGTCGGTTGGATTACCTGAAAGGCGAACGGGATTTCCTGGTCGATATGCTGCTCGCCCGCCCCGTGAAGGACATGGAGGCGCAACGCCGGCTGCTCCGGGAGTGGGACGAGGAAATCGATAAACTGGAGCGGTCCATCGTTTACCTCAGGAATGAGTATAAGAGATATAAAGAGATACAAAACAAACAGATGTGTAACCATTCAAAAACAAAGAAAACATGGAAGCAGTAAAACAAACCGTCGAAATGACACTTGAGGAACAGATCGAATTCGAAGCGTTCAAGGAAGAACAGGCCGCCAAGCGGGCCAAGGAACAGGCCAAACGTGACCGTGAGGCCTACAAGGAGCTGGTGGACGAAACCATCGAAGATGCGATACCGAATCTGCAAGCGGTCAGTGACTGCATCAAGACCGTGAAAAATGGCGTACTGAACGACTTTCGTCGCGTAATTGAAATGAAGTCGGAAGTATTGAAGTTGAAAAAGGACGGCCAACGCTCCGACACCTTCACCAACTCGGCGGGCGACAAGCGTATCACCATCGGCGTTTACACCACCGACGGCTACCGCGACACGGTGGAGGACGGCATCGCCATCGTGAAGGAGTACATCGAGGGGTTGGCCAGCGACGAGAAGACGAAAGCCCTTGTAAAAATGGTGCTCCGCCTCTTGGCCCGTGACGCTAAAGGCACGTTGAAGGCAAGCCGCGTCGTCCAGCTCCGGAAGATCGCCGAGGAGACCGGATCGGAGCGTTTCATGGAAGGCGTCCAGATCATCGAGGAGGCCTACCAGCCGGCCATCAGCAAACAGTTCATCCGGGCCGAGGTCAAGAACGATAACGGGGCATGGATAGCGATACCTTTAGGAATGACGGAGGCATGAGGGTCAAGTCCGTCCCCCTCGCCCCCGGCCGCTGGGTCTACGTCTGCCCCTGCGGCGCGCGTTACCGGGTGAGCCGGGTCGCGAGGGGCGGCGGGCACCACGCCCTCTATTGTTTCCACTGCAAACAACAAACCGGTAAATATTACAAAGTCATGGACGAACGATTGGAATTTGAGGAGAACTTCAACAACAAGCTGAACTGCACCTGCTTCACGATGATCCGGCTCCACCACCCGGTACGGAACGCCATCGGAGCGATCAAGCATATCTACCTGAAAGGCGTATGGAAAGGCGACGCAAAGATCATGTCGTGTTCCACCATCACCCTCGGACAGATCAACCGCACGATGGCGAAGCTCGACACCGGCCTGTTGCCGGACGAATGCCGCCGGTTGATCCGGAACCTCTACAAGAATCGCCCCGGCATCAACTGGGAGACGCAACAGCTGGACTACCTGCTGCTGGAGTATTTGAGGGAATCAAAAGAACCAAGCTTATTTTAATATAGAATATGACAACAACAGAATTTGACAATACAAAATGGACGACCGGTATGGAGGTCGAGATAAACGGGGTCAGATCTGAGCTGATCTCGGTGAACCTTCGTTCCAAGGAGGTGTGCGTTTTATATAACGATATCCGAGCCATCTGGCTACCTTGTAAATGGGTAAATCTCGTGAAGAAGGAAGGAGGCGAATCATGATCATTGCGGTTGATTTTGACGGTACCCTCTGTATGGGCACCTATCCGGAGATCGGGACCCCTAAGCCCTACGCCGTGGAGATCATGAAGAAGTTGAAGGCCGATGGTCATTACCTCATCCTATGGACTTGCCGCCGGGGCGAACGCCTGGAACAGGCCCTGAACTGGCTTCTGGAGCAAGGCATCCCCTTTGACCGCATCAACGCCCACGAGCCGCAGAACCTCGCCCGCTACGGCGATGACACACGCAAGGTCTATGCCCATTGCTACATCGATGACAAACAGGTGGGCGGCCTTCCCCCTTGGCCGGAGATATACGACTGGATCACGGAACAGGAACGAAAATGGAAGGAGGGACAGATATGAGCTATTTAGATTATACCAGAAAAGATGCCGGCCATGCGTACGAAACGACTATGTGTATAACAAAAGAAGAATGCAAGGTATTGCTTCCTTTCTTCAAAAATGCACATAAAAAAGTTAAGCAAAAGTTGGATAGATACGAGGACATTCATGAAAGTGGAGAAGCAACGGAAAGACAGGAAAATTTGCGAATGAAATACACGGATGAACTTGGAAGTTTAGAGAGTATCTTATCGGATATTGAAATAATTTTAAAACAATGAATTCCGGGATATGATCTAATACCGAAAAAGGATAGAATCGCAAGTATAAATGGAATGGGCAGAAGATTACAAATCATAAACGAATATAAAAACAGAAACAAATGAACAGTTTTTTAAGCAAATTCAAAAGAAAAACAGATCAACCGAATAAGACGGATGAATTGTTACCCAAACGGGAAAAGACGATACCTCCACATATCGTGGTCTGCAAGGTATGCGAAGGTAAAGGGACGAAAGAGGGCGCAACTTGTCCACAGTGCAAAGGATCCGGACGTGTGATCGTATCATGTGAGGTAACAACGTATGTATTGGCATACGTGCCTGAAACGCTGTGTAAAAAGGATAAGGGAGGACGGCTATGATAAAAGCGGAAGAGGCCCGTCGCATTGCGAACGGCAACTCGGTAGAGATCCAGCAACAGTTGACGGTTATTTGCAAGCAGATCGAGCGTGCAGCCAAGGAAGGCCGTTTTCAGGTGGATATCCTGTCCGAGATGTCGGATTCAGGCTTGATATCCCCGATTATGGAGCAATTGGTGGTTTTGGGTTACGATGTGACAAGTTTCAGCTTGAAGGAATTGAGTTTAAAAATTAAATGGTAAGACAATTAAAACCTTATGGTGTATAGGTCAACCGTAGATAGTCATGGATGAAAGATTTTCGGGGGCATTTTTAGGGACAGTGGTTGTATGGGCCATTATGATCGTCGTGTTTGGAGGTTTATATGGTTGTCCCAAATATAATGTTTGGCAACAAGAGATGTCTGGTAAAGCCGAGTTTGCCAAGGCGGAGCAGAACCGGCGTATCAAAATAGAGGAGGCAAAAGCCAACCTAGAAGCCGAGAAACTGAACGCACAAGCAGAGGTTGAACGTGCGAAAGGAGCTGCCGAGGCTATCAAGATCGAGAACGGGAGTATTACACCGGCATACATCCAGTATCTATGGGTCAGACAACAAAGTAATCTGAACGACAAAACGGTGATTTATATCCCGACAGAGACAAACCTACCTGTGTTGGAAGCCACCCGTAGCAAGTAGTGTTAAGGAATAGTCAAACAAAAGTCCGCCTCCCGGTTGGAGAACGATCTCCAGCTGGGAGGCGGCGACACTGTCCAAAATTTGTTCTATAATTTTTGATTCTGTTTTTCGTAGCAATAGTCCATAAAAACAAAAGTATTGTATATTTTCTCTTTTACTGATGGTTCGTCGACAGGCTTGTTGTCTGCTGAAAATAAGCACTCTATACTATGCTTTAGATTAGAAAGGTGTTCTTTATTGTTTATTTCTTCAATCAACTTAAAAGCATAGTCTTGAGAAACGCTATTATTGTAGGGGATATTATACTGTAAACAATAAGTCTCGAAAGATTTTGAATATTGACTGTTTTTTAAATCATTTATCACTATCTGATCAATAACTGTACCTGCCCACTTTTGAGATTCAGCTTTTTCATGAGCCTTTACAAGCCCTTTTCCATAAGGACATTGTACTGCGTACAAAGAACCGTTGGAGGATTTGAAATTTCCCATAATATGGGCAAGAGAACCTTTGGTTAAACATCCTCTAACAGGGAAATTATACAAATTACAAGATTGATTATATAGAAATGAAACTAAAAACAAATTGTATAAGGAATCAATGTTTGAATCTTCTGTCCAATATATAATAGTATCTGATATATTTACACAATTTACTTTAGCCTGAGTAAGATCTGGAATTACAATATTGGGATCAATGGAACTATGTTTCATATTATTAAGAGTAAGAGAAGACTCTATGTCCCGAAAAATATGTCCCATACGTGTGTCTATATGCTTTTCATCATTTTTTTCAATAAACTTTTTGAATCCCAATAAATCGAAATACGTTATGTAAACTTCTTTGCACATAATAATATTGTTTTTAAATTATTAGTCACAAATATAGTAACAACAAGTAAAAAGCCCAAAAGAGGGTGAAGGTATGCATTCCTTATATTGTTTGTTTTGATTATCTTTGCATTAAATAGGAAGATTCTATGCAACAGCAGTACGAACTGAATTTGGATGTTGAAACAAAAGGCGCAAGCCTTAAGCGCAGACGTACTCGTGCTTCCGCCCAGACGGCCACCGGCAAGACCAGCCGACAGGAGCATGTGTACAGGCGTAACCGGGAGTTGATCGCTCGCTATTATTATTGGACGGAAATACGGCGTAGGCGTTTTGATGACGTGATGCGCATCCTCTCGGAGGAGTTTCATGTAGAGGACCGGACGATCAGCAACGCCCTGCTCGATTTCGGTGACTACCTGGACGGCTTGTTCAAGGGCAAGAAAGATATACGGGAACTAAAAAAGGAATATCCGTATCGTAATTGGGAAAGCTGAAAGCGGGGTTACTCTCACCCCGCTTTTTTATTGGTATTCCTCAAAGGTGGTGTCGTAGACGAGCGTATATACTTTGATGCCATTCGCTATTATGGAAGGCCGTCCGCTCCGTCGGCTCAGCGGCGAGAATATCTCATCCGCCGTCCATCCTTGTAGGCAATCATGTACCTCGTTGACGACAGAATAACGGTCCAAAGCCTTTTCCCTTACCTTTTCCGGAGCCTTGCTGTATGATTCTCCCTGATAAGGGAAAGCCAACTTTAGCGTGATCCTTATTTTTACGAATTGGCAAAGATCGGTCAGATCCTGGCAATCGGAATACTCGATATCGATCAGGCAGCAGGGAAAATCCACCGCCGGTCGCATTGATCCGGCCATGCTCAATTGTCCCAGGTCTTCATCGATCCAACAGAGAGACGGAGCCTCCTTTTCCAAATGGTCGCATAACGCAATAAAAATATCCTTGTTCATAAACTGTTATTTTAATGTGTCAATATATCCTTCCAGTCGTTTGTGTATCTCTTCCGCCAGTTCGTCCGACCGCCCCATGAATGGACGCGCCGGTATGTTTACTTTCCGGGTATGTTCCCTCACCTCCACATTCCCATATTTGGAGGTATGGCGCACATGGGCGGGCACCTTCACTTCGCCGGTAAACCCCTCGTTCTGTGCTTTGGCATAGTCTACCTTGTCATTGCCGGCGGAGATGGCCACCTTGTCACGCCCGACGTATGCCGGCCGGATACTGTTGAGCAGGTTCCCGCTGTCGATCAGGAGTGACCCGTTCTGGCGCGGTACCTTTGCCGGTACCCACGGATTCCCGTCGAAAGCCTTCTCGCGGAAACGCTCCTTATAATAGGACGTGGCGGTCTCGGCCACGATCTCGGCAGCGTCATCCAATATCTTGTCCGGCAGGGAGCTCAAATAATTTTCCAATTCGTTGAAATTCATATTGAAATAATTTGTATGTTTGCAATGCTTACGAGAGGTACTGTAAGGCGAGGTATTCCTTTGAGGTAGGTGGAGGGACCATAGCTATCAGGCTCACCAGCATGCACAGGCCTTTCGCGAGAAACCTACTTCTTTTTCCTTAGCAGCAACCCGCTCCTGATCTTTGGATTGCGTACCTCGAACCACGACTTGAAAACCATACGGTTGTTCTCCACCTTGGAAACGCACGCGACCGCCCTTTCCTTATAGTACTTGATCCATATATAATTGGTCAGCTTCGACTCCTTGTTGTCACGGTCCTTGTATTCCTGTCCCAACCAAAGTTCGTCCGGATCGGCCATGATGTCCTGGATGCAGGAGAGGAACGTTGTCCTGAACTCGCGTTTCTTCCGCTTGTTGGATGTATGCGCGTCATAATCCGATTTGCCCATAAACCAAGTCCGGCCATTATGGTCAGTAACGGGAAGCGCCTCCTTCCCATTTATATATTGGCAATGCAGGTTCCACCATGTAGACGCGTCGCCTTCATATACAGGCATTGGGACGGTGCTCTCTCCAATCCTCTTTTTCAACGAGGGAGTCACTCCCCATGTATCCAGGGGGATGTTACCGAGTAACTTTCCCGCCACATCCGGGAATTTGCGTATGTACATCTGGTCCTTGTTGAACACCTCGCTTCTTTTCCCCCTGTTCGTGTCCCAATGCTGCGCTTGGGCCTTTTTCCATTCCGGGGAATCAAAAAACTTCTCGCAACGGGCTTGTTCCGCTTCCAGGTCCACACCAGCCGCCTCATGTCCCATAAGGGGAACCACGTAGCAACGGCATTTCCAACCGTTCGGCGGGAATATCTTGTCCCACCTCGGATCGTTGGCCGGAAGGACCAGACCGTCCAGTTTCCGGTGCTCCTCCCTCACCTTGTCGTCCCCGGCCGTCTTGTACTCCCAATAAGGGAAAAGCCTCGTCTTCCCGACCAGCCGTTGGTAGTTGCTTGCCGACTCGGCGGTCAGTACGGCCGTCTCGTATTCGGTCTGCTGCCACCGCTTGTTGAACACGTCCGTTGTCTGTAAGGCCTTTTTATGGAACTCCTCGAAGCTGCCGCTTTCACGGAAAAGGCTGTTCAGTTCCTGAAGCTCGGCCAGCGTCTTGGCGGCAGAGAAATGAAACACGTTCGTCTCCATGGAGGTAATGAAAGCATCGTCCCGTGCGCCGTAGGTGAAAGTGGTATCGGCAAGCCCCACTACCTTGGCACGACCCTCTCTGACGGCACGTACAAAGTCGTCTGAGAAGAATCCGAACAGTTCTGCGTCGAACAATGTCTTTCCATTTCCGTCCGCTACCCGGTTGATGATCCGGTTCTGCATCGTGTCGTCACTCAAGCGGATGCTGGCTTTGCCACTGGTTGCCCCGGCTTGCGGGGCTCCTGCGAAAAAATCCCATAGGCGGGCATACCAAGCACGGTCTTGATTCTTAATGTCCGGATCCTCTTCCGGCGGCAGTACGAATTGTGGACGCTGCTCTTTCCGGGCAATGGCCTCATCGCCTTCCGGCTGTGGGATGTTGTATTTCTCGTACAGATAGCTCTGTGGGATAGGCAGGATATCGGAGAGTATGACGGTCTCCTGTACGGAAATCTCTTGTGCCTTGTCCAAGAACTTGAACCGACCACCGCCGACCGGATATCCCCGTTTCTCCAGGAGCGGAACGAAATACTTGTTCAACATTCGTTCGACAAACCGTCGGTCCGCCCGGTGCTTCTTTTCTTGTACGGCCATGTGGACCTGTCCCTGCGCGAGCGAGCTGCCGTCCTGTGTGGTCATGGTCTGCCCTAAAATGGTGATCAGAATCTCCTCGTTGCAAGCATTGCGGAAATCGTCATAAAGGGCACCGTTTGCCGAACCGCTGAGTGTCGTCTGCGTGGCCTCCGTCTCCTTGGGGATGACCAGGTAAGGAGCCGATCCGGCCTCCTCAAACGCCTGGATCAACGCCCGGCGGCTCTGTTCGTCCATGCTGCTATATTTCCCGATACGCTGGGGCATACCGAAAAGCTCGACAAACTGCGCCCAGTCGCCGAAGCCTCCCCGCTTGTAGATGACAAAGGGGGAGGCACGCAGGAGGATACCGAAATCATCGTCTCCTCCGAACTGGATGATCAGGTCGTTGTCCGCGTAGGGTATCCCGTGCTCATCCTCTTCCCGGATGGCCACCTCCTTGGTCTTCGTCCGGATATGCTTACGAGGGATGGAATTGAAACTGAATCCGTCTATAAACAGGCATTCGACCAGCGACACCCCCCAGAAACGAGAGAGCATGATTTCCCGTAAGAGTGACTCGAACTCCGGCGTGTCCATGAGCGCGTCCATCTCATCGATCCGTTTGCCGTCGATGGTAAAGGCGAGATCCGCGTCCGTCACCGCGTCGATGCGTTTGTCGATGGCGTCCGACAGGTAACCGTCGATCAGGAGGTCGGTAAACAGGTCGTACAGTTTCGTCCGGTTCCCTAAGTCCGCCAGCCGGAGGGCGCTTCGCCAAGAACCGATGTCGTTCACGCCCCGGTGAATGGGGCGGACCAATATTTCAGTATAGACCGGCCGTTGTCTAGTCTCGACCGAATCTGCGCCTTTTACGGCCACTTTGTTTTTTTTCTTTGCCATGAATCGTCTTTTTATTTTCGTTTGATTGTTCGGCCGTTTAAACAGCGTTCTAACGGTCTTTTAAAAATGTTGGCACCGCTTTGGATTGCTTCCATACGCAATAGGGCCGATCGGGGTGTTGCTTCCCGTTTCTTCTTCTGTTTCTCGATCGGGCAGGTCGGGCGAGACATCGCCCCGCTGGACAGCCTTCAACCAATCGATAGCCCTCTCGTAGCGGTCTTGCCGGAACTGAAGTTCTGTCCCGGCATTGCACAGGTTGATGAGATGCCAAATGGCGATATCCTTGACGAAGATCAATAGCAACTGATTTCGCTTGCTTCCTGAAGCGGAGAAAATACGTGTGCAGTCGAAACGTGTCAGGTAGCCTTTCGCCTCGGCTATCGCCGCGTCGATGGCGGCTTCCGCTATGGTAGCGTCTCCTCTCGTGATGGTCTCGACCAGTTCGTCATGCAGATGGGTGTTTAATTCCTGTATTGTCAAAAATGCCATGATTTGATGTATGTTTTGGGAGTTAATATCTTTTCCTGTTCCTGTGGCGTGTTCCGACGGTACAACTTCCCGCCTTGACCGCCATCGCCTTTTGCTGGCAGATGAAGAACCCTCCCTCTATCGCGTCGGGGCCGTCGGCCGGTGCCGGTAGCCCGTCATCAAAAAGGAGGAACTGTTCCTCTAGGCGTGCCATGTTGGGGTTGTCCTTCTCGGCGACGTTCAGGATCATGCGTCCCGCCCGGTTCAGGGGTTCCAGGTTTCCCTCGATACGCGCGAACTTGTCCGGTTTGTTCCGGAGGTCGGGCGATATGGGGATGATGTATCCGGTCTCTTCCCATTTCTTTTGGAAAAGCGGGACAAATACCTGCTCGTAGAAGGGATCCTGTAACTTGTTGTTCTCGATGGAGTTGTAGACCTGTGTCCGATCGGCTACATAGTTGCGCATATAATAATACCAATTGACGAACTCCTCGTTCTTCACGTGGTCCAGGTAGCCGGTGATGACATACAGGTTCCCGTCCAGAACGCCCATCAGGAAGTTGGCCTTGTAAGAGCCGAGCTTCTTTACCCCCTTTTTGTTGGACACCTTGTTTGACGGGGCGGGGTCACCGTAGCTGACCAGGAACGGGAACTTGTGGAGCGGCGGTACCGGTCCCCATTTGATCTCCTTGAAATAGCAGCCTTCCGTCACCGGATTGTTGAAACATTCCTTTTGCGCGCTGGCGGCACTCACCTGTGCAAGGACATCGTCGATCGTCTCCTCATCGTTCTTCTCCGGCCAGACGGAGGTCCCGTAGGCGAAATCGTTCTTGGGATCTGGGTGATTGATGTCCACCATGCGCAGGTTGATGATGTCCCAGTTCCCGATCGGGTTCTCCCGACGGGATAGCTCGAGTGCCTTCTTACCGGCCCGTGCCACACAGCAGTCCTTGGCGATGATGTTCCCACAAAAGATCGTGAGCAGGGGTTCCGAGAAGGAACGGGTGAAATACAACGCCTGTTCGAACCAGTTCCACTTGTCATTCACGATCTCCGGATTACGGCACTCCTCGTCGGTGTCGTAATCATCCACGAGGATCGTGTCCGGACGTACCTCCTCGATCTTTACGCCACGCGGACTTTGCCGTGCACCGACCGCCATGAAGGAGGCTCCCCCCTTGGTGATGAAGTTGTCTTCCGTCCATTTAAATCCTTTTTGATCCCCGTAATAAAACTGGATGCGCTGATTGGCCTCCAGTTGCGCCCGGTAATGGGCAAGCAGCTTGATCGCATTGTCGAGGCTGTTGGAACAGAGGATGATGTTCCGTTTCTTCCCGGTCAGTACAAGGAAGAGGACAACGAACATGACGACCGTGCTCTTGGCCAGCTCGCGTGCCCAAGACAAGACCTCGTACCAGTTCTTGGGACTATAGATCAACCGTTTTATGGCCTTTTTATGGAAGGAGGCAAATTCATATTTGGCATAGTTCGGAAACATCTCCTTGATCCAGAGCAACGGATGTTTCTCCAGATAGGTCAACCGCTTTTGCCTCTCCTCGTAGGGCATATCCAGATCGACCGCCGTATCCTTGCGGATGGACTTCAGGTAGGCGTCCCAATCTTCGAGTGCCTGCTTGTCTATGGTTTTAAGTGGTTTCATTTAAGCCTGTCCTTTATATATGCGTCAAAATGAAAGCTGAGTTCCTTTGCCTTGTCCGTGTCCGTCTTGCGTATCCAGTCGAGGATGCCCTTGGATACGCTGATGATGTCGGCGATCCCGGTCTCCTTTTCCATTTTCTCGATTGCGGCGGCCAGTTTGTTGATCGTGTCGGCCTCCTTGGAGGTAGCGAACCGTTCCCCCTCCTCACGACTGGCGATGGCCTTGTTGATTTCAGCTACTTGCCGGTAGAGGTTGGCCAGCTGTTCCTCGCGTGTCAGGCTGACAGAAGTCTTTAGTTCCTCCCATTTTTCCGTTTTCACCCATTTGCAAAGCGTCTGTTTGCTGACCCCGACACGTTCGGCCACTTCCACCTGTGTCAGGTGTTCTTTCAGGTAGAGCATCTTTGCCCATTCCTTTTTTTGCTTTATGCTTAAACTCATACTCATCTATATTTTGCTGATTCGCACCCTCAAAAGTACGTGTGATTTTCCGGATGAAATAATCACAAAGTGCTACGATACAAGTAGATGCAAACAAACTTCTTATTGGACGTAACCGTTACAATGTGATTTTTTCAGTTCGTTTTTATCCCGCAACTTTGGGGTGAAAAAGCAAAAAAACGATGCCGAAAAAGACATTCATATTACACGATGAGACCGTCAATACGCAAGGATTCCGCATGCTGACATCCGGAGCCGACCTGTCCGTATTCGAGAACAACCCGGTCATGCTGCTCAACCATGACGACTGGGATCTTCCGATAGGCCGATGGGAGAACATCCGTATCGAGGGAACCCGGATCCTTGCCGATGCCGTGTTTGACGAGGATGACGAAAGGGCCGCCGCTGTCATGGGCAAAGTGGAGCGCGGGTTCCTGAAGGCCGCCAGTATAGGCGCGTGGCCGGGAAAGAGTTCGGATGACCCGTCGTTGATGTTGTCCGGACAGACCTATCCAACCATGGTCACATGGAAAGCGCGTGAGGCCTCTATCTGTACCATAGGAAGCAATCACAACGCGCTGGCCTTATATGACAAGGAAAACAAGCGGATGGACCTGAACGACAAAGGCACATTGATCAAACTGTTCGATACCACTTCCGGTATCCATGTATCACATAAAAATGAAACGCAAATGACAATTTTAACAGGTTTATTGAAACTGTCGGACAATGCGAGCGAACAGGCCATTGCCGACGAGGTCCGGAAAATTATCCGGCTCCGTGACGAGCTCCATGCGGAGAACGCCACGCTGAAAACAGAGAAAGAGGCGTTGTCCTCCAAAGTGCAAGCCTTCGAGAAAAAGGAAAGGGATGAGCGCAAGGCTTCCGCGGTCGCCTTGGTGGACAAAGCGATCAAGGAAGGTCGTCTGGACGCTAAGGGCAAGGATGCCTGGATCGGTATGTTCGACTCCGACTTTGAGCGTGCCAAGGCACAGCTTGACGCGATCCCGCCACGTGCCAGCGTGACGAAGCAGATACAGACCTCTTCTCCGGGCGGTACGGGTAGCGTGAAACTCGCCGACATGACCTTCTCCGAAATCGTCAAGGCGGACCGCCTGAAAGAATTGAAAAAAGACGGGGAGCTCTACAAACAGAAGTTTTTCGAGGCATACGGCAAATACCCTGCCTGAAAACAAGTATAAACCCTATAAAACAAACGATCGAGAATGAAAACGAAATTTATTATTTCATTGATTACGGCATTGTTGTTCAATGCCCTGACAAGCGGAGCCTTCGCCTCCTGCTTGGAAGTCAGCCACGGGGCGATGTTCGCCGTACAGACGGGGCTGTCCCTGATCCCTCTGAACCTGTCCGGATGCCTCGCTGAAGGACTGAACCGCGAGATCTGGATTCCTGAGATCATCGAGAAGTTTTACCCCTCGGACTCGTTCCTCACGCATTCGAAGAGCCTGGACGCTTGGGTGGATAACAACAAGTTGAATTTGCAGGAGGCCGGCGTGGATCCGGAGGTGTATATCGACAACGAGCTGTATCCGATTCCTATCGTGACGCGTACCGACATTCCGCACGAGATCATGCTGAAGCGTTTCGATACCGAGAACACGGTACATATCAACGCTATCGAGATCGAGGAGTCCGCGGAAAAACGCCAAAGCGTGACCGAGGGGCACCGCAATTCACTTCGGCAGAAGTTTGCCCGTCTGGCCGCCTTCAATTGGGCACCGGCAGGGAACGGCGATTTCACCCCGGTGAAAGCCGCTACCGGGGCAAAGAACGCCCGTGGCTACAAAGCCATGACCTACGAGATGGTAATGGATATGGAACTGGCTTTCGATGAGCTGGAAGTACCGACCGAAGGTCGTATCCTGATCCTTAACCCGCTACATGCCATGGACCTTAGAATGCAGGACTTGAACATGTATAAGGCATTCTATAACGAGAACAAATTGTTCTCCTTTACCGTAGTCCGTTCGTCCCTTACTCCGAGGTACAACGGTACGACAGGCCAGAAAGCCCCTTGGAATGCGGCGGTAGCGGCAACGGACGCTCCTTCCTCGCTTTTCTATTACAAGGAGGCCGTGGCCCGTGCCCGTGGTACGGTAGATATGTATTACCGCCTGAACGATCCTGAATACCGTGGTGACGTGGTCGGCTTCAATATGCGTGGTGTCGCCACTCCGGTAACCGGCAAATATTTAGGAGCCATCTATTCGCCGAAGGCATAATGTTTCACATTCAAAAACAGATACGACAATGAGTTACGTCAATATGAAATCGCGTAGGAGCTTCGATTTCTACGCCCCTTACAACGAGGAAGGCGAACGCCTTGTGACAGTACCGTTCCCGGTAGCTGTAGAACGGAAGGTCGAGGAGAGCGGCATCGTGCATGATGCCAATCCGGCATTGGTTACTGTCGCTCCGGCAGCCGCAGAAACCATTGAGGTGGAAACGAAGGTTCAAGCAGGGTCGCTCCTGATTGTCCGCAATGAAGGAACAGCCGTCGCTACTGTCGGCGGTGCGAACTGTGCTGCCTCCAAGGTGACTACCCTGATGTGGGACGGGAATGCGTATGCGGAACTGGCAACTTCCGGCATAGGATAATTTGTCATGGCACGACTCAAGTTATTGGTCATCCACTGTACCGCCACCCCTCCCGGCCGCGAAGTATCGGCGGACGACATCCGCCGTTGGCACACGGCCCCGCCCAATGAAGGCGGCCGCGGCTGGAAGCAGGTGGGCTATACCGACATGGTCCACCTGGACGGGACGGTGGAACGGCTGGTGGCCAACAACGAGGACGACACGGTCGATCCCTGGGAGATTACCAATGGGGCAAAAGGGCATAACCGGACAGCCCGGCACATTGTCTATGTCGGCGGCGTCGCCTCCGACGGCAAGACTCCCAAGGACACCCGGACGGCGGCGCAGCGGGAAGCCCTCGCAGCTTACGTGAGGGACTTCCACCGCCGCTTCCCCTCGGTCCGCATTGTCGGGCACAACGAACTGGCAGCAAAAGCCTGCCCGTCGTTTGATGTGCAGAAGTGGCTGAAGGAGCTGACAATGGATAGTTAACAGTGGACAGTTAAATCATAAATCATAATTCGTAACCACATGGAATGGAACACGCTCTTGGCCATGATTGGATCCGGCGGACTGGTCGGGTTGGTGAACTGGCTGATCAACCTGAAGGTGAGCCGCCAGAAAGCCCGGATGGACAAGGATGACGTGTCCCGGCACATGGCGGCCCGCGATAACGAGACGATCATTGAGCTATATGACAAGAACAGGGACATACTGGAGCGGTTGGCGGCATTGGAGGAGGCACTGTACAAGCTGGTGCGTTGCAAGCATTATGACACTTGCCCCGCTCGTAACAAGTTGCAAGAGTACAAGGAAAGTTACCGCTACCAACGTAATCGACAATCTCCTATGGAGCAGAAGGGAGTACGTTACCCCCGTGACAATCCCGTTAAGCCGGGCGACGCTCCGGATTCCGCTGGACAGCCTCCGTAGGCTCCCCGGCGGGGCCATCTATCAAGAGCGGGACGGACGGGCGACGGTTTCGGCCACGGTGAAGGACGGGACGCTGGTCGTCCATGCCGAATGCGACAGCCTCCAGCAGCTGGTCTATGAGCTGGAGGAGCGACTGTCCGCCCAACGGGAACAAGCCTCCACGAGGAAAGAGATAAAAGTCCCATCGCCCACGCCCGTTCGAACACGCCTCAAATGGTATTCGAGCGGCGTTCTGACAGGACTTATCGCCGCCCTCCTCTGGACACGTAGAAAACGAAAAAAGGGAAACCATCCCCCATAACTCATAATTCATAACTCATAATTCAAAAGATCATGGCAGAAAACAAGACAAGATCCATAGGCCTGAAAGTCGCCCAGTTCGGTGACGTGAACCCGGCCGGAGGTATGCCCGACACGATGAAACAGTTGGCACGTACCATGAAAGGGACGGCCTCCTTCACCACCGAGGCCGATACGACCACCGATTTTTACTGCGAGGAGGAGCCCGCCGCCCCGGTGGAGAGCATCGGGAACGAGCCGGGATTGAAGCAGATCAAGCTGAACTTCCTGGAATGGGACAACGACACCTTGAAGGAGACCTTCGGCGGTACGGTATCGGAGCCCGAGGACGTGACCATCGACGGGAAGACCTACAACGTGACGAAATACCAAGCCCCCCGTGACATCGTGACGGTGCGGAAGGCCGTGCGGGCGATCTCCCTGCACGGCGTGGTGATCGAGATCCCGAACGCGCAGGTGACCGCCCGGTTCGTATGGAACCTGACCCGCACCGACATCGCCCAGATCGAGGTGACGGCGAAGGCGCTGGCCCCGATCGGAGAGAACGAGGGGCCGTACGCCATCTATAAGTTGGGCGAACCTAAAGCGTAAGCCCGTATGGAGAAGCGAACCATCGAATCCCACGCCGCCGACGCCCTGCTGGATCGGCGGCTGACCGTCAACCTCCCGGCCCCGTGGTTGCTCCGAAAGTCGGGGAGGAAGACGATCCGTTACGGTGTCCCCTTCCCGAAGGCGCAGACCCTTTGCCGGATGGCGGCGATCTTCTGTAGGATGGATCTCGACCTGAAGGAACTGAGGGCGGGCGATCTCGGCACGACCTTGGAATGTATCGCCCGCAACGGCAAACGGGTCTCCCGGGTGATCGCCGAGGGGATGGTGGGCGAAAGTGTCTTCTCCCGGCTGTTGGTCCGACCGCTGGCGTGGTACCTCCGTTGCCACATGACGATGCGGGGGATGGCGGAATTGGCGCAGGTGATCCTGCTCTTGGCCTCCCCGGAGGGTTTTATGAACATTATCTCCTCGCTCGCCACGATGAACCTGATGGCGCCGACGACGGAGAGCCAACCGAGGAAAGGGAGTTAAGGGAGGAATACGAGCCTCCCCATAGCCCGTTCGGACGTATCTACGCGCTGATCGCCTCCGGAGCGTTCACCTACGACGAGGTGATGCGAAGGATCCCCTGGTGCGTCATCCTCACGATGATCAACGACCAAGGACGGATGCGCAAGAAGAGAGATAAAGAGGAAATGCTTGAGACGGAAGAGGAGGAATTAGCCTTCTTCGGCCTCTCCTAATTCAAAATTCATAATTCAACAGTTCATGGTGGACGAACCTTTATACGTGACATTCGAGTTCCGCGGCAACCTCGCCGAGGAGGTCGATCGGGTGAAGTTAGGGATAGCGGGCTTGCGCAACGAGTCCGCGCGGACCTACCAGCGCCTGATCGCCGACAGCGACGAGGCGTTCGCCTCCATGAGCAAGGGCAACCAGCGGCTGGCGGTCAGCATCCAAGAGGACATCAACAGCCTCCGCCAGCTTGACGCGGCCAATAAGGCATTGGACGAGGGGTTCGCCCGCGGTACGGTCACGACCCTCCAGTACGCCGAGGGCAAGGCGAAGCTCGCCATCCAGGAAACCGACCTCCGTACCGGAATCCAAGAAAACATCAAGGTACTCCAGGAGTCCATCGAGCGGGAACGGATGGCCGAGGGGAGCATCGAATCCCTCCACTCCTCCCTCCGGAAGATGGAGGAGGCGTGGCGCAAGATGTCCGCCGCCGAACGGGAATCGGCCGCCGGACAGGAGTTGCAAGAAAAAATACGATCCCTAAAAGAAGAGCTTTCCGGGCTGGAGAGTGACGCCGGTGGCGCTACCTCCGGCTTGAGACAGTTCCAGACCCAACTGGAGTCCGTTCCCGGCCCGCTCGGCCAAACCGCGGCGGCCATCGGGAAAGTGACCAAGGCGGCTCTCGCCTTTATCGCCACCCCGCTTGGCATGGCGCTCGCCGCCATCGCCGCCGGCCTTGCCGCCGTAAACAGCTGGTTCCACCGTACCGAGGAGGGCGAGAACGCGTTGGCGGTCGCCACGGCGGCATTCAACCAGGTATTGGGCAGTCTGCTGGACGTTGTGGACAAGGTGGGCGAATGGCTCTACAAGGCCTTTACCGAACCTAAGAAGGCTCTATCTGATCTGGCCGATTTCCTCTCCGGGCAACTGATGAACCGCCTCCGTGCCATCGGCAAGGCGGGCGAGGCGGTCTGGAAGATATTGACGGGCGATCTCAAGGGAGGGATCGCCGACTTTTCCAACGCCTGGGCGCAGGGCCTGACCGGTATCGAGGATGCCGGACGGAAGGCCTCCGCGTGGATGGCCGATACCAATGAGAAGATCAAGGAGTCGGTCGAGTTGCGGAAACGCAGGAACGCCCTCGACGTGGCCGAACGGGACCTCTTGGTGGAACGCAGCCGCATGGAGGCCCGTATCGGTGAGCTTAGAGATAAGGCCTACGACATGAGCCTCCCGGAGGCGGAACGCTCCAAGGCGTTGAAGGAGGCGATCCGCTTGACCGATGATCTGTTCGCCAAGGAACAGGCGATCGCCAAGGAGAAATACGAGATCACCAAGGCGCAGAACGCGCTGGCCAACTCCAACAAGGCCGACCTCCGCGCCGAGGCGGAAGCTCTCGCCGAGGTGAACCGCCTGGAGGCGCAACGTTATGCCTCCCGCCGCATGATGCTCCGGCAGAGCAACACGTTAGAGGGAAAAGGTTCCCGCTCTCCGGAGAAGGCCCAAGGCGATGAGCGGAGGGAGATCGAGGCGGCCAACGCCCTCAAGGCGGAGACCGCCCGGCGGGAACGGGAGATCGAGCGGCAAAAGGAGGCCTTGGCGGAAAAGGAGAAGGACGCGGAACTGGATCTCCGTCAGCGACGGATCGGCCTGATGCGGGAGGGCGCCGACAAGGAGTTGGAGCAGATCCGGCTGGACTACGACCGGAGGATCGACGAGGTCGAGCGGAAGGGACAGGAATACGTGCGGGCCCAACAGGAGATCGAGCGGGCCGTATGGGAGAAGGACAACCCGGACTGGAAAAGACAGGGCCTGTCGTTCCGGCCATCGACCACCTCCGTATCCCAGCTCCCCGAGTCCCAGCGCAAGAAATTAGAAGAGGCCGCCACCATCGCCGCTACCGCCCGGGAGAAGGCGGAGGCCGACCTGTTGGAGAAGACATTGCGGCAATATCAGGACCACACGGCCAAACGGCTGGAATTAGAGAAGAAATACAACGAGGACGTGGCCTACCTCACCGCCCAACGGACGGAGGCGAACGCCGAGGCCATCGACGCGGCCATCGAGGAGGCGAGACGAACCTTAAAAAAGAACCTGTCCGACCTCTCCATGGAGGAGCTGAAAGGATCCGGCCTGTGGGACAGGCTGTTCGGCGACCTTGACAGGATGGCGACGCCCTCGCTGGAAGCCTTGCTCAAGCAGGCCCGGGAGGTCAATACCTCGGCGTGGGATCCCAGGAACGTGAAGGAATACCAGGACGCCATCAAGCGGCTGGAGGAGGCCATCCATTCCCGCTCGCCATTCAAGGCGATCCGGGATGACTGGAAGAAGTTGCTGGAGTCCATCGGGAAAGGTGACAGGGATGGCATGGCCGCCGTGTTAGAGGGCATGGATACCTCCGTACAATCCCTGACATCCAGCCTCGACACGATCGCCGGCGGTATCGGCGACATCCTCGGCGACGAGGCTGGATACGCCGCCAAGCGGGTGGCGGAGCTGACCTCCGCCCTGTCCGGTTTCGTAAGCGGGGCCGCCAAGATCGCCAAGGGGGATATCCTCGGCGGGGTCACCTCCGTGATCGGCGGGATCGGCAAGATCTTCTCCATGGGCAGGCAGGTCAAGGAGATGAACCGGCAGGCCCGGGAGGAGCAACAAAAATATTACGACGAGGCCATCACGGGCGAGCTGGAGTACCAGCGGCTGCTCCGGGAGCGGCTGCGTACCCAACAAGAGATCGGCGAGACGACGCTGGCCTACAACAAGCGGATCTCCGAGGAGCTGGAGCGGCAGCGGCGGGCATCCGGAAGCGAGTACGACCGGTTGCTGGCACAGATACAGGGAGAACAGTATATCAGCGGCGTAGGCTACCGCCACGGCACTTGGTTCCGGAAGGCGAAGACGTGGAACGAGTACGCCAGCCTCGCCGGGAAGAGCTACGAGGACATCGAGAAACTCTATACCGAGGGCAAGCTGGAGGAGAAGGTGGCCAAGCTGTTCGAGCAGCTGCGCGCGCTGAGGGACGAGGGAGCCGATATCGACCGGATGCTGGATGACCAGGAGGAGTCCATGCGGGAGGTATTGACCGGTACCACCACCGACAGTATCGCTGACAGTATCATACGGGGCTTCGCCGAGGGCAAACGGTCGGCCAAGGATTTCGCCGACGATTTCCAGGAGATGCTGAATAACGCCGTCCTTCAAGGAATAAAGATGAAGGCATTGGAGGAGCCTCTCCGGCAGTGGTACGAGTCGTTCGCCGAGGCGAGCGGCGCGGGGCTTACGGAAAGCGGCATCGCCGACTTGCGGGCGCAGTACGACAAGATCATCGAGGACGCGGCCCGCCAGCTGGAGGACATGGAACGGGTGACGGGTGGCAGGATCGACTCCACCCTCACCCAGCGGGCGAGGGCGGGCGCGTATACCATCGCCAGCCAGGACTCCATCAACGAGACCAACGGCCGGCTTACCTCCATCCAGATAAACGTCGCCGAGACCAAGGAGTGCGCCTACGACATGCGCACCATGCTGTCCCGGGGACTGGAGCTACAGGAGGAGATCGCCCGGAACACCTCCTATTGCAGGAGGCTGGAACGGATCGACAACACGCTGCTGGAGATATTGAGAAACGGAATTAGGACCAAATGACATGAGGGAAGGAAAGCTATTCATCAACGACAAGGACGCCTACACGAACTATGGCGTGTTCCTGGCCAAGGACCGGGGCGGGACGTACGACAACCTGTCGGCGCTCCTGACCCCGCCGCCCGCCAAGCGGCATACCACGGTCGATTACCGGGAACGGGACGGCGAGGAGGCGGACGTATCGGACGTACGTTTCGAGGCAAGGGACATCTCCCTGCGATTGGCCATGATCACGGACAACGAGCAGGAGTTCCGGACAAAATACAAGGGCTTCATAGAGATCCTGAGATCCGGCCTCCTGAACGTGAGGGTCTCCGAGATCGGGAAGACCTACAAGCTCTATTACCTGAGCTGTCCGGGGACGGTGATGAAGACACGGCTCCGGACGACCGGAAGGCTGGCGGCGATATGGACGGTCAAGTTCCGCGAGCCGAAACCGGATTTCTAACGATGTTGAAGCGGCATTAAAACGACACTTGAATGGAACTGAGGATATACGACAAATCGGGGAACCTGCGTGCGGAAGTCTGTCCGGACGACAACTCCACGCAACAGAAAGCGGTGATGGGAGACAACGCGCTCAGCGTCTCTTTCACCACGTGGGAGGCCATACCCTTCGACATCGGCGATTACGTGGATTACGAGGGGGAGCGATATACGCTTCTCACCGTCCCGTGCCCCAATCAAGCGAGCACGTTGGAGTATGAGTACGCCCCGCGCTTCCAAGGCATCGAGAGCGAGCTGTCGAAGGCCCTCTGCTTCCTCCTGACGGACGGTGACATGGACTCGGACTTCTCGCTGACGGACGGCCCGGCGGCCCACCTGCGACTGATCGTGGACAATATCAACCGTGTCAAGGGAACGACGGACTGGAGGATCGGGAGCGTGATCGCGGCCGACTACAAGGTCGTGACCTACGACGGGATCGATTGCCTCACCGCCCTGAACCGGATCGCCGAGACCTTCGAGACCGAGTGGTGGATCGTCGGCACGACCCTCTACCTGGGCAAGTGCGAGCACGGGGAGCCGATGGGGTTAGGCTACGCCGCGGACGGTACGGCCGTGGGCGGGTTGCTCAACATGAGCAAGCGGGACGAGGAGAACGACCGGTTCTTCACCCGGCTCTACGCCAAGGGAAGCACCCGCAACATTGAGCGGGCCAAATACGGATCCGATCACCTCCGCCTGCCCTCCCCATTGAGATACCTGGAGAGGAATACCGAATACGGCGTTGTCGAGCGTGAGGTCATCTTCGAGGAGGTCTATCCCCGGAGGGTGGGCACGCTGTCCGCCGTCCGCTCCATCGAGCGGGAATCCGAGGGGAAGACGATCCGCGTCTACTACGTGACCGACGAGGAGATGCCTTTCGACCCGAACGACCACGAGATCGGCGGGCTGGTCAAGCGCATGGCCATCCAGACCGGGGAGCTGTCCGGATACGACTTCGAGGTCAATTACGACTCCTCCACGGGGGAGTTCGAGCTGATCAACCAATACCCGGACGAGAACACACAGATCCCGGGCGGGGTGATGGCACCCGCCTCCGGCGATACTTACATCCTTTACAACATACGGATGCCGGACGAGTATTACGCGCTGGCGGAGGAGGAACTTCAAAAGGTGGCCGGGGATTACCTGGAGAAACACTCTGCCGATAGCTCCGTCTACAGCGGCGACAGCGACCCGATCATCCTCAAGAAAAGGGGGATCCGTGTCGCCTTGGGACAGCGTGTCCGGTTGCACAACCCTGTCTTTTTCCCCTCCACCGGCTATCGGGACAGCCGGATCATCGGGTTCACCCGAAAGTTAGCCGACCCCTACGACGTGAGGATCGATATATCCGACACGGTGACGCCCACGTGGCGAGAATCCATCGAGCGGAAGGTGGACGCCTTTCTCCCGGCGCTCAGCCAGGCCGGGGGATCGATCAACGTCATCAAGAGCGGAGACGACACGGTACCGACCGACAACAACGTCTTCTCGGCCTTGAGGGAGATATCCACCTTCCTGCGCAAGGACAGGCCGGACGAGACCCGGTACCTCATGAGATTCCTGGGCGGGCTGGTCTCCGACAATATCGAGTCACAAGACTTCACCGCCGGGCCGTTCGGCTCCGGGTTCGTGGTGAAACGGGATCCGGAGACGGGCAAGTCGTACATCGAGGCGGACGAGATCTACATCCGGCTGAAGGCCTACTTCGACACATTGGAGATCAAGCACCTCTCGCACGTGGGAGGCCGTATCGTCCTGTCGCCGGCGAGCATGGAGTGCGTCCGTGTGGAGGAGGTATCGGCCGAGTACGAGGACCTGCACGACAGTGCCGGCTCCATCCTGTACGATTCCGTAAATGACAAACTGCGGGCCGCCATCGACGGAGGTGAGCGCGCCTACCGCTGCTATTTCAAGCAGTCGGACGGCGAGCGGGAGATCGTGAACGAGTTCGCCGTGGACGACCTGGCGCAGTGCCGGGAGTTCAACGTGAAGACGGGCACGTCCCATAACGTGCGAAACCAGTATTACTGGCGGCGGGTGATTAACGTGGGTGACGATTATATCGACCTGTCTGTCACGGACCGCGATGCCGGCAGCATGACACCCAAGGCGGGCGACATGATCGTCACCGTCGGCAACAAGACGGACACCGCCCGGCAGCACGCGGTGTTCCTCTCCTCCTATGACGATGACGCGCCTTGTATCAAGCTATATTCCGGGATCGACTCCTACTCGATGTCGGGCAAGGAGGTGACGGTGATCTCGCCGAACGCCGACAAGAACGTGTTCACCGGCAAGATGGTGATCAAGCCGGGATCCACCGGTTTCGGGAACCTGACGGACGCTCCGGACATGACGGTCATCGACCGTGAGATCCAGGAGGCCAAGGACGCGGCGGCCGGCGCGAGCAAGGAGGCATCGGACGTGCGGGACAGCGTAGGCAGCCTGAAGGGGTACGTGGACGGGGCTTTCGCCGACGGGCTGGTATCGGAGGCGGAGGCCAAGGCGATCGAGAAGTACGTCAACGTGGTGAGCAACGAGCGGCAACAGTCGTTGGCCACCTACAACGGACTGTACAACAACCCCTATTTAGAGGGCTCTGCGAAGACCTCGCTGTACAACGCCAAGGTTTCCCTCTTCTCCGCCACGGACGCGCTGGTCAACGCCATCAACGCCGCCATCGCCGACGGCAAGGCGACCGCCGCAGAGAAGGCCTACGTGGACAGCAAGTACGCCACGTTCACGACCTGCCACAACAAGTTCCAAACGGCGGTGGAAACGGCCAACCAGTCCATACAGGACAAGCTGAAAGGCTACTCGGACAACGCCCGGAAGGCGGCGGACGAGGCCAACAACACGGCCTCGCAAGCCATGGAGGGCGCGAACGCCGCCAAGGACGCGGTGAGCGACCTGAACAGGTACGTGGACGGGGCCTTCGCCGATGGTTTGGTATCGGAGGCGGAAGCCAAGGCGATCGAGAAGTATATCAACACGGTAAACGCCTCCAAGCGGGAGGCGGACGCGACCTATACGGCCCTGTACGCGAACCCCTTCCTTGCGGGCACGGAGAAATCGGTCCTGTACGCGGCGAAGAACAGCCTCAACACGGCCACGACCAACCTGATAGCCGCCATCAACTCCGCCATCGCGGACGGGAAGGCGACAACAACGGAGAAAAACAACGTGGACAGCAAGTTCGCGGCGTTCAACAACGCCTACGCATCGCTCTCCACGGCCATCGAGAACGCGAACAAGGCGATCCAACGGAAGATCAAGCAGGAGGCGATAGACGAGTCCAAGAGCGACCTGTCCCAACAGATCGGCGAGGTGTCGCTGAAAGACCGGAACGACATCGCCAAGATGATGGGCTACAAGGATTACGAGGAGCTGGTCTATTACGCGGAGCGGGGCATGTCTGTCATCAAGGGCGGCAGCGTCAACACCTCGCTCATCAACGCCGACCTGATAATCACCTCCGCGCTCATCGCCAAGGCGATCCGGACGAACACGCTGAACGTGAACGACCGGTTCAAGATCCACACGGACGGGTCGGTGGAGATGAGCGGCATCCTGCACTCCCTAGGCCGGGACACGGAGCTCGTCGTGTCGGACGGCTATGTCAGGATCATGTACAAGGGCGATGACGTGGCCAAATTGTCGGTGAACGAGAATACCGGCATGCCGGAGCTATCATTGTATAACGGGAGCCGGTCCTGTATCGTCACGGCCGAGAAAATAATGCTCTCCACCGGGACCGGCAACACGAGCTTCCTGACGATGGACGCGTCCGTGCTGGGGTATGGGACCATCAAGAAAAAAACGGACGGGACGCTGTACCTAGCCAACAACGAGTATGAGATGATAACGGTCGGTATCAGCGCGAGCCCCACGTACGGCGGCACGACGATACCGTCCCCGTCCCCGATGCACATGGTCATGAGGGGGGAATCCGAGACCGTCGAGGCGGTACCGGCCGAGGGTTACGAGTTCGACCGATGGTCCGACGGCGGTTCCCGGAAACATACGGTCACGTGGAGCTCCGCCGGGCAGAGCCTCGTGGCCTATTTTACCCGGATCCAAGTGACAAGGTACACGTTGTCGCTATCGGCCAGCCCATCCAGTGGCGGATCCGTCACGGGAGCGGGAAGCTACGAGAAGGGAACCAAGGTGACGGTCAACGCCACGGAGGCCAGCGGCTGGCGGTTCGTCCGCTGGTCGGATGGCGGGTACCAGCGGCATACGGTCACGCTGGACGCGAACAAGAGCCTCACGGCCTATTTCGAGCGGTACACCGTCACAGGGGACGAGATCCTGCAAGGGACGGATCTCACAAGCGCATCCTATTGGAACGCTTACGGGGACTCGTCCGTCCAGTCGGTCAGCGGCGGCGTGGCCACCTTGCGGTTCGGCGGGGAGGCCAATACCGACCAGGTGATGTTCAACAAGGGACGTATGGGCGGCAAGCTGGAGATGGGACACCGGTACCGGCTATCGTTCCAGGCGAGAATATCGTCCGGGACGACGAACATCATATCGGCGATCGGCGACAATAGCCTTGACTTCATCAACACCGACGATGTCATCTATGGCGAGGAGGTGAGCGCGTCCTACAAGACGTTCTCGGTGGAGTTCAGGGCGGATCGGGACAGCACCTCGGGGGATGGACTGCTCTTTGCGGCGATCTCGGCGTGCGTAATGCAAATACGGAACATAACATTAAAGGAGGCGTGACAATGAGAAACGAGAACAACCCATCTATCTCCGGCACGGAGATGAAGTTCGCCCTGGGCCTCGACCTGCCGGGCGGGCTCACGATGGACGACGTGGAGTTCGAGGCCCTGTTCTACATCTATTCCAACCGGACGGTAACGATCCCCAAGTCCGGGATGGGCCGGCTTGACGAGAACACCTATATCGTCACGCTCGACACCGCCCGGATCGGTGGTGGCGGACGGATCAAGTGCCAGGTGAGGGTGGAGATCCCGGACGCGAACATGGCGGACGGCGTGAGGACGGAGATCATAGGGATCGAGACGGACGAGACGGTGAGGTATGGCGTGCGTTAAAGGACATATCATAAGGGTCGAGACCGCACGGGTGGAACTGGAGCGGATCGAGTCCGTGAGCGCCACTCTCAGACGGATGGCCCGGATCGGCGCGAGGCTCACCAAGGTCTGCGGGGTGGATTATGGCGTATGGCTGCTGGTATCTCCCGACGAGCCCGTATGGGTGACCGATGAGATGCCCGCGCTGTTCGGGGTGAGGTCGAACACGGAATGGAGAATCGAGTGATTAACAAATAAAAAATACGAAAGATCATGGCGAAAGCGGCATGGGCGGTGGTCACCCCGCCCCAAGGATCGGGTGACAAGGAGGTGAGCGTAAGGTCGGACGCGGAGCATACCGGCCGGAACGCCCGGAGTACGGTATTGACATGGAAGGCGGTGAACTGCCCGGACGTGCAGCGGACGGTCATGCAGGCGGGCAAGCCCGAGTACGTGGACATAGCGGACACGGCGGCGAGCGAGAAGACGGGAAAGGTGGTCACCATATCAGGTGTCAGCAACTCAAAAAAGCTGACCTTCTCCCTCGGCATGGGAGACCTGGATATAACGCTGCCCGGCAATTATACGGCCAACAGCGTGTTGACGGCCAACGGCGAGGCGATAGCGGGCGATCCCGGGGGACTGGCGGTGTATGATTTCTCGATAGCCGTGACGGTACCGGCGAACGAGGAGATCGAGCCGCAGACGAGGCAGGTCATCGTGACGGATGACGGCGGGCACCAGGACGTGTGCCTGTTGACCCTGGCCGCCGGCGACGCCTACCCGCGTGTCGCGGAGGGCGAGATCCTGCTGGATTACCAGGGCAACCCGGTGACCGTGAACGTGGAGTCAAACACGGACTGGACGGTGGAGTGATGGCTACCGTCACGATACCCTGGGGCCAAGGGGGCGGCGATATCACGGTCGCCCTGCCGGAAACCGGCGATGGCGTGGCCACCCTCTCGACCGGAACGGTGAACGAGGGCGTGAACAGGTCCATGGAGATAACGTTCAGGACAACCCGTGGCGGAGATGTCCGGGTTGTCCGTATGGTCCGGCAGGAAGGCCGGAGGGAATACCTCCGCGATGCCTCCGGTGATATATTGACAGATTCGAACAACGTGGAACTTAAAGCATTGAAATAAGATGGGACTATTGAATTACACGACAGCCAAGATCAACGAGCTCTTGGCGAGGGTGGCGACCTTACCCGCCAAGGTGATGGACGGCGACACCCAGATCCCGTCCAAGACAAGCGAGCTTGAGAACGACAGCAAGTTCGTCAGGGAGACCGGACTGAAGACCGTCAACGGGCAGTCCCTACTGGGAACCGGAAATATAACCATAGAAGGCGGTTCCGGTGGCGGAACGGTGGATTCCGTGGAATGGGCCAATGTCAACAACAAGCCGGGCTGGGTAAACTCCCAGACCAAGCCCTCCTACACGGCCAGCGAGGTAGGCGCATTGCCTTCCGACACCGCCATCCCGTCCAAGACAAGCCAGCTGACGAACGACAGCAAGTTCGTCAAGGAGACCGGCCTGAAGACCATCAACGGGCAGTCGTTGCTGGGTACCGGCAACATTTCCATATCCGGCGGCTCCGGGGAAGGAGGCGGCGGAGGAAACGTGAACGTGACGAATGCGGCGGAGCTGAAAGCCGTGAGGAACTACGTGTTCAAACCATCCAATGATGGATCGACGGATGGGACGTTTTCCACACTCAATATCGCTACGAAAAATGAACCTGGATTGATGAGTACCGAATCTGTTGAAAAGTTAGGTAGCATCAAGGATGTTTACAAATTCCCGGCAGCTGTATTGGGCTTGACCTCGGCATCCACCAGCGATGAGATCTTGGCGGCATTCGGGCTTGATCCAATCCAAGAGAACGGAAATCTTGCGTACATGATCTATTTATTATCATCTGAGCAATCTGCAGATTACAATGAAGAACTTCCATCGTTATTCATCGGTAACCACGCATGTAGCGTGTACGCCTTCATTGTCTCAAATACGCTTGTGATGGAATTATCGTATATAGATCAAGGCGGGAAAATGAGGACGATCAAAATCTCCGCAACCGAGGGAGCTGCTGGTTACACCTATGCCCTCAGTGTCTCGGAGAGCGGGGATGACACGTTCTATTTGCCAAGCGCAGTGTATTCCCTAGGTTTAGACTCAACAAGCGATGACATAAAAAGTGCTTTTGGTGGAGATGAGGGCATCAAATCCTTTAAAAATGCGATCTCTCTAAGAAAGAATATCGTCATAGAGAAACGAACAAGCTCTAAAATCGGTAATTTTTATGCTCCCACGTTTTTTTCCACATTTGTTTCAAATACATGGACATTCGGTTTTGATTATTTAGAGAATATTACGGGGGAATTGAAAAGAATTATCATACGGTATACAGCAAATAAATTCGAGATAAAAGTTTTTTTCCCGAATGGCTATCCACTCAAATCGGGATTGCTGGGCCTTACGAACGAATCCACTTCGGATGAGATAAGCTCGGCCGTCGATGGTGAGTCAGGCTTGAAAAGGATTATCAAAGCTGTCAAAGACGGTAATCAATTGCTTTTGCAAGGTTTTTTTAATGGATTATATTACTCTGTCAATCTGGGGTGTAATATATTGGAGAATGATAACGGAGATATCACTATCTTATTTTCGGGTGTGGCGTACGAATTATGGGGTGGATTACCCTCTATCTGCTCCATCTCCTACACCAAGTCCGACAATAAGTTTATGTGTTCTATTATTTCTTGACACAGAGGGCCGCAATATTTTTCAAATGCCATGTTCTTGTCATTTGATGATAAGATCACTGTCTGATAGAAAATAAAATGGAATAAAAGAATTGATGAGATTTCGGAGAAGGATTTATTGAATCCTGTTGTTCTAGCGATAATGATTATCTGCGGATCTTATCGCTAGCAAACTTAACGCCTTATCGGGGACAGGCAAAAAAGAAAGCCCCCGGCTGTTAGTAAAGACGCCAATCACATACTAACAAACAAATGCGAGACACCGCACGACCGGGGGCTGTAAGCCTTCAGTCGCGATGTCTCGTTTTGTTTTATGTGATTGGCAATACAAATATACTTTAATTTTTGGAGATTATGACAATATACGAGATACTTTCTTTCAATAAGGAATTGCTCCAGCGTCTATTTAATGCCGGAATAAGGACAAGCGATTGTTTGTATGTCGATTTGTTCGATGATTATACCCGAATGCGGGCGGCGGGTGAAAAGACAACCTATATCGTGGCCGTCCTTTCTGACAAATATGCCTTGAGCGAGCGAAAGGTGTACGGTATCATTCGCTATTTATCAAGCGACTGCATAGGCCGTGCAGTGCAAGGTCAGGCGTAAATTCGCTCACTAGATAGTTTGGTTCTACCTTTGTCCCAAATCCTTAAAACGAGACAAGTATGGGCAAGTACACTTACAAGCCGCAATATGGCGTGATCGTCATTTGTGCAGATGAAAAAGAGCAAAAGGAGATTTATGAGCGTCTCCTGAAAGAAGGTCTAACCCTTAAAGTGGTGAATGTATGAGAATAGAGGTACAACATCATTGTAGCGACTTCAACAGCTATCGGGCCGCACGGGTAAAAAGCCTTTTCAACGCGGAGAAAGGCTGCGACTGGAAAAAGACGGTAGAACTACCCATCGAAAACCGGGTATGGCAAATCGGACTGATTGTCGGTCCATCCGGTAGCGGAAAAACCAGTATTGGAAGTAAGATTTTCAAAGAACCTATTTATGACCTCTATTCCGGCTGGGATAAGAATAAACCTATTGTGGATTGTATCGCCCCCGATGGGGACTTTAACACGGTGACGGGTATGCTTTCAGCCGTTGGCCTCGGCGATGTTCCGGCGTGGCTCCGGCCGTTCCACGTGTTGAGTAATGGAGAGAAATTCCGGGCGGGTCTCGCACGTTTGGCGTGTGAACGACCGGAACACGCTGTAGTGGATGAATTTACGTCTGTCATAGACCGACAGATAGCCAAGGTAGGGGCCGCCGCATTCTCAAAGACATGGAGACGTGGGGACGGGCAGATCGTACTTCTCTCCTGCCACTATGATATAATCGAATGGTTACAGCCCGACTGGGTGTATGATACTGCGGAGGCACGGTTCTATGACCGTGACTGCCTTCGGCAACGTTCAAAACTCGAACTTCAAATTTATAAAGTCAGGGGAACTATATTCCCAAGATTGTTTAAGCAGCATTATTATTTAGACCTTCCTATGCCGGTTGCGGCCGAGTATTTCGTTGGCTTTGTCGGTGGTGAGCCCGTCTGTCATTTAGCGGTAACACCACTCTTTACGGCAAAGGCTTACCGGTCCACCCGGTTGGTAGTACTTCCCGAATGGCAGGGAATAGGCGTTGGTACTAAATTTTTAGCGGCCGTTTGTGAATATCATCTTCAGGGACATGGTAGATGTGGTAAACCTTACCCGGTATTCTTTCACACCTCACACCCGCAACTATGTGGGGCGTTACGCCACTCTAAAAAGTGGATACAAACCGGAGCGCGTTTATATGGGGATAATAAAGGGCGCAGCGCGGCTTCGATGACACGTTCGGCCCAAAGGTTAAATAAGTCTGATCGTGCGGCAACCGGTTATGGCGGCCATTTCAGGGCGGTTCAGACATTTAAATATATAGGGAATGGTTATTAAAATATTGGGAAATTGCGAGTCGGTGGCATTCAAAGCGGCCGAAATGTTCGTTAAGGCAAAAGGGCATACGCTTTGGTGTGATGGGTATCGGTGTGATCTTGCCATTGCGCCACTCCTTACGGTGAAAGTTTCCGATGAGGAACTGAAAGAGGCGAACTGGGGTATGTTGATATTCCATCCCTCTCCACTACCTTACGGGCGCGGGGCATCATCTATCAAATGGGCGTATAAACGAGGGGAACCGATAACCGCCGCCACATGGTTTTGGGCAGACTCCGGCTATGACACCGGCGATATTTGCGAGCAGGAGATAGTAAAAATAGACTATGGTGTGCGGCCTCGCATCTTTTATGAGCAAGAAATCATTCCGGCCATGATCCGGACGTTAGGACGTTGTTTAGACAACATCGGGAAAGGTATTATACGTCGCGTCCCGCAAGTAGAAGCCTATTCGACATACGATAAAAGGCTATAACAATCCATCTTAACTACCTTGTAAAGGTACGAAAAAAGTACGGAATAAACAACTTTAGTAGACGCTTTTTTACCACGGCCGGCAATAAAAAGACGGTATTCAAATAGGGTTAGAAGTCCATTTGAATGCCGTTTATTTTTTAATGAAAAGAAGGTGTTTTGCTTTGATTTTGCAAATGGACGGTTGCTTTGCGGATTAAATTTGAAGCACATTTCGTTTTTGATAGAAAAAACGCATTTCGTTTTTCACAACCATCACGTTTCGTTTTTCGGGATTTAGATAAAGTCTAAAAAACGGCTTCCATGCCTTAACTATATTATCAGATTTTCCTACAATTCGATTGTTTGCCATATCGATAAAAACATGATTTTCAGTCATTAAACTGGATAGTGCGTTAATGTCAGCCCTACTGATACATTCATTAAATTGCAAGGTAATAATTTGGGGGTCTATCATTATCTCTTCTTTGCTATATTTATCATTATTACCCCATTCGGTCTTAAGCTGCGCATAAATTATATCATCTACCCAATCCCCACGCAAATAATAGCTCTCCTTAAAGTGAGCTTCCTTTCTGAACCCCAATCGCTCTATTAACTGGATAGAAGCTGTATTTCTCGGATCGACTGAGGCTATAATCCGATGTTTATCGAGCGTTCCAAAAAGATAATCAACCATTGCTTTCAATGCTTCTGTAGCATAACCTTTTTTCTGATAATCTTTATGTAGCGTACATCCAAGTTCAGCCTGCATATTGTTGTGATTGGTAAAGCTGATTCCCATATCACCAATTAACCTGTTTTCATCTGCAAGAATAATGGTAAACTGAAAACATATATTGGCAATATCCATTGTCGCCGGCATATTGCTAATATAATCACGGACTTCTTCAACTGAATCAGGGAACCATCCCTGATACTTATTTTCCGCAAAGTCAGAACGGTAAGAAAAAATGCTTTCTGCATCTTCCGGTTCAGCAAGCCGTATGATTAATCTTTCTGTTTTAATGGGATATTTCACCTTGTTGTTTATAAATTCATGAGTTGAGCAAAGATACAAAAATTGTCGGCTCACCCGATAAATCAGGGGGAAAATTCTTTAATTCTATAGAAAATTTGCA
>OGCU01000192.1_pt1 | contig 41165 bp, 36 predicted proteins | sample 1570251 | NCBI WGS metagenome assembly OGCU01 (sample SAMEA2582182, study PRJEB24529) | metagenome | biome: Human gut stool | place: China | collected 2011
TCTTTTAAAATCAATTATAAATTTTTCTATTCCTATATTTTCTTCTATTCCACCATTTTTTATTAAAAATTCAACTTTCAATAATTTTTCTATTTTTTTTAATAAAAATTGTTCATTAAATAAAGACATGTATTTTAATTTTAAAAAAATAGGATATTCTCTAATGTATCCTCTATTATTTTTAAAATATTTTTTTAATTTTTCATATGTATTTCCTTTAAAATCATTATACGAAATACTTTCTCTTAAATCTCCACTTTTCTTTAACCCTACTAATTTTAATGCTAAACTTAACTCTTCTGAAATTAAATATAAAAATAACATATACTCTTTACTTTTTTTTAAATAATCTAGTAATACTTCCATATTATCTTCAATCATAAAATCTTCTACTAATTTTTTTAAATTATACTCATCACTTACTGATAAGATAGGTAAAATTTTTTCTAATATAAATGTTTTTCCATCTAAAAAACTCTTTATTTTCTCTACTTCGTTTTTTACTTTAAAAAAATCATCACCTAAAATTTCTGCTAATTTTTCGGCCTCATACTCAGATATTTCTAACTCTTTTTCTATAAAAAAGTGTATACCCTTTTTCTCTAAAGCTTTTCTTGCTACAATTACTTTTCCTAATTTCTCTGCATTTGTTAAAACCTTTTTTCCAACCTCATTTATTGCTTTACCATAATCATTTAACTCTTCTTCATAAACAACTACAACCTCTTTTTTTGTGAGATCATATTCTCCAACTATTTTTAATAATTGATCTAACTTTTTATTTTTTTCAGCTCTTTTTAAAACTACTAACTCCTTTGGAGCAAACATAGAGTTTATTGAAATACTTTCTAAAAAATTATCTTCCTCATTTTGAGAAGCATCATAGACTTTCATTGGAATGCTAGGATTTGACTTTTTTATTTTTTCCATTAACTCTTCATATTTTAACGGAAGTGGAGTGTCTCCGTAAACAAAATAAAACATATCTATCTCCCTTTTCTTTTTTTATATATTATAACACAAAAAATAAAAGAGAGTATACGAACTCTCTTTATATTCTTTAATTTTTTTTACTTAAAATTTTAGATGCATTTAAAACAGCTAATACCGATACTCCTACATCTGCAAAAATAGCTAACCATAGATTTGCAATTCCTAAAACTCCTAAAATCATAACTACTATTTTTACTCCTAAAGCAAACCCTACATTTTCTAATACAACTTGATTATTTCTTTGTCCCAAATGTAAAGCCTCTATTATTTTATAAGGATCATCATTCATTAAAACTATATCTGAACTTTCTATTGCAATATCACTTCCCAATTTCCCCATAGAAATTCCGATATCAGCCATAGCTAATACTGGAGCATCGTTTATTCCATCTCCCACGAATATAGTTCCTTTTTTACTTTTACTTTTTATCTCTTCTAACTTACTAACTTTATCTTGCGGAAGAAGATTTGTACATACTTTGTCTTCATCTATTCCTAAAATATCTCCAATATGTTTACCTGTTTTTTTATTATCTCCAGTTAACATATACACATCAATACCCTGTGATTTTAACTCATCTATTGTCTTTCTTGAGTTTTCTTTTATCTCATCTTCTACAAAAATTCTTCCAATAAATTCAGAATCTACAGCAACATAAACTACTGTTCCAAAAGCTTCTGGTAATTCAACATTGATATTATGACTTTCTAAGAATTTTCTACTTCCTACTAAAATCTCTTTTCCAGAATAAAGAGCATTTACCCCATATCCAGCTTTTTCATTGTGTCCTTGTATATCCCATTCTGAAATTTCAACATCTCCATAATTTAATATAGCTTTTCCTATAGGATGGTTTGAATAAAATTCACCTGCCTTAGCATATTCCATTAGACGTTTTTCTGATCCCTTTATAACCTCAACCTTTGTTACTTTGAAACTTCCCTTTGTTAAAGTACCTGTTTTATCAAATACAACTGTATCTATATTTTTTAATCTTTCTAAATAATTTCCACCTTTTATCAATATTCCATCTTTTGATCCTTTTCCAATAGAACTAAAGAATGTTAAAGGTACTGATAAAACTAATGCACATGGACAAGAGATTACTAAAAATATAAGTGCTCTACTAAACCATAATTTAAAGTTACCATCGTAAAATAATGGAACTCCAAATCCTATTAAAATAGCCATAAAAACAACTAATGGTGTGTAATATCTTGCAAATTTTGTTATAAATTTTTCAGCATGTGCTTTTTTACTTCCAGCACTTTGAACCATGTCTATTATTCTACTAACAGTAGATTGAGAATATATTTTTGTTGTTTTTACTTCAATAGTACCATTTATATTTATAGATCCACTTAATATTTCACTTCCTACTTCACCTATAACTGGCACTGACTCTCCCGTTAAAGCTGATTTATCTAATGTTGTTGTTCCTGATACAATAACTCCATCTAAAGGAACTCTTTCTCCAGGTTTTATAATTAATATGTCTCCTACTTTTACTTTTGAAGGATTCATCATTTCTATAATCCCATTTTTATCTTTTACATTTGCAAACTCTGGTTTTATACTCATTAATTTTTCTATAGATTTTTTTGAATTATTAACTGCCATATCTTGAAAGAATTCACCTATTTTATAGAAAATCATAACACCTGCAGCTTCTCCAAAGTCACCTAAAGCTAAAGCTCCAACTGTAGCTATACTCATTAAAAAATTCTCATCTAAAAATTTTCCTCTTTTTAAGTTTTTTAAAGCATTTAACAATATATCATATCCCGATAGTCCATATGCTATAATCAAAATTATATCTTTTTGTAAACTCTTTGGTAATGTTAATCCAACAACAAAAAGAGTAATTCCAATTGTTAGAATAATTAAATCTAATTTTGAAATTAATTCGTTGCCATGAGAATGATTATGTTCGTGAGTATCCTCATCTTCACTCAATTTACTATCATCATTTTTTACTTTTTTAAAATATGTTCCTGGTTCTACTTTATCTGCAATTTTATTTAATTTTTCAATAAGTTCATCCTCATTTACCTCTTCTTTTAGTATAAACTTCAATTTTTTTGTATAAAAATCAACATTAACACCTTCTAATTCAGCTAATTTATCCAATTCATATTGAATTTTTGATGCACAACCTCCACAGTGGAGATTTTCAATCTCATACTCTTTTTTCATCATTTCATCTCCTTATATTGATATACCTATACCCCCTATATCTATGATTCTAAAATACCATAATTTGACATTTTTGTCAAAAATTTTTTGAATATTTTTCTCTTACAGAGTATAATATAGATTATTGAAAATAAGGAGTTTAATATGAAATACCTAAAAAATGATATTTTAAATATTTTTAAAGATAGTATTAATGATAATAATTTTATAAAAGGAATTTTTTCAAATCCTACAAAAGAAAGTTCTTATAAAAAAATAAATTTAAAACCTGTTCAAATAAAAGAAGATTTTTTTATACAGTTCGAAAGTTTTGCAAATAATAAGGCTTTTCATAAAAATGAACCTTTAGCTGATAGCTTTAACATTTTGGATGAAATTATTGATACATTTAAACAAATTTTAATAGTTACATCTAATCAAGAGATTCAAGTTTTACAAAATAAAAAAGGTTTTTCTATAAAAAGAAAAAATACTGAAAGTAAAATATTAGAACTTTCACACAATAAACAAAAAAATTATATTTTACAAGATAACACACCTATCCCATTTTTAATTAGACTTGGAGTTATGTCTGAAGCCGGAAAAGTTAGTAAAGAAAAATTTAATAAATTTAGACAAATAAACAGATATTTAGAATTTATTGAAGATACACTAAAAGAGTTACAAGAAAAAAAACTTATTGGTAATTCAATGAAAATAATTGATTTTGGATGTGGTAAATCATACTTAACTTTTGCTTTGTATCATTATTTAAAAAATATTAAAAATTTAAATATTGATGTTATCGGCTTAGATTTAAAAGAGGATGTTATTAACCATTGTAATATCATTGCTAAAGATTTAAACTTTAATAATTTACAGTTCTTAAAAGGAGATATTAAAGATTTTGATATTTTTAAAGATGTTGACTTAATATTCTCACTACATGCTTGTAATAATGCTACTGACTACTCTATTCTTAAAGGATTAGAATTAGGTGCTAAAGCTATTTTAGCTGTACCTTGCTGCCAGTCAGAAATAAATCAAAAAATAGATAAATCCCCAACAACAGAATTAAAAGGAGTTCTATCGCCTTTTGGGAATCATGGTATTTTACAAGAACGATTTAGTTCTTTAGCCACAGATGCTCTAAGAGCTCTTTCTTTAGAACTTTGTGGTTATAATACAAAAGTTATGGAATTCATAGATATGGAACATACTCCTAAAAATATTCTAATCAAGGCTATTTTAGGTTCTCCTTCAGAAGAGAAACTAGAAGAAAAAAGAAAAGAATATGATAGATACTTACAATTTTTAGGTGTTAATCCGCTTTTAGATAGTTTACTTAAAAATTATTTTAAAAAATAATATATCAGGAGATGATTTTTATGAACAAATTACTACAAGACAAAATTTTTAGAGAACTTCTAAAGTTTCATTCTCAAGGAGATATCTTTGAAGAAAAAGAGATTATAACTCTTGGATGTATGGCTAATGGAAGCACAAAAGAACTACAAAAAAAAATCTTAACAACAATTGACTTACAGAATCTTTTACAAGACTATTCTTTAAATGAAATAAATGAAAACGCCTCTATCTTAGCAGATAAAGATCTTATAAAAATTAATCGAGTAACTACTACTACAAATAAAAATTATTTAGAACTTCTAGAACCTTTAGTTTCATTAGAAGATTTTTTAGATGAAATTTAAACTAATAAAGCAGATGGTCTATAACCATCTGCTTTTTAAGTTTCTAATAAATATAAAAAACCTCCAATTAATAAAGCTGGAATTACATTATATAAGGTAACTAGTAAAGCTGACTTTTTACTTAACGCTAACAATGGAAATAATGCATCTCCATCATTACAAATTGCATTAGCTACCAACGCTGAAAATGGAATTCCACCTGATATATAGATAGCAGCTAATAATATTTGAGGTCCACAACCTGGTATTAACCCGATAATGACTGCCCCGATTACTACTAAAAAACCCTTGTTTTCTAAAAATAGTTTTAAGCCTTCAGCTCCACCTATATATCTCAATAATATCTCATACCCTAAAAATGCCACAAAAACCCAACTTACTAAAAATGCCACTTCTTCTGCTGTGTGTATTAAAGTTTCTTTTATTGATCCTAATTTACTTTCAGTTTTGTCAAAGTTACTGCCCTGTATTCCTTTTCTACTTAATAAAGTATATAAAATACATAAAATCGTTCCTATACTACCACTTATATTCATATACTCAATTATAAAATGATTTTCATGTGTATGAGCATCTAATAAATGCTCCAAAGCAAAAGGAAAAGAGATTATTACCAAAAGCCAAAATATTTTGTACCATATATTATGAGTCATTAAGTATACATATTTAAAATCTGTTCTTCTATGTAAAACTTTATCAACTATATCTCCTTGTTTATGAGCTATATGTTTGTGATATTTATGTCCACTCTCTTCATTTACATAGTCCTTCCCTTTTTCCATTTGCTTATTTTTATTTATAACTATATTTTCACCAATCTTAAAATAATCTATAAATAAACCACAAATTACTCCAGTTATTCCACTTATTATTAATACTTTAAAGTATGCAGTTATATCTCCCACAATTAAAATAAATGCAGCATCTCCCATTGTTGTTATAAAAGCTGCAACTAAACTTCCAAAAGTTACTTTTCCTAAAATATACATTGGAACTACAACTATTGCCCCTCCACAACCTGGAACTAACCCTAATAACGCTGAAAAATAAACTTGATTTTTCCTATCTTTTTCTAATAGTTTTATTATTATTCCATTAAATTTATAATCTATTAAACCAATTAATAATAAAGATATTGATACAAAAACACCAACTTTATAAAAAACCTCTACAGTAACATTATAAAAAAGATAAATCCACTCCATTCTTTCACCTCGTATTACAAATTCTTACTATCTAATCTTGTTATACTTAGTTTTTCTCTTATTCTTTTTTATAAAAAAACCAGTGCTCTCACACTGGTTTTAGTTTTACATTCTCTCTAATGTATTTATTCCTAAAAGATTCAATCCTTCTTTCAATACTGCTGCTGTTCTTTCAGCTAATAACAATCTTGAATATAAAATTTCATCCTCTTGATTTAATATTGGACATGCATTGTAGAAGCTATTGAATTTTTTTGATAATTCAAATAAATAATCAGCTATTAAATTTGGTCTACAACTATCAGCTGCTTTCAATATAACTCCTGGGAATTGTGTTAAATGATGAGCTAAAGTTCTTTCTGTTTTATCTACAAACTTTATTATAACATCCTCTTTAACATCTTTATTCTGCTCTTTTGCTCTTCTTAATATAGATTTAATTCTTGCATAAGAGTATTGTAAATATGGAGCCGTATTTCCTTCAAAGCTTAAAATTTTATCCCATTCAAAAATAACTGCTGTTTGTCTGTTTTGTGATAAATCAGCATACTTTATAGCTCCTGTTCCTACAACTTCTGCTATATTATCTTTTTCCTCTTCTGATAATTCTGGATTTTTCTCATTTACAATTTCATAAGCTCTTCTCTTACCTTCATCTAAAAGTTCCTCTAATCTAATTACATTTCCTTTTCTAGTAGAGAACACACCATCAGCAAATCTCATTATTCCAAACCAAACATGTTGCTTTTCAACATTCCATCCTAACATATCTGTAATTCTAAAAAATTGTCTAAAGTGATCTTGCTGTCTCTCATCTGTTACATATATTAATTTATTTACATTATAATTAGCTAATCTAAATTTAACAGTTGCTATATCTGAAGTTGCATATAAAAATGCTCCATCTTTCTTTTGAACAATACAAGGATGTAGTTTCTCTTCTTCTGGGAAAAATACAACTTTTGCTCCTTGATCTTCAACTGCTATTTTCTTATTTTCTAACTCTTCAACTACTCCTGGCATTAAATCATGATAAAAAGATTCACCATAATATGTATCAAAGTTTATTCCCATTCTATTATATAACTTTGCATATTCATCTAGAGAAACTTTTATAAACTCTTGCCATAATCTATAATTTTCCTTATCACCATCTTGAAGTTTTTTTAACTCTTCTCTAGCTTGATCTTCAAGTTCTGGATTTTCCTCACTTTGTCTTGTAAACTCAACATAAACTCTTTCTAATTCTTCAATAGCATTTTCTTTATAAGCCTCTTGATTAAGCCAGTTTCTGTATCCTATTATCAGTTTTCCAAATTGAGTTCCCCAATCTCCAATGTGATTGTCTGCCACAACATTATAACCTAAATACTTATACATTCTTTTAATCGAATCTCCGATTATAGTTGATCTTAAGTGACCAATATGCATTCTTTTTGCTATATTCGGCGAAGAGTAATCTATTATTACATCTCCTTCTATATTAAGTCCTTTAAATTCATAATCCTCTTTTGAAATCTTTTTAACTAAATCTCCTAAATATGAATCTTTTAAAAATATATTTAAAAATCCTGGTCCTGCAATCTCTATTTTATCAATTACACTATTTTCAACTATGTTATTTACAACATTCTCGGCAATAGCTCTTGGATTACCACCAATTATTTTAGAATTCATCATAGCAAAATTTGATTGAAAATCTCCAAATTTTTCATTTGTTGCTACAGTTATCTCTATTGGTTTTAAATCTTTATCTGGATAAAGATTATTTACTGTTTCTAATAAAATTATTTCTATTTGTTTTTCAATAGTTAACATTTATTCTCCTTTCATCGTGAAATAAAAAAAAAGGACTCGAAAGTCCTAAAAAGAATAACTCCAGTCTACCGCCTTCCTTACGGTTTTGGTCGCCATTTCTTATAAGTGGTAACCAGATATTATCTATACACAGGGTCCGTGAAACAAGGGTTTCCGTGACTTTTCTGAACTATAAATAACAGCGCCAATCCCAATAGCGACCTTAGGCCCAAAACCTCCAGATAATAGCGAGTAGACCAGAAATATTTATTCTTAAGACAATTATATCACTTCTATATTATTTTTTCAATTAAAAAATCCTTATGAATAGTATATTTTTTATAACTAAACTATTTCTGAATTATATGTTGAATCTAAATAAAGCTCTTCTAATTGCTTATCATCAACTTTACTTGGTGCTTCTGTCATTAAACATTGACCTTTATTTGTTTTAGGGAATGGGATTACATCTCTTATTGATTGCTCTTTTAACATTACCATTAACCATCTATCAATACCAAAAGCTAATCCTCCATGTGGTGGTGCTCCATATTTAAATGCATCCACAAAGAATCCAAACTTCTCTTGTGCTTCTTCTTTAGATAAACCTAACTTTTCAAATACTTTACTTTGAATTTCAGGATTAAATATTCTTATTGATCCTCCACCAATTTCAGATCCATTTAATACTAAGTCGTATGAGTTAGTTCTAACTTCATCCATTTCTCCATCTAAGAATAACTGCATATCTTCAGCTTTTATTGATGTGAATGGGTGATGTTGAGCCTTATATCTTTGCTCTTCTTCATCATATTCGAACATAGGGAAATCTACTACCCATAAGAATTTAAATTCATCATTATTAATCAATCCTAATTCTTTTCCTAACTTTAATCTTACAGCACCTAAAGCTCCATACACAACTTTTGCTCTATCTGCTACAATCATTATTACATCTCCAACTTTTGCTTCAGTTCTAGCTATGATTGCATTCATCTCTTCTTCAGTAAAGAACTTAGCTATTGGGGAATTAACTCCCTCTTCTGTTAACTTTATCCAAGCCATTCCTTTTGCACCAAAATATGTTTTTGCATAATCTTCATATTCAGTTAAAATTTTTCTTGAGAATTGCTCTGCAACTCCTGGAGCTACAACTGCTTTAACGATTCCACCAGCTTCTACTGCACTTTTAAAACCTTTGAATCCACAAGTTGCCATTATATCTGTTAAATCTTTTAATTCAACACCAAATCTTGTATCAGGTTTATCTGAACCAAATCTTTCCATAGCTTCTGCATAAGGCATTCTTGGGAATTCGTAATCAGCTGATTCTCCTGTTACATTTTTAAATACTCTTTTAGCTAATCCCTCTATCTCATTCATAATATCTTTTTGCTCTATGAAAGACATTTCGATATCTAACTGAGTAAACTCAGGTTGTCTATCAGCCCTTAAATCTTCATCTCTAAAACATTTAGCAATTTGGAAATATTTTTCTACTCCAGAAATCATTAATAATTGCTTAAATAATTGAGGTGATTGTGGTAAAGCATAGAAATCTCCTGGATTAATTCTACTTGGAACTAAGAAGTCTCTTGCTCCCTCTGGTGTTGACTTTGTTAAAATTGGAGTATCTACGTCTAGGAATCCTTTTTCATCCATATAGTTTCTTATTGACATAATCATTTTATGTCTCATTTTTAGATTTCTAGTCATTTGAGATCTTCTTAAATCTAAATATCTATATTTTAATCTTATATTTTCGCTTAAATTTTCATCTCCAGATATTTGGAATGGTAAAACATCACAGTTATTTAAAACTTCTAAATCTGTTACAAATACTTCAATATCACCAGTAGGAATATTAGCATTTTTGCTTTGTCTTTCTTTTACAACTCCTACAACCTTTATAACTGATTCATTTTTTAATTTTTGTGCTCTTTCTACAACTGAAACTTCTGCTACATCTGTATGGAAAACTATTTGTGTTTTTCCTTCTCTATCTCTTAAATCGATAAATGTTAATCCACCTAAGTCTCTTTTTGTATCAACCCATCCAGATAAAGTAACTGTTTCACCAATATTTGAAGCTCTTAATTCCCCTAAGTTATGAGTTCTATAATACGTCATCGCTTTTCTCCTTCTATTATTTTAATATATTTTTTATATTTTCTATACTTACTTCTTCTTGAGTTCTATTGATGAAATCTTTTAGCATAACAACACCTTTATTCATCTCATCCTCACCTATTATAATAACATTTTTTGCTCCAACTCTATCAGCTTTTTTCATATGAGCTTTCATTCCTTTTGAAGCATAATCTATTACAACAGATTTTCCAGAAAGTCTTAAATCATTAGCTAACTTAAATGCAGAATCCATAGTAGCTTCTCCCAACCAAGCTATATATACATCTAACTCTCTTTTTGGGAAATCCTCACCTAAAAGCATCATGATTCTTTCAACTCCTGCTGCAAATCCAAATGCAGGTATCTCTTTATCTCCAAGTTGCTTTAGAAGATTATCATATCTTCCTCCACCTAAAACAGTTCCTTGTGATCCTAATTTATTTGTCACAATCTCATAAACTGTACTTGAATAATAATCCAATCCTCTAACTAGTCTTGGATCCTCTTTATACTTTACATTAAATAATGTTAAATATTTTTTCACTGTTTCATAGTGTGCTTTTTCTTCTACTGATAAAGAGTCTGTTATAATTGGTGCATCAGCTGTTAACTCTTTACATTTATCTACTTTACAATCTAAAACTCTAAGTGGATTTTTCTCCATTCTCATTTTACAATCATCACAAAGCTCTTCTCTCATTGGTTCTAAAAAGTTTAAAAGAGTTTCTCTATATCTCTGTCTGCTTTCTTTTTCTCCTACAGAATTTATAGTTACTTCTAAATCAGTAACTCCGATTTTACTTAAAAAAGAATATCCCATTGCAATTACTTCTGCATCTAAAATCGGTGAGCTTTCACCTAAAACTTCTACACCTATTTGATTGAACTCTCTTTGTCTTCCTGCTTGAGGTCTTTCATATCTAAACATAGACCCTGCATAAAAATATCTTGAAACTTCCTCTTTCGCGTATATCTTATTTTCTAAATAGCATCTTACAACAGCTGCTGTTCCTTCTGGTCTTAAAGTGATACTTCTTTCTCCTCTATCTTGAAAAGTATACATCTCTTTTTCAACGATATCTGTTCCCTCTCCTACTCCTCTTTTAAAAAGATCTGTTTCTTCAAATATAGGAGTTTTTATCATTGAGTACCCATAATTCCCAAAAAACTCTTGAGCTGTCCTCGTTATATAGTCATACTTTATTCCTTCATCTCCAAATATATCTTTAGTTCCTCTAACCGCTTTAATTAGCTTCATTTTATCACCTCAATTATTTTAATTTCCATAATTTATCTAATTTTTCTTCAATTAGTTTTTCATTTCTGTTATTTCCTGGAATATAGTATTTTTTTCTATTTGCTCTATATTTTTGCTCCACAAAATTATTTTCATAATTATGAGGATATTTATATCCTACCGCTCCAGTCCCTATATGTATTGGAACCGATTCTAAGTCTCCATCCTCTATATCTTTTAAAGCTTTATCTATTGCCATATAGCTTGAATTGCTTTTTGTTGATATTGCTAAATAAATAACTGCCTGAGATAAAATTATCCTTATTTCTGGCATTCCTATTTTTTCACTTGCATTCATAGCACTATTTGCTATTAACATAGCTTCTGGATTAGCCATACCAATGTCTTCACTTGCATGGATAAATATTCTTCTTGCTATATATCGTGGATCCTCTCCACCATGAAGAAGCCTTGCTAACCAATATACTGCTGAGTCTGGATCGCTTCCTCTTATACTTTTTATCATAGCTGAAATTATATTATATTTATCCTCTTCCTTATGATAAGAGGCTTTTCTTTCTCTGAAAATATCTATTATCTCTTCTTTAGAGTATCCCATACAACTATTTTTATATAATTCTAAGTAATTTAAAGCTACTCTACTATCTCCTTGAGAAATATCTAAAATAACATCTCTTACCTCTTCGGGAAGTTGTAAATTTAATAAATTTTCACCTTTTATTAAAATCTCTCTTATATTATCTCTTGTTAAAGGTTTAAATTCAAAGATTAAACACCTTGATAATAGTGCATTGTTTAGACTATGATAAGGATTTTCAGTAGTAGCTCCAACTAAAATTAATATTCCTGACTCTGTATAAGACAATAACGCATCTTGTTGAGTTTTATTAAATCTATGAATTTCATCTAAAAATAAAATTGTTCTTTTCCCATATAACTCTAAATTTCTTTTAGCTTTTTCTACAATCTCTCTTAAATCATTTAAACTTGCTACTGTTGCATTTAAAGTCTCAAAATTATAGTTTAACTCTTTAGATATTATTTCACCCAATGAACTTTTTCCAGAGCCTGATGGTCCATATAAAATCATATTAGATAAAGATTTACCCTCTATTATTTTTCTAAGAACACCATTTTTTCCTAGAAGTTTTTCTTGCCCTTTAAAATCTACAAACTTCTGAGGCCTTAAACGAGTAGATAGAGGTTTTGCATCTTCAAAATTTCCACCAAATATACTTTGCATTTAATCACAACCTATTTTTTAAAATAAAAAAGCGTATTGTGTACCCCAACACGCCTTTAACTCTTTTAACTATTTTACTAGATACAGAAGAAGTGCTGAAAGTATGAATAAAAATGCTACTACTTCAGTTGCTCTGGCTAGTGGTCCTCCGTCTTTTGAAACTCCAAATACTGTATTTGAACCTCCCATTCCCATGCTACCTGACATACCATGGCTTCTATCTGGTTGAACAAGAACTAATATTATTAAAGCTACAGCAAAAATAAATAAAAACAATGTTAAAAGTGTCTCCATAACTTTACTCCTCCCAAATTTCGTCTTTTATCTTATACATTATTATAATATATATATTGATAAAATAAAAGAAAAAATTATAGAAGTTTTGCTGCTAACTCAGCTAATGCTGAACGTTCACCTTTTTTCAAAGTAACATGTCCTACTATACTTTCATTTTTTAATTTTTCTGATAGATATGTAAGCCCATTTGTGTCTGAATCTAAATATGGACTATCTATTTGATCTGGGTCTCCTGTTAACACTATCTTTGTATTTTCTCCTGCTCTTGTTATTATGGTTTTTACTTCGAGAGGAGTTAAGTTTTGTGCTTCATCTATTATTATATATCCATTAGGAATACTTCTTCCTCTTATATAAGTAAGAGCTTCTATTTTTAAAAGCCCCATAGTTTGAAGCCCTAAAATTACTTTCTCTCCAGTTTTTTCACCTTTTTCCCCAGCTAAATAATCTATATTATCATATATGGGTTGCATCCATGGTCTTAATTTCTCTTCTTCACTTCCAGGAAGATACCCTAAATCTTTTCCCATTGGAATTATTGGACGAGCTATAAGTAATCTTTTATATTTCCCTCTTTCAACAACTTGTTCTAATCCTGCTGCTATTGCCAATAAAGTTTTTCCAGTTCCAGCTCTTCCTACTAATGTTACAACTTTTATATTTTCATCCATTAAAAGTTCCATTGCATATTCTTGCTCATCATTTCTTGCCCTTGCACCCCAAGCTGATATTTGTCCTTCTAAATTTCTTCTAATTTTTCCACCTATATATCTTCCAAAAGTTTTTTCTTCTCCACATTTAAATTTAATAAACATATTTTCTGTAAAATGATACTCTTTTCCTAACTCCCAAACATTTATTTTTCCAGCTTTATCAAATTTGTTATAAATATCTCTTGAAACTTCAATCTCTTCATAACCATCATATAACGTCGTATAATCCGTTCTATCTGTTTCATAATCTTGAACTTCTAATCCTAAAGAATCTGCCTTAATTCTCATATTTATATCTTTAGTTATTAAAATTACTTTCATATCTGGATTTTTATTTTTAATTCCGAGAGTTGTTGCAATTATCATATTATCCATTGAGTCTTTTTTTAATACTGGTGGTAATAAATTTAAATCACTTTCTATCTCTACCCTGAAAAAAATCTTTTTCTCTAGCTCTACCCCTTTTGCAATACACCCTTTTTTTCTTATGGTATCAAGCTCTCTAGCTGCTAAACGAGCCTGTATTGCTGTCGTACTATTTCTCTTTAAATTATCTATCTCCTCTATTACATATATAGGAACAACAACTTCATTATCTTCAAAACTATAAATACTACGATGGTCATGTATTAAAACATTAGTGTCTAGAACATAGATTTTCCTCATAAAATCATCCCCTTAATTGAATTTTTTTTAAAACTCCCTTAATTGCCTCTTCCAAAGTAGAATAACTATTTAACTCATCTTTACTTATCATAGAATCTATTTCCTTTTTACTATATCCTAAAGAATCTAATGCCATATATAACTCTTCTTCAATCGCATTATTTAACATATCTCCTGATGGATCTTCCATAGACATTAAATTTAATGTTTTAATCTTATTATTTAAATCTATAATTATTTGCTTTGATTTTTTTTCTCCTAATTTTGGAACTCTTTTTAACGTCTTAAAATCTTCTGTTAAAACAATCTCTCTAATATTGTCTATTGAAAATGTTGACATTATAGAAAGGGCTAGTGATAATCCTATTCCACTGATTCCTATTAACATCTCAAAAAGAACTCTTTCTCTCTCCTGTAAAAACCCTACTAGTTTAAATGCATCTTCTTTTATTACATTATATATATATAGCTCTTTTTTCTCTCCCACCTGTACTTGATCATAAGTTTTTAAAGTTATGTAAACTCTATACCCTACCCCATTTACATCCACTGCTAAATATTCTGGTTTTTTTATTTTTATTACTCCATTTAAATATTCAAACATTATTTTATCTCTCTCCTTTTAATGCTTTTTTTAAGTATTTACTTGTATAACCTTTTTTAGAAGAAGCTATTTTTTCTGGAGTTCCTGTTAAAATAACTTTTCCTCCACCATCTCCACCTTCAGGTCCTATATCGATTATGTAATCAGCATTTTTTATTACATCTAAATTATGCTCTATAATTATAACTGTATTTCCTTTTTCCACTAATCTATTAATTACTTCTAAAAGTTTTCTTATATCTTCAAAATGTAATCCTGTTGTTGGCTCATCTAAAATATATACAGTTTTTCCTTTTGATACTTTAGATAATTCACTTGCTAATTTTATTCTTTGAGCTTCTCCTCCAGATAGCGTTGTAGCAGGTTGACCTAATTTTATATAATCTAATCCTACATCTACTAATACCTTTAGTTTTCTTTCTAATGTTGGTATTGTTTTGAAGAAATCATACGCTTCTCCCACACTCATATCCAATACATCTGAAATATTTTTTCCTTTGTAGTAAACTTCCAGTGTTTCCCTATTATATCTTTTTCCTCTACATACCTCACATTCAACATAAACATCAGGTAAAAAATTCATTTCTATTTTGATTATTCCAGCACCCTGACATGCTTCACATCGTCCGCCTTTTACATTAAAAGAAAAACGACCTTTTGAGTATCCCTTAGCTTTTGCATCTTTTGTTTGAGAGAAAATATCTCTAATATCATCAAATACTTTTGTATATGTAGCTGGATTTGATCTTGGAGTTCTTCCAATAGGACTTTGATCTATATCTATAACTTTATCTAAACTTTCTAATCCTTCAATAGAAGAATATTCTAATGGATAAAGCTTACCTTTATTTAATTTATTAAATAAAATTGGATAAAGAGTTTGATTTATTAGTGTTGATTTTCCACTTCCACTTACTCCTGTTACAACAGTTAAAACACCTAAAGGTATATCTACATCTATATTCTTTAAATTATTCCCCTTTGCTCCTTTTAAAGTTATATACCCTTTGGGCTCTCTTCTCTTTTCTGGTACCGTTATACCTATTTCACCTTTTAAATATCTCCCTGTCATTGAAGTCTCATTATCCATAACTTCTTGTGGTGTTCCTGCAGCTACAATTTCACCACCAAACACTCCTGCTCCCGGTCCCATATCTAAAATATAATCAGCTTGATGCATTGTATCTTCATCATGTTCAACAACAATAAGTGTATTTCCTAACTCTTTCAATCTATTTAAAGTAGCTAAAAGTTTATCATTATCTCTTTGATGTAATCCAATACTTGGTTCATCTAAAACATACAATACACCTGTTAGCCCTGACCCAATTTGAGTTGCCAATCTAATCCTTTGAGACTCTCCTCCAGATAATGTTTTTGTCTCTCTAGCTAAACTCAAATAATCTAATCCCACATTTATCATAAACGATATTCTTTCTTTTATCTCTTTTAAGATCTCTGCTGCTATTTGTTTCTCTTTTTCTGTTAACTTTATATTTTCAAAAAAATTTAGAGCATCTTTTATACTTAGTTCTGTTATCTCAATTATATTTTTATTATAAACAGTTACAGCTAAAACTTCTGGCTTTAATCTTTTTCCATGACATACCTTACATATTCTTTCTATCATAAATCTATTTTCTATCTCTTCTCTAGAGCTCTCTGAAAACGATTCATTATATCTTCTTTCTAAATTCTTTACAATTCCTTCAAAATCCTTTTCTCCATGAAAACTAAACTCTTTTGATGTATAGTCCACTCTAAATTTCTCTCCATCAGTTCCATAAAAAATTATATCCATCTCTTTTTTAGTTAAATCTTTTACTGGTTTATCTAAATCAATTTTATATTTTTTCGCCATAGATTCAAATATTGTCCATGTATAACCCTTTTTAGCTGATGCTGCTCCTGGAACATATAATCCACCTTTTAATATTGATAAGTTTTCATCCTCTATTAGTCTACTTTCATCAATTTCTAATTTTTTCCCTATTCCTTTGCATTCAGGACAAGCTCCAAAAGGAGCATTAAAAGAGAATAGTCTCGGGTTTAAATCTGGAATACTTACATTTTCATGATCTGGACATGAAAAATTTTCACTATATAATTGTTCTCCATCTCCCCAGTTTATTATTATTTTTCCTTCAGATAGTTCTATACCTTGCTCTATACTTTGAGTTAATCTTGATTTAAACTCCTCATCTTCCTTATCTACAACAATTCTATCTACAACAACTTCAATATTATGCTTTTTGTTTTTATCTAAGTTTATCTCCTCTTCAATATAAAGAATTTCACCATTAACTCTTGCTCTTACAAATCCCTTTTTTACAAGATTTAAAAATAGATTTTTGTGTGTTCCTTTTTTATCTTTGACAACAGGACTTAAAATCATTAGTCTGTCGCCATTATTAAATTTTTCATATACATTTTCCACAATTTCATCAACACTTTGTCTCTCTACTAATTTTCCACATATTGGACAATGTGCTTTACCTATATGTGCAAATAATAATCTCATATAATCATATATCTCTGTTACTGTCCCTACTGTTGATCTTGGATTTTTATTTGTTGTTTTTTGTTCAATTGAAATAGCCGGTGCTAACCCTTCTATGCTATCTACCTCTGGCTTTTTCATTTGTCCAATGAATTGTCTTGCATAAGCCGATAAACTTTCTACATATCTTCTTTGCCCTTCTGAATAAATAGTATCAAATGCTAGCAATGATTTTCCACTTCCACTTACTCCTGTTACAACAACAAATTTATACTTTGGAATTTCTATATCAAAATTTTTAAGATTATGTTCTCTAGCACCTTTTATAATTATTTTGTCTAACATTTTTCCTCCTTACTAAAAGACCCTCTTAATCAACGTAAGAGGGCTAAACTTTTTAATAATATTCAATTAGTCCATTTTCATAAAAACTAAAATAAGACTCATCACTAACAATAATATGGTCTAATAATTTTATATCTACCTTTTCTAGTAACTCTTGCATTTCTAATGTTAATTCAATATCTTTTTTAGATGGAGTTAAATTTCCACTTGGATGGTTATGAGCAAATATTATTCCTTTAGCTCTATTATCAATTGCTCTTTCCATTATCTTTCTGGGATAAACTACACTTCTATCAATTGTTCCCTTAAATAAAATCTCATCACATACAATCTTATTATCACTACTTAGGTAAATCACTTTAAACTCTTCACTTTTCAAAGTACCTACATCGTCTTTCAAATAATTTACCAAATCATTTTTGCCTTTCAAAGTTGTTAAATCAGCATTTTTCACATTTTTAAAATAGTGATTAGACATAGTTTCACCAATTACTTTTAAATATAAAGCTGTCTCTGCACCAACACCTTCAATTTCTTTTAAATCATTTAACTCAGCATTTATCACTTTATCTATGCTTTTAAATTTTGACAATAAATTCTTTGCAATACCTTTACAATCTTTTAATTTTATTGAATAAGTTAACAGTAGCTCTAAAATTTCATAATCCTCTAAACCCTTATATCCAACTTTTAAATACTTCTCTCGTAATCTCTTTCGGTGTCCTTGCATTTGGTTTTTTTCCAAAATAATCACCCCTTATTACTTTATTGAAATATTTCATAAACCTCATCTTTTGTTTTCATTATTTTAGGAATTTCTACTGCTGCTTTCAAAATAGGATACGCCAAAACTGCTCCAGTTCCTTCTCCTAAACGCATCTCCATATGTAAAAATGTTTTTAAATCTAGTGCTGTCATAACGACTTTCATTCCTGGTTCTTCACTCATATGAGTTCCTATTAGGTAATTTTTTACCTTTGGTTCTATTCTAGTTGCAACTAATGCTGCTACTGCTGATATAAAACCATCTATTAGCATAGGCTTTCTCTCTAATGCTGCACCTAAGTAAAGTCCAACCATACATGCTATATCAAGTCCACCAACGCATCTTAAAACTTCTATTGGCTCTTTATTAAATAAATCATATTTCAGACAAGCATCTTTTATCACATCTTTTTTTCGTCTTAATCCTTCATCTGAAAGGCCTGCACCACAACCTACAACTTTTTCTATATCCTCTTTTGTCAAGGCGTATAATATAGCTGAACTTGTTGTTGTATTAGCTATTCCCATCTCTCCATTAGAGAAGAAATCATACTCTTTTTTTTCTTTTATTATTTCTACTCCAACTAAGATTGCTTTTATTACCTCATCTAAACTCATAGCAGGTTCCTTACTAAAATTTTTAGTTCCATAAGCTATTTTTTTTACGTATAAGTTTTCATAGTTTCTTGGAATATCTCCTTTTATTCCAATATCTATCAAATTTAGAGGTATTCCTAAACTTTTACATAAAATTCCAATAGCTGCAAAAGAGCTTAACATTGCTTCTGAAACTATTCTTGTATATTCTATTGGACAAGATGATACTCCTTCTTCTATAACTCCATTATCAGACGATGCTATAAAATGACACCCAGCTTTTAGTTCATTTAAGGGTTGGCCTGTTATTCCCGCTACTTTCATTGCTAAATCTTCTAAAACACCTAAACTTTTCTCAGGTTTCATTCTAGAATCTAATATTTTTTTACACTCTTTTATAGCTTCTGTATCAACACCAATTATATCATTTTGAATCTTTTTTATTCTGTCCAATTTTAGCCCCCTATATTTAATCCCTTTAATATGGGATATCCTTCAGAAAATTCAATTATAACTACACCACCATTTTCTACACTAAACTTCCAATAAGATTCTAATCCATTAGAAAAGTAATGACTTAAAATAGTATTAATTACTCCCCAGTGAGTAACTAAAACTGTTGTTCCATCTAAATCAACTTTCTTCTCTATAAAATTAATAGCTCTTTTTTGAAGCTCTAAAACACTTTCGCCAGTTATATAATTATAATTTTCCCAATTACTTTGACTCTTTTTTAACTCCTCTGGATATTTGTCCAAAAGTTCTTTATAACTATGTCCTTCAAATATTCCAAAATTTAGTTCACGTAATTCTTGATCAATTAAGATTTCTAATTTTTTATAATTTACAATCTCTGCTGTATCTATTGCTCTTCTTAAATCGCTTGCATATATCTTTTCATAATTTATACTTTTTAAAATTTCCCTAGTTTTTTCTGCCTGCTCTTTTCCTTTTTCTGTTAATTCTGGATCTAAAATTCCATAGTAAACCCCTTCAATATTTAATTTTGATTCACCATGCCTAACTAAAATAATTTTCCCCATCAATCTCACCTATAAAGTTACATACATTAAAACTAATGAAAGTACTGAAGATAACTCTAATAATGCTCCTAAAGTATCTCCAGTTATACCACCTATTTTTTTTGTCATTAACTTCCCAAATAAAAACCCACAAACAATTAGTATATTTAAAACAATAAATAAACTTATAAAAGGTAACATAAAATACTGAGCTATTCCATATAATATAGCTGTAACAGTGACATAAGATATTAATAATCCCATCTTATCAGTGTTATCAACAAAAGTTTTACCCATTCCAGTGGCTCTTGCATAAGGCTCAAAAGCACAGTTGACTACACTATTTATTCTAGCTAATATAGGGACAATAAGCATTATTACACCTTGATTTACTCCAAACAATTCTGATGTTTCTACTAAGAAAGCAACTTTAAATATAAAGTAAAGTATTAAAACCAAAACACCATTTGTTCCAACTCTAGAGTCTTTCATAATCTCTAACATTTTTTGTTTACTTCTATAGCTAAATATTCCATCAAAAGTATCCGCTAGACCATCTAAATGTAATCCACCAGTTACTATAACATCAAGAGTAACTAAGATTATTGCTATTAAAATAGGCGATGGAATAAATGTTTCTAAAACCATTGCCACAGCTAAGTTTATAATACCTATCACTAATCCTACTATTGGAAACCATTTCATTCCTTTTCCTAAAGCTTTCGAATCAAAAGTTTTTCCTCCTGGAAATGGTAATCTTGTCATAAATTTAAAAAGTAAAGCTAAACCTTTCATTTTCTCCTCCAAACTCTATTTTAATTTTAACTCTAATCCAGAAACTATTAAATACGCTTCATGGCATTCTTTTGCAACCAATTGATTTATTCTACCGCCTATATCTCTAAAATATCTTCCTAAAGCATACGGAGGAACTAATCCCATTCCAACTTCATTAGAAACTACAACCATATCCAATGAACTATTTTTTATAAAATCTATTAATTTTTGAACTTCATTTTCAATCTCTTCCTCAATCTCTTTAACAATATTTTGAGTTATTTTATCCCAGTTGATATCTCTATCCATAATCATAATATTTGTGACTAAATTTGTTAAACAATCTAGTAATACAACTCCATTTAACTCTTTATATTCTTCTAAAATTTTATAAAGATTTTTATATGCCTCTATTGTTATCCAATTTTCTCCTCTTTGAATTTTGTGTAGTCTTACTCTTTCCTTCATCTCTTCATCAAAAGATATCGCTGTAGCTACATAAATCTTCTCCTTATTCAATTGAAAAACTTTTTTTTCAGCAAATGAACTTTTCCCACTTCTTGCTCCACCAGTTACATAAATTATTTTCCCCAAGCATCTCACCTTTTATCCCTTTATAATACTTTAATAGTATCACAATCTAATCAAAACTTCAACATAACGAAAAAGAGTGCTTAAATATATTAAGCACTCTAACTATTTATTATTATTTTTGGAAATGTCTCTCTAATAATCCTAAGAAAGCTCTTCCGTGTCTAGCTTCATCTTTAGCCATTTCATGAACTGTATCGTGAATTGCATCGAATCCTAATTGTTTAGCTCTCTTAGCAATATCGAATTTTCCTGAAGTTGCTCCATACTCAGCTTCTACTCTTCTCTTTAAGTTCTCTTCTGTAGAATCAGTTACAACTTCTCCTAATAACTCTGCAAATCTTGCAGCGTGACCAGCTTCTTCAAAAGCTATTCTTTTATAAGCTTCTGCTACTTCTGGATATCCTTCTCTATCTGCTACTCTAGCCATTGCTAAGTACATTCCAACTTCCATACACTCTCCGTTGAAGTTTGCTCTTAATCCTTCGATGATCTCTTCATCTCCGCAAGCTAATCCTTCTCCTACTTTGTGCTCAGTTGCCCAAACTCTTCCTGCAGTTTCATCATAAGCAACACATTTATCTAATCCTACCTTACATAAAGGGCAAGCTCCTAAAGCCTCTTCAAATACTTCTCCACATACTGTACATTTTACTTTTGCCATTTTAAATCCTCCTCGATTATTTTCTGTCTATATTTTATATTTTTTTATATTTTTTAAAATTGTTACAATTACTCTTTTGTAATTATTACAATTTTGTTCACAAGAATAATATACACCTTTTTTGTGGATATGTCAAACTTTTTTTATTTATTTTTTAAAAAAAAGAAAATTATAAAATATCAGTAGTCATATAGAATACTCACTCTGATATTTATCAAAATTTAATTTATTTTAAATTTTAAAATATTTATAAATAAGGAGGTTTTTATGTTAGTTCGAGTGTTAAGCTCAAGTTATTTAGGAATTGAACCATTTTTAGTTGAAGTCGAAGTTGATGTGACTAATGGTCTTCCTATTTTTAATATAGTTGGCTTAGGTGATGCAACTATATCAGAAAGTCGAGATCGGATAAGGTCAGGAATCAAAAATATGGGTTATTTATTAGATCCTAGAAGAATTGTTGTTAATTTGACTCCTGCTAACATAAGAAAAAAAGGATCACACTTTGATCTACCTATTGCCATTGGAATAATGGTTGGAATGAAATTTCTTTCTGATTATAAGGGTATTTTAAGAGAATATCTACTGATGGGTGAACTTTCTTTAACTGGAGAAGTTAGAAGATCTGAAGGCATAATTAGCGGTGTTTTATTGGCTAAAAGTAAAGGATTTAAAGGAGTTATTATTCCTGAAGAAAATTTAGAAGAGGCTTCAATTATAAAAGATATTGATATTATTGCTGTTAAAAATCTTAGAGATGTTGTTAAATTTATAGAAGAAGGTATTACTCGTAGTAAAAGAGTTGTAAATACAATAAAAAACTTTGAATATACTTTAGATATGTGGGATGTTAAAGGGCAAATAAGAGCTAAAAGAGCACTTGAAATTGCTGCCGCTGGAGGGCATAATATAATAATGATTGGAGCTCCTGGAAGTGGTAAATCTATGTTAGCTAAAAGATTAACTGGCATACTACCACCTATGTCAGAGAGTGAAATTATTGAAACTACTAAAATTTATAGTATTGCCGGTGAACTCAGTGAAAGAGTTCCTATCATTATTAACCGACCATTTAGAGACCCTCATCATACATCTACAACATCCTCTATAATCGGAGGTGGTAGAACACCTAAACCAGGTGAAATAAGTTTAGCTAATAATGGTGTACTATTTTTAGATGAATTTACAGAGTTTGATAGAGTCGTTATTGAAAGCTTAAGAGAACCTTTAGAAGAGAAAAGAATATCTATAACACGAAGCTTAGGAAAAATGGAGTTCCCTGCCAAATTAATCTTTATCGCTGCATGTAATCCATGTTTTTGTGGAAATGGATTTGATGAAGAGTTATGTACATGTACACCTTATGACATTAGAAGGTATACAAAAAAACTTTCAGGTCCTATTATTGATAGAATTGATTTATATGTTGAAATTTACAGGCTCAATGATAAAGAGATTTTAGATGAAGATCGAGGTGATACTTCTCAAATTATCAGAGATCGAGTTATGAAAGCTAGAGAACTTCAAAATATGCGCTTTAATAATAATAAACTTAATCGTGATATGAATAATAACGAAGTTGAAAAATATTGTTCTTTAAATAATGAATGTGAGCAAATAATTAGAACAGCTATTAGAAATTTAAATTTATCCATGAGAACATATCATAAAATTTTAAAAGTTGCTAGAACAATTGCAGATTTAGGAAACTCTTCTAATATTGAAAAGCATCATTTGCTAGAAGCCATTAATTTTAGAAAAAATTAAATAATAAATAATAAAAAAGGAGAAGCAATTTTTTAGAACTACTTCTCCTTTTTAAAGTTATTATCTATTTTTTTCAACTACTACTTTTGCTAAAACACCGTTGATAAACTCATGTGATTTCTCATCACCATATTTTTTTGCTAATTCTACAACTTCGTTAACAACTATCTCAGCTGGAACATCCTCAAATAAAACCTCATATGTCGCTATTTTTAAAAGTGCTTTTTCAACATTTCCAATTCTTTCTAAGCTCCAACCAGTAATATTATTTTTTAATGTTTCTGTAATTTTCTCATCATTTAAAGCCATTCCATTAGAGTATTTTTCAATAAACTCTTTTTCATTTGTATTTAAATTAGTTTCATCTCTTAACATATAACTTGCTAAAGTTTCATCTATCTTTACTTCAGTTAACTCCGATTCAAAAACTATTTTAAATAACTCTTCTCTTGCTACTCTTCTACTCATTATTGTTTCCTTTCTAATCCTTTAATCTATTTAATATTTGTTTTTTTAACTTCTCTTGAAAATCTCTATCTCCTAATTTAAATCCAATAAATGCCAAAAATAATATAAAAATAGTTTTTAGCATTCCATACTCAACTAAAAGAACTCCTATCACTAACCCTAAGATGGCATATAGATATTTCTTAAAATTAAGAATAAAATTTTCAATAATCTTTTCCAACATCATATCTGCTCCTCCTATTCAATTGAGTCTCTTCTAGGTGATAATCTAGAAATTTTTACCTCTATATAATCAACTTTTAAATCTAACTTTTGTTCTAAATTAGTTTTTATCAAATTTTGTATATCTACTGTTTTTGACGATAGATTATTATTTGATATCATATCTAAATTTAATTTAACAAAATATTGGCTTCCTCTATTTCCACACTCTATTTTTAAACCTTTTATATCGCTATCTTTTGACAAAATCTCTCTTATTAAATTTTTTACTGTATCTGTTGAAATATGAACTGATCCATGTTCATTTTTTATAACATAATCTTTTTCTTTGGAAAAATTAGATAATAATTTTAATATTGATATACACATATATATTAAGCATATATTAAAAATAACAACTTTAAATATAAGTGAGCTTGTGTCTATTGTTGAAAAATATTGTGGCATTGTTATATACCCTATTCCTGTTACAGCTATAGTAAATATTCCTATCCATGCAAAGAAAAATATTAACTTTTTTATCAATAAACTCACCCCTGTAAAGAAAGATTAGAGGCGTAATAAAACGCCTCTCTCATATTTTAATTATACAATCTCTATATCCTCATGCTTTTCTTCATACTCATCTGTTAAAATTTTTACATCCTGTACAAATACATTCACTTCTACAACTTTTAATCCAGTCATTGTACTCACTGCTGTTAAAACATTTTTTTGAACATTTTGAGCAACCTCAGAGATTTGATATCCATACTCAACTATAATATATATCTCTACACTGCACTCTTTTTCTCCAACTTCTACTTTAACCCCATTTGTAAGTCTCTTTTTCCCTAGCATTTTACTAACTTCATCTGCTACTCCACCTGCTAATTTATAAACTCCAGAAACATCTTGTGCTGCCTTTGCTGATATCGTCTTTACAACATCATCTGCTATTTTTATATTTCCTAACTCGTTCATAAAAACACCTCCGTAGATATTATACATATATTATTACATTTATTTAAAGTTTTTCCTAGCTATTATTTAATTTTTTTCAAAATTTTCTTCAATAAACTTCGTTGTAACTTTTCCTGCTCTGTATACCTTATTGTCTAGTACCTCTAAATGGAATGGAATTGTTGTATCAATTCCCTCTATAATAAATTCATTTAATGCTCTTTTCATCTTTTCTATGGCTTCTTCTCTAGTGATTCCATGGACAATAAGCTTTCCAATCATAGAATCATAGTATGGAGAAATTTCATATCCTTGATATGAGTGTGAATCTACTCTAACTCCAGGTCCTCCTGGAACAATATAAGTTTCTAATTTTCCTGGTGATGGTAAAAATCCTGCTGTTGTATCTTCAGCATTTATTCTACATTCAATTGCATGTCCAAATAATACAACATCTTCTTGAGATATGTTTATTCTCTCTCCTTCTGCAACTTTGATTTGTAATTTAATAATATCTATTCCCGTTACCATCTCAGTTACTGTATGCTCAACTTGAACTCTTGTATTCATTTCCATAAAATAGAAGTTATCATCTTTATCAACTAAAAATTCTAAAGTTCCTGCTGAATCATAATTAATAGATTTTGCTAATTTTACAGCAGCCTCACCCATTGCTTTTCTAACTTTTGATGGTAATTTATACGATGGTGCTTCCTCTATTAACTTTTGATGTCTTCTTTGAATAGAACAATCTCTTTCTCCCAAGTGAATAACATTTCCATGTTTATCTCCCATAATTTGAATTTCAACGTGTCTTGGGTTTTCAACAAACTTCTCTATATAAACATCTGGATTTCCAAATGCAGACTCTGCTTCTGTTTGAGCAGCGATGATTTTGCTTTCTAACTCTTCTGGAGTTCTAGCTAATCTCATACCTTTTCCACCACCACCTGCAGTAGCTTTTATCATTACTGGATATCCTATTCTTTCTTCTACTTCTTTTCTAGCTTCCTCTATACTTCTTATAATTCCTGTTCCATTTGTTAATGGTACATCATTTTCTATTGCAGTTTTTCTAGCTGTAGCTTTATCACCCATGCTTTCAATAGCTTCTGGACTTGGTCCAATAAATGTTATGTTATGAGTTTGGCATATTCTTGCAAATCTAGCATTTTCAGATAAAAATCCATATCCAGGATGTATTGCATTTGCTCCTGTTATCTCTGCTGCCGCTAATATATTAGGTATTTTTAAATATGACTCTGTACTTAAAGGTCCCCCTATACAAACTGCTTCATCTGCTAATCTAACGTGTAAACTATCTTTATCTGCTTCTGAATAAACAGCAACTGTTTTTATTCCTAACTCTCTTGCTGCTCTTATTATTCTAACAGCGATTTCACCTCTATTAGCAATCAATATCTTTTTAAACATAAAATCCTCCCAATTATCTTGCTGTGGCCTTTACTTTTAATAACACTTTACCGTAGTCAACTACGCCTCCATCTTCTACAGTTATCTCCATTACTTCTCCTCCTACTGTAGACTTTAACGGTGTTTTTAATCCCATTACATAAATATAACCAAGATCTTGTCCTACTTTAATTTTATCACCTATTTTAACTGCATCTTTATAGAAATATTTTCCTATTCCTGTAGAGACTACAGTTTTTATATTCTCCTCTTTTTTACCTGTCTCTTTTGCAGGTTGTGGAGTTTCTTTAGGCATTACAACTTTTGGCTGTGGAGATTTTTTTATTTTTATTTTTAAATTTTCATTTTCCTCATAACTAATTTCAGTTAATCCACATTCACTTAAAACATTAATTAAATCTTCAATTTGAAACTCTTCTTTTTTCATAAGTTCCTCCATCAGTTTTTATCACTTATTTTAACATAATTTAAAAAATCATTCAAGATTACATTACAAGTGTAATTTTATCTTATAACTACACTTTTTTCTCCTAATAACTCCTCTATTTTTCTTATTAATCTAGGAGTTATTTCAATCGTCAGTTTTGAGTTTTTTATCTCTTTATTCCCATTAATATCTATAGCAAAACTTAAAGGAACTTCTCCTTTACTATCTAAAAGTATCTCTTTTAATCTATTGTACTTGTCTTTAGATTTCTCATTAATTAGTATATATATTCTATTTTTTTTATTAAACTCTATTGAATTTAAAGCTTTCATATTTTTCACAACTAATTTTTTATTTTCGTTTCCATTAAAATAATCAACTTGAATACTTCCATCTATTACTACAGCTTTACCTTCAAGTTCTATATTTAAATAATCTTTATATTCTCTTGGAAAAATAATTCCAGAAATTTGATCATAATAATCTTCAATAACAAATGTACACATAGGTTCTTTTGTTTTTTTTGTTAATATTTTTTTCACATCCCTTAGTATACCATAAGTTTTAATTATATGCAGGGAATTTTCTAATTTTATTTCTGAAATTTTGTTCATTTTATACGTTTTTATTAGCCAATCATACTTATCCAAAGGATGTGCACTATAATAAAAACCTAAAAATTCTTTTTCTTTTTCTAATTTTTCATCTGGAGTAAAGTCTGTTACATCAGGTAAAACAAAATTTACCATCTCTGATTTCGCTCCTCCAAAAAGATTCATCTGTTGAATATCATCTTCTTTTATTTTTTTATTAGCATAGTCGATAACTTTCTCAATTGATTCTATTTTTTGCTTACGATTTCCAGGAAGGGAATCTAAAGCTCCAGAATAAACCAGTGCTTCTATATTTTTTTTATTAAGCCCCTGTCCTCTCAATCTATAAATAAAATCTTCATATCTTAAATAATTTCCATTTTTTTCAAATTCAGCTTGAATTTTTTGAGCTAAACTTTCTCCAACATTCTTTATAGCTGCTAGAGAGAATCTAATTCCACCATCTTCTACAGTAAATTTAGATACTGGATTGTTAACATCTGATAACTTTAGCTCTAATTTATGTGCTTTTGCATCCTCTATATAAAATGCAACATTCTCTACATTACTTTTTTCAGATGTCATTATTGAAGCATAATACTCCTCAGGATAAAAATGTTTAAAATATGCTGTCCAATAAGCTATTAAGGCATAAGCTGCTGAATGGGATTTATTAAATCCATATCCTGCAAACTTATCTATTAAGTCAAATATCTCTTCTGCTTTTTCTTCCATTCCTCTTGAAGGCTGTAACCCTATAAACACATTTCCATTAAGAATTCCTGGTACTGGGAATACATTTTCATAAATCATAAATTCTCCAGGAGCTTTTCCCCATTGTTCTTCTATTTTTTCTTGTACCTCTTTATCTAATTTAGAGAACCATTCCAGATACTTTTCTTCAGTAATTTTATCAATACTTCTCTCCAAAACTTTTTCACTGGTTAACCATTTTTTATCATTAGATACTCCTTTAATGATAGTATTTATTATTTCGTTTCCATCTTTAAATTCATACTCTGTCTTTATTCCCATATTTGAAAATAATTTCATCATATTATTTACTGAATTAGGAGTATCTAACCCAAAAGCTCTTCCTATCATATCATTTCTTGGAGGCATATTATGGAAAATTACAGCTATTTTTTTGTCTTCATTTTTTTTCATTCCTAATTTTGCCCAATTTACAGCCATTCTAGATATTTTATTTACTCTCTCATCTATAGGAATAAATATTTTTTTCTCTCCATATTCATCTCTTATACTTTCATATGTACAACATGTTACAGAAATAATCTGTCCATCAAACTCTGGATAATAAACTCCTGTAGTCAAAGCTTCAGAATCGAGCCCCCTTATATCTTTTTCCCATGTTTCTCTGTTCTGATAAGTACTCATAGCCTGTATCACAGGTATTTCCAATTCTTCAAAAATACTTTTTTCTACTATAGAAGTTCCATCACCAGGATCGCTAAATATAGTTTGAGAATATGCCATTAGGTTAATTATTACCTTTGGAATTACTTTTCCTTTATATTTCAAATAATTTTCTATTACCCATTTTATCCCTTTAGATTTTATTTCTGGTTTTAAAATAGAATTTGTAAATATAGGGTACGGAACTACTCCTAATTTTTTCAATTCTTCTATAAACTTATCTACTACTTTTATTCGTTTGCTGTTCCATTCTTTTCCATGAAATAAAACAGCAATTACCATGGGTTCTTTTGCTATTTTTTTAATAAAATTTTCCTCATCTTCTACTGCATTTCCATCATTATATATTCCTTCCCATCTCATATAAGTATATTTTTCATAAGGATATTTTTTATCTCCCAGCTCTGAAGCTGTATAAAGAATCATGTTCTTACAATTCTCTTCTCCTCCCAATGTATAATACTTCGCCATATTATATGCTGTTGTTACTGGAACTCCTCCATGTTCAACAAACTCTCTATTTTCATCAGAAATTGTGGTATTTATAAAAAATGGTATTTTTCCCCAAAATATATTTTTCAAATTCATAAATTTTTTAAAGCTTGAAACCCCTCCATGAAGAAGGATATAAACTATATTACTTGTTTTTATTTCTTCTTCAAGTTTTCTATATTCCTCATCTGATTTATCTATTATATTAGATTTAAAGAAACTAAACTCAAAATCACCACAATATTCTTCTATTAGATTTTTACATATTTTGTTAAATGTGTAACTATTATCATAGTTTGATGTAATAAAAGTAATTTTAAACATATCCTCTCCTTTTAAAAAACTATTTTTTTTCATCTAATTGATAAATGTTGTCAGCTAACTCTTCTATTCCATCTATAACATATTGAGAATATATATACACATATTTTCCTGGAATAGGATATATTCTGCCATTTTTTACAGCTTTCAAGTCTTTATAACTTTTATCCTTACTCAAAAATTCTAAAAATCTACTGCTATCTTTCGCAGCAGTAGAATCCCATATAGGAACTATAATTACATCTGGGTCAATCTCTATTACTTTTTCCTTTGATATTTTTGCAAAACGTCCTATTCCCTCTTCTCTAGCTGTATTTATCACATATATTTTTTGAAGCATATCATCAAAAATACTCCCCTTTCCATTTGTTCCTTCATAATGAGAATATTCCAATACTCTTGGAGAATCTTTTCCACTTTTTTTTATCTTTTCTTGAACTGCTGCCAATCTTTCATCCATGTTATTTATAATTTTATTTCCTTTTTCTTTTTCTTCTACTAGTTCAGCCAATTCTATGATGAGAGTTTTCTGTTCTTCATATGTAGAAGAGGTCCTGTAAATATATACATTAATTCCTGCATCTTCCAATTGGGATAGTATATCCTTTTTCAGCCAGTTAGCTGCAATTACTAAATCTGGTTCCATATCAATTATTTTTTCTACATTGTCTACTTTTTTGAATTTATCCAATTTATCATATAAAACAGATGCCAATTCATTTTTATTTGAATACCCACTAAATGCAAGTATTCTATCTTTTTCTACCAAATCAAAAAGCATTTCATCTCCTGCCATAGATAAAGAAATTATTCTATTATATTTTTTCATAGGCGTTTTCTGCCCATATAAAAAAGTTGTAGTTAATATCCCAATAAAAAATATATAGATAATTTTTTTCATTATTTCCTCCTGATACAATTAAAGAAAAGCAATATAAAATAATTTTAATATTCTACATTGCTTCTCTGTTTAATTATTCTTTAAATTTTAAAAACTATATTTAAAACCAACATAATAGTTTCTTCTTGTTCCATAATAATATTTTAACTTAGTTCCAGAAACTTTAGCATTAAAGTATTCTTCATCTAACAAATTATTTACTCCACCATATATTGTTAATCCATTTTGCATTTGATAATTTAATGACATATTAAGTTCTGTATGTCCATCTTGTTTTCCAAAACTATTATCAAAATCACTTGATGCATATGCACTACCATAATAATAGAATGATGTATTAAATGTTAAATTATCCAAAATACTATAATCTAACTCTAAATTATATATATAATTTGGAACTCCTGGAATATCTTTTCCTTTGAAAACTCCACTGTCTATCTCATGATAAATATAACTAAAGCTTTCTCTCAAAGTTAATTTATCAAAGTTTTGCTCCATTGTTAATTCAACTCCTCTTCTTATATTCTTTCCAGGTAAATTATAATTTCCTGAAGCTGGGGCTGTAAGTTCATCCTCATATCTAGTATAAAAAATTTCATTTTCTGTCCTTGTTTGGAAAACAGCTCCTGAAAAATAGAAATTATTCCATAAACTTTTTGTTCCTAATTCAAAAGTATCTGAAGTTTGAACTTCTATATCACGAACATTTTTATTCCAATATCCAACTTCATCAACAGTAGGAGCTCTGAATGCTCTGTTATATGTTAAATAAACAGAACTACTTTCATTAATCAAATAATTTCCAGTTAATTCAAAAGCATCTTCATTATATGTTTTATTGAAGTTATATTTTGTTGTTTTATTATCTGTTACATCATATTTCATTCTTTGGTGTCTATATCCTTGAGTAAAAATAAAGTTATTTATTTTCATACTATTTATTGCAAAAGCACCAAAAGATTTTCTATCTGTATCTGTACTTGTATCTATAGCCCCTATATTTTTAGAATTATAATATCTATATTTAGAATCTCCATCAGAGTAATCTCCTCCAATAATAATATGTGAATTTTCCATATATTGATATTTAATTTGTGAACTTAAATATAATGATTGAGTATCTCTTAAAGAACTTGGTCCTCTTCTAGGAGGTTTTGCTCCACTTTTAAACCCAGTAGATTCATATAATTTATCTCTATAATTTCCTGTAAACATAAATTCTAAATTATCTGACAATTTTGTCTCATAATTTAATTTATATGTTTTTACTGTTTCTTTTCCCTCAGTTAAACTAGTATAAGGTTTTTTTACATCATCTTTGCTTACAATTTCTCCTGGAAAATAAGATTCTACTTCAGAATGACTATATCCAAATGACAAAGTTCCGTTATCTAATTTATATTTTGTATTAATATCTACATATTCAATATCTCTGCTATCATGTTTTCTGTAATTATCTACATTTTTATTTACATAATTAATATTTGCTGATAATCTATCAGTTATTTGAGTTCCAGCATTTACTGTATAATTTCTTAAACTATATGAACCAGTTTCAAATCCGACAGTTCCATAATATTTTTTATCTTTACCTTCTTTAGTGATAATATTTATTACCCCTGCTACTGCACCTTCTCCATACAGTACATTTCCTCCATTAGGAACTACTTCTATTCTTTCAACAGTTCCTATTGGAATAAGATTAAAATTAAATCCTGCTGTATCTACAAGACTATTGTAAGGAACTCCATTTAATAATACAAGTATATTTTGATTTTCTTTTCCTGGAGCCATACCTCTAAATGATACTTTAGGATCATCTCCCCCAATATTACTAAAGGTTGTCATTCCAGGAACTCCTTTTATAGCTTCTTCAATAGTTTGAGCACCCCTTCTCTCAATATCTTCTGAAGTTATTACAGTTACATTTTTAGGTGTTTCCAATACACTTGTTCCAAAACTTTCAGCTGAAACTATTGTTTCATCCAATTTAACTGCAAATTTCTCCTCATTTGCTGCCATTACTGATGAACTAACAGCTAATACAGCAACTACCATTAAATATTTTTTCATTATTTCCTCCCCTTACTTATAAAAAAATTATAAATAAAAAACTCTAGTTAGGTAAAACATTTTACCTAACTAGAGCACCAATTCTGAAATAATGAAATTCAAAAAATATAATTCATATTTTCAACTATATCAATTGGTAAGTCTTCTGACTCAGCTTCATCCTACTCTCACGTCTTCCCAGTTTCCCAGTGACATCTTTGTGATTTTGTCCACTATACAGCAGCTTGCGCTGTGGGGGATTCTCACCCCTCTTCCTCTATTAAGCTTATATGCACCTAATCATCTTTTTTATTTAAATAACATTTTTATATTACAACTTTTAAACATAATTGTCAATATATTACTTTTACCATCTATTTTCAAACATAGACTATATAAAATCAATTCTTGTTTTTTATAAAAAATATACAATCTGAATCAATAAAACTTATAATTTTTATTTTTATTTTCACTTTTATATAAAATACCAAAATTATTTTTTATTCCTTATTAAAATTACTATCTTTCTAAGGTTGATATGTTTTCCATTGACTTTCAAATAAAATTAATATATCATTTGATTAAAGATATTACAATAAAATATTTATTTTTGGTTCTAGTATTACTAGATTAAAAGGGAAACAGGTTTAAATCCTGTACGGTCCCGCCACTGTAATGAGGATGAAAGCAAATTACCACTGAATATAATATTTGGGAAGGTATGTGAGTAAAATGATTCTAAGTCAGGAAACCTGCCATAAATAATATTGATTATACAGCTCACGAGGATTGGGAAGTATAAAAGAATAAAAACTTTTATGCTTCTCTTATTATTAAGAGAAGTTTTTATTTTGGCTTGCTCTAGTATTAGGGAGGATAATGATGGTCTTAAAAGAATTAAAAGAAATATTTGAAGAAAAGCTTACAAAAGGAGAATGGGAAAATAATGTTCTTCTTAATATGGAACTATCTCAATATTCAAAATATCATATTCCTATTGAAATTATTATAAGAGGAAAAGATAGCAAAGGAAATAATTTATACATAATGGGAAATAAAAATGAATTTGGATTTCCTAACTTTTTTCCTGAAGAAACTATTAAAGTGTATGATCATATACCTACTCTTTTAGAACTATATTATGATCTTTTTATTAATAAAAATTCATCTTTAAAATTAGAAACTCTATTATTCTTATCTATTGATTACAATAAATATTTTAACTTGGGAAATGCAACTTCTATTGAAAGCATAAAAAAAGTTTTTTCTTTTGATGATACTATTCTAATTTGTAATTAATGCTCTTCATACTATCAACACTTTATTTTTAGATATATTTAATATAATAATATAAAATAATATTTATTTCTAAAGTTATCTTTATACTTATGATGAAAAATATTATTAATTTAAAATAGCCCTATTAAGGGCTACTTTAAGTTTAAACTACACAGAATTAAATATTATATATTTACCAGAAGAAAAGTCTATCTAAAAAGAAAATCAACAAAATTCTATATAAGTTCTATTAAATATTTAGTTTCCCACCAATAATATCTTAATTGGCGAATAAGAAAATTATTAGTGGGAAAATTTGGCATATATCGCACTACCGGGGGGGCAATGCAATTAAGAATCTCTTCTTGATATAATTATATAATATAAATATTTTTTATGCAATAATATATTAAATAAATAATTATATAAGTTTTAGACTTTAAAAATTAACTTAATAAATATAATTTTATAAAAATATACAGCTCTGTTTTTTATATTGATTGCAATTACACCAATATTTCTCAAATTGTTATGTCCACTGGCAAATAGCAGAATATTGTCAGAAATCGAATTAGAACTACGATGCTCCAAGGTTTCTCCTTCAACAGTATGAAAAAGAGCATTCTTAAAACTCTTATTATATTTGAACGGTTGGAAAATTCTAATTTCCACTTCGTAATATTTGTTTATGGAGATGGTTTGCTGTTTAGGTTCTCCTCCATTATATTGTAAATAGAACTCTTTCAGTCTTTCCGGCAAAACATGACCCAACTTGCTCTCAACTTCTTCAAAATCTTTGAGAGTAAGACTTTTTTGACAATTTTCTAATTCTATTTTCATATTCATTCTTTTTATGGGCAGATAATGTCCGGTGGATAATCAATTTTTCGGAGAGATTTATCCGCTTGTTACCCACGTATTTATTCTTTATTTTTTCGATTTATATGTATATCGCTTATTTCTGCTTTTCCTCCAAAACAGAGTAATTCTTCCACATTCAGATTATCCAACACTGCATATACAGATTCTTTTGTCATACTTTTAACGCTTAACATCTTTACTTTTCTCAATTTTGGAGCATTTACAAGGCTTGTAATATCAACCAACTTATTTAACGTATCAATACAGACTTCAGCTAAGTTGTTTAGATTGGCTAAGTTGGGTATCTTAGTAATATTAGCTAACCAAATCAATTCGAGTTTTTCAAGTCCTGTGAGTGTACTGACGAATGAAATATCATCCAATTTGGATATTCTAAAAAGTTTCAGTTGGCGCAAAGTTCTAAAATCACTCAAAACAGTCAAGTCTATTTTTGAACTGTCACACCACAGAATAGACAAGTCCTTGATAAGCATTTGTTTTAAGAAAGACAAATCCTTATTTTTGACAGCTCTTAATTCTAACTTTCTCAACTGACTTAAACCTACGATAGCTTCAAGATTCTTATCTAATTTCCCAAGGAATAAGGATTGGAGATTTTTCAAGCGCAAAAGCCATTGGCAATCAAACACAGGCTTTCCACTCTTCAAATCCGCATCTATATGTAAATGTTCCAACTGGCTTGGCAAAGTATTGACAAAAGAAAAATCCCTTAAATCATAAATATCTAATGTCAATGATTTTAGATTTGACAAACTTGAAAGAATAGATAAGCCAGTATTCTTATATTCAAAATCGCCTATTACGATATTTTGTACATCAGGAACAAATCGCAGGAAATCCAGATTCCAACCATTGAAATCATCTCCATATCCAAATTTTTTGTCAGCCCCTCCATATACACGAAAAGAAATATCAGGACGTAATATAAATAAGCGATTCAATTTTTCGAGAACAGTATTAGGAATATAATCGCTTATTTGAACTCTCTTGATAAGTTTTTCCTCGCTTATTTGATGAATTATGGATTCAGTTACATCTTCAGCCATGTAACCATCTTCGGGATGTCTTGGAATTCTTCCAAAACTGCGAGGAGTAAATATTTCAATTTGTGTTCTAAACATATCTTTACTACGTGGGTAATGTTTGGCAGCGTGCCGCTTGTTCAGTCGGTTTGCTGTTTGTTATCGTTGTTAAAGAATCTTCTTACATCATAATTTGCGATAGTTCTTGCCAATGATTTAGGAGATACTCCATAGTTATTTTTTATATCGGGATTAGCCCCATTTTTCAAAAGTTGTTCGATAAAGAAGCCATCTCCACGGTATCGCATAACGGCTTCCCATAAAGGAGTATTCCCATTTACATTTTGTATATCCAAATCTGCATTGCTATTCAGGAGTATTTCAAAAATATCTTGTAGCTGACACTGAACAGAAAGATATAATGCAGTCCGTCCGTCTTTTCTTTTATCATTTATATCCAATCCTTTTTTTATAAATTCGGATATAATCACACCTGCTGGATGTACAATACTATCATAGTTCATTATATAATAATGAAGTAGATTACTGCCATATTTGTCTTTACTTTTTATGTCATAATCTATTAGAGTCTGCATGAACTTATTTGAGTTATCACTCAATAATTCAAGTTTCATATCTTCTATTGTTTTCATTTTTTTTATTCTAATGTTGACAACGATAATGGCTTGCAGCTTGCCGCCGTTAGGCGGAACAGGTGCTTGTTAGCAATGTTTTTTGTTTCACCACGGTCTTTGATTTGGAATAGACTCCACTTCACCAGTATATATATGGACATAGTAGAAGACGCCCTCCCAGTTATATGCCTCTATCTTTTTCTCATCATAAAGTATTATGTTCATAAAGGGGGAGTCGACGTTTGGTCTCACATCTTCTATCTGCCAAAGAATCTCTCCATCAATATTTTCGCCTGTGATGTTCCTGTTGTACCTTTGTTTAACAGGTGGCGTGTATAGCTTGATGATAATATCTCCGCATGCGATCTCTTTTCGCACCTCTAAATCTTTTATGTTTATATCTTCCATTTTATTATTGATTTATTGCTAACATGTAATTATCAGCGGTTTTCGCTGTTATTTTCTTATTTAACTATCTCATTATCACTTTCAAGAATATCATCCAATGGAGTGCGGATGCTGCTCTTGAAAGTGTCGGCTATATGCACGTACATTTCCGTCGTTTTCAGTTGGTTATGTCCCAACAGCTCTTTCACGATTTTCAAGTCCGTGCCTTGTTCGATCAGATGCGTGGCGAACGAGTGCCGCAACAGGTGGGGGTACACCCGCTTGGTGATTCCGGCTTCCTTCGCCGCCTCTTTCAGCTTCTTCGACACGATGCTCTCCGTAAACGGCTCGCCCTTGTACCGCTCGAAGAGCCATTCCTGCGGCTTGTACAGCTTGGTGTACTCGGTCAGTTTCCTGACAAGGGGCTTCGACAGCAGCGTGTAGCGGTCTTTCCTCCCTTTGCCCTGCCGTACCCGTATCAGCGAACGGCTCACGTTAATGTCGTGGGGCTTCAAGTCCAGCAGCTCGCTGATTCTCAACCCGGCGGAGTAGAGCAGCGAGAACATGCAGAACAGCCGGATGTCCGGACCGGTTGCGTCAAGGATGGATTTTATCTCCTCCTTGCTCAGCACGTCGGGCAGCGTCCGTTCCCGTTTGGCTCGCTTTACCTCGTAACATTTCCGTTCCAATCCCAGCACTTTCTCGAAATAAAACTTGATCGAGTTGATGCGCAAGTTCTGTTGGCACGACGAGATCCCCCGTGTGTCAATCAGGTGCACGATGTAGGCGTTGATTTCTTCCGGTCGGATGTAGCGGAGGTTTCTTCCCGCAAAGTATTGCTGGAACTCCTTGAAATAGGCGGTGTACGCACGGACGGTATGCTCGCTGTACCGCAGTTGCCGCAGCGTCTCGGCATAGCCGGGCGGGATGGCGGGGCTGGTTTTCCCGTTTTTCTTGGGCTGGGTGTTTTTCAGGGCGGAGTAGTCAATATACGCCGTTTCCACATGGCGGTCGAAAAAGCCGGACAGGTCGAACCCTTCTTCCGGCAGGTAGGCTCTGTCCCCCTCGAACCGCACGCCCTTCTCTTTCGACAGCGACAGCCGGATGGCATCGTCCTCGTCGAACTCCACTTCCACGTATTTCTGCCCGTCACGGATGGCAGGTGAAAGCGTTATTCTCGGTTTGCTCTGATAGACTTTCATACGCATCGCATGGGTGGCAATGACAGACCGTGTCCCTCATTACCCATATTTTACAAATATAGAGAAAACAACGAATTATCGCCGTTTTCCGGAGGAGAAAAATGCGTGCTGGGCATGATTTTTTGGTATTTTTCACAGGAAAGGGCTGCGACAAACCTGCGAACCGGACGACAAGTGCGGACAGCCCGCCCCGGACTTGCACGTTCCCCGTGTTTCTCCCTCTATATTTACGCCCGGTTTCACTTGAGAACCAATAGTATTCACCATTTAAAAACATTAGATTATGGACGAACGACCGGACAGCAGCCAGCAGTTGATGGACATCCTGCTCGTCATGGACGAGAAAGGCACGCTCCAAGCCGTCAGCGGAGTAAAGGACGGCGAGTTACAGACCAAGAACCCCTTGGAGGACAACAACGACCTCCTGCGGGTGGATCGCCACGGCGATATGTTTTCGAATTTCTTTTCCAACCTCTGGAACCAGTTGAAAGACCCGACCCGCTTCCACTTCTTCCGTGTGCCGGAAGAGGAGGTGCAACGGGTAGCCGCCGATTTCCGGCAGCGGGAGAGCCAGTCCGTCAAGACGGGCGAGCCGCTCGTTGCGCAGTACGAGGTGCAGCCGCCCGTGCAGGCGCAGCAGCAGACCCAAGCCGGGCAGCAGCAACAGCCGGAGGGTGCGCCGCAGCAGTCCGCCGGGCAGACCGAACAGAACCCGCAGTACAAGTACCGCCCGGAGGACATCGACTGGAACAGCCTCGCCGCACTCGGCGTGCAGCGGGAGCAGATCGAGGGCAACGGGATGCTCGACCAGATGCTCCGGGGCTTCCAGACCGACAAGACCGTCCGGGTGCATTTCCACTTCGACGGCATCTCGCACAGCAACGACAGCCAGCTCTCGCTCAAGCCCGGCACGGACGGCAGGCTGACCGTGTGCAGCCACGGCATCCTCGACCCGGAGAAGATGCAGAAGCAGTTCTTCGGCTACGACATCACCGACTCCGACAAGCAGGTGCTCCGGCAGACAGGCAACATGGGGCATCCGGCGACTGTCACCAACCGGGCGGGCGAGCAGGTCGAAGCCCTTGTCAGCCGCAACCTCAAGACCAACGAGCTGGTCGCCTTCCCGCTCTCCAAGGTCAATATCCCGGCGGAGAAGAACGGGCACACCTTCACCCCGGACGAGATAGCCCGGCTCAAACAGGGCGAGGCGGTGGTCTGCCAGTTCCTTTCCAGAGCCAAGGAGGGGGAGCAGCCCAAGCTCTACCCGGCTCCCGTGCAGTTCAGCGCAGCCAAGATGCAGCTCGAATTTCTCTTCGGCGACCGGGGCAGGCTGGCGATGGATGCGTACAAGGCGAACCTGAAACAGACCGCTAATCAGGAGGTGCCGAAGACCTTCCGCAAGCAGGAGCTTACCGAGAAGTCCCGCCTCGAACTCGAAGCCGGGGGAACGGTCAAGGTCTCCGGCTTGGTGGACAAGAAAGGAAAAGCCTACCAAGGTTACATCACATGGAAACCCGGCGAGAAGCCCGCCTTCATGTTCCCCAAGGACTACAAGGCGGCGCTCGAAGAGGGGCGTGTCAAGCCCGCCGTGGAGAACGAGGTGCAGGTGGCGGTCAATTCCGAGGGCAAGACCGTCGAGGCGACCCGCAACCTGAAAGAAGCCCTGCAATCCGCACAGCAGCGACCCACCGGGGAGCAGAAACAGCAGCAGGAGCGCAGGCAGGAGCAGAAAGAGGACCGGAAACAGGCACAGAAGCAGGAACAGCCCGACAAGCCCAAGCGCAGCCGGGGTGTCCGCCGATGATTTCCCCGCCATTCTGTAAATGAATTACCCGGTTATCCCGTCCGAGCGGCGGGATAACTTTTGTCAAACCGTTAAAAATTAAAGAAATATGATTACAGCAGTCATCGCTGAAAAGCCTTCCGTAGCGAAGGATATAGCAAACGTGTTGAATGTCCGGGAGCGGCACGATGGCTACCTCTCAGGTAACGGCTACCTCGTTACCTGGGCGTTCGGCCATCTCGTCCAGCTCGCCATGCCCGAAGCATACGGCTACACGGGCTTCCGGCGTGAGAACCTGCCCATTCTGCCGCAGGAGTTCAAGTACATCCCCCGCCAGATACGGGAGGGCAAGGAGTATAAGCCCGATCCCGGCGTGCTCAAACAGTTGAAGGTCATCAAGGAGGTTTTCGACCGTTCCGACCGTATCGTCGTGGCGACCGATGCCGGGCGTGAGGGCGAAGCCATTCATCGGTACATCTACAATTACCTTGGCTGCCGCAAGCCCTGCCTGCGCCTCTGGATCTCCTCGCTGACCGACCGTGCCATCCGGGAGGGGCTGGATAACCTCAAGCCCGGAAGCGACTACGACAACCTCTACCGTGCCGCCGAAGCCCGTGCCATCGCCGACTGGGAGATTGGGCTGAACGCCACCCAAGCTCTCAGCATCGCCGCCGGGCAGGGCATCTACTCCCTCGGACGGGTACAGACGCCCACCTTGATGATGATTTGCTCCCGTTATCTGGAGAACAGGGATTTCACCCCGCAGACCTATTTCCGGCTGAAGGTCACGGCGGAAAAGGACGGCACGCCCTTCGCCGCCATCTCTGAATTGCGTTACGAAACCCTTCCGGCGGCAAACGCCGCC
>OGCU01000213.1_pt1 | contig 36900 bp, 32 predicted proteins | sample 1570251 | NCBI WGS metagenome assembly OGCU01 (sample SAMEA2582182, study PRJEB24529) | metagenome | biome: Human gut stool | place: China | collected 2011
AAAAGACCTGTTTTAATGTGACGGAAGAGGCAGTGTTTAATTTGCTGGATAACACCATTCACAGATAGACGGAACATCACAACGACCAGTACCGTCCAAACCATTTTTCACATGAAAACTTCTTTTCCGATTTACCACCTGATTTCTGCATTGATAACCGTTACTTTCCTCTCCGTTTTTATTGACTCGCCATGTATATTTTTTATAAGTGCTTCCACACTCACAAACAAGCGTTTTCACCCATTTATCCGTTGCCATAGGTTTTCCACGAGTTCTCTCTCCAATACAGATTGTCTTTTTCGCTTTCAAGGCTTGCACACGATTCCATGTGTCCTCTGAAACAATCGGTGGAAAATTCCCTTTCACATATTCATATTGGGAACGGTCTAAAATGGGTACTCTCCTATGGTCTAAAAAACTTGCTGTATAGGATTTATTATATCCTATATACCCTGCATATGTCTTGTTATTTAAAACACGATGGACGGCACTCTGTTCCCAATTATATTCTCCATTTGCTTTTTTTCGGTGCAGTTCTATCAGTTTACTTGCAATCGCTTTTACACCTAACCCCGATAGATACAAGTCATAAATCAGACGAACTGTTTCCGCTTCTTCCTCTATGATTTCATAGGTGTTTTCTACTGACGTTTTCCCTTTGACTAATCTGTATCCTAAAATATTTCCATTACCAAAAAGAACCCCTTTTTCTCTTGACGTTTTGTGTCCTGCTAATACCCTGTCACTAATATGCTTTGATTCTTCCTGTGACATAGCGGACATGATTGTTAATCTCAGTTCCCCATCTGATTCACAAGACCAAATATTGTCATTGTAAAAGAATACCTCAACTCCCATGTTTTTTAATCTTCTAGTATAGTCCAAACTGTCAAGGGTATTACGGGCAAATCTTGAAACCTCACGTGTACAGACAAGGTCAAACATTCCTTTTGACGCATCTTCTATCATCTGCATAAATCCATGTCTTTTCTTTGCCTGTGTTCCTGATATTCCCTTATCAACATATACTTTGACTTTCTCCCAGTTCGGATGGTCTTTTAAAACAGATTCATACCATTGAAGCTGATTATCTAATGCGTTTATCTGTGCTTCATGCTGTGTAGATACTCTTCCGTAAAAACAAACCCTTACCTTATCATTTTGATTTGTCCTGTATCGGTTGCTTACTGCTCTTGAACCGAGTTTATATGCCAAATTATCCAATTCAACTCAACTCCTTTACCTCATACTGTTTCCGTACTTTTTTATAGGTTGAGTGATTGATTACTTGATGAACCAATAACATTTTTAATAAAAGCACTTCGATTTTTCTATTGAAATCGTTGTTATTGTCCTGCATACTGCCTCCTTTTCTTTCATTTCAATCACTCATAAGAATAATATACGTTTCAAAAATCCTATTCTTACAAGTGATTGGAACGTGGAGTCCAACCGCTTGTGCGGTGGACTCACGTTCTAATTCTTTTTGAAAAAAATTTCTGTTTTTTAGCGACGTTTGCGAAAGAACACTTCATCTTGCTTTTCCTTACTGATGATTCTCACTTTCGCAACTGTCGCAAACTTTTTCATTATTCCTAATAGTGATTTCTTTGAAAGCACCCACGTTTGCAATATGATATGTGATATTATATTCCGATTGTAAGTTACTCTTAATTTTGCTTAACCGCTTACTCAAATGATTCGGTGTCTTAGGCAGGGTACTGCTTACAATCCCATTTTGATAAGCAATTCTTGACAGGTCACAAAGAAGTCCTGTAACTGAATTGACATATTCTTTTTCATGGCTCATCAACTCCAACAGACAGCAAGCAACAATGTCCTCATCTATCGACTGTCTGTTCACATTCTTTTGATTTTCCCATAACAATGATGATACTTCAGATTCTGTCATATGCAATACACGTCCTACTTTTATGCAAGCAATATGAAAATCTGCCAAACGAATTTTTTCTTTTGCAGTTGTTTCTTTTCGGTCGAACAAGGCTTCTGACAGAATAAAGAAAATACACCCCAGAATCTTCGCTCTATCTTTTTCAAACGCTTCCCAAAGTTCCTCTTCACCTTTGATTTCCTTTGATGATATTCTGTCTAACTCAAGAATCAAAGACCTATCCAAGAGGTCGGACTCTTTTGCAATCAGAGATACACCATTCATTGCTACCAATGCCTTGATATCCATTACAATTTCTTTTGTGTTGTGATACAATGCTCGTTTTGTTACAGAGCCACCTGTTACTGCTCTCGCAATGGTATCCGATACATTTCTGTTGATGTTTGACAGATTATCAAGTGTGACAAAATATGTATTCGACAGACGCAACTCCAATCCATCACTTCCCTTTGGCAACCCACATAAGTCACTTTTCTTCGGGTCTATCAATCGTTCCAATTTTCTCATGGTCGTACTCTTAGAAGAACCTTTTTCCCCCGTAAGTATCAATAATGGGTGAGCAATCCGCAATCCCCAAAAAGCAGTTACGAGATATAAAATCAATAGTTTTTCCTGCTTTTCATTTTTGAGGTTAAAATGCTTATGGACTAAAGGAAAAATATCCTGCACGTCCACTTTCCATTCCGGCTCAATCTGATTCTTATAATCTGAAGAATGCCTGAAGAACACATGCGAAATCTTTCCAATACAGATTTCCGTTTCTGTCATCACAATACACTTGCCTGTTTCTCTTTCCAGTTCATACGCATACAGATTTCCGTCATTGTAAATCCTATTGGCTGTCTGATAGACTGTTGTATCTGTGACTGGGTGGATTTCAAGGTATTCCTTTAGTGTTTGAATTTGTTTGCCACTTAAAAACAGATTACACTCTTTGTAAAATAATGTACGCAATGCTTTCTCACTGGCTTCCAACGGGGTAAACTCCCCGTTGGAAAGCAACATTTTTTCTTCTGTGTCTAGCCTTATGATTTGAATCCGCTTCTTATCTAGCATAGATTTGATTTTAGAAAATAACTTTTTCATAGATTAGTCTCCAAAGTCGATGTCCTCATCATCATCGAAATCATCTCCCCAGTCATCAACTTCTGTTTCAATGTAGAAATGCATCTCATCAATGTACCAGTTAGAATCTTTCCCTTTGCTTAAAGTAACAACAACTTCTCTGTCAATAAGAAGGTCAGTATCCAATTTTCCCTTGCGGTCTAGAAGTTCATTTTCATTGAGGAAATCCCATAATATACTTCCTTCCGTTAATACCAACGGAAAAGACTTCATGAAATTCTGATTTTTCACTTCGTCTAACTCAACAAATATCCACATTGTTCCTTTCTTTTCATTTACTCTTACATCTCGTACCACACCATCATACTCTTGGTTGCTACGAAGTTTCATTTTTTTAAATTCCACTATCATGGTTTATCTATTCAAAGGAATCCCGGAAATCCCTTTGCTTTTCCTCCTGTTTTTTATTTTTTATCGCTGCGATAAGATTATAATATCACATTTGAAAAAAAATACTTTATTTACAAAACACTTCTTATATATAAATTCCAAAAAAATAGGAATTTAAAAGAACTGTAGCAAAATCAAATTGCTACAGTTCTTGTTTATACCTCTTCCTCTGTTCATTTTTTAACCATTCTACCTGTTTATCAAACCATCTATTGAATACTTTATCATTTTTAATGTCAATTTCAGGTCGATATTTTTTATAGTTCATTTTACACCAATCAAATAATTCCGCAAATTCTGGTTCTTGTATATACCTATATTCTCGTGAAGTCATTTGGGACTCCTGATTAGAATTTATATATTTTTTTATTATATTTCTTTCTTCTTCATTCCTTGCACTCTCTCTTTCCTTAAGAATTTCTTTATGTATATTTCTTCTTTTTTTCGCCAAATTCAATGCTTCACTTTTATCTGTCGATTCATTTTTTCGGATATATTGATAATAATCCATTTCCATTAGTTGATATATTTGCTTCTTAATTCCCATAGACTCTTTTACATCATATTCATTTTCATGATTTTTAATGTAAAACTCCATTATCAAATCTAAAATTGACCTTTTAAATGCTAATTCTTCAAAATCCGTAAAATTTATTGGAAAAAAATCTTGCCATTTTTCAACTTTAAACCATTCACATAAATTGTCAAGATAGCAATTTTTTGTCACTGTTACTAATTTTTCTTTCAAATCATCAAACTGGGCATCAGTAAAATCTCCAAACTGAACTTGCTTATTTGTCAGCAGTTCATAGTATTTCAGAAAATTATGAGAGAAATACTTTTTTAAAGTCCCCTCATAATCTGTATTTTCTTTTGCTTTTTCTGACAGTTTTCCCCTTGTGTTTTTAAGTATTTCTTTTGCCAAAGTTACACCTGATTTATTTTTACCTTCCCTTTTCAATTTAGATGCTCTCCTTTATCATTTTTTACTATTGTATCACTAACATACTAAATTTTAAACTTAGATTAAATTTCATTCTTAAAATATTTTTGTATCTTAATACAAGTTATATCAAAAAAATAGTCAAAAAACCCCTTACGCTTTCATTGCGTAAGGGGTTCTGTTATTGAAACTAATGAAGTTTCTACACCTGTTCTATACGGTGTATTACTTGTTATTGATAGCAGCCTGTGCAGCAGCTAATCTTGCGATTGGCACACGGAATGGTGAGCAAGAAACGTAGTCTAAGCCAATCTTGTGGCAGAATTCTACAGAACTTGGATCTCCACCGTGTTCTCCACAGATACCTACGTGAAGGTTTGGATTAACTGGTTTTCCTAATTTAATAGCTGTTTCCATTAATTTACCTACACCGATCTGGTCTAATTTAGCAAATGGATCATTTTCAAAGATTTTTGCATCATAGTAAGCATCTAAGAACTTACCAGCATCATCACGAGAGAATCCATATGTCATCTGTGTTAAATCGTTTGTACCGAAGCAGAAGAAGTCTGCCTGTTTTGCGATCTCATCAGCTGTAAGGGCAGCTCTTGGGATCTCGATCATAGTACCAACTTCGTATGCAAGCTCAACACCTGCTGCAGCGATTTCAGCATCTGCAGTCTCTACTACCATATCTTTTACATATTTTAATTCTTTTGCGTCACATGACAATGGGATCATGATCTCTGGTTTTACTGTCCAGTCGCTGTGTGCTTTCTGTACATTGATAGCAGCACGGATAACAGCTTTTGTCTGCATCTTAGCAATCTCTGGATATGTTACAGCAAGACGAAGTCCTCTGTGTCCCATCATTGGGTTGAACTCATGTAAAGAATCAATGATTGCTTTAATCTGTTCAACTGTTTTTCCTTGAGTATCTGCAAGTTTCTTAATGTCTTCCTCTGTTGTAGGAACGAACTCATGAAGCGGTGGATCTAAGAAACGGATTGTAACCGGATTTCCTTCTAATGCTTCATATAATGCTTCGAAATCTCCCTGTTGTTCTGGAAGGATTTTTTCAAGAGCAGCTTCTCTTTCTTCTAATGTCTCAGAACAGATCATTTCACGGAATGCATCGATTCTGTTTCCTTCGAAGAACATGTGCTCTGTACGGCAAAGACCGATACCTTCTGCACCAAGCTCACGAGCTTTTCTTGCATCTGCCGGAGTATCCGCATTTGTTCTTACTCCTAATGTTCTATATTTATCAGCCCATCCCATGATTCTTCCGAATTCTCCAGCGATTGTAGCATCTACTGTTGGGATTACTCCGTCGTAAATATTACCTGTAGATCCGTCAAGAGAAATGAAATCTCCTTCATGGTATTCTTTTCCAGCTAATTTGAATTTCTTGTTAGCTTCGTCCATTGTGATGTCACCGCAACCAGATACACAGCATGTACCCATACCACGTGCTACAACGGCAGCGTGAGATGTCATACCACCACGTACTGTCAAGATACCCTGAGCAGCTTTCATACCTTCGATATCTTCTGGAGATGTTTCAAGACGAACAAGAACAACTTTTTCTCCTCTTGCAGCCCATTCTTTTGCATCGTCAGCTGTGAATACGATTTTACCGCATGCAGCTCCTGGTGATGCTCCAAGTGCTTTTGCAACTGGTGCAGTAGCTTTTAATGCAGCAGCATCAAATTGTGGGTGAAGTAATGTATCTAAGTTACGAGGATCGATCATAGCAACTGCTTCTTCCTCTGTTCTCATACCTTCATCTACTAAATCACAAGCGATTTTCAAAGCAGCCTGAGCTGTTCTCTTACCGTTACGTGTCTGTAACATGTATAATTTACCGTGTTCTACTGTAAATTCCATGTCCTGCATATCTCTGTAGTGTTTTTCCAAAGTCTGGCAAACTTCTTTGAACTGTACGAATGCTTCTGGGAATTTTTGTTCCATTTCTGAAATATGCATTGGTGTACGAACACCAGCAACAACGTCTTCACCTTGTGCATTTGTAAGGAATTCTCCAAATAAACCATTATTTCCTGTAGCTGGGTCACGAGTAAATGCAACACCTGTACCACAATCATCTCCCATGTTACCAAATGCCATCATCTGTACGTTAACAGCTGTTCCCCAAGAATATGGGATATCGTTGTCACGACGGTATACGTTAGCACGTGGGTTATCCCAAGAACGGAATACAGCTTTTACTGCTCCCATTAACTGTTCTTTTGGATCTGATGGGAAATCTTCACCGATTTTTTCTTTATATTCAGCTTTGAACTGCTCTGCAAGCTCATGAAGATCTTCTGCTGTAAGCTCAACGTCTTGAGTTACTCCTCTGTCTTCTTTCATCTTGTCGATTAATTCTTCGAAGTATTTTTTACCTACTTCCATAACTACGTCAGAGTACATCTGGATAAATCTTCTGTAGCAGTCCCAAGCCCAACGAGCATTTCCTGATGCAGAAGCTAAAGTTTCTACAACTTCTTCATTTAAACCAAGGTTCAAGATTGTATCCATCATACCTGGCATAGAAGCTCTTGCTCCTGAACGAACAGATACAAGAAGTGGATTCTCTTTATCACCGAATTTCTTTCCTGTGATCTCTTCCATTTTAACGATTGCTTCCATGATCTGTTCCATGATCTCATCGTTAATCTTTCTTCCATCTTCATAGTACTGAGTACAAGCATCTGTAGTGATTGTGAAACCTTGTGGTACTGGAAGACCTAATTTTGTCATCTCAGCAAGGTTAGCACCTTTACCACCAAGAGTGTTTCTCATGGTTGCGTCACCTTCTGTGAACATATAAACCCATTTTGTCATGTCTTTGTGACCTCCTAAATAATATTTTTATTAATACACCGCACGAAAAAGACGACTTTCTACCCAAAGTCGATTTTCTATGCTTTATATTATTAACGGGTATAATACGACATTTTTCGTCGTATCTTCATTCTATACGGTTTTTCAGGGTTCGTCAAGGCTTTTTGTTCAATTGGGGACGTAGTAAAATTGAATTTTACTACGTCCCCAATTGAAAATACCCCTGTCCCTTTTTGAACAGTTTTTCTATCCTTCTTTCAGGAAAACTTTATATCCTTTGTAGGCTTCATAAATATCTGCTTTACTTACAATTTCCCATGGAGCATGCATATTCAACACTGCCACTCCACAGTCTATCACTTCCATTCCATACGCAGCCAGAATATACGCAATAGTACCTCCTCCCCCCGCATCTACCTTCCCTAATTCTGCAGTCTGAAAAACTATCTGATTCTTTTCTAATATATTTCTCAAATGTGCAATATACTCTGCATTTGCATCATTAGAACCACTTTTCCCTCTGCTCCCCGTATATTTATTAAATATGATCCCTCTTCCAAAATAAGCAGTATTTTCCTTTTCGTATACACTCTCATACATCGGATCAAATGCCGCACTCACATCACAAGATAGCATTTTTGAATTTGCCAATACTCTTCTTAATTTTAGCTCAGAATATTCTCCCATTCTATCAATAATTTCAGCAACTGTGTTTTCAAAAAATTTCGAATGCATTCCTGTAGCACCGACACTCCCTATTTCTTCTTTATCCACCAACAAGCAACAGGTTGTTCGTTTGACTCCTTCAGTATCAAGTATTGCTAGAAGCGATGTAAAGGCACATGCTCTATCATCCTGTCCGTATCCTATAATCATACTTCTATCTATTCCACAGTCTTTTGCTTTTCCAACCGGAACGATTTCTAATTCTGCAGAAATAAAGTCATCTTCCTCAATATCATACATTTTTTTCAAGAGCTCAAGTATATTTTCCTTCACTGCTTCTTTTTCAATACCTTTCATTGGTTTATTTCCGACAATTAAATCCAATTTTTCACCTTCGATTACTTTGTCGGCTTTATTTTCCATCTGTTCTGCTGATAAATGCACCAATAAATCTGTAATCACAAAAATTGGTTCTTCGTCTTTTTCACCGATTACAATTTCCTGTTTTGTACCATCTTTGCGTACCACAACACCATGTATCGCCAGCGGCAATGCCACCCACTGGTATTTTTTTATTCCTCCATAATAATGGGTATCTAAATAGGCAAATTCTCCAGCTTCATACAACGGATTTTGCTTCACATCAATACGAGGTGAATCTATATGCGCACCTAAAATATTGAGACCAGTTTCAATATTTTCTTTTCCAATCTGAAATAACACAATTGTTTTCTCCATACATACAGAATACACTTTATCTCCTACTTTCAACGGCTCTTTCCCTTTTATGATTTCCTGCAAATCTCTGTACCCTGCCTTTTGCGCTAATTGAATAGTAGCCTTTATGCATTCCCTTTCCGTTTTTCCAAAATTCAGATACTGTTTGTATGCATTGTTTACTTGTTCCAATTTCACATATTCATCTTGACTATATGATTTCCATAAATTTTTCTTAGTCATACTATCCTCCCTTTCAATTGGGGACGTAGTAAAATTCAATTTTATTACGTCCCCAATTGAATACTCTGTCTCTAAATTGCATCTATCCCTGTCTTTTTATCCTATCCAATAATTTTCAATTTCAATTCATCGTAAATCTTATTCAACATTTTATTCGATATTTTCAGCTCTTCTTTTAATCTCTTTTTATATACTTTCCTTAATTCACCCTCTTCCAAAATTTCCATAGCATTTTTCACCCCTTTTTCTTTTTGAAGCTCCCACAAGAGCAACAAAGCTTTTTCTTTTCTCTGAATATAAACTTCTTCTTTGCTATCCATAAATATATCTGGATTTTGGGGTTGATGATATTGCTGGAATTCTTTCCAATCATGAAATTTCATTTTGTAATGTTTGATTGCATTTTCATGTAGTATATCCACAATTTCATTCATATAATCTTTAATACTGCTATACTTATAATCCATTAAGCCTGACACCATACAGGCTTTCACAGGATTCATATGTATATATTTTAAACAATTCCAAAAATACCGTTCACTTTCAATACATTCACTTCCAAAGCGGTTTTGAAATACATGACCATTTCTATTATTTTTATAATTATAATATTGCGCGTATTTTGCCAAGACTTTTGACATAAACATAGATAATTCTTTTAAGTCCGATTTAATTAGCAGATGTGCATGATTTGACATGATACAGTAAGAATATATTTCAACATCATATTCTTTTAAATATTTTCTGATAATTCTTTTAAATTACCTAAACTATTAGGATCTATGGTAATCCCATTTAATACATTAGCTGCATTAGTTAGTTTACCGGACATTGCTGATAAACCAGATAATTGTCCTTGAAGTCCTGATAACTTAGCACTTACACCATCCATTTGAGCTTTAATTTGACCAGCTGTAGTTCCTGCATCTGAAATTGCACTACCAGCTGCTTGATTTTGTTGCAAGGCAGCTTGTAATTTTTGCTTATCAGCATCTGTTAAATTGCTAGAACCTAATACAGCTTGAATATTTGCAGATGAGCCTTGAATACTACTTCCAGCAGTCTTCAAATCACTACCTAATTTATTAGACAATTCTGTTGATGAACTTTGAACAGCAGTTAATTCGTCCTTCATTCCACTCATACTACTTTGTAGAGTTGTTATAGCTTGCATTGCTGGTTGTAATTGTTGCTTTACAACTTGTAATTGTTGTAAGCCATTAATCAATTGTGTAGTATCTCCACTATTAAATTGGCTGACATCAATTTTAGCAACTTCATCAGCCAATTCTTTATTACCATCAGCAATTTGTTGAGCTCCTAGCTTCAAATTATTTGAATTATCATTTAACTTTGTTAAGCCTTCCTGTAATTCAGTTACACCACCTGTATATTGTCCAATACCAGAGTTTAATTTACTGCTACCATCCATTAACTGTTTTACACCTACTGGCAATACGGCTGTCTTACCTTGTAGTGTATTCAATCCAGATGATAAAGTCTTAGAACCTGTTGCTAATTTATTTACACCTGAAGCAAGTGTTCCTGTTTTACTTTGCAATTGGTTTAATCCATCTGCCAACACACTAGCACCAGTTGTTAACTTCAACACACCGGCACTCAATGGAGCAACACCGTTCTTAAGTTGGATAACACCATCGTTAACTTGGTCAACACCTGCTGTATAAACCTTCAAACCATCAGATAATGTATATGCACCATCTGAAAGTTGTGTAGCACCTTTAGCAGCTTTGTTGAAACCTTTACCAACTTTCTTCACTGTGTCAAACATTGTTGTGGCATAAGCTTCGGAAACAGAATCACGGACAGAAGAATTTACTTGCTTAGCTCCTTCTTCTCCGATAACTTTACCAATGTAGTTCAACGCATCATTAGTGTTATATGTTAGTTGCATCTTCTTAGGATGCTTGTCTAACACAGTCGTAGCATTTTTAGAGAAGTTCTTAGGAATTGTAATTACCATATAGTACTTCTTATGGCTCAATCCATATTTAGCTTCTTTTGCGTTAACAAAATGCCAACCTAAATCTTTATTCTCTCTTAATTCTTTTTCTAAGTCTTCACCGACTTTAAATGTCTTTCCTTGATACTTAACTGGCTTATCGTTATTTACCACTGCGACAGGTAAATACTTAGTATTGCCGTAAGGATCCCATACTGATTTTAAGAAGAATAAACTATATAGGAAGGGAATAATCATAATAGCAATAATTGTTGCCGTTAAAATCTTATGTTTACGAATGTTATTAAATTCTTCAGCTACCATTTTCAAAGTAGCATACCCCCTCTTTCTCAATTTATATTCTAACGTTATATAATATACACTTTATGTTACCACTTAGACAACAAACAGATAACGCCATTTGTCGCATTCTAAGCATTATTAGTTCGCAATAATAGAGAAAGATTGCTATTTTAATAGACATTTGAAGATGTTATGATTATTCTCCATAAACAGTTGTTTTATTTGCTAATTCATTTACTCTATTTACAAGATTATGCGTATTCATATAATCAATAATTTCATCTTGTGTAGTACTACCTATTCTGAAGAAATCAATTGTTTTATCACTTTGTTCATAGAAATAGACCTCTCTATTCCTTCCTAATTTATAACCACAATTATTATCTATTTCCCCTGGAGCTAAGCTATAAAAAATAGGTGTTTCATCAGGTTCAGTATCATTTCCACCTGTTGAAACAACATCAACTGTTAACGTGGAATTTTTGAGAGCCATATCATAAGTTCCTTTAAAATTTCCATTATATTTTATAGCACCATATATAAGAATAGAGGCTGCATTCTGCTTATTTGTTAATCCAGCTACAGTTAGCTTATTAGATTCATCTATTGTGCTTGATCTGCTCTGATTTTTTTCTGCTTGAACTCTCTTCCTTGCTAACTGAGCTTTTTCTACTACTTGATGAACTTTTCTTTAAAGTAACTTCATTTCTATTTTCAGCTATCTGTGTATTATTTTTACCGTTCTTTAAATAAACAACCCCCACAATTGCCATAATAATTACAATAACTGTGACAACCATTGCTGGTATTTTCTTATTCTTAGGGGCTTTCTTAGAGCGTCTATTGACTGGTTCTATGTTATCTTCCAATATTGATATATTTTCTTCTTTCTTATTTTCATTTAATGGGCTGCCACAATTCTCACAAAAAATAGCATCTTTAGAGTTTTCCGCCCCACATTTACTACATTTTTTCATCATCTATTCCTCCTATCTTTTCCCAACAAAAAAACCACCCTCAAAATGAGAGTGGTCTATATCATAAAGAAAATCTATCTTAAAGTTTTTCTTTGTTTACAATGTTCAACTTGTCATCCAAGTCGTAAACAACTGGTTGACCTGTTGCCATTTCAACGTTCATGATGTCTTCATCAGAGATTTGTTCGATGTACTTAGTTAAAGCACGTAATGAGTTACCGTGTGCAGCAACGATTACGTTCTTACCAGCCAATAAGTCTGGTGCAATGTGATCTTCCCAGAAAGGAATTACACGTTCCAAAGTAACTTTCAAGTTTTCGCCACCAGGAATGATGCGTGGGTCTAAGTCAGCATAACGACGATCGTTTGCTGCAGAGCCTTCATCATCTGCACTCAATAATGGAGGTAATACATCGTAAGAACGACGCCAGATGTGAACTTGTTCGTCACCATACTTTTCAGCAGCTGCTGCTTTGTTCTTACCTTGTAATGCACCGTAGTGACGTTCGTTTAAACGCCATGTCTTCATTTCTGGAATCCATAATTGGCCAGATTCTTCCAAAGCAAAGTGTAAAGTCTTGATAGCACGAGTTAAAACAGATGTGTAAGCTTGGTCAAATTCGATACCAGCTTCTTTTAACTTACGACCTGCTTCCTTAGCTTCTTCAACGCCTTTTTCACTCAAGTTAACGTCTTCCCAACCTGTGAAAAGGTTCTTTAAGTTCCATTCACTTTGTCCGTGACGGATAAATACTAATTTTGGCATAGTAATGTAAACCTCTTTCTTAAAATAATATTTACAAGCCTAATTTTACACTGAAAATGAAAAAATTGGTAGTTATTTCATGTAAAACTTTACTTAATTTTCTGATTTTAAAGCATTTACTAATGCAGATACTGCTTTTTTTATGTTTTCTGGTGTAGTAGCAAGGTTCACTCGGATATGGCCTTTACCACTTTCACCGAACCAATCACCAAAATCAACTGCTAATTTAGCTTGTTTCTTAACTAGCTTTTCAACTTTATCAGCTGGAACAAGTGCTGATAAATCAATCCACATGAGATATGTTCCTTCTAGATCACTAACTTTAATTTCAGGGAATGCTTTAATTAATTCATCGCGCACATAAACGAAGTTATCTCTAATTACTTCGATCATGTTGTCTAACCATTCTGCACCTTCACGATATGCGGCTTCTGCAGCTATACGACCTAATAGACTGCCTTGAGGAGCACTTAAACGACCCTCTACTTCATCATATAAATCGCGAATTTGAGGATTAGGAATAACTACATGACTGTTTAATAATGATGCCATATTAAATGTCTTAGAAGGTGCATCTACCATTACTAAGTTATCGCGGTAGAAACCATCTTTAATTGATAACATAGATGTGAACTTCTTATCCCCAATAATTAAGTCATGGTGGATTTCATCAGCAATAACTCTTACTTTTTCATCGTGACAAATTGCTAGTAATTTTTCTAATTCATCTTCAGACCAAACTCTACCAACTGGATTATGTGGACTGCAGAAAATTAGTAACTTAACATTGTTTTCTTGCATCTTCTTTTGGATATCTTCGTAATCCATTTCGTAATGTCCGTCATGATTTACCAATTCAGAAATTACTAATTTGCGATTGTTATTTTCAATTACTCGCATGAATGGATAATATACAGGTTGTAAAACCATGATTGCTTCACCTGGAACTGTCAAGGTTTCAATCAAAGTACTTAATGATTGCACTACCCCTGTACCAAATCTCATCCAATCCTTATGTAATTCAATCCCATAACGTTCCTTTTGCCAGTTAAAGTATGCTTCATAATAGCTATCTGGCACTAAAGAATATCCAAAAGCACCATGTTCAACACGTTCAACCAATGCTTTTCGTGCTGCTTCAGGAACCTTGAACTCTGTATCTGCTACCCATAAAGGTAAAAGATCAGTTTCGCCGAATTGAGATTCTAAGCCATCCCATTTAGATGAGTTAGTGTTACGACGTTCAACTGCGTATTTCTTGATAAATTCTTCTTTTTCCATCTATTTTACCTTCTCTCTGAATTTCTTTAGTCTTTCTCTGCGAATATGGTCGCTTTTAACCCCTAAAATATCCAAAAGGAATGTAAATACTGGGATACCAACAATTAATCCCCACATTCCAAATAAATGTTCAGACACATATAGTACAACAAATGTGTAAAAAATTGGTAATTCTGTTCTGCTTGACATTAACTTAGGATTTAACACATATGCTTCTAAGGCATGAACCACGCAAAGCATAATGATGATATAAATAATATACCTTACCCCACCAACAGTGTAACCAATTAACATCATCGGAATTGCTGAAATAATAACCCCAGCAACTGGAATCATACTCATGAAGAATATTAATAACGCTAAACTGAACAATTGAGGCATCTTCATACATGCTAAAATCGTTGTTGTAATTGCTGTATTAATTAAAGCAATAATAAATTGAGTTTCTAATACAACTCCAAAACTGTTAACAAAGATCTTAGCAAAGTAGTAAACGTCATTAAAGAACCATGAATATGGACCCTTTAAAAATGATTTTGAAAACTTAAACAAATCATCTTTATCAATTGTAAAGAAAAAGCTTAGTAATAACGCCATAATAAACGTCATTCCCATCGTTCCAATATTTGCCAAATACTTAACGATAATTGACATACCACCACGCATTTGTTTCATAATATCGGGTTGACTAATGTATTGCGTGACCATATTAATCACATCATTTGTTCCCTTAGGTGGGTGATTATAGAACTTAACAATGTAATTTACCAAATTTTCTGTTTGTGTAACTAATTTTGGTAGGTAGATAGTTATTGCTAAGTAAATACCACCTATCATCAACAAATAAACAATGATGACAATTAATTTAGAAGGAATATCTATTTTCTTTCTAATTGCATCATTTAAGCTAATAACTAGAAACGAAAAAATAAAGGTTAGTAAGATTAAACTCATCATACTTCGAGCTAGATACAGCACTCCTACTAAAAATAGTAAAACTGTAAATCGCCTTAACCGTTCGTTTCCTAAAAAACGTTGCCACAGTGTCAAAAACATCACTTCCCTAGCATAATACCTTTATTTTACAATTTTAGTTCAATAATGTCTTTAATTTTCCCCTAATTTTACCTATAATCGATAAAGTATGTTTTTTAGGTGGTGAAATTTTGCAAACAAAAACACATTTAAAAGGGGTTATTTATGCTAGTTTAGCTGGTATTTTCTGGGGAATGGCTGGAATTGCCTCTGAATATCTATTTCAAGATCAACACGTTTCGGTTTATTGGATGATGGGTGTAAAAATGAGCCTATCAGCCTTAACTTTACTAGGATTGGCTTACTATCTTGATGGTAAGAAAATTTTTCTAGTCTTTAAAAGTTTCAAGGATATTTTGGGAATTGTCTTATTCTCCATTTTAGGTTTGGCAGGAGTTCAGTTTACTTATTCAATGACTGTTAATTATAGTAATGCAACTGTCGCAACTATTATTCAAACTTTAGGGATTCTTCCTGTTATCTTTTATTCAGCTATTATTTTTAAACAATTACCTGGTAGAAAACAATGGATTGCGACTATTACCGCCCTTATTGGTGCTTGGTTATTGGTTACTAAAGGTTCTTTTAATCAACTTGCGATCTCAAAAGAGGCAATCATCTGGGGAATTTTTCTGATGCTAACTCAGGCTGGAAATTCTGTTTTGCCAGTTGATCTTTTACGTCGACATAACCCTACTACTATTAGCGCTTGGGCGATGCTAGTTGGTGGTATTGTCTTTGAATTTATTCATCCAGTATGGAAATCTGTCCCTAAATTTACACCTGCAGTTACTTTAAATATGCTTTTCTTGATTTTTATCGGAACTGCTTTATCTTACTATCTTTTTGTAAAAAGTCTGCATCTAATTAGTGCTACTGAAGCAACTTTATTAGACACTTTCGAGCCTTTAACTGCTGCTTTACTAGACTTTCTTATCTTTAAAATGCAGTTTAACTGGGCTGAAATTTTGGGGGAGTTTGCTAGTTATTAGTACTGTCTTTATCCTGGCTGTTGGATCAGAAGAAAATAAAAACAGCGATCCCAAAAAAGAACCGCTGAAATAGCCTTTTTTAATATACTTAATTGGTATTATCATGTATACTTATTAAAGAGAATAAAGATTATGAAGTTGCAAATTGGGTCTAACCAACCTAGTAGTCAAGCAACGTTGTAGAATTGAGGGCGGTTCAAATACCGCTCTTTTTTATTTTTCATATCAAAAAAACGTTGGCACATACCAACGCTTTTACTAACCTTTTCATCCTTAGATTTCTAGTAACTTTTCTACTTTTTCTAACAAATACTCCGGTTCTTCATTTTTCAATAATTCAATATCATAGGTATCCCAAGCACAGCCACATGTCTTAACTTCAGCAGCTTTACCCATTTGTAAATCGTACTTAGCATCGCCAATCATAACCGTCTTTACCTTATCTAGATCATGTCTATTAGCAAGTATATTTATACCATCTGGAGCTGGTTTGTAGTTTTCTACTTGATCAGATCCAATTGTGTCTGTAAACAAATCTGCTATCCCCAAATTTTCCAAATTTCGATTTAAGGAAACTGAGTTCTTGCTTGATACTACAAATAAACGTTTTCCATCCTCAACCAATTTCATCAAAGTTTCTTTCATACCTGGGAAAAGTTGTGTAATTTCAAGTTCTAATTCACTGTAATATTGTCTAAATATCGCAAAAACTTCTTCCCATTCAGCATCGTTTAACTCACGATTAGATATTTTAGGGAAGAATGTTTCAATTGGAACACCCATGTAATATCTAACTGATTCTGCAGTTGGCTTCTTCAATCCATAATCAACAAAAGCTTTTTGAACTGCGATAATTCCAGTTTCACCAGAATCAGCAATTGTACCGTCAAAATCAAATAAATAATTTTCTAACATAATCCACCTCAAGAAAAAAGCCAGTAATAGTTACTGACTTTTTGTTTATTATATCTTAACGAAAGATCTATTTTAGTTCAAATTAATTTTTATCGTTGGAGTATGTGTACTTAATGTGGTAGGAACGCTTTGCCCCACGTGGTAATACAATATCTCCAAATGTTTCTTGATTAATTGCATCTGGTAAAGTTTGAGCCTCTAAAGCTACCCCTTCTTGCTTCTTAGCAGGACGTCCATTATCACGTTTGAAATGAACATCTGGCAAATCATCATTCATTGTATACATGATTAAACTGTTACGATCTGAATCAATTGTTACTGTATTTCCAGATTGAGTATCACGTAAAACAGCGATTGGTTCTACAGCTTTACCTGGTCCATTTACAACAAATGCATCATCAAAGCCACCTTTTTCATTTTGTTGGATAGCTTCGTATAAGTTAGCACCTTTAGTAAAATCATAAGCTGTACCTTCGCCATGACGAATTCGACCTGTTGGAATTAGGTTCTCATCTAATTCTAGATATCCGTCACTATTGATTTTAAGCTCATGACTAGCCAAGTCAGAACGATTACTCAAGTTAAAGTAAACGTGGTTAGTTGGGTTAAATAGTGTATCTACCTTATCGTCTCCAAGTGCATTAAAGGAAATTGTTACGTTATTACTATTGTCTAAAGTATAGATAACAGTTACCAAGATATCTCCTGGGAATCCATCAACTGCACTTAAAACTTGTTTTTGGAAAATCACACTAATGCTGTTACGGTTAGCTGAAGTTGTAAAGCTCCAGTTATAAGTATTAAATCCATGAGGACCACCGTGTAAAGTATTACCGTTTTCATTTTGTGGTAAAGTTACTTGTTCCCCATTAATTTCGCACTTACCATTCTTAATTCGACCTGCAACACGACCAATTACTTGATTAGTACATAAACCATTGCTGTAGTATTCAGCTACTGTGTTGTAGTTTAAAATCAAGTTTTGTTTTGTACCGTCTGCAGCTGGTACTAAGAATTCGTGCCATAAAGCTCCCATTGTCAAACATGAGATTGCTACTCCATTATCGTTTGTCAATGTAATTTTGTTTACCTTTTCACCGTTCAGTTCACCAAAACGTTCTGCTGAGATGTCCATCAAAATCTTCCTCCAATTATTTCAATTTATGTAATCATTGTACACTAATTCACGACTATTTTGTAGACCGTTTTCAAAACCTGTTCTAATAAAAAAGAAGAATGGAATTCCATCCACTCTTCTCGGTAACTCTAGAATAATGCATCTTCTTGTTTCTTTCGCAGTTCTTTAAAAGTTTCAACCATAATCAAAGTATCTTCAACTAATTTATCCAACCTGAAATTAATATCAGCATTGATGATTTCTTGTCTGAACAAATCTTGTCCTTCAATAAAGACAATTTCTGGTAAAACTTGTGCCTTCATATATGACAAGATTGGCTTAAGTTGCATCTCAGCTACTAGATAATGCTTAGCAGAACCAGCAGTAACCACAATTGAAACCACTTTGTCACGTAAGGCTTTTTCTGGTAGTAAGTCAAAAATATTTTTCACTGATCCAGGAATTGAAGCTTGGAAAATCGGTGTTCCAATTATTAGGGCATCTGCTTCCATAATCTTAGTAGTAACTTCTAAAGTATCTCCTTGATATTCGGTATAATTACGTCCATCGCTAAATTGAATATCCTTTTCACTCAAATCTATCAAGTCAAATTCAACCTCTGGAAAATCTTTATTCATCTTTTCTGCTACATATTTCATGGCAGTTAGAGTCTTTTTCCCAATTACAGCTCCGGAAATTGCTACAACTTTCATTGACATAGTGGGCGAGATACCAGTGGTTTTAACCACTGGAGGGATAGCCCTCACTTGTAAGCTCGTTAGAGCTTGCTTTTTTACCCTTGCCTCCTCTTTGGTATATTTCACTAACTATTTATGTTATAATAGTTAGTGAAGAAAGTGAGGTGAACCTAATGGAAATGCAAGTTACAATCAAGACTAAACTAAAGATTTCTAACTCTGAAATAGCTTGGAGTTTTTCTAAAACAATGGAACAATATCGTCAAGCATGTAATTATGTATCTGAATACATTTTTAATCATGATTTTGATATGAAACAAAGTAGATTAAATAAAGAACTATATACTAAGTTGCGCAATCTATTTAGTCTTAAATCGCAAATGGCTCAATCTGTAATTAGAACTGTTATTGCACGCTATAAAACTGTCAAAACTCAAATGGCACGTAGACCTTATAAATATCAAGACCAAAATACTGGTGAATGGTACCGTGAAGTACGTGATTTGACTTGGTTACATAAACCAATTTCTTTTAATCGCCCACAAGTTGACCTTCAACGTAACCGTGATTGGTCTTATTTAAGTAGCGGTCAATTATCCATTAACACCCTTGATGGTCGTGTCAAAGTTGATCCTATTTGTCGTGGATTCAATCAGTACCTTGACGGTACTTGGAAATTTGGTTTAGCTAAATTACTTAAATCCAGTGGCAAATGGTATTTACATATTTCAGCCACTAAAGAAGTCGCTGATTTTAATAAACAAACCGTAAAACACGTTGTCGGTCTTGACCGTGGTTTACGCTTTTTAGCTACTAGTTATGATGAACAAGGCAAGACTGCCTTTTTTGACGGCCAAGCAATTATGCGTAAACGTGCTAAATATCAAAAACTTCGTGCCACCTTGCAAGCTAAAGGAACTAAGTCAGCTAAAAGACGTTTAAAGAAATTATCTGGACGAGAGAACCGTTGGATAAGTGATGTTAATCATTGCTTGTCTAAGACACTTGTTCAAAAATATGGTGCTAATACTTTGTTTGTCTTAGAAAACCTTAACGGTGTTTCTTTTGAACGTACTGACTTACCTAAAGCTTTGCGTAATCAAAATAAATCATGGGCTTTTTATCAATTAGAACAATTTCTAACTTATAAAGCACACTTACACAATAGTGAAGTTGTTGAAGTTTCTGCTAAATATACATCTCAACGTTGTCCTAAATGCGGAGTTATCAAAAAAGATAATTGCAATCATGAAAAACATGAATATCACTGTGATAATTGTAGTTATCGTTCTAACGATGACCGTATCGGTGCCATGAATATCCAATTACTTGGAACTCAGTATATTAGCGGACAAGAACAACCTAAATTTGAACTAACAACTAATGCGTAAACGTGTTAGTTAAGTGGGTGCTGTCAACTACCCAATGATGTAACCACGTATAGTGTGGGAGCAACGAAGTTGCGTTATTACCACTGACCGTAAGGTCGTGAGTTACAAGCCTCAGTCTTTAGACTGGGGCAGTTGACGTTATTTCCCCTTTGTATACTTTTTAACTTCTGGTAAAATCTTTGTTCCAATAATTTCGATATTCTTCATAACTTTTTCAAATGGCATTCCACCAAAATCAATTTGTGCTAAATATCTTTGATGGCCTAGTTCTTCGTATTGATAAATCATTTTTTCAATAATTTGTTGTGGGCTTCCCACTAACATTACATCATTCATGTCTGCACCATTAGCGAATAAACGCTTATGGTAATCTGTACCATTTGCCAACTTCATTCCTTGATCTACATAAGGGTAAAGTTCTCTTAAAGCTGTCTTGGTATCATCAGCTGCATAGAAAAATCCGGTTGTCGCTACTGGAAAATCACTTGGATTATAGCTCTTCATCTTCAAACTTTGACGATAAGCATCGATTGAACGCTTAAAGATTGGTAATGGACCGCCTAATAAAGTGATTGTCATTGGTACACCTTGTAATCCAGCTTTAATCGCACTTTCAGCTGGTCCACCTACCGCACGCCAAATTGGCAACTTATCATTTAATGGTCTTGGTAAAACTTCTGCATCTTTTAATGGTGCTCGAAAATTACCTTCCCAGTTAACGCGATGATTTTCGTTAATTTTGAGTAGTAATTCAAACTTTTCTTCAAATAATTCTTCATAGTCATTCACGTTATAGCCTAATAAATCGAATAACCCTAAACGTGAAGCACGTCCACCAATAATTTCAGCACGTCCATTGGATAATAAATCTAATGTCGCAAAGTTTTCATAAATTCTAACAGGATCAGATGTTGAAACAATTGTTGCAGATGAACCAATCTTGATCTTTTCAGTAGCTTGGGCAACTGCTCCTAAAATAACAGCATGAGCTTGTCCAACAAAGTATTTTTGGTGACTTTCACCTACACTGAAGAAATCTAATCCTGCTTCTTCGGCTAACTTTGCTTCAGCAACAATTTGATCAATTCTTTCTTTAGCTGAAACACGTTTACCTGTAAGAGCATTAGGCATATGATCCCCTAGTGAATATAAGCCAAATTCTAATCCATTTTCTTTATTTATACGATAATCTTCCATTGCCATTGCTAAAACCTCTTTTCTATTTCGCTTACTTTATGTAAGTTATTCTACTAGGATTTTTTCTTTTGTGAAGAGGTTTCATTTTAATAACTAGGTAACTTAAAGTATACTTTTAGATGGATACTGAGATATTGTGAGGTATATTTATGAAAATTGATCCACAATTTTGTCGTGTTGATGATGGTTTAGATACTATTTTGGGTAAATGGAAAATACCAATCATCTTATATCTATTAAAAAATCAGACTATGCGTTTCTCAGATTTACAAAAAGTTCTCCCTGAAATTTCAAAGAAAATGTTATCCAAGAATCTCAAAGAACTTGAAGAAGATGATTTAATTACTAGAACAGTCTACCCCACTGTCCCACCTAAAGTTGAATATAGTCTTACTGAACATGGAAAAGAACTTGAAGATATCATTGATAGTCTTCACAAATGGGGCTTACGTCATCAACAACACTTATCAAAAAAAGCTTGAAACTCATTTTTCAGAGTCTCAAGCTTTCTTTTTTTAGTCATTATATCCTTGTGGATGAGTTGTATGCCATTTCCAAGCAGTTTCGATAATCTTGTGAATGTCATCGAATTCTGGTTTCCAACCTAGAACTTTGCGTGCCTTTTCTGAAGCAGCAATCAATGTATCTGGATCTCCACCACGACGAGCTGCGATTTCAGCTGGAATTTCTTTACCAGTTACTTCACGAGCAGCCTTTACGATTTCCAAGTTAGAGAAACCTGTTGAAGAACCTAAGTTAAAGGCACTTGATTCGTTACCATTACGTAGATAATCTACTGCTAAAATGTGTGCATCTGCTAAATCAAATGGATGTACGTAGTCACGGACATTAGTTCCATCTGGAGTGTTGTAATCATCGCCAAAAATTTGTAACTTTTCACGTTCACCCATTGCTACTTGCAACACGATTGGTAATAAGTGTGTTTCTGGATGATGATCTTCACCAATAGATCCATCTGGCTTTGCACCAGCCACATTGAAGTAACGTAAAGCAACGAACTTAATTCCGTAAGCTTCATCTGCCCAACGCATAATTTTTTCCATCATCAATTTACTTTCACCGTATGGGTTGATTGGAAGTTGTGGATCATCTTCATAGATTGGCATTTTTTCAGGAATGCCATATGTAGCAGCTGTGGATGAGAAGACGATATACTTGATATCAAACTCATTCATAACCTCAAGAAGTTTAACCATACCTGCTGTATTGTTATCAAAATACTTCAAAGGATCTTTCATAGATTCTGCAACTAATGAGAATGCTGCAAAGTGAATTACTGCATCAATATCTGGATTTTCAGTGAAAACTTTACGCATGAAATCCTTATCTGCTAAATCGCCTTGATAAAATTTTGCTTCTTTACGTACCGCAGCTAAATGACCTGTAACCAAGCTATCAACTACGACAACGTCTTTACCCGCTTCAACTAAGCGATCTACGGTGTGGGAACCAATGTATCCAGCGCCACCTAAAACTAATACTGACATAACTTTCCTCCTAAAATTACTTATCTCTTATTTTACCACCTTCTTTTGTTGCTGTGTGTCACCACTTGTCGTTTTTTTACAATTGTGCTTTACTTTATTGTATAAGGCTTGTCTTTTATGATAGAAAGTAGGGAGAAAATGGCTGAATTAGTCTATAAAAATATTATCAGTGATTTAAAAGAAAAAATATTTGCTGGTAAGTTTACTGATATGAAACTACCAGATGAACGTTCATTAGCTGAACAATACAATGTTAGTCGTAGTTCGGTCAAGCGTGCTCTTAACAAAATGTCCAATGAAGGCATTATTTTTAAAAAGCGTGGATCAGGTACTTTTATTAATCCCTTGTACTTAAAAAATGAATCTATTTTTAATTATGAGGAAGGATCTAACTTAGGGATTTCTGATAATTTCAGATTAAAAGGAAAGAAACCTCAAACCAAAATTTTAGATTTTCAAGTAATCAAACCAACTTCAGAGTTACAAAGAGATTTATTCTTATCCCCTGAAGATTTTGTGTATAAAATTATCCGTCTTCGTCTTTTTGAAGATGAACCTTTTATGATTGAAACAGGATATATTCCTATTAAAATCTTACCTAAGCTCAGTCGCACTCAGCTTGAAAGTTCAATTTTTTCTTACATTCAATCTGAACTTAACCAAACTGCCAGCAAATCATTCATGTCGATTTATGCTGAGCCTTCAACTTCAGAAGATCAAAATTTACTCAAGCTTAAAGAAAATGAACCTGTCAGTGTGATGGAAGGTATCTTCTTCTTAGATAACGGTACTCCATTTGAATTTTCACAAATGCGACTACATTTTAAATACCTTAAATTTAATACTTTTATCAACCTAGATTAACTCTCATGTTTTGCACTGAGAGTTTTTTTCTTAATGTTTTTTAAAATTGGTACGTTCCAATTTTAAAAATGGTTGACATTTACTAAAAAAGCGTTATTATTTACTTGTAAAGTTAATTATTAAAGAAAAAACAGATTTATTAATTAGGAGGGTACACTCATGACAGATTATTCATCCCAAGAATACTTAGATAAATTAGATGCTTATTGGCGTGCTGCTAACTATGTTTCAGTTGGTCAATTATACTTAAAAGATAATCCTTTACTTCGTCGTCCTTTAAAAGCAGAAGACGTTAAGGTTAAACCAATTGGTCACTGGGGAACTATCGCTGGCCAAAACTTCATTTATGCCCATTTGAACCGTGTCATCAACAAATATAACTTGAATATGTTCTACGTTGAAGGCCCAGGTCATGGTGGTCAAGTTATGGTTTCTAACTCATATCTTGATGGTTCTTACTCTGAAATTTATCCTGAAATTTCTCAAGATGAACAAGGTATGAAACGTCTATTTAAACGTTTCTCCTTCCCAGGTGGTGTAGCTTCTCATGCTGCTCCTGAAACACCAGGTTCTATTCATGAAGGTGGCGAATTAGGTTACTCTATTTCTCACTCTGTTGGTGCAGTTTTAGATAATCCTGATTTGATTGTTGCTGCAGTTGTCGGTGATGGTGAAGCTGAAACTGGTCCATTAGCTGCTTCATGGCAATCTAATAAATTTATCAACCCTATTCATGATGGTGCTGTCCTACCAATTTTAGATCTTAACGGATTCAAGATTTCTAACCCTACTATCCTTTCTCGTGAAAGTGATGAAACTTTGACTAAGTACTTTGAAGGTATGGGTTGGCATCCAATCTTTGTTGAAGGCGATGATCCTAAGTTGATGCATCCTGCAATGGCTAAAGCAATGGATGAAGCAATTGAAGAAATCAAGGCTATTCAAAAGAATGCTCGTGAAAATAACGATCCTAGTCTTCCAGCATGGCCTGTTATTATCTTCCGTGCTCCTAAAGGTTGGACTGGTCCTAAAGAATGGGATGGCGAACCAATTGAAAAATCATTCCGTGCCCATCAAATTCCAATTCCTGTTGACCAAAATGATATGCAACATGCTGATGCTTTGGTTGACTGGCTTGAAAGTTATAAACCTGAAGAATTCGATGAAAGTGGTAAGTTGAAAGCTGAAATTGCTGAAATCACACCTAAGGGCGACAAGCGTATGGCTGCTAACCCTCACACGAACCCTGGTAAATTAATCAGAGAAGTTATCAAGTCTGATTTCCGTGATTTTGCTGTTGATACATCTGTTCCAGGTAAAGAAGTTGCTCAAGATATGACTGTTTTAGGTAAATATCTTGAAAAAGTACTTTCTGATAACCGTCATAACTATCGTGTCTTTGGTCCTGACGAAACAATGTCTAACCGTTTGGCACCTATCTTTGACGTAACTAAGCGTCAATGGTTAGCTGAAATTAAGGAACCTAACGATCAATACTTAGCTCCATCAGGTCAAGTTATTGATTCTCAATTATCAGAACACCAAGCTGAAGGTTTCTTAGAAGGATATGTTTTGACTGGTCGTCATGGTTTCTTTGCAAGTTATGAATCATTCTTGCGTGTAGTTGACTCTATGTTGACACAACACTTCAAGTGGTTACGCAAAGCAACTGAACAACCTTGGCGTACATCAATTCCATCATTGAATGTTATTGCTACATCTACTGTATTCCAACAAGATCACAATGGTTACACACACCAAGATCCTGGTATTTTAGGTCACTTAGCTGATAAGAAACCTGAATATATTCGTGAATACTTACCTGCAGATGCTAACTCATTATTGGCTGTATTCGACAAGACTATTAATGATCGCGATAAGATTAACTTGATTGTTGCTTCTAAGCACCCACGTCAACAATTCTACTCAGCTGCAGAAGCTAAGGAATTAGTTGATAAAGGTTTGAAGATTATTGATTGGGCTTCAACTGATAAGAATGCTGAACCAGACGTAGTTATCGCTGCTGCTGGTACAGAACCAAACTTAGAAGCTTTAGCTGCAATTTCTATCTTGCATGAAAAATTACCTGACTTGAAGATTCGCTTCATCAATGTTGTTGATATCTTGAAGTTACGTAGTCCTAAGGTAGATCCTCGTGGCTTAAGCGATGATGAATTTGATGCTTACTTTACAAAAGACAAGCCCGTTATCTTTGCTTTCCATGGTTATGAAGGCCTATTACGTGACATCTTCTACTACCGTCACAATCATAACGTTGCTTTCCACGGCTATCGTGAAAATGGTGATATCACAACTCCATTCGATATGCGTGTGCTAAGCCAAATGGATCGCTTCGATCTTGTAAAATCTGTTGCACTTTCTCTTCCAAATGCTGACAAGTATGGTCAACTTGTTGCTGAAATGGATACTAAAGTTGCTAAGCATCATCAATACATTCGTGATGAAGGTACTGATTTACCAGAAGTTGAAAACTGGGAATGGAAACCTCTTGATTAATAAATCAATTGAATAATTAAAAAGAGTCGAGATTAATTTCTCGGCTCTTCTTTTGTATTCTATTCAACTGTTGCTCCTAAACTATTCTTAAAATGTTCTAGAGCCCATTCTTGTCCATTATCTGTAAAGGTAGCTACTCCATCTTTTAAAATTGTTAATTGATAATTCAAATTGTAGCCACCAATTGCTGTATGTAAGACACAAATATCGGTACAAACTCCTACTAAATATAGATCTTTAATTCCTCTTTCACGCAAAAAATTATCTAGATTAGTATTTTGAAAGGCAGAGTAGCGATTCTTCGCAAATTGATATACTTTTTCGTCTGCTTGATGTTCTTGATACCATTCATCTAATTTTCCATATAACTTTTGTCCCCAAGTTCCTGCTATATTATGTGGCGGAAATAATTTATGTTCTGGGTGAAATACGTCATTTTCAAAATGTGTATCTGTTGGTAGAATTACATAATCACCATTGCTATAAAAATCTTGAGCTGTTTTAACAATATAGTCTTCCAACTCTTGAGCTGGCTTACCACAAGTTAAAGCTCCCTTATCATCCACAAAATCATTAGTATAATCAATAATCAACAATGCCTTTGTCATTTATACCACTCTTTTCTTTGACTAGTTGTCTTTTCTACCTACTGTATCACTTTTAAATAATTTAGCAATATTAATTTTATTTTCTTGAATTAATTTTTAAAAACCTTTAAACTAAAGAAAATTACGCTAGAGGTGTGCAATTATGACAACATTTTATATTATCCGTCACGGACAAAGTGAAGCTAATGCTAAGGGAATTCTTCAAGGTAGCCAAATTGACACTCCACTAACTGAACTTGGACGCTCTCAAGCTCAAGTTACACTTTCAAAACTTGGAACTGACAATTTTGACGCTATCTATGCTAGTCCGCTTTTACGAGCTGCTCAAACTGCCACTATTATCGGTGGTAGTGATAAAACTATTACTTTTGATCCTCGCCTAAAAGAATATGATTATGGTACTTGGGACGGAGAAATCGAAGCTGATATTTGGCAAAAGTATCCCCAATATTTCGATGAACATCACAATTTACTTCCTAATTCTTGGGTGGATTCAAAAGGTGATACATATTTAGAAGTAAAATCACGTTTAGAATCTTTCTTCGATGAAGTTATTGCTCGACATCCAGACGACTCTGTGTTAGTTGTTAGTCATGGTTTCACCATCAAATTAATCTTAGATTATATTCTCAATATCGGTAATCTAGTTAATATTAGTGAACCTACAAATGCTGGTATTACTAAGGTTAAAATGACTAAAGATACTAAAACTGTTATTTACTTCAATCGCTAAAAAATAAGGTACCATCTCCTTTTTACTAGGGAATGGTACCTTTATTTTATTATTAAATTACATTTTAAACTGTTCCTGGGCGTTTCTTCTTTTCAACTTTCTTGCCCATTGCCATGTCGTCACTGTATCCCCATACCCAAGTTACTACAAAACTTACTACTAAAGCTAAAGCACTTGAGATTAAGAATGCATAGAAACTATTTAAATCACTAGGATGTTTCAAGTCAAAGAATGAGGAGAAACCGATTAGAGATCCTGTAAATCCAAACATGGATCCGTGCATTAAACCTGTAACAAAACCACCTACAGCAGATCCGATTAAACCGGAAATAAATACTTTACGATAACGCAAGTTGATACCGTAAATACCTGGTTCTGTAACCCCACAGAATGCGGAAATTGCTGCAGCGATACCTAAGGACTTCATGTCATTCTTCTTGGACTTGATAGCTACTGCTAAAACAGCTGCACCTTGAGAAACCATTGTTACAGAAATAATAGCGTTCAAAGCACTTTCGCCAGAACCTGCGATTTGCTGAGCAACCAATGGCACAACGCCCCAGTGTAAACCGAAGATAACTAGTAATTGATAGAAACCACCAATTACCAAGCCACCTACCCAACCGGAAGAATGTACTAACCAGTTGATGAAGTCAGCGATACCGTTAGCGACACCTTGAATAATTGGACCTGTAACAACTAAAGTGATTGTTGAAACAACTAATACTGTAATCAATGGATTGAAGATCATTTGTAAGTAACTAGGTAGAACTTTCTTCAACCAGTCACCTAACTTCTTAGCCATCCATGCAGCTAAAATCATTGGGAAAATGGAGTATGTGTAGTTTAAGAATTGGAAGTTAATTCCAAAGATTGTAAACATACCTTTAAATGCTTTACCCCAAGTTACTAATTGTGGATATGTTAGTACCCCACCAATAACTGCAGCTACAATTGGATCGCCACCTAAACGCTTAGCTGCCGCAAATCCTACCAAGACTGGTAAGAAGTAGAAAGCAGAGTCTGCCATTGCACTAACAGTAATGTATGCTGTACTCTTGGCATCAAGCAATGCTCCTAATTGAGGTAAAGTTAATAATGCTAAAAGACCTTTAATAATACCAGATGCTGCGATTACCCCAACTACTGGACTCATGGAACCAGTAATAACACCAATTAAGTTACCAAATGCACGACTAACAGGATTTCTACCATCATCAACAGGAGCTGTATCTTCTGCTGGTGCGTCAGCTAGATTTGGCATTTTCTTCATAACTGCATCAAAAACGTTAGTAACTTCATTTCCGATAACAACTTGATATTGACCAGATGCATGTAACACGTCAATTACTCCATCTGTATCTTTCAAGATATCATCATGAGCCTTACCCTCATCTTTTAAGTTGAAACGAAGACGAGTGATACAATGAACTAAGCTATTTACATTTTCTTGTCCACCGACATTATCAATAATTACATCTGCCAAAGCATCATAATCTAACTTGCCATTTTTCTTGGTAGCTGCTTTAACGTAGGCTGTTGCAACTTCTTTACCAGCTTCAACTTCACCTTCTTCAATATCAAGCCCTTCCAATTTATCGCTGGAGTTAGTTATAATTACCATGATTGTTGTTTCTAAGCCAGCTAGCTTAATATTTTCTAGGGACATTGTAGCTAATGCTTGACCTGCCTTAACTTCTTGTCCATCTTGAATGGCTAAATCAAAAGGTTCGCCGTTCAAGCCTACAGTATCGATACCCATATGTACCAAAACTTCTAAACCTTCTTTAGTAGTAATACCTACTGCATGTTTAGAATCAGCTACCATAGTTATCTTACCTGAAACTGGTGCAACAACTTTTTCACTAACGGGTTCTAAACCAAAGCCTTCTCCCATCATACCTGTGGAGAAAACTTCATCATTAGTTGCACTAAGCGCTAATACTTTACCTGCTGCTGGAGAAACAATTTTTACTTTCTTAGCCATGTTTTTCCCTCCTGAAAACCTTTTCTTTTTCTTTTCGTAATCATAGTATCACTTGTATATACAAGTTGTCAATCAAAAATATGAAATTGTTTACAAATATTGATAAAAAGTTAATACATCTTCACAAAAAAATGAATATATATTGTATATACATCTATTAATTGTTATAATGATTTTGAAATTTACTTAACTTAATTGGAGGGATGCAAATTGGTTCAAAGTAAACATGATATGATTGCGCAAGACATCGCTTCAAAAATTAAATATCATCAATATAAAGAAGGAGATTATCTCCCAAGTGAACATCAACTTTGTGAACTTTATGGAACTTCTCGCGAAACTATTCGTAAAGCTCTCAATCATTTAACCGAATTAGGACTTATTCAAAAAATCCGTGGTAAGGGTTCTGTCGTTTTAGATATTCAAAAATTTACCTTCCCTATTTCTGGGATTACAAGTTTTAAGGAATTAAATAGATCTCTAAATATGCATGCTAAGACAACGGTTCTAAAGCAAGTAAACACATTGGCTCCTAAAAAATTTATGGACATTAATATCGATAATCAACAGGCAATTTTCGTTGAACGTCTTCGTACTATCGACGACCTACCTGTAGTGTTAGATCAAGATTATCTACTTACACCTCCAGTTTCTTCTTTGCCAGCTGGTGTAGCTGAAGACTCTATTTATGAATATTTAGAAAAAGAATTACATTTAGAAGTATCCTATGCTACTAAAGCTATTACGGTTGAAAAAGCCGCAGATGATATCGCTGAAAAGTTGCAGCTGGATGATGATAAACTCGTTGTTATAGTCAGAAGTCTTTCTTATTTAGACGACACTACACTATTCCAACTAACATCTTCCTATCATCGCCCTGACAAATTTAAATTTATTGACTTTGCTCGTAGAAAAAAAATCTAAGAAAAGAGGTAGCTAAACATGACAAAACTTGGTCAAAAAGTAATTTATCAAATTTATCCTAAGTCATTTTACGATTCTAATAATGATGGTTTTGGAGATTTGAAAGGAATTATTGCTAAGATTGACTATTTGAAGAAACTTAATATTGATATGATTTGGTTCAATCCTTTTTATGTTTCTCCGCAAAATGATAATGGATATGATATCGCTGATTACTATAAGATAGATGAACGTTTTGGTACTATGGAAGATTTTGAAGAAATGGTAGCCAAGCTAAAAGAAGCTAACATTGGTGTAATGTTGGATATGGTGTTAAATCACTGTTCCACTGAACATGAATGGTTCCAAAAAGCTTTGGCTGGCGATGAAAAGTATCAAAAATATTTCTACCTTCGTCCTGCTAAAGAAGATGGTTCATTACCAACTAACTGGCAATCTAAATTTGGTGGTCCTGCATGGGAAAAATTTGGCGATACAGATTTATACTATCTTCATTTATATGATAAGACTCAAGCTGATTTAGACTGGCACAATCCAGACGTACGTGCTGAAGCAGCTAAAATCGTCAACTTCTGGAAAGAAAAAGGTGTTGCTGGCTTTAGATTTGACGTGCTTAATGTAATTGGAAAAGATGAAGTATTGGTAGATTCTGTAGATCCAGATCATGAAAAACCTCTATATACTGATACTCCAGTTGTTCATAAGTATATCAAAGAACTTAACCGTAATACTTTTGGAACAGATCCTGAAATCGTAACTGTTGGGGAAATGTCATCAACAACTATCCCTAACTCGATTGAATATACAAATCCAGATGAACATGAATTATCTATGGTCTTCACTTTCCATCATTTGAAAGTTGATTACGATAACGGTGAAAAATGGAGCAAGGTTCCATTTAACTTTATGGAATTAAAATCCCTATTATCTACTTGGCAAACAGAAATGGATAAAGGCAATGGCTGGAATGCATTATTCTGGAACAATCATGATCAACCTTGGGCCTTGAATCGTTTTGGTGATCCCGTAAACTACCGTGAAAAGTCAGCTGAAATGCTAGCATCTGCCCTACATTTACTTCGTGGTACTCCTTATATCTACATGGGTGAAGAATTAGGCATGATGGATCCTCATTATAAATCCATTGACGATTATGTTGATGCAGAAGCTTTGAACGGATACCAAATGTTACTTGATAAGGGTGTAGATAAGGATCGTGCTTTTGAAATTGTTGTTTCTAAATCACGTGATAATTCTCGTGTTCCTATGCATTGGGATGATAGTAAATATGCTGGCTTTAGTGAAGCAAAACCTTGGTTAATGCCTACTGATCAAGATGAAATTAATGTAGAAAAAGAATTAACTAGTGGCGAAATCTTTAATCACTATCAAAAATTGATTAAATTAAGAAAAACAGAACCACTTATCTACGCTGGTCATTTCAAAGAATTATTGGCAGATAATAAACAAGTCTTTGCTTATGAACGTTATCTAGATAATTCTCCTGAAAAGTTAGTTGTCTTCAATAACTTCTATGGTACTGAAGTTACAGTTGATTTACCAGCTGAATATCAAGATAAGGACTGCACAACGCTTGTCGATAATTACCAAAATGAGATTCAAAAGACTTCAAAACAAATTACGCTACAACCTTATGAATCTTTAGCAATTAAAATTTAAGCATATAAAAAATAGCATTTATTACGGCATCTCTACCGTGATAAATGCTATTTCTTTACTAAAATTCGTTTATTTTGTGACCAAATTACTAGAATGAAATTAAATCCTAACATCAAAGCTGTGAATAAAAAGACAGCTTGGTAACCAAACAAACTAGATACAAATGATCCTAATAATGGTCCAATTACCCCACCACTAGCTTGGAAAGATTGATTATAACTGAAGATTCTACCAAATGCTGCTGGTGGTACATCAACTGATAAAATTGTCTGTACAGCTGGCAATAAAGCTGCATCCGCAATTCCTATGAAGAAACGTAATACAGCTAGTAGCCATGGCGATGTTACTAAGGACATTGGAATAAATAGTAGTACTTCTACAACTAATCCCGTTATCAATACTTTTTCTGGCCCTATTTCGTCCATCTTGTGTCCTAATTTATTTGCGACTAATAATGTTCCAAAGCCTGGAGCTGCCGCAACAATCCCACTAACTAGAGAAATATTACCTTGTCCATGCATCAATCTTTTAACCAACAAACTAATAATTGGTGAGATTGACATCAAAGAAGCATTGATAATCAAAGTTGTTATAAACATTGAAATTATCAATTTAGTATTTGAAATTTGAGAAAAAATTTCCTTCATAGGATTCATTTCACGCTTAGCTACTGGCTTAAAGTGTTCTTTGGTGTTTACCCAGGTTAAGAAAAACGCAACTAACATCATAAAACCTGTAATAAAAAATGGTACTCGATAGCCAAATGATCCAGCAATTGCACCACCAAAAATAGGTCCTAGTAGATTTCCAGAAACACTAGCAGTCATCATATTTGCCATTGCGGATCCTGTTTTAGCACGTGGCGTTTCCCCAGCAATAAATGCAGTCGCATTATTTATATAACCAGAGAATGCTCCTTGTAAGAAACGAAGGAAAATAATCACCCAAACTCCTTGGGCTAATCCTGTTAGGAAAATCGTAAAAGCCATAACACCTGAAGCACGCATACACATTAATTTACGACCCTTACGATCTGCCAAACTTCCCCAATATGGTGACACAATTGCTTGCGATAAATATGTCATCGAAAAAGCTAAACCAGAATATAAATTTAGTTGCCAAGTCGAAAAATTACCTAAGGTTTCCATGAACAGTGGCATAAATGGCATAGTCATGGAAAATCCTAGTCCAGTAATAAAACAGCCTAACCATAATGATATAAATGTTCTCTTCCAAGTTTTAGGGTATTCATTAACTTTCACCTGCACGTCATCTCCAATGCTACTCTCTTATGTTTTACTCAATATGATTATCATTATAGCACCGATTTCTTAACTATTCTTTAAAAATTTTCACCCATACAAAAAAATGATGAACAACTCGTGTCCATCATTGTACTTACTGTAATTTCTTCAGTTCTTTACTATTTCTTCTAATTCTATTGAAGTCACTTAAGCATAATGTAATTTCAAATGCAGCGATAACCGCAATCATAGTGTCATAACCATGTTGAAGCATTCTGATACATATCAATCCAAATATCATTTGAATTATAATTGTTACTCTTCTATACTTAATATCCTTTTTTAAAATTTCGATCTTTTCCTGATTGTTCATATATGTCATTCCTTTATACAATAAAGCGTCTAACTATCCTATAGTTAATTTTAACATATCTTAACCGATTAAATTATTAAAGTAAATTAAAAAGAACGAGCAGATAAAAAATCCACTCGTTCAATAATTAATTAATTATTCTTCCAATAATTTTTTCCAGCAGTCATGTCGTACTGCAATAATTTGTAGTCTTCCCACAATTGTTTTTGCTTCTTCGATAATGATTTATATTTTACAATTTTTCCATTATTATCTACAAATTCTGTATGTGTATTATAACTATTAACAGTCGACTTTTGCGTATTAAGCGTTGCTACTGGCAGTTTTTCTTGAACTTCCGTTAATAAAGCTTGATAAGCATTTACTTTTGAGTTAGTTTGCTTTGCCATTAATGCAATAAAGTCATTTGGTCCTACATATTCAGTCTTGCTGACTAAATTTCTAGCACCATGTTCTCGTGCATACTTATTTGAATAAATAAAGTAATCCGTTGAATGTAGCTGGATTCCATATTTAGTCATATCTACTCCGCCATAAATTCCTGGAAGATGATCTCCGTAAAACACAAGAGTTACAGGCTTATCTAATTTATCAATTTTACTGATAAAGTCTTTTACAGCTGTGTCTGTATAACTTAGTCCTGTAGAAAAATCTTGGACCGCGTTTCTAGTATAGTCATCAATTCCTTCACCTACTGGCGTATACTTATCTGAATTATTATAGTAATTACGATCATATGGGAAATGATTTTGCATAGTTACTAAGTTTATAAATTCACCATTATTAGCTTGTTTCACCTGATCCAATGCATTCTTATATGCAGTTTCATCTGATAAATATGGACTTCTATCTATCTTCTTCTTGTATTTTATTTTGTATTTGCTCCCTAGATAATAGAATCTATCGAATCCAAAACGTTTATACACTTCTGTCCTACTATAGTAAACGCCTTGGTAAGGATGGATAGCGACTGCTTCTGGGAATGATTGTGCAATATTAGGATTATATTTTCTATGTGTTACCAACTGTGTATAAGGTGTTGGTAATGTAGGTGAAAAGTTGCTCAAATTAAACCCTGTCAATGACATATATTCCATATTGGCTGTTCCACCACCATAACCTGCACTTATCATAGTGCCTGAAGTCGTCTTTTGTTTTAATTGACGAATATATGGGATTGGATCATTACTTAATTGTATTCCTGGAACTCGGTTAGGGTCAGAAAAGCTCTCACTTAAATTAAAAATAACAACTTGATCTTTGAATTTGTTTACTCTATCTTTATTAATATCTGCCGCAACTTTTCTATACTTATCCTTTAATTGTTGCATTCTTTCTTTAGAATATCCACTAGGCTTTTTCATGACCTCAACATCTATGTTATTTAAAAATTGTTGAGTAGGCCCATTCTTTTGTGCACCAGCTAATTGATTATAAAAAGTAGGATCATTACCTATTCCACCAGAAATTATGTGGATTACAGATTTTTCATGATTTAGGAAAGTAACACTACTGAAAATTACTGGAATTATTATTAACCAAGCTACTCGACTATACCATTTTTGCTTAGGCAGCCTATATTTCTTTTCTAAGAAGTAGATTATTGGAATAGTTATAACAATTACTGAAACAACTAAAAGTAATATCCAACCATCTACCATTCCTAATAAGCTTCTCCAAGCTTTAATCATTGATAATTCAGATGGCAAAATAGGTTCATTACGAATGCCTATTTTGATTCGATTAGCTACTACCCATATTATCCACAGTAAACTAGCCACAATTGTTGAAAACCAATACCTATTTGTCAGACTGAAAATAAATTTCAAAAATAGCAAAAATATTATTGCATTTACAAGAACCATTGCCTGTCTTACACCAATTGTATATGTGAAGATGTTATATTTTACGTCAACATTAGGTGCTACAGTCCATTTTGTATTCATCATTAAAAATGAAAAGATTGCTAAGAAATACCCCCAAGCAATTGTTGCCAAGTACACTTGATGTGCTTTTAGCCAACTTTTTATTCCATTAGTAATTCTATAAAAGAATTGAGAAAGTTCCTCATCTGCTCTGATGTCATAAAAATTTGAAATCTTTTGTGATATCCCAATTAACTTACAAATTCCTAATATTATAAAGTTAGAAAGGATTACAATTAACATCAGCCATAATATCTCTTTAATATCTTTGGCCAAAATCCATCTAGTTACGCTTTGTGCAGTTTTGCGATTATATTCGATTAACTTATTCAAAAGAGTTTGATTATTACTAATTACTAGTAAAGCCCATGCTGTATAGATTATGAAATCTACATAACCATTTTTTACGTTTACTTTTATCTTAGAAACTAACAGAACAATATAAAAAGCTAACAGAATTAATAACGCTGAAGCTGAATTAGTAAAACGTCCAGCAGTTGACAGATCATTATGTATCGCTTTACTAAATTCAGGCATAAGGGATACTACAATAATATTTGTCAAAAGTAATAAAATTATCCTTGTTACTACTTTTTTTACACTTAGTTTTGACCTGATATAATTTCCATAAAATCCCAAATTAACCAGGATGTATCCAAAAACTGTTCCATTAGCAAATCCAAAAATATCTTTATTGAAAAATAGTAGGAGCTATTATTACCAATAGTAAACTTAACTTTATTATATTTTCATACTTCTTAACTCCTTTATTAAATAAAGGTAACGTCAACATTCCTAGTACTATACCTGATAATATCCCATAAGTATTGCGAACAAATGGAAATAACATATTGTATAAGTCTCCTATTGAAAATTCTCTACTAAATAACGTTAATACCAGTAATCCTAATGTACCAACAAAAATAGTATATATCCAATACTTTATATCCCTGATGCTCTTCACTGAACCGGATATGGATTTGTAAATCAGCCGCATAGCTTTGTTGCTGCATCCGCGTATACAGCTGCTGTATGCGTGGTATGGTATCCATAATC
>OGCU01000214.1_pt1 | contig 36692 bp, 61 predicted proteins | sample 1570251 | NCBI WGS metagenome assembly OGCU01 (sample SAMEA2582182, study PRJEB24529) | metagenome | biome: Human gut stool | place: China | collected 2011
GGAAACTCTTCCTGATTTCCACAGCACGCATACAATTTTGCAATTAAAATATCATATTTTTTCATCACTCCACCTCCAACAGTTCAAAATATTTTTCCAAATGCTCTTCTGAAATTTGGAATAATAATTTACTTTTCCATCACTTCCTCAAACAGTTTCCTCGGGAGTATCTTGCCACAATCGATACACTGTTTCCTGCGTCCTGCATAATCTGTAACATCTTCTGTTCCTCCGATCGGTTCGCCGTCAAAATCAAACAGCAACGCCCTATGTACTCTTTCAATCTGGTAATACCCTCTGTTGGAACCACAAAATGGACATTTCTTCAATTCTTCCATGTTATGTTATTCCTCCTTATCCACATACTTCTCTACGACATCTACTGCACAAGTCAGCCCATAAATATAGCTTTCCAGTTCTTCTGCTGTTTTGCTTGCTCCGTGTCTTTTCTTTTCTTCCTTCAAGGTTTCGTAGGCGTCATTTTTCGTGGATTCGATTTCTTCCACGATTTTCTCCGGTATATTCATTTTCCCTCTCCACTTCATTGTCGTATTTCAGGCACTTTCCATCCTTGTACGCTATGCATTTCTCTTTAATGCACGGATGTAACACTGGTCTGACAAAATCTCCATTCCCAATAAACATTGCTTTTACCTCTTCTTTTCCCGTTAAATCAGGGCAAAATAAAATCATCACTCCACCTCCTCATATTCCGGACACTCCACACAATACTCATACATGTCCTTATCTGCACACTGTATATTACAAATATCGTTGTCCGGACATTCTATGCAGCAATAATCGTGTCCGCATATACTTGTTAATTTACATCTTCCCATCATGATTATTCCTTTCTCAAATCTATCCTCTGTCCGCAATTCGGGCAGTGATCATATTCATCGTAATCTACTTCATACCTTGCTCCACAGTTCGGGCATAACCATTCATCCCATACAAATGTTCCGTCTGGCGCATATCCGTCCCCTTCATACGTTGGTTTCTTCGCCGTATCACGCTCTTTCAGCTCGTGCATCTGCTCCAACAGCTTCGCACACTGGCTGTTTGTAAAATCATTCACCTTGTTATATTGGTTCAAAATATCGCGCACAAACCGTCCCATCTTACACTCTGCGCATTTATCTTCCAGTTGCTCTCCGTTTAACTGATCTGGATACTTGCACAGGTTGTCGCAGATATGCTCCATCATTTCCGTTGTGATCCCATCCATCCATGTTTCTTCTGTTTTCGCCATTAGTCATTCCTCCTACACCTCATATCTTTGCAGAAATACAATTCCGTCCCTCTCTTTGTCTTTACATACTCAAAATCTCCGATAATTTCCCGTCCGCAGGAAGAACAGATATGTACTTCATTTTTCTTCGGATTCTCTTTCTTTTTTTCATAGCCTACTGTAAATACCTCCGCATTAATATCCGGTTTGGATTCGATACCGCCCTGTTGAGTCGGCAACTTGTCCGCACCCAGCCCTCGTGAAACTCCATGTAATTTGCGATTGTTCCAAAGATATCCTTAACCGAAGTTTCCTGTTTCTTTGACTCAGGCAGCATATCATTGTCTTTTAAAAAGTTTTTAAACGTTTCAATACTCGCATCGATTCCGCTCTCTTCGCTTATTGCTGCATAGATGTTCTGGATCGTAAGTCCGTATTCGATCATGCACTTAATTTCTCCCTTGTACGGTTCGTATTGTTTTCTTTTATTTTCCATTTTTCTTAACCACATCCTCTTGTTTGCTATTACCCTCTTTTTCACTTCTTTTCCAGTAATATCCTCAAGTACTCTGCAGATATGCTCATCCGTGCATCCGAGATTTACCATCTCTTCGATCTGGAACTTGTAGGGATCCAGAAAGTGTGCTTGTCTACTCATTTCCCTCTCACCCTGTTCTTTCTCTTCCGCTTTGTACTGCCGCGCGTAAACAAATCCATATTTCCGTGTCTCAATCCGGTAGGCTGTTTCCTGTAGACTCTAAAGCCGTATCTTTTTCTGTTCATGTTTGCCTCCTAACTGAAACTTACTTCCGGCTCTTTCTGTGGACATATTTCTCCATCTGCTTCCATTTCGTTTATGATGATTTTCGTTCCCGCTCTTTGCAATCTCATTAACAACATGTCAAATTCCCCGAGATATCGAAGAGACTGGATATTCACACATCCTAAATTATCAAGTGTATGCTCTTTTTCAAAATCCCATTTTGATATCGGAATCTCGATGTTTAATTCTTCATCATGATCGTTTTCGAAAACAATCACCGCCCTATGCACAGAACTCCAAACAGGTCTTTCACTCTCTTCTATTCGCATCTCGCATCCGACCGATTCGTAGTATGGTCCATCGTCAAACTCCACTTCCAGGCCAGTTGTACTGATCTTCTTCTCGCACATTTTAATCCATGCTTCAAACAGATCCGTGACTTTAATCTCTTTTTCTTCCTGCTTGATTGATAAATCCTTAAAATTCTCCAGAATCTTTTTATTCTCAATGCAAGCATCAGAATTTACAATTTCAGTAAGCACCGTATCCAACTTTGGAAGGTATTCCGAAAAATCATACTTCTCTATGTACGGCACCATGACTTCTTCTATTTTTTTCTTCAGTGCACTTTCTACTTTTCCCCATCTAAACGTTTTTTCTATTGCCGATTCTATTGATTCCTTGAATTTATTTCTGAGGATTTCCTTTACTTCTTCCTCGGAAAGGCACTCCTGTGCCATTTTAAATAATTCTTCTTTCATTTTGCTCCTCCTTAATTTGACTTCAACAACTGCTCTTCCAGAGAGTCCATGTCGTATCCTCTGCGTTCGAAGTTATTTAAGTTTCTGCTTACTGGCGGTTTTGCCGTCCTCTCTGGTGGCTGATAATTTTTGTCGAGATAATCTTCATATCCGGTGTTAAAAAAGGTGCTGCCGTATTGTGGTTTTCTCCATTCATTTTCTTTCAGATCTTCTTTGTAGCGTTTTATCGCTCTTTCGAATTGCTCGTAGCCAATATCAAGTAGCCTTTCCTTACTCTTTTTACTTACCTGCCCTTTTCCTTTTTTCTCCGGATATTTTTTCCATAATCGCTCAAATAACTCTTCTATCTCTTTTTCTTTCTCTTTTCTCTTTACTCTATCTCTATTCTCTTTCTCTATCTCTATCTCTTTCTCTTTCTCTATCTCTTTCTCTATCTCTGTGTTACACAATGTTACCGTATCGTTACAATGTAACGCTTTTCGCTCGCGATGCGCTCTAACTCGTTGTGCGGAGTCACTTTCTGACCCTATTGATTCTTGCGTTTCTGTCATTAAATACTCATTATCATCACATAAAATCATAAGTCCTTGCGCAATTAAAAACTGAATTGTAACGCCTACATTTTCCGGGTCTTCATCTATCTTCAATGCCATTTCCTCTACAAAATTCTCTTCGATGCCATCAAAATATAACTTTCCATCATCTTCCAGACTGTAAAGCTGCATTTTTAGATATATGATCGTGTAAGTATCTCCACCGGCTATTTTCCTGAGTTTTTTTATTTTTGGCTGACTAAAAAAGTTGTTTTTTAGTTTTAGCCAGTAATACTTTTTAGCCATAGTCTCTAGAGTCTTTTACTCCTTTCCTCCCGGGATTTCTCCCGGGATATGTATTCAGTGTAGTGTGACGTACCTGAACATGAACGGGTTACAATTTATAACAAGGCTCTCTACCTCATTACCTCTTCAATCCGGACAATGATTGACGGGATTCCACTTGTATACTCAAACTCATGCGTTGTATTCACGACATGAGCCGGATCATCATTAACAATCACATCGCATTTCTGCAATGCGTCCTCAATCACCTTGTCCGCAAAACTAAAAACATTCATTCTATCCCGTTTATTGCCTTTTTTCGGCTCTTTAAACATATAGTGCAGAATGATAGGCTTATCTGTTTTAAAACGCTTTAAACCAAGTCTGACGGCGTTACAGGCTATCATCTGATACTGTTGCTTCATTCGATTTCCTGCTTTCGGGTTCTTCCCGATCTCATGTATGTAATCATTCAGACCCGGGAAACAATGTCCTTTGTAAAATTTCCCTCTGATTTCAAAAATATGATTGTCCATATCGTTCCCTAAATTCCTCTCGTGTATGGTTCTGCTCATAGATTGCCTGCCCTACCATCTTCGACAGTGCCATGCTTACACCATCTCCATGTATCCTTTTGTGGCAATCACTACATACAGGCAGGAGCAGCTTGTCCTCCGTTCCTTTTTGCCTTCTTCCTTTTCCACAGATCAGGTGATGCCCCTCGATGTTGTATGGTTTCCCGCATATCAAGCAAAACTCAACGTATTCCGTAACCACAGTGTCTGACTTTTTCATCTATACCTCTCCTATCAAATTATCTGGCCAGATTGGTGCTTTTAGTATTTTGGTGTGCTTGCACCAGTCGCAAACTTCACAACGGATTGGATCGATTTCTCCATTTTTCAGAGAGAGAATCTTTGACACATTCATCTCCATTCCAGACAAGCAATCATTCATCCATTCCTGCGGGATCTGGATAATCTCGATATCTGGCACTTTCTCCTTGCTGGCTGCTGCGATATAAAACGGCAACCGCTCCCCTGTATTGATCCTCACTACCTCTTGGTATACGGCAGCCTGTATGTCATAGCCCCAAAACCTCACAAAGTCCATCAGTCCCATGTCTTTCGCATAATGCGCTTCTCTCAGGGATTTCATTACTTTCAAATCAACGATGCATTTACCGGGCAAATAGCTGTCAAGCTTCACTTTCCATTTCGCTCCAAATAGATCGGCTGTAAAGATTTTCTGCTTCTCTCCGCTCATAAACATCATGAATAAAGGGTCTCTTTCGATTCGGTTTATGATTTCTTCTGCTTTTCGGTACTCTGCCTTTAACTCTCCTTTTTTTGTAAATATCTCAGGATTCTGAGCCTTAAACAAGTCAAGCGTTCCTTCGAAATGCGAATCCACATAAGAGCCAACCAGAAGTGCTGTTGTTTTCTCCATCTCCCAGTCACCATTCAGCTTTGCAAGTGCCTGTTCCTCACACCCAACACGTCCGATTGTTCCGCAGAAATCCTTATACTGCGAGACGCTGAGATACTCCCGATTCGCTTCTTTACTGTAATAATTTTCCTGTGTTAAAATCATTCAAATACCTCCTCTGCTTCTTGCACTGCAGCTTCAAAATCAAACGGGTTTTCTGCTACTCTTGTATCACTTTTTGATATGTCCTCTGCTTCACCCTCGACATAAACCCCCATAAGAGAATTTGGAGTATATACCCGAGCAAAGAACGCAGCCGCACGATATGCAAGCATCTGCTCCGGCATGGTTTTCCATTTACTTCCTGTTTTTTCATACCATCCCTCTTTTTTAGCCATTTCGATCGTCACTGTAGTTCCTTTGATTTTCTCTCCACTATCTTTATATTCTGCTTCAATTCTGCATCCCCAATTATCTGTATGAGGTGTTCCATCGTACACCGGACGGACATTTTTAAATTCTGTATTCGCCCGGATCATACTCATACAAGCCTGTCCACTCCATGTAGGCTTGCCTTTTACAACATACAGATTCTGCATGACCATCATAGGGGATACGCCCATTCGATTCGCCATATCTACTGCAATCGTACAATCCATCGGTTTGCCTTGGTAATTCTGTGGCACCAGCTGCGATGTAGCAAACATTTTTCCGATATCAAAAATCTTTTGAAAACTCTGGCTGTCCGCAAATGGACTCAATTCGTGTTTTTCCTCTTTTACAATCATTTCTTCCATATCGATTCTCCTTACGTTTTAATTTTCATGTACCCAATTCCCGGAATAAAACCATTCCACCAGCATTTCTTTAAATTCCTTCTGGTCATCCGGTGTACCGTGCAAGCATCTTTCCAGTGCATATTCAAACGCCTGGTCTTCTGTTACTACCGTGTCTTTCTCTGGTCCGATACCTACATACATCATTCGTCCTCCGTCTTGTCCACTGCCATTTCCAGCAATACCCCAACTAAAATAATTGCATCATCTAGTTGCTTATCTGTTGCAATACCGTCAAACAAATCGTAATCTCCATCAGTAACAAATCCGTTTTCTCGTGCGGTTAAAAATATTCTGCTACCGTAGTTCGAAAATTCAATGTTTACGTACGGATACCCATTCCTACCTTCTCCACGCTCTTGAATCTCAAGAATTAAGTCTAAAAGTTTATGTATTTTTTCTCTATCCATTGCTTATCCTCCTAAAATCTGTTAATATATTCTTGATTTTTTGTTAGAGTGCCTACGGCTCCCCAGCCTTTTGTAGGCGCTCATTTTTAATACCCAAACGCCAGATACCACGCCAGCATCACCAGGATAAACCCTATCATCATCGCACCAGCTCTGATCCAATAAGGCTTGTCCTTTGGTTCCGGCAGATCTACCGATACGGAGCGGATGTCCCAGCTATTTAAAGTGTTGGGTTGCTGAGTGGTCTGGCATTGGTAAGTTCCTTTAATTTCCATGTTCTTCCTCCTTTAATTTCACAGATTTCTTCCCACGCTCTTCCAATCTGACACGGTAGTTTGTAAGATATGAGATCGCGCCTTGTTTCTGGGTTTCGGTATCACCGTCTATCCTCTCTGTGGATTCCAGAGTTTGAATAAATCTCTCGATCTGCTTAACTGTCAACCTCTTCATCAGATCACCCCTGTCTGCAACTTCATTGCCCGCTCCGCGGCTCTCATTTCTTTCTGGATAAATTTCTCCAGTTCAGATGTCCGGTACATTATGGCACTGTGCTTGTTGGCTGGATTTAATAAAAACGCTACCTGCTGCCCCGGTGTATTCCAGACTCTTCTTAAAAATTCTGGTGGGTATCCTTGCTTGATAAGTTCCTTTCTGCTCATAATTTCTTTTGGATACGTCAATTGTCTTTCTCCTCCTTTTCTTCTTCCTTTTTCTGACTCTTCTGCGAAGCCATAGCCTCCGCAAAGCCGAGAAAATACCCTTTATTCATGTCCGACATATCCGGCAGTGCTTGCGCCACTTTTCTGATGATTTCTTTCTCTTTCTCGCTCATGCGTACCTCCTTATGCTGCGTTTAAAAACTTATTTACAAAATACTGTTGCCCTTTACCTGTCACTTTTGGCGTGCGGTTAATCTTATTGCACCCGTTTCCATCGATATGTACGGATTCTTTAATCTCAAACAATCCCATGTCCATGCTCCTCTGTGTTGGTAAGTTCCAGTCTGTTCCTTTTCTCTTAATCAGATATCCGTTTTCACGCATCCAACCAAACAATCTCTGCGCTCCAATATTTACACCATTCTGACGCAAGATTTTAGCCAAATCGCCGACAAGAATAGAAGTGTTAGCTGTTGTAATAGCCTGTCCAAGCACTGCGTGCGGCTTCATTTCCTCAATCTGTGCTGTCTGCTCTTCAATGGTCTTCTGCGCTTCCAGAACTGCCAGTGCAAGAAGTTCTTTACCCTGCGGAACGTGCTCTTTGATGATATTTTCCATCTCATGAAACCGTTTGATGTATTTTGCTGTGAACTCCGTCCCTTTTACTCCTGTAAGCTTGTGAGCAATAAACTCGCATCCCTCTTTTGTGATTAAATAGCACGGATACTCTTTTCCTCTCTCGTTTTTGTACTTAGATTCTACAAAGAAATCTGACTCACCAATTTTGGAGAGTGAAAGTTGTTCGATGTATGTGCGGATATCTCTAAGCAATTTATCATGCGCTTTTCCTACCATCTCAGCAACTTCCCGGCTGTCTAATTTCTGTTCTAATTTGTTCAATACTTTTTACCTCCTATTTTTATTGCCGTCGTAACCTCCGTGGCGGGATTGCTTTCTTTTTGTTTATCTCCTATACTGTAAATACAGGGCACTGCCATGCCTGAGTATTACGAAAGGAGCGATTTTATGAGACGTTGTAATTCACCTTTTAACGGAAAGCAATTTGTTTTAAACAAAAACACTGGAGAAATTCACGATCTAGACCGCGAAACACCGCAATGTCAAATCGATGAAATAAAACCAGAACATGTTTTTAACTGCGACACTTATACAGAAGCTGTGATTTTTGCTTCCATGCTTGCTGTAAACAGAAACGGCTGTGCTTACTGCATGCCTGAAAAGAATAGAGGATAATCACTTTCTTGAGCTGCTTCTAATGTATGTCGCAGCTCTTCCTCTGAAATTTCCTTTTTTAAAGCCTCTTCCAGCTTTTCAGGCGTTTTAAATTCTTCCGCCAACGCAATGATCATCTCACTGAATTCTCGTTCAGCACTAATCGCTTTTAAAAGTTCGAAATTATTTACAACCCCTTTTCTCTTTCGATTTAAAAATCTTTCTACGAATTGCCATCCTTGCGTTTCTTTCAATTCTTCCCACTCTTTTTCGGGAAGCTCAAAAGATATTGCTGCGATGGATTCTCCACTTAAAAATGTTTTGCGTGTGCAAAAAATTTCATGCATCTCTTCACTCCTCCTTTCTTGTATTCTGTCCTCTGCATCTTCCGGGCTTGGAACCGGCTTCGGCTGCATTACAGTGCCAGAATGCGTCCGGCGGTTTATCAGAGCTGTTGTCATTTTCTTCAAGCCCAAGATCAATCAACATATCATTGAATTGATTGGAAATCTTTAAAATAAATTTTGTTAAAATAATAAGAGATTTCACATTCCCACGATCTGCTATCTTCCTGTGAGCTGATAGCAGATTTTTTATAACTGTCCTTCTAATGTAAAATCCAAATTCTTCTTTTATTTTCATTTTCATTTCCTCGCTTTCGGTTTGTTTGTGTTGTTGTTTTCTTGTTGATGAACAAATAATAACTCGTTTTACCTTGTTTGTCAATAAGATTTTTCAAAAAATTAAATATTTTTCTTGTTGACTAACAAGTATAATAATGATATACTGATTTCAGAAAGGAGGAAGCCTTTTGGAATTAAATATAGGAGAAAGAATTGAAATCTTAAGAAAAGACTTAAGTATGTCTAGGAGAGTTTTTGGAGAAAGACTTGGCGTCAGCGAAAGCGTTATTGTTAATATAGAATACGATCGTTTGAAGCGCCCAGATCAAAAAGAATCCTTATATAAGTTAATTTGCAAAGAATTCAATGTAAACGAAGAATGGTTAAGAACCGGAAACGGTGAAATGTTTATCCCGTTGACAAGAGACCAGTTGATTACAGACTTTGCTGCTGATCTTATAATGGAAAACGATACATTTAAAAAGAGATTAGTAGAAGCTCTTGCAAAGTTGGATGAAAATGAATGGGAAGTCCTAGAAAAACTCGCTGAGAGCTTAATTAAAAAAGACTAGGGTTCCCCTAGCCTAAAAGTTTTTTGCAGAATCGGTATACAAGTTCCAACATCTCAATGTTGTTGGACTTGTTAACCAATTCAATGATAAGTTTTTTGTAGTCCATTCGCGATCCCCCTAACTGCAAAAACACATGTTCGAAATCCCTAAACATATAATACTATTTCATTGGATAAAAATCAATATTTTGTTCGAACATTTGTTCTGTTATTTTTTGGTACTTATGTACCTCTCTATTAAGTAAACAACCTAAAACAAGGAAACTTACGCGAAATTGGACAATCGTCCCAGATCTGGGACACTTATTGATATGGAGAGTCGATAAGGTCGAAAATTCGGACTTCTAATCCTTTGGCAAGTAATTCCAGCGTGTCGGCTGTCGGTGATATTTCACCATTTGCAATACGGTTAATCGTTGATTTTGATATTCCGGTCGCAATGGATACTTGCCGAGTAGATAGGTTTTTATTGGACATGATCTTATCGAGTAATATCTTCATAATATTTTAATTGTAGTATATTCCAAATCTGGAAACTACAGGTAAATAATGGTAATGATATAACCGCTTCGGCGTTTATATAGAGTAAAGTGGTGTTAATGTACATAAGAAAGTGAGGAAACTATGAAAAAGAAAATTGTAGCAATGCTATTAGCGGGAATTATGGCATTATCAATTACAGCATGTGGTGGGGATGCCGAACCATCCAAAGACACCGAAACAAAGACAGAAGAAACAACAGACCAGAAAGAAGAGAAGAAAGAGCCTTTGGATTTAACTGGAACATGGAAATCAGAAGAAGTCGAAGGGTCATATCAAGAAGCTACGATTTCTGATGATGTAATAGAAATAAATTGGGTGTCTGATGGAGGAAATACAAAATCACTTTACTGGGCTGGCACTTACGTTGCGCCAACCGAGCCAACTAACGATTACGCATGGACATCGGAAAACGATAAAGAAAAAACAGGGATGGCGTTACTAGCATCAAGTGACGATACAAAAGAATTTACATACAAAGACGGTGTGATTAGTTATGAAGCGTCCGCTATGGGAACTACAAAAAAGGTCGAGTTAACTAAAGAATAAAGCATTGAATTAAGAAAGGGGAACATGCATTGATTGATTTTCAGAACAAAAAAGTATTCAAATTAAGCAAAGGAAAAGAAAAGAACATTCCGAAAGAAGTTTTCAGCTTGCTTGTAACTAATGAAGAAGTGGCCGGGTATTACTCTTCGATGAGAGACTTCGTTGTTTTTACAAACAAAAGAATTATTGCATGCAACGCGCAAGGTATTGCAGGAACTAAAAAAGATTATACATCGTTGCCGTATTCAAAAATGCAAGCATTTTCGGTTGAAACTTCTGGCACTTTCGATATGGACTCAGAACTCACTGTTTGTTTTAGTGGATTAGGAACAGTAAAATTTGATTTCACCTCGAACTCAGATGTGCAATCTATAAATAGACTTATAGCGTCACACGTTTTATAAAATAAAAACCGCCCCTGCGCCAACAGAGACGGTATACATATCCGAAGATATGCGATTAAAATCCAAGAATATTGTATCATCTTCGGAAACAGCTTGCAAGCGGAACATATGTTTTGCGCTGGCTGTTATTTTTATACTAAAATTTAAGGAGATGATGAAATGGGAACTAAATACAAGCGCGGAAAAGACGGATATTTCCGCACAAAAGCATGGGATGGAACTTATAATACAGATGGAACGAAACACCGCCAAAATCTACAGACAACAAAGTCCAGTAAAGAGCTGGAGCGGATTGTACAGGAATTTAAAGCAAAGGTCGAGAGCCGGCAGAACATCCGGAAGACGGACATTACATTCCGGGAATACGCAAAGAAATGGAAGGAAGTATACAAGCACTCCAAAGAGGGTAATACAAAGGCAATGTACAGCAATATAATAGACAAGCACTTTATCCTACTTGATGGAGTTAAAGTATCCGATATTGGCAGAATCCACCTGCAGCTCTTACTAAACAATGCAAACGGAAAGCCAAGGACACAAGAGCAGATCTACATGGCATTTAAACAGGTTTTGGGAAGTGCTATGGCGGACAAAATCTATCCGCCGGTACTATACGAGGAAATCTTTGCAAGCATCCAAAAACCTAAATATAAGGCGCCGGATAAACGCCCTCTGACGGAATCTGAGAAGAAAGCTGTCTTTGCCGCAGAGTACAAATACGACAGGGATCAGGTCTACACATATCTGATCTATGGCTGCGGAATGCGCAGAGAAGAGACACTGGCTCTTACGGTGTTTGACTTTAACTTTAAAAACAACACCATTACAGTCAACAAGGCTTTTGAATTTGCAACCGGTAACGGGCAGCCTACTCTAAAAGGTACTAAGAGTGATAATGGAGACCGTACTCTCCCGATACCAACAAAGATATTGCACATTGTGAAAAACTTTGTAGAATCCGCAAGAGCGCGTGGAAAAACTTATATTTTTACCATGCAAGGCGGAGAACCGATGTCTAAGAGCAGCTACGATAAAATGTGGGTGAGAATCCGCAAGGCGTTGCAAGAGCAATCGGAAGAACAGATCACCGGTCTTACATCACACGTATTCCGGCACAACTACTGCACCAACCTGTGTTACCAGATTCCGAAGATCTCGATCAAGAGGATTGCGCAGCTACTGGGGGATTCTGAAAAGATGGTAATAGAGGTTTACAATCACATAATCATGGAAAAAGAGGATGCTGATGGGGCAGTCAATGATGCCATGAATTTTTAGGACAAACATGGGACAAAAATGAGACATTAGACAGAAATGAGACATTTAGAATCGTTTAAAATCGTTTGAAATCGATTATAGAATTAAGACATAAAAAGAGCGGAAACCCTTGTAAATACTGGATTTCCGCCACTTTAAAGCAATGAGCGTGCGGGGATTCGAACCCCGGACAACTTGATTAAAAGTCAAAGATTCGAAATGCCACCAACGCCTGTAAACAAGGGATTTCTTGTTCTTTCTCTTAGTCATTTTTTAGACATTTTAAATTTTATAATATTTTTAGACTTATGTCAATACGATGATACAATATTCAGGACGGCAGATCCATCCGTCCGACACTCATATATGCCGCCCGTAAAAAGGTGTGCATCATTTCGGTTGTCAGGATCATCCCTTCTGGCAGCCGGAACTTGAATGTATTACCTGGTATCTCCAAAAACTCTTGGTAAAGCAAAAATGTATCGTAAGATTCGTATATTTGATATTCCATATCTATCCCCTCCATTTATTCCATTATATCATAAAAATATTTTAAAAACTTTTCAATTTGCTCTTGACTTTACGCCAATATTGGCGTAAAATATAACCATAAGATAAAGCAAAGGAGATAACGAAAATGAAAAAATACAACTTATCCAAAATTATGAAAAGAGCATGGGAACTGGTAAAGAAAGCATCTTTCGGAATCTCCGAAGCTTTGAAGAAAGCATGGAATGAAGCAAAAAGAGGTGATACAAAAATGACAGGAACAGAGAAGCAGATCAGCTTCGCAAATGATCTGATCGAGAAAATGAACAAGCAGTTTGATGCTCTGATCGCAGACTGCAAAGCAGGATTTCCGGAAAATGTAAGCATGTGGGAGTCTTGCAAAACTGGATATAACAGAATTATTTCTGAATCTGATGCAGGACTTGTAATCGAGTTATTAAAAATCAACGAAACATCTTACCAGAAATACTATCAGAAACTCTTTTTTAACGTTAGACATGGCTATAACACAATGTGTAACAGAATCTTAAGCGAAGTTTACGGAAAATAAATAAAATGCTGTCCTATCGGCTATACGGGGAGAAGGAGAAGAACTATGGCAGAACTTAAAGAACTCAGAAAATTTATGGGACTTACTCAAAGAGAATTGGCGGAGAAAACTGGAATCAACATCCGTCAGATACAGAAAATTGAAAAAGGCGAAATTGACGTAAGTAACATGACTGCAAAAAATGCGCAGGCTTTATCTGGCGCACTCGGATGCAGCGTTGAGGATATGTTGGCATTAGACTTAAACGTTTTTACCAGCGAAACTAAACAGTCTTTAAAAGATGGAGAAATGGACTTACATGACCTTTTAAGGATGGACAAATACCAGAAAATCAAAAAACTCAGCAAGATTGGAAGCTTTGAAAGTACATTTTACGAAAATTACAAATGGATCCCAGAAGCACTGTTTGGCAAATTGACACCGGATGAGCTTGCAAAGCTTGTTGATAGATTTTATGACTGCTATAGCTCTGGAAAAAATGCAAGATAAAAGGATAAGCAATAAGCTTATCCCTATCTTTTAGCTTTAAATATACTGTTAATATTTCAATCCGCGTCCGCCGGAATTGCTGGCAGAACCGCACACCAAAGCATCCATTGGGTGCGACAACTTTAATATCTCGTATTAAAGCTACTACTAATATTTCAATCGGCGAAACTGTGATTTGCTCAGTTTCCGCAATACAGAGCATCACCTGTATTGGACGGCTTTATAATATCACATTTATCCGGATATGTAAATACACCCAAAAAATTTATTTAATAATTGCAAAGATACCACACTCAGAGAACTGATCTCCGAGGGGGTTTTTATTAAATAGATGTGGTCTCTTTACTGTAAATTACCGACATGAGCCTTGCATACCATGGCGCTTTAGGACTCCACTTGTAACACGGAATGTCCTTACCATTGTTGTCCTTGTAAATCTTCTGGATGATTTTTAATTCGTCTGGATGACCCAATGTTATTACTTTTTGACCGTCAAAATAATACACTGCACCTTTTCCCTCTACTGTAAATAAACATTTCATCTCTTCTTCTCCTTCCTGTTCGATTCCTGTATTCTGGTTATTTTTTTGTTCGCTGCATGCAGACGCTCTACTGTCAATCGCCTTTGCAATCAGCTCCGCAATTCCTTTTGTACCTAAATTTCGATATCTGGCCACATCACCTGTGCCAGTGCAGAATAATGTCTCCACGATCATGCCAGGCATATTAGATACATTCAGATCATGGTATCCCGAACTGTACTTTACACCACGGTTAGCAAATCCTTTATTTGCGAAATTCTGGCAGATATTGCTTGCGATCGTGTTCATTGTCTGGTTAGATGCATCGTATAACCACACCTCTGTGCCGCCCGCTGACGCCGCTCCTGCCGCATTCATGTGCAAGGTGACATAGATATCGCACCCCGCACTATTCGCCTTATTTGTGCCGTCAGACAGCTCACCAGACACATTGGATGCGTTGGAATTACAATCAACCACAGTATGACCGACAGCCTGCAACATTGGTGCAAGCTCATTGTAGATTTTCCGCACTTCTGCCTGCTCATCGATCAGACCGATCGCACCTTTACAATTCGGGGAGTGTCCTCCCCTTAAGCCAATTTTCATTCTTTCTCTTCCTCCTGCTCTTCTGTTTCAAATGCTTTTTCCAGTTCCTCTACGGATACTCTGCCAAATTCGTTCTGTTCGCTCATGTTCTCACCTCCTTGTGCGACGTCGCACAATAAAAGAGAGCCTGTTTCCAAGCCCTCTGAAATTACCTACTTATATGTAAGCGCCCTCTCTGAATCTCTTGTTCCAGGTGTTGTTGGGTCTACCACTACACCAAGGATCGCCAGAATCGCAAAGAGTGCATTGATTACAGTCAATAACTTATCTCCAAGGTCTCCAAGGTCGATGGTAAGACCAAACACTGCCGCAATTGCCTGTATCAACAGCAAGAGTGCCGGGATCAGTGCTACCCAGAATGCCTTGTTTTTAATTCTTACAATCCAGTTAATCTTCTTCATTTTTTATTCTCCTTTACAAATACATTGCTACTACAGCCCCGATCACGGCTCCGATCAGTGCTGTCACGACCCCATCCCACCGTTTGGCTGGTGTCTGCTCCAGATGCGTCACTTTTGCAGTTAACTGCACCAGTGTCTGGTTCATAAAGCCGACCTCTTTCGTGAGCCCCACCATTTCCTGTGCTAATTGATGTACCACGCTCACAACGTCCTCTGCTTCTTTCATTCGATGCTTTAATGAGCCGATTTCTTTTCCGTGCTCTGCAAGTTTCACTTCTACTTCATTTTCTGTCATGTTTTCCCTCCGGTTTTTAAAGTATAAAAATAAGACCAACACGGTCTTGCTCTGATCTCCATATCCGCTCCTTTAGTCATCCGTAATCCATGTAAATGTCTTTATGCGCTCACAGTAGTCTGTCTTGCCAGTTACAATGGATATTCCTCCGTCTTTTGTAATGTAATACCTGCCAGTCCCGATAACTGACGTACCAACCAATTCGCTGTACGTCTCTACTATGTCTACGACTGGTCGATATCCTACAGGGATCTTTAATTCGTCAAACGGTCCGTGCGATCCTGTGTTTGGAAATTGTATAAGTGCCGTGATTTTACATGTAACCACGCACCCTCTCCTTTTTAGCTCCGCCTGTATATAGTTGGATGGGTTTGTGCTGGCGAATGGTCCTTTTATCTTTCCGGAGTCATAATTTGTTGCTTTAGATATATTTACCTCGTATGATCCGGTGCTTTTGATGTATATACCGTCCCGTTTAAAATTAACAAGGTTTGAAATGGTGGCTCCGTCAAAATACTGCGCAATCTGCGTTGGGAATATAGACAAGCTTGTGTGTCTGCCGCTGTCCATCCCATTCGCTACAAATACGCCCTTGCTTATCGCAGAGCTGTTTATCCCGTTTTCATCTTCGGAGTAGATCTCTCCGGTATTTACTTGGATAAAAAAGTGTCCGTCCAGACTCTTTATAAGTCCAGCGGTTACAGTTCCGAGGTTTGCGGCAATCGCACTTAGCGTCTCTACATTCAGATTTTCTACAGAAATGTAATAGATCACCCATTTACTTCCATCCCATCTTTTAATCGGCTCTCCACTTGCTGTCTGCCAGAGCTGTCCAACTTTTGGATTTTCCGGGGGTGTGGGAGATATGATAATTCCACTATCCCCTGTCTCTCCGTTGTCTCCACGTACACCGATAATCACAGGTGTGGTCTTGGTTTCCGTGCTATTGGTGTACCGGATAAGGTCGTAGCTCCATAGGTTTTTCTTGGTTTCGGTCATGTCTTGCTTCGTGTCCGTCCATCCCGGAGAGGATACCGTGATTCCTGTGCTTTTTTCGGATGCCAGATAATACTTGGTCACACTCTCGATTCCTACGCCGTCTTTTCCGTCATCTCCGTTTTTTCCCGGTTCTCCCGGTGCTCCATCGTCCACCTTGGTGATTGTTACCTCATAATATCCACGCCGGATTCCATTTTCAGTTGCCACGAAAGAGTACACCGCCTTGGTATCCACATCCTCTGCATTTACTGTCACGCTCCTACCTACATAAAACTCCTGTCCGTCTTTGCTCCAACGGAACTGCAGGTTACTTGACACGTCTGTACCGTTGTTGTAAGCGTAAGCAGTGAGAGTAGTGCTGCCAATGCCATTTTTAAAGATAATGCCATTGTTTGTTGCGATTGAGCAGGTGTAGACCTTGGTCTTATTGATTAAATCCTGCATCTTATCCAATAAATCGCTTGAGATCTCTGACATCAGCTCTTTGTAGTTTGTAAAGACTGTTTTCGCTGTTTTTGGATTGGTCAGGCTTCGCACTTGTTCGGATACTCTCGCCTGCAGGTAAAGGACCGGTGTCCACTCCTGATCCTGCATCCTTACAGTATCTCCGATGTTGGTATCAAAATATCCGTCTACCTCGTAGGTCACTACCGGCTCAGATGCGGTCTTGAGGTCAGATAATGCCATGCTATAGAGCTTGTTTTGATTGTCTGTATCGTACTCTTTCCGCATCAGGATGTAAGCATCCTCTTTATTTACGATGTTGGACGGGAATCGGTCTCTTGCCTGCGGTGCCCGGATGAGCGCGCCGTCTGTAAAATACTCGATATTTCCGTTCTCGTCGTACTCTTTTTTATCCAGTCCGTTGATCGTCAGCCCATCCTTTCCGGTTGGCTGGATGCAGGTGTATAACTTTTCTGCATCCGTGGTCTTGCGGATTCCGGTGATTCCTTTCCCGTATCGCAGGACAACATCACCGCGATATTCTCCGATTCCGCTGTCCGTATCACTGTGCTCTCGGTATACGTTTAAGACAATCTCTTTTAAGGAGTAATCGCTGTTAAGCACTGTCTCAAATTCAATCTCAGCCGAAAAGACATTTGCCAGAGAAAATAATCTCTTTAACACGGTCGTTGTGCCTGTCCACTCATTAGTTATTCTCTTGTCAGACACCTCATTGAGTCCCAATTTAAGCGTTCTCTCAGCGTCAAACACGGCAAGGTACTCTTCAAAGCTCATTGCTTTTCCGGCTTTGTATTCGCCAGCATCCTCGTTAATAAGCTCAAACGACAGTGACCATGCCGTAGCGGAAATCGTCTGCTCCGTCTGATCGGTATTTACAATATTTAAGTAGTAAGATTTACCCTTGTAAGTAAATGCCACCTTGTTTCCGACTGTAACATGTTCTGCGTCTGGATGTTTGGCGTTTACTGTAAAAGTATAGGTATTCGCTGCTCCCTGTAAATATTCGTGCAGTTCATCGCCCCAGTAGTGCATGGACTTTTTGTGTGCATTATCCATAAACGCTACAGGCGTGTTATTTGCACTTAAAATCGCAATTCTAATGCTGTCCATTACAAGTAAACCTCCCGTATTTTTGCTTTAATCTGTGGCGGCGGAGAGGAGAAAGAAGAGTAGCAGAACTGAACTTCTGTTGTTCCGGGTGGCACTTTAAAATAGTCCGTCCCCGTAATCTCATCTCCCTTAGCCACCATCCCATTAACGTAGACCTTAGTACTCTCCCCGTCTATAGACACCACGTCACCGGCACGATACCGGTTCGGCACGTCCTTATACTTATCGACATTATCTTTCCGGAACCAGATGCTTTTTAAATAATTGTGTGTGACCAGCTGATTTCCAAGATCTCTACTTCCCCACTGCCCGATCCAGACCTGTATCTTCTCACACGCCATGTCCTTAATTTCCGGGATAGTGAAGTAATAATACTGACCGTACCAAAAAATCCGTAGCCGGTCACCCTCTTTTAAGAAATCATTATGCCCACCACCCATCTTTAAATTAAACGGGTTTCCCTCATAAGCTGTCGGCTGGAAATCCAGTGTCTTGATCTTCTTGTTTTGTGGTGCGAACCAGTCCACATGCGCCGTATTACCAACCGTATCACTCTTGTTAATAGACATGGCACATATCACCTTGTTATCTCCAGTCAGGAATGCAATGGTCTGCGCTCCTGTCTGTCCCATCAAGCCAGTTTCGAACCAGTGCTGCGTGTAACAGTAAAAGTTCTTCGCTCCACGTCTGCCCTCGCTGTCAACCGGGATAGTAAGCGTTCTCATTCCGCCGTTCCAGTACCCGGATGTTGCCTGTCCGCCTTTTAATGCCATGACGTTATATCCAGCAACATTCTTGACTTCGAGTGTTCCTTGTGTTGTGTTTTCCGGATTTTGATAAGAGGTGCCGTGATCGTCCTGAAACAAGCTATAACCGTTAAACAGTTCTTCAGATGCTTCGTAATTTTCTCCGTCCGCCTCTTCCTGTTTTCCGAGCTGGATGACTCCATACTGGCTAACCAGTCCGATAAACCCGTTTTCGTGCTGGTGCGTGATCTCATAATCCACGTCTGCCCACTCAGTGCCGTTGTTTTGGATGGTGATGGTCTGGCACCCGTCTTGCTGCACACCGTCAAATTCAAATTCTCCGACAGAGTACGCTACCCCGTCCGGGATAAGCCATGTGATTGTGCCTTTCCCAAAAATCGCAACCTGTGTTATATCAAAATTGCCGTCAGGGACAGCATAAAAATAGCGATCCGGATAATTCCCAAACACAAGCCTTTTCGGCTCTGTGACGTTTAAAATTTTCTGAATCGCATCATAGCTTGCTAAGATGTCTCCTTTAATTTCAAATGGCATTTCAAGCGTCTTTGATTTATATGTTATATAGCCAAAATCCTCTCCTTTTGCACTTTCTGCTCCGTCAAGAAGTTCCGACTCTCTATTTACTCCACTAAACGGAGAGAACCCGGACAATACACTTAAGTATCGCCCGAGTTCCTGATCGTCAAATTTTACTGATAGGCTCAATTTCTATCCCCTCCTAACATCTTCCGAAAACTTGAATTCTTTTCTATTTGTTTTTCCATTGGTGTCGCAAGTACTCTGGACGTCTCAACAGAATCAATTTTATTGATAATTTCAAGCGGCCGGTTTGCGAGTCTGGATAATCGATCTACTGCGTAGATTAGATCATCGTTGTTGTTGGCTTTTTGAATTCCAACGCTTTTCTGGTACGTTTGACTTCCAGCGCTTTCCGGCACTGATAACGTTACACCACTCACAGATGCGGACAACTGAGACACCACCTTACCGGATACTTTTTTCATCTCTTTGTACGGCATATACTTTTCGTACCCAGTACCTACACCCATTGCAAGGTATTTTCCGACTTGGTCTCGCATAACTCTGGACGGTGAATGAATTCCGAAGAAGTCTTTGATAGACGAAACAACGCTGCTTGCGAATCCTCCAATCTTATCAATAATCCAACCAGTCATGTCGGATATTCCGTTCCACAACCCCTGCACAATATTGCTTCCGATTGATGCCATCTTACCAGGCAGCGTCAGTATTGCCGTTTCAATTCCGGACGCGATTTTAAGAGCGGCGGTTTTCACATAAGACACCATGCCGCTTATTGTGCTCCCGAGATTGTAAATTGCAGACTTTCCTATATTAGCAAGCGTTGAAGGCAGATTCTGAATAGAACCTTTAATTCCGTTTAATATGTTAGTCCCGGCTGTTTTTACAAATCCGACCATAGACGTAATGCCATCACCCAAGAACTTAATTATGCTCTTGCCAAGGTTTAACCACTGGAACGCCATCAGCGCGTCGACAATAGCTGCTATAATCTGTGGAATATTTGCAATCAGAGTCGGTATTGCCTGAATAAGTCCGAGCGCCAACTGACCAAGTAATTCAGCACCCTTCATCAGGATTGTAGGGAAATTATCATTGATTATGTTTGCGAATGTCGAAATAATTTCCGGAACTCGCTCAATCAATATCGGTATTGCACTCACAATTCCTTCTACCAATTTCTGCAACAACTCAAATCCTTTTTGAATCATCACTGGTGCAGCTTCTGCGAGCTTTTCTCCAATGCCCTGTATGAAATCAAGCACTTTCGGCAACGCTTCTGGAATTGCCTTTACGAATCCATCAATCAGATTGCTTAACAATTCATAGCCTTGCTGCAACAAACTTGGCCCCTGAGATGTTATCTGCTCGTATAGAGTTGTAATAAGTTGAGTTATAAGCAAGCCAACAGACGGTAATACCTGCATCATCCCATTTATTATTGCCTGTATGATCTGAATTCCGGATGATAATAGCTGAGGTATGCTGGTGCTGATATTTTGTGCAAATGAGCTTATAATCTGCGCTGATGCAGTTACAATTCCGGGCAATGCTTGTATAATTCCAGTTGTTATGTTGGAAATGACTTGTCCACCGATCTGCATCATTTCTCCGAGTTTTCCAGAGTTAAGTGACTGCGAAAGACTGTCCATCAACAGGTTTCCAACCTCTGGGAGTTCTTTTGCAAGTCTTGGAACAATCTGCATCAAATTATTTGTTATATTTTCAGCCGCAGCCTTTACAGCGTCTGCCAACTCCTGTGGGGAACTTGAACCATTTAAAAAGTTGTCAAACGCGGCTTTTGCGGATTGCACAGAACCCTCTATGGTAGTCAATGCTTCTGCGCTTGTCGTTCCGGCAATACCCATATTTTCCTGAATCTTGTGGATTGCCTGAATGATCTGATCAAATGACACATTGTCGAGATTTTCTATTTTCTCGTTCAAAATGCCGCTATCATTAATCAAGCGTATCATTTCAGCCTGCGTTCCACCATATCCAAGCTTCAGGTTATCCAACATTGTGTAGTTCTGCTTCGCAAATCCCTGATAAGCGTTTTGGATATCCGTCATGTTGGATCCAAATTTATTCGCATTGTCTGACATGTCTACCATTGCCATGTCTGCTATTCTAGCGGCTTCTGCGGTATTGTTTCCAAGCCCCTGTAAAAGTGATGCAGAAAAGCTTGTTACAGTCTCCATGTACTTATTTGCGGATACACCAGCTGTCTTATACGCATTGTTCGCGTTATCAATCACTGTCTGTGCGCTATCTTTAAATAGCGTCTCAACACCGCCTATGTTCTGTTCCAAGCTTGCAACAGAATCAAGAGACATTTTAGACACTGCCCCAAATGCTGCAGCAACGCCAGCTACTGATCCGGCAATCACTTTCAATCCGCCGCTTGCAACGCTGCCAAGTTTGGAAATCCCTGAATTAAATCCAGATTCGTTTATTTTTGTGTTAAATTTTAATGAGCCATCGTAACCCATACTATCCCTCCTTTATGGATAGCACAGGCTCAATGGCTCAATTTAAAGTGCTTAAATCTTAATCTCTACTTCTTTTTTACATGTCCGGCACTTAATAAATACATCGGTACAGACAGTTGCATTATCATAAATCAAGAGTTTACACCCACACACCGGACATCTATACCACTTTCTTACCAGTGGTGGTTTCTTTATTTTGTTCATCTTCATCACCTCACATGAAAGCGTTACCGATATCATAATCCGTCAGGCTCTCAGATGGTAATTGAATTGATTTCTGGATCTTTTTAATTCGTTTTCTCTCTTCTTTGTCTTTGATTTCCGATAAATCAACGCTGCGGTACATTATTCGCTGCTTGATTTCTGTATCATCAGACAGACCATCGAAAAGCATCCGGAATTTCCACCAGTGCATATATTTAATGTCGATTAAATCAATCCCATAATCCCTGAGAAAGCCGGATAATATATACGGATAATCAATGGAGTACGAGAACAAATTTTTCTTCGGCTTTTCTTGTGGTCTCCCACAATCACCTGTCTCCGCAACCTCTACGCAATTTGTATCCATCGTTATAAAGCAGGACAATGCGCTTATAGCTTCTTCGTCTACAATCACGTCATCGATAAAATATTGCTGTATGATCGCGAATTTTTGAAGAGCATCAAGCTCTTGGACTTTTAGCATGTCCAAAAGCCTGATGTATTCACGGAAATCCGTAATAACCTTGATGTTTTCACCTTTCACATTTACTGTGTTTGGTAACTCTTCATAGAAAAAATTCATATTATTTCTTTGCACGTCTCTGAGCTCTATTCGGAGTATATTTGCTAACAACAGAATTTCTTCTCTTGTTTACGGCATTGATTTCTTTTTCACATACAGCAATGAACGAATCATAGCACTCTTCGCAAACTCTCAAATTCATTTTCCCGTCAAAAAGTTTTTCAGAAGTACCTTCTCCGAAAATCCCGTCGAAAATATCATAAAACAGCAAACAATATTCTCTGGTTATTTCGGATATTTTTCCAACCTTTTCAAGCTTCTTCTCCCTCGGCTCGATGTTTTCAAATACTTTTTCATACCTTTCCAAAAACTCTACATCGTCCATATCGATTTCAAGCTCTACGTCATTCCATTTCCACTGGCTCATTGGCTCACTCTCCTTTTCTTTCATTCAGTTGCTGCGTAATCACCTTTTGTGTAAGTAACCGTCTTGCTTGTAAAATCGGTTTCTGTAACGTATCCTTCCTCGATGTCGGATACAGATTTAAGAGATCCGCTATACACAAGCGCATCCGTTCCATCTCCGTCGGAATCCGGGATAACCGCATAGGTTCTTTTTGTAGCGTAACACTTATCGCCCTTGTCACTTTTCTTGAAGAAATCGACAACTACAACCTCTACATGTGCGTCATCTCCAAGTTTTTCACCATCGTGGATTGTTGCGATTTTTTCGTGTACCGGGTTGTTTGTGTACCGGTCAAACGAATATTCAATTGCCGGCGCGTACCCCACAACGTCTGCACGCTCCGCGATCTCATCCACGTACTGTCTGGAATACTCTTTCGGGTTTTTTCCGTTTGTCATGGTTGTAAAATTCGTCATGCGTTCGAATTTTGGTGAGCTTCCAGTAGCGTCCGTGTTCATGTATGCCACCCGTTTGTGGCGTCCAACTAATTCAGACTTTTTCTCTGCCATATTTATACCTCCTGTGCATAAATTAAGCGGCACTCTATGAGATACTTGGCATTTTCACCATTCATATCGTACAGATAGCCGCTGTTTAAAGTTTCGATCGATATTGGATTCTTCTTTTCTCCGAGTTCCGGAAGATTGCCATTAAAACTCTGCTGTTCCAGCCATTCTTCAAAGCTCTGAAAGAATCCGCTGTTCTCGATGTTGATTCTTGCGTCCTGATCGTATTCCTCTTGGCTCGTAAACGCAAACTGGAACTGCTTCTTTGCTCCACCATCCATGTATCTCTGTATGATTGGGTCGCAAGGGAGAGGGTCAACAGAGTACCCCATATCCGTTCCAATGTAGTCCACGTTCACACGTCCATCACTCAAAAACGGACATGTGAGAATGTATGATCTGACGCTGTCAATGAGATTTGACATACTTAGCCGCTCCTTTCAGAATAGAGTCCTTGTGCCGGTTCTTCATGCGCTCAAACCATCGTGATTTTTCCTTATGCTCGTAATACTGTCTACGTGCATAAGGCGCAATCTGGTTGATCTCACCACTGCCGATCACGCTGCCAAGGGTTGGTGACTTAACCAGTACTTCTGTCCGTCTTGGAGTCTCCGGGTTCATACGCCGGATGCACTCAGAATCAACAAACTCCTGTGCATTTGCGAAACCGGATTCCATATTCGGTCTAAAGTTCGGATTCCAGTCGAGTCTCGCTATTGTCCTTCCTTTCAAATTTCCCTTGGAAATCGTGTAAGTTGATATCTTACCTCTCGGCGTCTCAATCTGGAATTTTTTCTTTCCTTTTGCCATTACACTCCCACCATCTTTATATGCGGATTGCCGCCAAAAGTATTGTAGTTTGCAGATGTAATTCTAGTCTTGTCCAGTCCGTCCAAGTCCTTAATCGTCTGCATGTCAACCTTGCAATCACCTTTTACAAGGTAATCATCTTTCTTAATTTTCACGCTCGTATCCGGGATTCTGACAGTGTAAGTGTCCGCTTGCTTTAATCCATCTGTCGTGATCTGCGACTTTTCATTTTTATACCACCATACCTCAGGTATGTAAGCTCGCTCCCACTCATCCAGTCTGGTTTCAGAGTTGTACTTTCTGCTGTACAGTGTTGCATCTGTGTTGGTTATCATGATTCTACCCCCATATACAAGAGTCTGGTCGGCTCAAGATAAAGCAACAATGTATCAAATATATTCCTTTTAAGCAGATCGTCTGTTGTTTCTCCATTTCCTCCGCTTTCGTAGCTGACGGAGTATCCATCCGTGTTTTCAGATGTGACCACACGTCCAGAATGCTTGCTTCTGACCTTTTCATCATTGGCAATCAAATCGCAGACAGCGCAGGCGGCAAGCCTTACTTCTTCCATCTCTATGTTGTCATCAGCGCGCCCGAAGGTAATCCTCCGGACGTAGGCTGATGATTTCATAATGAATTTTTCAAACTCTTCTTTTGACAGACTCCCTTTGTATGTAGTGGTGTAATATTCATAATCTGCATACAGAATCATTCAATCACTCCTTACACTACTGTGTGTACATAGATACCATCTTTCTTGTTATCGTAGCATTCTGCGATACCAACAGTACGGTATCCAAATTTCCAAGCGTCTGCATCCTGGTTCTGGTCTGGTGTAATAATCTTGGATACAGTGTGTTTCTGGTACTGGATTGCTGCCTGTTTGTCCACGATCATGAAGTTAACTGCCTTACCACTTGCGTTCTTAGCATATCCGCCGGCACCAGAAGCTGTCAGATCGATTTTGGAGTAGAATCTTCCCTCCGGAACTTTGACGATTCCTGCAAATCCCTCAATAGCTTTCTTAGATGCCGTTGTATCCAGATCCTCGATCATGCCGTAAATCGTAGGATTAATAAACAGATAGCAAGTTGCAAGGTTTGCTTCTGCGTTCTCAATTTTGCTTCTTGCTGTTCTGAGTGCTGCAAGCGCTGCCTTACCATCATTGAGAGCCGCAGCTACAGTTGTCACTCCATCAATAGACGCATAGCCTGCCAGGCGGTAAGCATCAAGTTCTGGCACTACTTTAGTGCGCAGGAATTCTCCAGAAAGTCGGCTGAATGCAAGACCTGCGGACTCGATATTGTCCATAGCATCAATTGTAAACATTCGTCCACGGTCATATCCACATTTCTTTGTTTCGTATTCGAGTGTTACATCACCTGCAACATACCCTGACTGCCTATTGTAGTTTGCTAATCCCTGCATTGTCATTTTCGGGATTAAGATTTCATTTGCATTCGCTCCCTCTCGCGCCAACTCGTTTGCCCCGTCAAGGACAGCTGTGAGAGATGACAGTTTGTATACCTGGTCAAGTAGGCCAGATAAATATTCTTTTCTTAATGCAATGTTGTTTGCCATGTTTTTACCTCGTTCTTTCTAATATTGTTTGTTATTTTTCCGGTGGAAGTCCCATTGCTGCTCTCATAGCAGAACGCATGTCGCTACCAATCTCTCCACCGGAGCCGCCAGTTGCTCCTACTGGGTTCTTAAAAGGCTCATCAGAGCCAAATAAATAAGCATCAGACTCCTTTACGGTTTCCAATGCTTTCTTGATGTCCTCAGACTGGTTTTTTGAATCTTTTAATGCATCCATATCAAGCATAGCCATGACTGCTTTTTCATTGCGTCCCCCGGCTGTCTTGATTGCTTCTTTGATCGTGTCGGAAAAGATGCGATCTGCTTCTTTGGCGGCATACTCAGCATCCTTGTCTTTCAGCTGCTGATTCAGCTTATCAATTTCTCCCTGCATAGCTGTTGGGTCAACATCTTTAAACTTTTCCAAAGATTCCGTTGTGGTCTCAAGCTGACTCTTATAATTGTCACGCTCCCCCTCTGCTTTGGTAGTCTTTGCCTTTTCAGCGGCAATGTCTTTCCCGTTCTCTGCCATGATTTTATCAATGACATCCTGCTCCAATCCAAGTCCTTTTAAAAAATCTGTTTTCATGTTTCCATTCTCCTTTCGCATTAGGTTGTTTAAGGTGTGTAACCATCCACCACGAATTGACTGTTTAAGGTCTCATCTACTGACCAAAAAGGCATAAAAATAACACATATCTCTATGTGCTAATGTCTTACCTATTCTGCAAGCATCCATTCGTTAGATGCTACATTCAAAAGAGTGTATTCAACCATCTTAGTCTCTCTAATATCGAGAAGCTCTCCTTTTTCAGAGCCTTGTGGTCTGCACTGAATCATGACTGTTTCTTTTTCCTTATCCCAGTACCAATAACCGCCCCAAGACGGAAGTTTGACTTTTCCTCCCTGTTTCATCACTTTTAATGCTTCTGCAAAATTCATTCCCATGTCTTTTCCTCCTAAAGTAACGCCTGTACCTGTTCTTTCAAACTCTCCGGTACATTATCGATTGTCAAGTGTCCACCTTTGATTCTGTTTGCCAAAAACTGTGCCATCATTTCACCTCCGCTTCCATTGTTGCTAAAATCAGCTCCTGAACCGCCTGATCTGTGACTTCCTGCGCCGCCTGTGTTGCTTTTAAGTCTTTCTGCAATTTCCCGTAGGCGCTCATACCGTCATCCACTGCTTCATATTCTTTGATTACGTTTTCTTCTGTCTCTGTGTATCCAACAAAGACAAGATTGCTAAATCCCTCCGGTTTTTCCTCTTTGAGCGGCTTATAGCCTTCCTTTTTGATGGAGCTGATTCTCACAGTTCCGTTTTCCATGATTTTTGCATAGTTCATATTACTTCTCCTTTCGGTATGTTACTTTAATATCAGGGTCAAGCTCCCCTCCGTCAACTGTGATGACTGTGGTAGGGTAGTAGGCTTTTAATGCTCGGATAGCGTTTTGTTCGGATTGTGGGAGTGGGACGAATTCGGTGGTTTCTGATTTTCCGATAATATTGAGTGGGTATTCTTTCAATTTTTCTTTGATTTCCGAAACTGTTTTCCCGTAAAACTCTTGAGTGTTAAGCGTATAAAGCCCATTATTATTGGCATTCCCGAATAAGACAAATGGTTCCCCGTTCGACATTTTCTTTGCATACAACTTGTCGCAATATCCAGTTTTTTCTTTCTTGTCAATATTTTTGACGTAAACATAGAATCCGTTGGGCGCATACAAAGAAATACTAGCGGTTTCATCAATTGTTGCTATCACGCTCCCATACAGCCACCCAATCTCTCCACCCTGCTCTACCAGTCTGTCCCACTTTGTGAGTGGGCGGTCGGATGTGAGGGTGAGGGTTTGTTCTTTGTAGGGTTGGTAAGGGGTGGCAACATTCCCAAGTTCACATTGAATATCTAACCGTTCTGTAAGTTTTTTCACAGTGGTTTCATTGGCTGGAAAGATAGATACATAAGCTTTCCTTTGGGTTAGAGGATTTGTTTTAATTACACCATTATCCACAACCCAGACAACCCCATTCGATTCGCTCCCTTGATATGAAAAGCCTATATAGCATCCTTTAACGTCTGCATTATTCCCCTTGTCTTTGACACCCAAAGTTAGCGACTCTCCATTCCCAACCTTCCATCCTTGGTAAACTCCCTTCACATCTGGCTCTTTTTGCAAATTTAGTAGATTCTTCCCAGTAACTTTCACATCCACTTCATACTTCTGCTTCTCATCATTCCACTTTCCGACACTCTTGATTTCCTGCGGATATTCTGGGCTTGGGGATGGTTTACCGCCTGTGTAGGGTTCGTAAGGTAACGCGATATTTCCACTGTTTAACATAATGTGATACTTATTGTTATACGTATTCTGAGCCATAACATTAAGACCGACGTAAACCTCCGTGTCTTCATTCACATTAAAATTTTTCACAGCAAGATTGACAAGATATGAATTATCAGAATTTTTACTCAAAATGAAATCAATTTTTCCATCTACTTCCGATGAATACGTTCCTGCCTTTAGCAGAAATGGTTCTGATAATCTGATGGTTCGCCCTCCGCTAGAAGTTGCTGTTCCAGACAGTTTAATTTCTCCATTTGCAATATCAACAGATACTCCAAAAACTGTATACGAACCATCTTTTGGTTTTAGCAACTGCGCTCCTGTAGTCTGCACCTGCTCCGTCTTCCCACCAAGCTCCAACCTTTCAAGCGGAGCATCCAAGCTGTTCGGAAGTACCAACATCCCTGCCCCCTCTAGCTCTACCCTGTCATAATTCGGTGGCTGCGGAGCGGAGACTCCTAGAGGGCAGATCATATCCACTCCTATGATTCCTGTTCCATCTACCATTTCAAACATTGCACTTCTACTCCTTTTTCGCTTGTTGCTGTGGGGATGATCTGGACGATGTTGCTCTTTCCACCACCATAAGAACCATACTGCAATCGTTGTGCAGTCTGCGCTGGAATCAGTACGCTCTGCTCTTTTGTCGCATCTCTTTCAAGTGATGCATACACATCACCATCCGTAAAATTCTTTACCAAAAACTCGGATGATGCTGTATCAAATTCAAAAATCAGTGTTGCTTCTGATGTTGGCTGTCTTATTACTTTTACTTTGCTCATTTTCTAAACCTCCTAAATCGTTTTGGTACGGGTGCCACTCTTCCGAGTATATCGTAATAGATTCGCTCACGTTCTTGATGCAGCCCCATTCGTTTGCAAAATCTGGTGTATTCTCCAAGCTGTCCTTGATATTTTGCTTTCGCAAGCATCACATCGTCTGGATCAGCTCCGCCCTGTTTTAGTAGCACAGCCTTTTCTCTCTGTGCCCTCATAGCGGTTTCCATTTTCCGCTGTTGCTGTTTGGCTTCGTATAAGGTGTATTCCTTGCCGTTAAATGTCTTAGGTATACTTTCCTTTCTGTTCTGCTCTGCAAGCCAAGAATCAGACCAATTCCGCTCCGAGACACCTTTTACAAAAGGGTAATACTCATGGTAACAGTTTGCCCCGAGCAGTCCAGTGACTGTTCCAAGACCGCATACCGTGACAAGTTCTTTTTTGCTCCACACCTTACCTTGCCAAACAGCGTGTGATGGTCTTGCTCCGGCGTGCCACACAATCTCAAAATGTTCTGTTCCTAACTTCTCGGCGTTCATTTCCGTGATTTTTCCGGTAAGCTGCGACACTCCTGTCATAACCGCCCTTCTGGCAGCCACATCAACTCTGTTGTGCCACCCGGAAGCGTAATCAATGCTTCTGAGTCCGCTGTTGGTGAGTTGCGTGACTACCTTGCGAATCATAGTGTTGTAGTCAAACGTGCCGTATACAACCCCTGTAATAGCTTGGTCGAGATATCCTTGGTAGATATCAGACAGCGGCGTCATAACAAGTTTTCCATTCCCGTAATCCACATAAAATCCCATCGATTGCGTGATGTCTCGAAGCTCATCATTGCTCTGCCGGATAAATCCCTCTGTGAGCTGTTGCAACTCCTTATTATCCTCGTAGGGGATATATTCCGCATTGACCTGCTCGTAGATGTCTTTATTACGGACATATTCCCAGTCGATTACCTTGTCGTACAGCTCAAACACTTCCGGATAGGACAGATTCAGCGTGGTTTTTATCATCTTTTCGATGTCCTCAGAAGAGTACCCAATAATCTGTAGTCGGTTAATCTGCCAGTCGGCTGTGCTTGTGATTTTTCCCGCTTTTTTAATCCGGCGAACAATGTCCTCGAGAATCATCTGTTCCAAATCAAGAAAATGCTTCTCGATCTGTCCGGATAGCTGCTTTTTGTAGTCTTCCCTCAATCAGATCACCTACTCCATTACTTCGATCTGCTCTGGCAGCATCTTTTTAGCCGTTACCTCATCCTCGTTGTACCACTTCATGCGGTATTCCAAATGCGACATCACTCCCATGCTCACGTCCTGTCTGTCCTGCTGACGTTCTGTCTCTTCATCGGTCAAAATAGAATCATTGAATTTACAAGAGAACTCATATCCCGAGTTAAGCATGCTGTTGTAGAATGCAAGCCCTGCGGCAAAGTCCTCTAAGCAATCGTATAAGTTATTCTGGATTGCCGTTACCCGGTTGTATTTACGATTCTTTGATGCTTTGATTTCCGTGGCTGTTTTTGCCACTTCCTGCACATCTGACAGGTCTCCATAAGCAAGACCTACAGAAAACTCAATCTCTCGCTTGTACTCTTCCAGTCCACGCTTAAAGGCTTCGTCCCTCATTTCTGGGGAGTATTCTTTTAAGAGTTCTTGGTCTTTTCCAACGTCCAGATTCATTCCTCGATACAATTTGTTTTTGAGTTTTGGGAGTCCAAACTTCCCGGTTGCCTTATCTTGTTTAAGTGCTCTATTATCCACATGGATAGCACGCTCACCCGATTCGTATTCCCAGTCAAGCCTTGCCCCCTGTGTATCAGTTTTCCGGATCAGTGCAACTGCCGACTCGTACACCGACACTCCGCAGGCAGAACCATCTATTTTATTTTTAATTGGATTGCGATAATATCCAAAGTCCATACGGTTCATGCCGGGATAGGTAATCGGTCCAGGTAGGATATTCTCCCATTCTTCCACCGCTTCTAGGCTGCATGGAAGACCGATATCATTCGCTGTCTGAGAGTGGAAACACTTGTTTTCTATAGTCAGATTCCCGTCAATGAAATAGTGCCGTTCAAGCCTTGTGAAATAATCAGCGTCCCCAACCTTTTTTACGGTCAGAAATGCAATATCATTTGGCTTTCCATCATCCCCAAAGCTGATCGGTATGATCTTGTCGGCTGAAATAAATTCAGCAGCCGATTCTCCCAGTGGCTTAAGAACGAATGACCCAAGCGCAAGCCCTTCCTGCAGGTTTTCATTCAGACTCACGATATTCTTCTGATAAATCTTGTTCAGACGTTCATTTGTTACACTGGTTTCCATTTCAACCAGTGCACAGTCCGCAAACTCTCGGCAGATTCCATCTTCAATCCCGAGGGAAACAATGCTGTCAGAAATCCAATCTGCATCACCATTTAACATCTGTCTCCATCTGTTGATTGCATCTATCATGTCGTTGGATAGTGCGATATCTTTGCCGATGATCTGTTTTAATGTCGTGTACCCAAACATCCTCATGATTCCTTTCCATAGTTTCTTAATTCCATCAAACATCTTCCACCTCTTCGATTAGGTATTTCATGTCACGTTCGATTGTGTATTCGAACGCATCCAAGCTGTCAATGTCAGTGCTGCCGTCATCCAAACGCTCATCTTTCCCGACAGCTTCTTTGTCCCAAACTGCATCCGAAAAAGCAGTTTGCAGAGATTCGCAGTCTTTTGTAATAAAAAACCGCCCAGCCCCCATGAGCTTGACGGTGCATCTGATTCTGTCGTTTATAGGTCTTTTCTTTGCTGGTTTGACAGCTATCCACGGAAATTCCTTTTCCACGGCATTGCGGATAGAATTACCAAGGACGGTTTCTGCATTGTCCCAGAATACGGACTCTACGTTACAATACTGTACATAGTCTCCACTCTTCACGCACACAGAGTAATCATCTATCACTTCTTGTACAAACTCACAGAACAGCTCATTCAGTCGGTTGCTGTCGATATCCTCTTTCTCATCTTTTGCCATGATTCTGCGGGATTTTAGCGCAATTACACCTCTGTAATTATCTGTATATCCTCTGGCAACGAATGAGTGACCAGATTGATTGCCACCAAAGTCCAAGCCAATCTCGATTGATGTGATATCCTCTTTTCGGAATTGCTTATGCTCTGATTCCTGTGAGAGATTATCCACGATTTCGCACCGGAACGCTTCCGGATTGTCTGCGAACCTCTTGTAGATTGATCCGTCAGCCCTTTTCCATAACCCCAGGATGAGGCGGTCATAATAGATTGTACCATCATATTCCTTGCAGAGTTGCTTAACAAATTCTGGATCCAGAAATGGATTATCAAATATCGTGTACTTTTGGAGATAGATGTCCAGCTCTACATTGTCGATGAACTCTTTGAGCCAGTGTGTCGGATGTTCTGGGTTGCAAGCTCCATCAAAACAGGAGTACGTCTTATCGAGACGGGATTTCAGCATCTGGAACACCTCTTTGTTCCATTTTGCTATCTCATCTCCGTAGCAGTACTTAATGGATGCTCCCTGTATCTTTGCGACTTGGCTGACCTTTTCCGCTCCGAGACAATAGACATCCTCTCCGCATACTCTTGCCACATTGCGGTTGTTAATGTTCCCGATTAGATCACTGGTATAGATTTCCCTCATCGGTTGGAGTACGTTTCGCTCTATGGATTCTTTGGAGACACCCATGATTACATTTAAGCCGGGAAGGCCAGCTCTCTCTCGGATTCTTTTCGGGACGATATAAGCGGTATCAACAAAAGACTTTCCAGAACGAACCGCTCCGGACTTGATATTCCATCTATGAGTTGCGTTTATGATGTATTCATTCTGTTTTTTGCTTAGCTGCATTGTCATGCAATCCTTTCAAGATTTCATCCAGCTTTTCAATTGCTGTTCTATCCTCGTATTCCTGCTTATCTCTCCATTTGTCCGGTTTCCGGTTCTTTAACCAAAAGATCTGGGCTGTTGTGTCTGGTACTACTTGCTTTGTGACCTTTTTCGTAGTTTTCATCTCATCAAGTTCCGGTATGTATTCCCTGGTTGTTTCCGTGTACTCATATCCGAGCGCACGTTTTAACAGAGCATTCTCAACTTGACGATCAACGACCTCTTTCCCTCTTTTTAGGGTGTCCGAAATGTCCGAATACTTGTCTTTCCAGGTATTTAATGTGCTTCTGGAAATCCCGATATTATCTGCAATCTGCTCGTCCGTCAGACCATCTCTCGCCCATCCCTCTATCTTTAGCAAGCCTTCCGGCTCTAGCCATTCCTGATATTTACCTTTCGCCATCCGACTCACCACCTTTAAAACATAATAAAAGCACCCATCTCTGGATGCCAAGAATTTAGGACTACTGCTATGAAAATTACAAATGCCAGCAAAAAAATCAAAATAACCAAGTACACAATCAAAATTTATAAGAAAAAGTAGGAACCTTGCAGTAGTCCACAACGGGTATAGCAGGACTCGAACCTGCGACACATCGGTTAACAGCCGATTGCTCTACCAACTGAGCTATACACCCGTAGGATGCCCTTTATCGACATCCTTTACCCTATCCGCACTCGGGTACTGACACTAAATATAGATTGCTGAATCTATTTTTGTTTGTTTTGCAGATCTGCGGATATCTGCGTTTTGGTACCATTTGTGATGTAAAGCCGGTGTGCACTCCCCAGAACAGACCTCAGCTGTGCAGCCTGTATACTCACATCACAAAGCGGAGCACTTGGAATCGAACCAAGGACACAGGGCGCGACCCTGCGCGTCTACCACTGATGCTATACTCCGCATAAAAACACCGCCAGACGAGAAAGGGGGAAGGTCCAGCGGTGTTCCGAATGTTTGGAAAGATTGTTTTAGAACAATATATAATCGTTCTAGAATAATTATATCATAAGCAAAATGTTAATTGTGTTAATCTTTCAGATATTCGCTAATTATTTGTGAAATTCTTCCTCTGCTATATCCAATGATGTCTGCAACCTCTTGCTGCTTCTTACCTTCCACAAATGCCAACTCAAATATCTCTTTAATCTCCGGATCATCAATCCCGTTTATGTAGTCTTCAACTTCTTTCTGCTCCTTCAGAATCAGTAACCTATCCGCTTCTTTCCTTCTGATCTGCCGTCTTACATTCTCTTCTTCGTAAGGATCATACATTTGTACGGATGTTCTCACTTCGGTGTACGGGAAATTTGCACTGGATCCTGTTACTTTCCCCATAACAACAGTTGGTTCCCGTTCGCAGAGTTCTTGTATCTGGTTCTCAATCCGGATAAGTCTATCTTTGTTTGGCTTATACTTTTTCAGTGTTTTCTTGTCCAACTCAATCACCTCCCGGAATCCGCTCTTTTATGTTGTATTTCTCTGCTATGTAGTCCACAGTATCCTTATTCGCCCTCTCGCCGCCTTTAAAGTCACAGGCAAAGGCTTTATGCCCCTTTTGCTTTAAAGCTGTCTCACAGGGCTTTTTCGTTGCCATAGTGTATGCTTCTATTTTCTTCATGATGTCCGCTGTCTCCTTTCTGCATCTAGCTTATTATCACCATTCACTCACCCTCACAGGAAGTATGATGCCTATTATTTCTCCGTAGCGTGTAAACACGGCATTGTAGTATTCAGAGTTTCCTGGGTGTTTAATAAGATTTGGCGTGCATCCGTCGAACATTTTCAAATATTTATTATCAAACCAAGCGTATCCCCCTGTTGTCTCGTCTCTTATTGCTCTCAGAATGCTTTTGCCAGTTGTAAGCATTCTGTTTGACAACTTGGCCGCCCTCATTTGGCTCTGAATATTTTCTGTGGAAAAATGTTTCACCCCATCTTCTGGCAATTTCTTCTGCTTATCTATGTCGAGCAAGAAATCTTCTTTCTTCACAAATACAATATATCTACCTTGCGTAATCATCACTTTTCCGTCTATCTCGCCCATCATATACGATCTTGTCTTCACTGCTTCTATCTGCACTTTATCTTCGATTAGCATTTTCTCTTCTCCTTCCTGCGTCTCATGGTTTCCCTGTTCATGCCGTCACCTCAATTTCCTCTCCGGTCAGCTCTTCCAACTTCTTCCGCATTTCTTCCACGGTCATTTTCTTCGATTCGGTGCGTTCCCAAATGAGTTCAAGGTTGCTTTTAATAAACACATCTTCTATGCATCCGAGTGATTCCGGAGTAATTCTATAGACTTTAACGATGTCTCCTCCTGTATAACCTGTACAACCTTCCCATTTCAAGTCATCAGTGTAACCGTCTATACGATTGCATCTGCCTTTTCTTACTGCCTTCCCAGCCAATACAAGATACATGTTTCCATTTTTTTGTTCAACTACCATCCCATCTTCCAAATCTGCCTTGGTAAATTCTTTGTTCATGTAATCGCTCCATTCTAAAATTTTGTATTCGCGTTCCTTGTAAAAATCGTAACTTGCGAACTCACCATATCCTGTATAGCATGTTTCACTGAGATATTTTCCATATTCTGTACATTCTAAATAACTCCCTCCATCTCTCCACTTCATCCCATGCTCATGCATTCTCTTGCAAAAATCTTTCGCTTCTTCCTCAGTCTTACAATGCACCGCAATCTTATTGTCTTTATTTTTAAATTCTTTCCAGTTAAATTTTTTCATCTTTTCTACCTCACTATCTTTCGCACAATCCAATCTAAAAAAATTACAAGCAACAGTATCGGGAATCCCGCAGCCATCAGGTAATCCGCACCTTCTAGTTTTACATCCTCTTCCAATCCTGTCTTTAGGGCAATCACTGTTCCAAGCCCCAGGATGTAATACAGGGCTAGGAATGCGATTGTGATTAAAATGTCCATGTTATTCCTCCTTGTATGGTTCTGGAAGTGGCTGCCATGCTACAACTTCTTTCTTATTTGCTTCTATGAACTCATTATAAAATTCTTCGTAAATATACCATCGATCGTCTCTAACTCTGTAAAAACCACGCTTAACAGCTCCATATGATGTTTGCACATTCAGCAATGGATAATATTTACCATCACCAGCTTCCGGCAATTTATCACTTACCGGAATCCAACCGTTTTTACTAGGGACATTTGTGTCATTAGCCAACTCTAAATACTTCTTCATTTTATGAATTGCTTGCACTATCACGCCATCATCGCAATTGCATATACCATCTTCCACGTCAAAGCAAGCACCTTCGCATTGATTAAAGCATTTTTCATTTTCTTCTATTAGTTCTTTGATCGCTACAATTTCTTTTTCTTCCAAAATCTTCTCTAATACGTTCATTTTTCCTCGCTCCTTAACAGTTCTCCACAATACGGGCAATATTTAATTCCAAACGCCACATGCGCCTCTTTGCCATAAAACACTAAATACCACCCCTTGTACTCAACTCCGTGTTTCGTGTCCAATACCATTTCTTGTACAGCCATCTCCTCATCATTGTAACTTTGTGCCGCAAGGCTTTTACATTCGTGTTCGTTTATAACTCTCATCACTCTGCCTCCAACAATCCTGCTTTTATAAATACACCTTCCAATAACTCGCTCATTTTATTAGTATCAACGGTAATCGGCTCACGCGGAAACTCTTCCTGATTTCCACAGCACGCATACAATTTTGCAATTAAAATATCAT
>OGCU01000229.1_pt1 | contig 34149 bp, 26 predicted proteins | sample 1570251 | NCBI WGS metagenome assembly OGCU01 (sample SAMEA2582182, study PRJEB24529) | metagenome | biome: Human gut stool | place: China | collected 2011
CTACTTGTGATATAAATCCTTTTGATAACTCACAACGACTAGCTAGTTCATCTTGAGTAAGATATTTTTCTTGTCTTAGTCTTTTTATTTTTTTTCCGATTTCCATATAGATCTCTCCTTAAATTATCGATAATATAGTATATTCTCTTTTTTATAAAAAAGCAATTGACAAAAAATAAAGAGATGATATTATATATACAATATTTAAAATATTAAATTTTAAATATATTTTTTTAAACAAAAGTTTAATATTTTAATATTTAAATTTAATTTTTTGTTAAGATACTGTTTTTAGGAGGAGAAAATTGAAATTAGAAACACTTGGAAGACACATTTTAATTGAGTTTTATAACTGTGATGAGGAAATATTAAAAAATCCTACTTTAATAAAAGAACACATGAATGAAGCAGCAAAAATAGCTAATGCAACAATAGTTGAATCGGTATTTCATCATTTTAATCCATATGGAGTATCTGGAGCTGTAATTATATCAGAATCTCATCTTGCAATTCATACTTGGCCTGAGTACGGCTATGCAGCAGTTGATGTGTTTACTTGTGGCGATAAGATAGATCCATGGACAGCTTTTAAATTTTTAGAGGATATATTTAAATCTGATAGAAGTGAGTCGATAGAGGTTCCAAGAGGAATGGTAGATAAAATTAGAAATTACTCAAAAAAAGAGCTAGGAAAAATAACTTTTAAACCAGAGGAGGAATAGCATGTTAGATTTATGGTTTACAGAAAAATGGTCAGAGGATACAAGATTCTCTATTAAAGTTAAAGAACATTTATATTCAGAGGAAACACCTTTTCAAAAAATAGATTTCTTTACTTCAAATGAATATGGAAGATTTTTTACACTTGATGGAATGATAATGATAACTGAAAAAGATGAATTCATATATCACGAGATGATAACTCATGTTCCAATGTGTACAAATTTAAATATAAAAAAGGTATTGGTAATAGGTGGCGGAGATGGAGGTACAGTAAGAGAACTTACAAGATACTCCACTATAGAAAAAATAGATATGGTTGAGATAGATGAAAGAGTTGTAAGATTATCTCAAAAATTTTTACCATTTACAGCAGATAAATTAGAAGACAAAAGGGTGACCTTATATTATCAAGATGGTTTAAAATTTGTAGAAGATTGTCCAAGTGAAATGTATGATTTAATACTAGTTGATTCAACAGATCCAATATCTGTAGGAGAGGGTCTTTTTACAACTGAGTTTTATAAAAATTGTTATAGAGTTTTAAAAAACGATGGGATTTTAGTAAATCAACACGAATCTCCATATTATGAAAGATATTCTCAAGAGATGAAAAAAGCTCATAATAAGATCAAAAAAATATTTCCTATAGCAAAAGTTTATCAGTTTCATCAACCAACATATGCATCTGGACATTGGTTATTTGGATTTGCATCAAAAAAATATAATCCAACTTTAGATTGTAAAATTGAAGAATGGAATAAGTTAAATATTCAAACTAGATACTATAATACTGATATTCAAAGAGCGACATTTGCTTTACCAAACTATGTAAAAACTCAATTAGAAGAAAAATAAATTTGGAGATATAAAAGAGATTTTGCTAAGATATATTATAGAAAACTATAATAGGGAGGCAAAATTGAAAAAATTACTAGGAATAATGGTTTTTCTTTTAGGAACATTAGTTTTTGGAGCTAATGAGGATCAAAAGGTTATTTTAAAATTAGTTAATAGGGAAAGAGTTAGTAGAGGATTAAGTCCTATGAAGTTAAATTCAAAATTAAATAAACTAGCTAAAATAAAATCTGATGATATGTATAAAAATAGATACTTTAGTCATAACTCTCCTGTTTACGGGACACCTTTTGATTTAATGAAAAAGCATAGGGTAGATTATATGACTGCTGGAGAGAATATAGCAAAAGGTCAAAATACACCAGAATATGTTATGAAATCATGGATGGATTCTCCAGGACATAGAAAAAATATTTTAAATCCAAGATTTAAAGAGATGGGAGTCTCAAGAGATGAATATGGAAATAATATCTGGACACAAATGTTTATAGGAAGTTAATGAAATAGGTTATAGTGAGTTAATCGCTATAATCTATTTTTTTATTGTTTCAACATTTATAATATGAAAAATAACACCTACAAGGATAAGTAAAAGTAAAATTTTACCAATGATAAAGGGCATAAAAAACATTCCTAATGTCATCCCAAAAATTGTGGATAATATAGCAATAATCTTATTTTTTTTAGTAATTCCCTTATTAACTCTATAATCTTTTAAATGCTCACCAAAATATTTATTATTAAGCAACCAGTTATAGAATTTCTCTGAACTTTTTTCAAAAAAATACGCAGCAACTAATATAAAAGGCACAGTTGGAATTATAGGTAAAAATGCTCCAATGATACCAAATCCTAAAAATAGGAAACCTAAAAATGTAAAAATCTTTTTCTTCATGCAAAAAGCCTCCAGATAAAAAGTTTTCATAAGGATTTAAAAATAAATATAGTATAATACATAAAAGAAAAAAATAATAGGGAGGAAGTTATGATTTTAGGAATAGTATTTATAGTTTTGTTAGTTATTTTAATTGGTTATATTATAGGAGTGTACAATAAGTTAGTTAAAGAAAGAAACTTTGTAGATGAGGCTTTTTCAACAATTGATGCATACTTAAAGAAGAGATATGACTTAATACCAAATTTAGTAGAAACTGTAAAGGGATATAAAAATTATGAAGGTAGTACATTAGAGGCTGTAGTAGCAGCAAGAAACAAATATATGACCGCTACAACTCCAGAAGAAAAAATAGAAAATGAAAATATGATAACAGGTGCTTTAGGAAAATTATTTGCTTTAACAGAAAATTATCCTGAATTAAAAGCAAATGAAAACTTTATGAAGTTACAAAGTGAATTAGTAGCAATAGAGGAAGATATTTTGCAAGCAAGAAAATATTATAATGGTAGTGTTAGAGTTTATAATACAATGTGTGAAACATTTCCAAGCGTTATAGTGGCTAATAACTTTGGATTTAAGAAATATCCATTCTTTAAAGTTGAAAATGAAGAGGAAAGACAAAATGTTAAAGTTCAGTTTTAGCCTATTTTTTCTTTTAGTTACAACTATTTTTGCAGATGCAGGATATATAATTGATAACTATAAAGTAAATGTAAAAATAGATGATAAAAATATCTATAGTGTTGATGAAAATATAAGAGTGGATTTTTTACAGCCAAGACGAGGAATATATAGAATAATTCCAGAGGAGTTTAATGGAAAAGAGATAAAGGTTACAAATATAAAGACGAATGTTCAAACTGTTGCAAAAGATGAAGGGAATTACATCTACTTGAGATTAGGAGATCCAAATAGATATTTGACAGGAATAAAAGATTATATAATAAAATATACCTATAATATAGGTTGGGATAGAAACTCTAGTTATGATGAAGTTTATTATAATCTAATTGGAAATGATTGGGATACGACTATAAAAAAGGTTGAGTTTACTATAGAACTACCTAAAAGTTTTGATAGTAATAAAGTGAATTTTACTCTAGGAAAGTATGGTAGTACAGATACTAATGGGGTTAAATGGAACGTAAATGGAAATATAATAAGCGGTTATACAACAGTTGTGTTAAATCCAAAAGAGAGCATAACGATAGCTTTGCCGTTGCCAGAGGGATATTTTGATTTTAGAGATCAAAAAATAACTTATTATATATTTAAGGGTGTTTTATATCTAATATACCTTCTTATTCCAGGAATGGCATTTGGACTTTTAAAAAAATATAAAGATAGGGATAGTGTTATCCAAACGGTTGAATTTTATCCTCCTGATAATCTTACACCAACAGAAATAGGATATTATATAGATGGAATTATACATTCTAAAGATTTAACAAGTTTAATTTTTTATTGGGCTAATAAAGGTTATTTAAAAATTAATGAGTTGAAAAAAGGTGGGTTATTTACAAAGGATGAATTTGAAATAGAATTCTTAAAAGATAAAATAGAAACAGAAAAAGAGTTTGAAAAATATATGTACAATGCTCTATCTGCTTATAAGAATTCATCAAATAAATTAAATATTAAAGATTTAAGAAACAGATTTTATAAACACATTGATAAAGCAGCAGAAATTTTAGAGATAGATTTAATTATGAGTAAAAAAACTTTATATAGCTCTAAAAGCTTAAGAGCTGGTGGGAGTGTTAGAACATCTATTTTATTCATAATAGCTGCTAGTTTTGGATACTTTTATTATTTTGGTACAAGTGCAGGAATAGATACAGCAATCACTATTATATTAGGTGGGTTATCAGTATTAGTGACCTTAGCTATAAGTGGTAAAATAAAAAGTAGAACACAATACGGAAACGAAATTTTAGGAAAAATACTCGGCTTTAAAAGATTTTTAGAAACAGCAGAGAAAAGAAAATTGGAGATGTTATTAGAAGAAAATCCAAGTTATTTTTATAATATACTTCCTTATACAATTGTATTGGGAGTTAGTAGTATTTGGGCAGATAAATTTAAGGATCTTGTGGTTGAACCTCCTCAGTGGTACGGTGGTTCTAGTATGGGGAATGCATTTGTATTAGGTGCTTTCATGGGAAGCTTTAATAACTCTTTGTCTGCTTTTAATGATACAATGTTATCCGCTCCAAAGGCTCCAAGTAATTTTGGTGGAGGTAGTTCATCTATGGGTGGAGGTTCATCAGGAGGTGGAGCTGGTGGAGGTGGAGGCGGAAGCTGGTAAAAAACATTAGTAGAAACCAGAGTATTAAATTGACCCTTTTAGTAGGATTTGATATAATAAAAGTCTATTTATAAAAAAGTGGGAGGATGGATGCTAAAGGTTTTTATATTGTGTTTTCTTTTGACTCAAATTTTATTAGCTGCTGGTTATATACCTAAAAATATTAAAGAGGAAAAAGTTCTAGAAAGTTATAGAGAACATCAACTAGTTTTAGGTTTAAAAACATCAGATTTTGACAATACTATTATAGATAATCAATCATTAAACACTATAATAGAGGATTTATTTAAAAATTATTTAGGTTTGAATGTACAAATAGTAAAAGGGAATTGGAGTGAATTACTAGCAATGTACAATAGAAAAGAGATTGATATTTTAGGGTCTGTTACTCAAAGTGAGGAAAGAAAAGAAAACAGTGTATTTAGTCTACCTTTGTATGATGACTCAATCTATTTAGCTACTTCAAATACAGAAAAATATGATTTAAAAAATTTGAAAAATTTAAATGAAAAAGATATTTATGTTACTAAAAATTCAATTTATACAGGATATTTGAAAAAATTTTTAAGAGGCAATGATATAAAAGTTAATATAGTTGAAGTTGAAGATAGCTTTTTAGAGCAAGATAAAATATTTTTAACATCTAAATATAATATAAGAGGATGGGAAAATATTATTAAAATTGGTTATCTTCCGGATATATCAATAGGATTACAAAAGAGATTAAATGATTTAGCAGCAATAGTAAATAATGCTCTTTTAGAGAAATATCAAGGTGATATTACAAAATATTTAGAAAAGCAATCTAATGTAATATATAAAAATAAGTTTTTAGAATCGTTAACACTAGAGGAGAGAGAGTACTTAAATAATCTTTCTCAAGTTACAATAGCTTTAGAACCAAATAATACATTAAGCTATTATTCAAAAGATTTAAAAAGATTTGTAGGTGTTATTCCGTTTTTTATAGAAAAATTTTCTAAAAGAACAGGCATAAATTTTAAAATAATAAATGATCGAAATAATAATTGGAATAATATATATAATGATTTTTTTAAGAAAAAAATTCGAGTAGTCCCATTACCAGAAAATAAAGAATGGAATGATGATATAATCTTTACAGAACCAATATATAAGCCAACACTATATAAAGTCTCTAGTTTTTTCTCACATAATACTAAGATAGGAGTAGTAAGAGGATCAATAGAGGAGAGTTTTGTACAAGAATATTATTTGAAAAACGATATTTTATTTTTTAAAAGTTATGATGAATTAGAAAAAGCATTGAATAGTTATATAATAAATGCAGCTTTTTTATTTGATATTAATAAAATGGATACAAGTAAGTTTAAAGTTGATGAATTTATGGAGATTCCAATATCTTTAGGGTTATATAAAAGCGATGAGATATTAAAAAAGATAATAAATAAAGGTATAAAAAATGGATTAAGTTTAAAAAAGTTAGAAGAAGAAGCAGATATAATGAAAAAGCAAGAAGCTTTTAATGAGTATCAGCACTTTCAATTAACAAATAAGATACTGTATTTATTGTTAGCTATTTCTACAATATTCGTAATGATCTCTATTTATAAAATACTTTTAAATCACAAAATGACAAAAGAACTAAAAAAAGATTTAATTACAACTCTTCCAAATAGAATTGAATTCTTGAATTTTATTAATGAAAAAAAAGATATGAAGGGATTTGCCGTAGTAGTAGATATCAATAATTTTAAAGAGCTAAATGATAAATATGGTCAAAGCTCAGGAGATGATATACTAAGAATTGTAGCAGATAAACTAAAAAGAATATTTAAAAATCAAAATATTTTTAGAGTTTCAGGAGATGAGTTTTATATTTTTAGTGAAGATGAATTTTTAATTGAAAGGTTAGAACGATTAAAAAAAGAGATGCACTCTTTAAAATTAAGTTATCAAGTAGATTTAAGTATTGGTTTTTATAAAAACAATAATAAAGATTTAGAAACTGCTTTTAAATATGGGTATATGGCTATGGAAGATGTAAAGAAAAAAAATAATTTTTATTATATTGAAGCTACTGAGGATTTAATAAAGAAAAAAGAGAGAGAGTATTCGATAAAATCACTATTAAGAAATAAAAATTTAAAAGGGTTATATGGCGTATATCAACCAAAATTTAGTATAAAAAGTAAGGAAATTATTGGAGCAGAAGCTTTAGCGAGATGGAGTGATGAAAAGTTAGGTTTTATATCACCTGGAGAGTTTATACCAATTGCAGAAGAGATTAATTTAATACATTTAATTGATTATAAAATAGCAAGTGATGCTATAAATTTTGTAAAAAATTTAAAAGAAAATGGCTATATAAACGATAATTTTAAAATGTCTTTTAATCTATCTATGAAATCTCTTGAAAGAGATGATGTAGTGTCTGTAATTAAAAATTTACTAAAAGAAAATGGTATTTCAGGGGACTATATGGAGATTGAAATAACAGAGTCTATATTTTCAACAAATTTAAAAACAACTTTGGAAAAAATAAATGAATTAAAAAAAATAAACATATCATTTTCAATGGATGACTTTACAGCAGGACACTCCACTGTAAGTTTGTTACCACTAATACCTTTAGATGTAATAAAATTTGATAAAGGTATTTTAGATGCTATAGGAACTAAAGGAGATTTAGTTGCATCGAATATATATATGGCTTTAGTAGGACTTATAAAGGATTTAAATCTTAAAATTGTATCAGAAGGAATAGAAACAAAGTTACAACTAGAATTTTTAGAAAAAGCGAATGTTGATATTGGACAAGGATATATTTTTAGTAAACCTATAGAAGACCTGGAATTTATAAAGAAGTTAACAAAAAAAAATACAGGCTCTTAATAGAGACCTGTATTTTTTATTATTATTGAGCAGTTTTAGTATTTGAATCTGGTGTTACAGTTTGAACTTGTTCTTCAACAGTTTCTTCTACAGCTTGAACAGGATTTTTACCAGCAGCTTCTTCAGCAGCTTTAATCTCTGCAGGAGTAGCAGGAGTAACTTCTTCTACAACAGTTTCTTCAATAGCTTCAACTGGTTGATTAGCATTATCTGCTGCTTGAGAATCAGTAGTCTGAGCTGGTTGAGCAAGATCAGTAGTTTGTACTGGGGGATTAGGATCATTTGGAGTTGTATCTTGTTTCTCTCCACAAGCAACCATTGCTAAAGATAAAGCTAACATAGCTAATAATTTTTTCATATAAATCTCTCCTTTTAAAATAAGTTATTTTTTCAATCTATTATACTAAGAAGAAAAGAGGGTTCCTTCAAAAAATTAAAAAAAAAGTTGACTCACGATTCAAAAAGTATTTACTTTTTGGAAAAATGTGCTATACTAAAAATGAACAAAAGATAAATAAGTGTAAAAAAACGGAGGTGTTCCAATGAAGCTGTCTAGCTATCTATCGGAAAAAGTAATTATTCCAAACATAAAAGGGAATAATATCAACGAATTGATAGAAAATCTTTTAGATCAACTTGTTGAAAATAACAAATCATTAAAAAATGAAAAGGCTATCATGAAAAAAGCCGTGTTAAAGAGAGAAGAAGAAGCATCAACTTACTTAGGACATGGGGTAGCCATTCCACACGCAAGATTAGAGCATTATGATGATATTTTAGTAGCAATAGGATTTCCAGAAAAACCAGTTATGGTAAAAACACTTGATAACAAAGAGGAAGAGCTAAAAATAGTTATTCTTGTAATAGCTGATGTTTTAAAAGGTAAAAAAATACTAAAGATAATGTCAGGAATATCTAAATTAGCTATGAAAAATAAAGTTATTTTAGATAGAATAATTGCAGAAAAAAATCCAATTGAAACTATAAAAATATTAGAAGCTGCAAATATTGAGGTAGATCATAATATTACAGCTGAAGATTTAATGACTAATGTGCCAAAACCAGTAAAAGAAACTAATACATTAGAGGACATTGCAAAAATAATAATAATGGAAAAGGTTAGTGGAATTCCTGTAGTAGATAAGAATAATAACTTTTTGGGAGAGATAACAGAAAGAGAGTTAATCTCATTTGGAATGCCTAAATACACAACTATTTTAAATGACTTAAACTTCATGACTGTGGGAGAGCCATTTGAAAACTATCTAATAAATGAAAAAACAACAACAATCGAAGAACTTTATAGAAGAGAGGGAGTTGTAACAGTTGATAGAGAAGCTTCATTAATGGAAGTATCATATTTATTTATGAACCGTGGTGTTACGAGAATATATGTTGTTGAAAGTGGAAAGTATCTTGGAATTATTTTAAGATCAGATATTATAAGAAAAATATTACATATATAAGAAGGAAGTGAAGATTTATGTTAAGCTTAATATTAGGGCTTGGTATTTTTATAGCAGTGTTCTATTGTATCATAACAGAAAAGGTACCTGGTGCATGGGCAACGATGCTAGGTGGATTAGCAATGTCAATGGTAGGTATTTTTAATGAAGAGCAAGCATTACACGCTGTAGCAAGTAGATTAGAGATTTTATTTTTATTAATTGGTATGATGATAATAGTTCATTTGATATCTGAAACAGGAGTGTTCCAGTGGTTTGCTATTACATTAGCAAAGTTTGTTAGAGGAGAACCATTTTTACTTATTGTTTTCCTAGCAATAGTGACAGCAGTTTGTTCAGCGTTTTTAGATAACGTAACAACAATTCTACTAATGGCACCAATATCAATATTACTAGCGGGAGAGTTAAAGTTAAACCCATTCCCATTTGTAATAACAGAGATAATGGCAGCAAATATTGGTGGAACAGCAACACTAATAGGTGACCCAACTCAACTAATCATAGGTCATGAAAGTGGATTAGGATTTAACGAATTTTTATTTAATACATCACCAGTTGCAATAATATCAATGGTAATATTACTAGCAAATGTTTACTTCATCTATGGAAAAGATTTCCATGTTTCAACAGAGTTAAAAGCTAGAATTATGGAGATGAACCCAAGTAGAAGTTTGAAAGATAAGAAACTATTAAGAGAAGCAGGAACAATATTTGCGCTAGTAATTCTTGGATTTGTATTAAATAACTTTATAAATAAAGGTCTAGCAATAATCTCTTTAAGTGGAGCATTTTTACTTGTAACAATAGCAAAAAGAAAACCAGCAGATATATTTAAGCACGTAGAGTGGGATACTCTGTTCTTCTTTATTGGATTATTTATGATGGTATTAGGAATTGAAAAAATAAATGTTATCGACATGGTAAGTGACAAAATGATTGCAGTAACTAAAGGAAACTTTGAGTTTGCAACAATGTCTATTATGACTTTATCAGCATTATTTACATCAGTAATAGGAAACGTTGCTAACGCTGCCACAGTTTCAAAAATCATAGATGTTATGGCTCCTACATTTAAAGGGGTTCATACAGATGCACTTTGGTGGGCATTATCTTTTGGTTCATGTTTAGGTGGAAACATCTCTATTCTTGGTTCTGCAACAAACGTAGTAGCAGTTGGTGTAGCAGGAAAATCAGGATGTAAAATAGATTTTGTGAAATTCTTAAAGTTTGGTGCATTAATAGCTATACAAACTTTAGTGGTAGCAGGAATATATTTAAAATTAAGATATATGTAATATAAAAAATAATTAAAATACCCTCTAGTAAAAGAAGTAACAAAGGTATATAATAACTGAGCAAGTTATTTTGTTACAATTTACGGAGGGATTTTTTTATGAAAAATAATATGAGTTCAAAGAGTGGTGGTGCTGTTTTAGGTGCCGCTTTTTTAATGGCGATGTCTGCAGTAGGACCGGGCTTTTTAACTCAAGCATCAATTTTTACAGAGCAATTTAAGGCTAATTTTGCATTTTCTATTTTAGTTTCTATAGTTATAACTTTAATAGTTCAATTGAATATTTCTAGAATTATTGGAGTTTCTGGTTTGAGAGGACAAGATTTAGCAAATAAAATTGTTCCGGGATTAGGGTATTTAATAGCAACATTAATTGTTTTAGGAGGTTTTGCTTTTAATATAGGGAATGTAGGAGGAGCAGCCTTAGGGTTAAATGTGTTATTTGGAATCGATCTTACATACTCAGCATTATTAGCTGGGGGAGTGGGGGCATTAATTTTTATTTCAAAAGATGCAGGAAGGATTATAGATAAATTTACTAAAATACTAGGTGTTTTAATGATTTTAGTAATATCTTATGTAGCTTTAGAAAGCAAACCACCGATTTCACAAGCAGCTTATAGTGCTGTATTTCCAGAGTCTTATGGAGATTTAAGTTTCTCATTATTAACTTTACTTGGAGGAACTATTGGAGGATATATAATTTTTGCAGGTGGGCATAAGCTATTAGATGCAAATATTAAAGGAAAAGAAAATTTAAATAATATAAATAAAAGTTTACTAATAGGAGTAAGTATAGCTTCGATAATAAGAATAGTATTGTTTTTAGCTGTCTTAGGAGTTGTTTCAACAGGAGCAACATTAAACCCAGAGAATCCTCCAGCTTCAGCTTTTATGCAAGGAGCGGGAGTTGTGGGATATAAAATATTTGGAGTTGTAATATTAGCTTCATCTCTAGGGACTATAGTTGGAGCTGCTTATACATCAATTTCATTTTTAAAAACTCTTTTTCCTATTGTTTTTCAACATGAAAAAGGATTTATAATAGGATTTATTCTACTTTCAACTTTTGTTATGGCAAGTATAGGAAAGCCAGTTTCTTTACTTCTTTTAGCAGGAGCATTAAATGGATTAATTCTACCAATAACTTTAGGAATTACACTGCTAGCTTCAAGAAAAAAAGAGATAGTAGGAGATTATAGACACTCAGTTATACTTACAATATTTGGAATAGCGATAGTTGTTATTATGGGATATGAAGGAATAATATCTTTAGGAAGCATAGCAGCTATATTGTAAAAAAGAAGCTAGTTTATCTAGCTTCTTTTATTATATCTAAAAAATATTAATTTTGAGTTTGGAAAATTTTAAAGCTTCCAAGGTTTTCAATATATGTTCCAAAGACAATATAGTTTTCATCTCTATAAAAGAAAGTATCCCCTTCTTTAAATTCCTTAATATCTTTTAAAAATTTAAAGTTTAAGGAGTAATAGAAATTATAACCAATCATGATGTTGTAGATAGTTTTAGTAAAGGTTGCCACATCTTTGTATAGAGATATCTTCTCTTTAATAAGTGTGTGATTATTTAATTGTAAAATTTCCTCAATATTTTCACCTTTTCTTTTTAAGTAGTTTATAAGCTCATCATCTGAAAGAGTAAGATTATTCTCTTTTAAGAAAAGAATTGCTCTTTTGCACTGAATAAATCCAATCTCATTAATAGATGAATTGATACTTTCCCAAATCTTTTTATAGTCTTCAACATTACTTTTTATAAGTTGAATTAAATAGTTAGTTTCAGCGCTTTTTTCAATAAGAGAGTTATTTTTTAAAATAAATTCAATAGCAGTAACTTTGTTATTTTTAGACTCACCTTTTTTTATTTTATTGTAGATAAGAGTGTAATTTGAATAAGAGTTTATATTTTCTACTAAAGTTTTTAATAGAGCTTTTTCAAAATCAAAAAAACGCTCATAAGCTTCCTCTTTTATATTAAAAATATTTTTTAACTCTTCAATACTTAGAATTAAATTTATGTTTTCTGCATTATTTTTTAAAACTAGATTAAAGAAATTATGTGAAGATTTTTGTCTGAAGTAAAAAAAAGTTCTTAAAGATAAAAAACTTTCAATAGTATTTTTTTTAAAAGCATTAACTATCATAGGTGGGATAGTTATATAAAAAATATCGTCAATTTTGCTAAAGTAACTAACATATGGGAATTGTGAAAAAGAGTTTTTACCATACTCGTTGATAAATGAATAAGAGATATATTTAGTCATAAGTCCATTAAGAGCTTCGATAATATCTTGAGAACCTAATTTTTTAAATTCATTTGACTCTAAAGTAATGGTTTCTTTTAAATCCGTTTCTAATTTTTTTAATATATTTAAAAAAATGGTATTTTCAATTTTAGAAGTTCGTGTATTGAAGACGATATTTTGATTAGAAATTTTAAAACTCAATGTATTACCTCCATTAAAAAATTTTTTTAATTTTTTTAATATATTTTATCATAAAAATAGACGAAACAAAAATTAAAAAATATATGATAAAAAAATAAAAAACCTATTATAGACGAAAAAAAAGTTAGAAAATAGCAAATTTGACAGAAAAAAGTGAAATAATGTATAGTGAGAGCATAAGACAAAGAAAATAAGGGAGTGAAAAAATGTTAGAGAAAAAGTATATAAAACTAAAACTAACAGGGGAAACAAAAGATGAGATACTACAAGAGCTTGTAGATGTTTTAGATAATGGCGGAGCATTAGAAAATAAAGATGAGTTTTTAAAAGTTGTAAAAGCTAGAGAAGCAACATCATCAACAGGATTAGAAGAAGGAATTGCTATTCCACATGGAAAAACAAAGGCTGTAAAAAAACCAGCAGTAGCTTTTGGAAGGTCAGAAGGAGTGGATTTTAACTCTTTAGATGGAGAGCCATCAAAACTATTTTTTATGATAGCGGCCCCAGAAGATGCGACAGATTCTCATATAGAAACATTATCAAAGTTAACAAATAAACTTTTAGATGATGAAGTAAGAGAGAAGTTAGAAAATGCTAAAACAGAGGATGAAATTTTAAATATATTAAATGAAGAGAAAAAAGAAATTATAAACTCTTCTGAAAAAAGAGATGGTTATGTAGTTGCTGTAACAGCTTGTCCAGTAGGAATAGCTCATACATACATGGCAGCGGACTCTTTAGTAAATAAAGGTAAAGAGTTAGGAGTAGAGATAAAAGTTGAAACAAATGGAAGTGTTGGAGTTAAAAATGAATTGACAGCTGAAGATATAAAAAGAGCTACAGGAGTTATAGTTGCAGCAGATAAAACAATAGATATGGATAGATTTGCAGGTAAAAAAGTTATTCAAGTTCCAGTAAAGCAAGCTATAAGAGCTCCAAAAGAGTTAATAGAAAAGACATTAAATGGAGAGGGAGAGATTTATAAATCTTCTTCTAATGGTAAAAAAGAGACTCCAAAAAATGAGAAAACGGGAATTTATAAGCATTTAATGAATGGTGTTTCACATATGTTACCACTAGTTGTATGTGGAGGAGTTTTAATAGCTCTTTCAATAGCATTATCAGGAATTAAAGCTGGATCAGGAGCGGATGTAACAAATCCATTCTTTAAATCGATGTTAGATTTAGGAGTTGCAGCATTTGGGCTTATGATACCAATTCTTTCAGGATATATAGCTATGAGTATAGCAGATAGACCAGGACTTGCTCCAGGACTTGTGGGTGGTGCTTTAGCAAATACAGTTGGTGCAGGATTCTTAGGTGGTATGGTTGCCGGTTTTGCTGCAGGATATATAGCTAAGTGGGTAAAATCATGGAATGTTCCAGAGGGCTTAAAGCCAATTATGCCAATATTTGTTATACCTTTAGTTTCAACATCTTTAGTTGGAGTTATAATGTATTTCATAGGAGCACCTATCAGTGGATTTATGAATATGTTAACAGATGTATTAAAAGGAATGGAAGCAGGATCAGTATTTTTAGCACTTATTTTAGGGTGTATGATATCTTTTGATATGGGAGGTCCAATAAATAAAGTTGCATTCCTATTTGGTTCAGCAATGATAACTCAAGGAGTTCCAACAGTAATGGGACCAATAGCAGTTGCAATTTGTATTCCACCAATTGGTATGGGAATAGCAACAATGATGGCACCTAAGAATTATGAAGTTGGAGAGAGAGAAGCTGGAAAAGCAGCTTTTGCAATGGGATTAATTGGAATTACAGAAGGAGCAATACCATTTGCAGCAGCAGATCCGTTTAGAGTTATTCCATCTATAATGGTTGGAAGTGGAGTTGGAGCAGTTATTGCAGCAATAGGAAAAGTTGCAGACCATGCACCTCATGGAGGGCCAATTGTATTACCAGTAGTAGATAATAAGTTGATGTTTATTATTGCAATTGTGGTTGGATCCCTAATAAGTGCAATAATGGTAAATATTTTAAAGAAATTTAAGAAACAATAGTTTAAACCTATTAATATATTGATGAAACAAAACTCCCATGATACTATTTAATAAAAAAGTACGTGGGAGTTTTTTTATGAGAAAAAGGGTATTAAAAAGTATAATTCAAGTTATACCAGTATTTATAATTGGTGGAATTTTATCAGTAATATCGTTATATACAGATAATCAATTTTTAAAAGATTTAAGTGGATATAGTTTTTTAATGGCACCACCTCTTTTAGCTGCATATATAGCTAAAGAGATATCTGGAAGTGTAGGATTTATACCAGGAATTGTATTAGGATATCTATCTGGAGCAATTGGTCTTGGAATGTTTGGAGGAATATTAGTGGGAGTTATTTTAGGATATTTTATAAATATTCTAAAAAAGATAGAGATATCTATAGAGGTTTCTTCAATAATGTATTTAGTTATAATTCCAATACTTTCAACCTTAGTTGTAGGGATGGGATTTTACTACGTATTTCAAGGACCTATGAGATTTGTATTGGATGAACTAGGAGTCTATTTAAATAGTTTAGATGATAAGAATAATGTATTTTTAAATTTTGTTTTAGGTGGACTTATTGGAGTGGATTTAGGAGGCCCAATAAATAAAGTTGCTTATGTTTACGCTGTAAATACTATTGAGTATGGAAGAGGGGATATAATGGGACCAATAGCAGTAGCTATTTCGACACCACCTTTAGCTCTAGGATTATCACAATTTATATTAAAAAATAGATTTTCTAAGACTGAAAGAGAAGCTGGAGTAATATCAATACTTTTAGGTTTTTTGGGAATTACAGAGGGAGCACTTCTGTTTTTAACAAGAGATATAGCGGTACTGCCGACAACAGTTATTGGAGCAGCAATTGGAGCTGGAGCAGCTTCAATTTTAGGTGTAAAATCAATAGTACCTCATGGAGGGATTATAATACTCCCACTAATAGAAAATAAAATAGGTTTTTTAATAGCTTTATCAATAGGTGTAGCATCAACAATATTTATGTTATATTTTTTAAAAAAAGGGGAAAGTAATGGATAGAAGTGTCGAAAATATACATCTGATTATGACTAAAAAAAGTTTAGAGTTTAATGAAAAACAACTTCCAGAAGGGTATGAGTTTGTAGCATATGAACCTGGGATGATAGATAAATGGGTTGATATTCAATTATCTTCCAAACATATATTAGAAAAAACAGAGGGTGAACTTTATTTTAAAGAGGTTTTTTTACAAAATGAAGATTTGTTAAAAGAGTTTATGATTTTTATTAAAGACGAAAGTGGAGATTTAGTAGGTACAGGATCCATTTGGGAGGGGAAGTACTTTCCAGAAGATAAGGATAAAAAATATCGGTTACACTGGATTGCAATAGATCCAAAACATGGTGGGAAAGGGTTAGCAAAAGCTTTAGTATCAAAGTTATTATCTATATTTAAAGATAAAAAAATGGGAGAGGGATTATACCTCTCCACACAAACATGCAGCTATGTAGCTATAAAAATATATTTAGATTTTGGGTTTAAACCCTATGATTTAGAAAATAATCAAAAGGGTTGGAACATAGCTTTTGATAAAATTAATGTTCGATAAAAATTTTATTAAACTCTTCATTAAATTTTAAAAATATATCAACGAGAGTAGGATCAAAATGTTGACCACTCTCTTTTTTTATTATTTCAACAGCCTCTTCGTGAGAAAAGCCATCTTTATAAACTCTTTTTTGTCTTAAAGCATCATAAACATCAGCAAGAGCAACAATTCTAGCTTCTAAAGGTATTTCATTTTCTTTTAAACCATAGCAATATCCTTTTCCATTCCATTTTTCATGATGGTAGAGAGCTATATTTTGAGCAATAACTCCAAGTTGCATTTTATCAACAAGTTTTTTTCCCAAAAGAACATGTTTTTTCATCTCTTCAAATTCATAAGGTGATAATTTTCCAGGCTTTTTTAAAATAGAATCTGGAATTCCAATTTTACCAATATCATGAAGTGAAGCATATTCACCAATTTCATCAATAAATTTTTTGTGGCATTTTAGTTTTTCAGCCAAAAATTTAGAATAAAGATTAACTCTTAAGATATGATTTCCAGTATCTTCATCATTTAATTCATTAGCAGCTTCAAAACTTTCTACAAGAGCTTTAGTGATAAGACGTTCTTTTTTAGTAGCAATAATAGCTTTTCTTAAAAAATAAAAAAGAGTTAAAATAATTATCGATGATATAGAGAACATAAAAATAAAAAATTTATAATTTAAAGATAATTTTTTAGGAACTACAAGTTCACTATAAAGAATTCTACTTTCAGATAGATGGCTAGGAAAAAGTTTATCTATAAATTTAGCTAAATCTGAGTCATTTTTTACTCCAAAGCCAATAGGAGTAATTCTATTAAAGAAACCAGCTACTTTAATCTCGTTTTCCAAATATTCATTTGAAATAGACATAGAAATAGTTTTGAAATCTCCGTAGAGATAATCAATATCTTTATCAACTAATGCTTTTAGAGCGGATTTTGTATTTTTAAAAAATTTAAAATTATTTGATGTAGTTATTTTTTTTATTGTATTTTCATTTATTTCTTCAGAAGATATAAATCCAATATTTTTATTTTTAATATCTGCATATGAATCTACAAAGTTATTGTTTGTAAGAGAAAAAGCAGCAAGTTGTGATTCATAATATGGAATAAAAAACTTATTTGTCATATTGAATACAGGAGTATCGATAGCCTTAATATCATAATTATCATTTGGGTCTTGAGTATAATTAATTGGAATATCTGTTAAATAAGAGAGTTCTTTAAGCCGATCAATAACGTATCCTTGATAACTTCCTTTAGATACATAAAGAAGAGGTACTATTTCATTATTTATTGGCATCAAAACTTTAAAACTTTTATATTTTTTCTTTAATTTATCAATAAGTGGATCATTTTTTAAAAGTTGTTTATAAAAAACCAAACGTTCTCTTTTTAAAGAATCGACGACATATTTTTCAGAAAAATCCACTTGAAATTTTTCAATAATATTTGTTAATAGAGGATATTTTTTATTTACAACTAACCAAAGTTGCGATGAAGGAATATTTTCCAAAGGAGTAAAATTATAGCTTTTGAAAACATCGTTGCTACTTTTTCCAATGATTGCATCAGTTTTATCATTTTCTAATGATGAAAAACCAAAGTTTCCGTTATCCTCAATAGAGATTAAATTTTTGAAGTCAGGATAAAATTCTTTAACTAAAATAGAGTCAGAAGTTCCTTCAATGTATCCGAGTTTTAAGTTATTAATATTACTAAAATCTAAAGGTTTACTTTTTTTCGAAAATAAACCAACATTATAAGCATTGTAAGTAGGTATAAAAAAATAATATTTTTCTCTTTCAGGAGTTTTAGCAATATTAAAAAGAATATCCCCTTCTCCATTTTTTAATAAATTTTTCATATGATTCTTATCAGTTGATTGGATTTTAAATTTCAGCCCAGTTTCTTGTTCTAATTTTTCAAAAAATTCAATATAAACACCAGCTAATTTTCCAGAATCTTTTTGGAATAGATAAACATGATTGGGACTATATATATCAATTAAAAATATTTTGTTTTTATTATTTTTAATCCATGATTTTTCTTCTTTTGAAAGCTCTAATGAAAATGTGTTTAGAAAAATGAAAAAAAATAGCAAAAAAGATTTGAGCAAAATAACACCTCCCCCAATTTTAAAAAATTATACCATAATAACGAAAAAAAATTAAACAATATAGAAAAATATTTTATTGAATTGTAATTTATATGGAAATTTTTTTAAAAAAATAAAAAAAAATTTCTAATTGAAAAATGATGTATAAAGTGATATATTAATATTTCAAATAGGGCAAACTGTAGGAAACTGCAGGACGCAAAGCTATAGGGCCTTTAAAATGGCAGCCAGTTGCACTTAACTTTTGTAAATTAGATTACAAAAGCTAAGTGTTTTTTTATTACTTTAAATTTTTTTAAAAGAAAAGTATAAAAAGAAAAGTATAAAGATTCGAAATTATAAAAAATATAGGGGGAGTAAGATGAGGAAAACTTATCAAATTTTATTAACATTTTTATTAACATTTTCTGTAACATTTTCATTTCATATTGCACCAACATTTTTCGAAAAACGTATCGATGCCGGTGGAGGGTACCAAGAGTTTATATTAAAAAATAATACCAATAGAACAGCAAGATATAAAATATCTTTCAGGCTGTAGACAAATGGCTATCGAATAATAATATTTGATAGCCATTTTTTTTATTTTTATAAATTTTGAGTTATTTTTGTAGAAATTTGTATTGAGGAAGTCTTTTCCAAACTTCCACATTGCTAATTTTTTTAAATTCATACATGCAAATTTGAGAGTGAGCTCCATTTTTACTTTCGCTAACCCTCTATATTGCGTATATCTCATTCCATGTAGTTCTTTCGCGTCAGCAAAAACTCTTTCTATAGTTTGACTCCTAAGGGAGTAAATCTCTTTAGTTCCTATTGTATGCCTTATATCTTCTACTATCTCTAAATAATTTTCCCATACATGTCTAGTAACTATTTTAGTCTTATTTTTACTCTCTGTACATTTTTCTAAAAACTTACATTTTTTACAAATTTTTTGATTACTTTTATATTCTTTATAGCCTTCTCTATTAGTAGTACTATATTTCAATACCTCATTATTAGGACAAACGTAACAATCATAATATTCATCATAAACATATTCATATTTTTTAAAAAATCCATCTTTTGTCATAGGTCTCTTATACGGAAAAATTGGAGTTCTATTATCATCTATTATTAATTTTGCTATAGCAGGAGTTCGATATCCTGAGTCAGCAACGATAGTGCTGATATTAGGATAAGAAGTTGTTACTTGTTGATAAAGCTCTGCAAAAGATGATGAATCGTGGTAGTTTCCTGGAGTTAAAACAAACCCTAAAACAAAATTATTTTTATCACAGGCTGTGTTCGCGCTATATGCAAATACTTTTTTGTGTTCACCTTTATGGAATACTCCACATTCAGAGTCAGTTTTACTTACTTTAATTCTTTTTATATCGGTTTTTTCATCAAAATTTAAAGTTTTTTTTTATTAATTTCTCTATCTTTAGAGATTTCTTCTTGAAGAGATTTTTCATAGAATTTAGCGCTAACTTCAACAAATTTGCTAATACTTTTTTTATTATTAGCGCTTGCTTTTATATGAGTTCCATCAACAAATATATTTTCTTCATCAAGAAAATTACATTTAGTAACTTCAGCAAGAATTTGTTTAAAAATTTCATCAAAAATGTCAGTTCCTTCAAATCGTCTTTTGTAATTTTTACCAAAAGTTGAAAAATGAGGAATCTGTTCATCAAATCCATAACCAATATACCATCTATACGCGATATTAACTTGAATCTCTTTAATGGTTTGCCTCATAGAACGAATCCCAAAAATATATTGAATCATAATTATTTTAAAAAGAACTATAGGATCGATACTTTCAGTTCCATAAGGGCTGTATAAATCTCTAACTTTATCATAAATGAATGACAAATCAATAGCTTTGTCAATTTTTCTAATGATATGATTTTCAGGAACGAGATTATTTAAGTTAATAGATTTAATAGTATTTCTTTCATCAGTATTTTTAATTCCCATCATAAATTGAATCGCCTCCTCATTTAAAAATATTATACCAAAAAATTAAAACAAAAAAAAGCTGTAGACAGTTACTTGTCTACAGCCTGCAAGATATAAAATATCTTTTTTACCAGGATTAGGGAAATTTGGCCATATGGATAAATGGGTTGAATATAGCCCTAAAATAATAACAGTTAAACCACAAAGTCAAAGTATTCTAAAAGTTTATATAAAAGCTCCAAAGGGAACTCCAGAGGGAGAATATTCAACTCTTTTAAATGCTAAAACAGTTGTTGTCCCTAAAATTGATAGACAACCTGATGAAGAGGTTGCTGCTGTAGCAGCTTTAGGATTAGATATAAGCATGGAAGTTGTAGGTTATGTAGGAGATTTAAATGCTGATTTAGCTATAAGCAATTTAAAAGTTAGCGAAGATAAAGATGGAAAGGCTGTCGTTACATTTAATATTAAAAATAATACTCCTAAAAGAGGAGTTTATTATAATATTGAAATTTTAGAAGCAAATGAAAACTTTGAAAGCATAGAAAAAGGTAGAATTGGTGTTGGAAAAGATGATGAAATCAAAATAACTTTAAATAAAATGAAAAAAAGTGATGTTGTTGGAATTAGAATTAGAGAAACTGATACTAGAAAAGAGATTACGAGCAAAAAGCTTTGATATCAAATAAACTTGATATATATGGGAACAAAAATAAAAAATAAAAAGAAAATTTAGGAGGTAGCAAAATGAAAAAAGTTTTATTCGGAATCATGGCATTATCAATGGCAGCATTTGCAGCAAACCCTGGGATATCAACTGAGGCGTCAGTACCAGTTCAAGTTAAAGCAGAGGTAATTGCTGCAACAGACGGATTAGTTATCACAGATATGGCAGGAAACATTTTAACGGATGGATTAATAATTGATCACGGTACTAGAGTAAAAGGTGAAACACACGATAAAAGTGTTCAATTCAAAGTTAAAAAATTAAATACAGATGGCAGTTATGGTACTACTCTTTCTGCTACTACAACTGATAAATTAAAAGTTTCTTTAGATAAAACAACAACAACACTAAAGCATTTAACAAAGGCTAATACATTAACAAGTAATTTAGCTTTAGCAGGTGGAGGACAAAATTATACAGTTGATGGAGCAGGAGCACACGCTGAGCACGTAGGAACAATAACTTCAACTATACAATTTGCAAACGATCAAGAAGAGGGAGCATACGATAATAGAGCAAATCAGGATCCAATGCCTGTTTTAAAAGTAGTTTTAGGAGCTTAATAATTAATTTAAATTTAGAGAGAAGTTCTCTTCTCTCTTTTTTTAAGAGAATTATAGACTAATTAAAATACGGGGGCGGTTTCTATGAAAAACATTTTTATTCTTTTTTTCCTTTTAACTTTTAACATCTTTGGATATGTAAATATAAATCCAGTTACCTTTGATAGAAAGATTGATGGTAAGGGAGAAGTGCAGGAATACACTTTGTATAACCCAACTCAAAATACATTAAAGTATCAACTTTATTTAACAGATGAAAATATAGAAAAATCTATGAAAAATTGGATTGAGATATTCCCTACAACAATTACTTTAAAACCAGGACGTAGTGGAAAATTTAAAGTCTTTGTAAAAGCTCCAAAAGGTGCTCCAAGGGGTGAGTATCTAGTAACTGTTGGAGTTAAAGAGATAGCACTACCAAAACTTAATTCAACAGATACATCTTCAGTTCAAATTTTAACACACTTAAAAATGGATTTAGCAGGATATATAGGAGATTTAATTCCCAAAATATTTTTAAAAGATTTTTCAGTTACTTTAAATGATAATAACCTTAATTTCCATGGATTAATAGCCAATGTTGGTGAAAGAAGAGGTACATTAGATTTTTACTTAGCTGAAAACAAAGGGAAAAACCCTATTTATGTTGGAAATTTAAGACTTCTAAAAAATGAGAAAATTAAAGCTTCAAAACTCAATCAAAAATTAACAAAACATGATAAAGATTTAATAAAAAATTTTTCTAAATATAACACTTTAATTGTTAAAGATTCATTAAGTAAAAAAGTCTTGTATGAGAGAGAGATTAAATAGTTAAAGGAGGTGTTATTCTTGAAGTTAAAATCAGTAATATATCTACTAGCATTTCTATGCTTCTCACTATTAACTCATTCAGCAGAGTTCACTTTAGAGGAGCTAAATGAATTAAAAGGTTTAAATATGATAACAGAAGAGGAGTATCAAATCCTTTTAAATGAGTTAAAGGGTGTTCAAGAAAGAGAAAACTTTTTTAATTTAAAAGTTAATGGAGCAAAAGTTAGTGATGTATACCCAGTTATAGTTCAAGATAATAAAATATACCTTCCTGTTATAAATCTATTTAATGCAATCGGATTTAAGGACTATGCTATACAAAGTGAGATTTTAAAAGCAACTTTAGGAACAGATGTTAGAGAGATTACATTAAAACCAAGTGACCCCTATGTTATAGTTGAGCAAAGTGATTTCTTTGTAGAAAGTGAAAAATTTAAAGAACTATTTTTAAGAGAGTTATACTTAGATCAAGAAAACTCAAGTGTTTCAATGAGACTTATTTTTGAAACATCAGCTGATATTGAAGCATATTTAGCAAATGTTAAAGATGGGTTAATTGATGCTAAAAATGCTGGAGAGCTTATGTTTACAAGTGGGCGTACTCTATTTGATGTGGGATATATGCGTTTTGACTTTCAAGGAGTTCTAAGCAAAGCTGGAAAAGATTCAAATGATAGAAAAATGGAAACTGATTGGACAGGTAATTTAGAATATCAAGGACCACTACTTTATGGAGAGTTTACAGCAGCTTATGATGTGAGAAACAATGAACTTGGAAATACTAGTTTATACTATCCTGATGTCTATAAAAATCACTCTTTAAAACTTGAAAATAATGGTAGCGGAGGAGCTAGAGAGTGGGCAGCAAGCTTTAGAAAAGAGCGTGGTTATTACATTAAAGGTAAAAACTATGTAATTCAAGAAACTGTACCTATTGGAAGTAGAGTAGAGCTATTATATTTAGGATTTCCAATTGAAGTTAAAGATGCTGTTGATGGAACAGTGGAGTTTGATAATTCAGAGATTCAAGAGAATAGACGTTATACTTTAAGAGTTTATCAACCAGATGGAAGAATATACACAATAGACATAGATACTGCTGCAAACTACTTCCAACAAAATAAGGGAGAAACAGAGTATGATATCTCTTTCCGTGAAGTGGATCAATATGATAGATACTCAATAAATGCTAATCTATATCATGGTATCACTCAAAACCTAACTTTAGGATTAGGGTATGTTCATGAACCAGAGGATGTTGGTGATGGGCGAATTGAGTATTTAGAACATATTAGAGGAGAGGTTGTATACAGTAACTATATCTATAGATTCCCATACACTTTAGTTCTAGGAACAGAGCGAGCACTAAATACAAGTGTAGTTAATGAAGAGGGAGTTAGTAACAAAGATAGATACTCATATGATGGAACATTCCAAATTGATATAAAAGATTTTAGATTTATAATTGATAGAGCACAATATGGAAAATATTTTGATGAAAAATCAGATGAAAGTTACTCTATAACATATAATCCAACAGGAATTTTTCAAATTAACTATGAGTGGAGTAAAACAAAATACAATATAGACCAAGATGATAACAATGATGAAAGTGTTGGTTTAAATATTAGTAAAGGTTGGCAAGATTTTCTATTAACTTTTGATTATAACAAATCTTTAAATCAAGAGGATAGTTATGAAGTTAATATGTATTACAATGGATTTAAAAAATATAACGTACAACTTACAAACTACTGGTTAGAAGATGGAAAGGATTTAGAAACAACTTTAACATTATCAAATAAAAACATCTTTAGTGTATTTGATTACTCATTGGAGTTTGGATATTCAGAATCATATAAAGAGAAGTTTACATTTAGATTCACTTTAGATTACGATAACTGGTTTAGAAGTGAAGTTAACTTTGATGAAAGTGGTGCTCAAAGATATTCTGCTGGTATAAACAGGGTTGTTGACTTAAAAAATATTAGAAGACCACTAGAAAGTATGGACAGTACAAGAGTTAAAGTTGTAACTTTCCTAGATAAAAATGACAATGGAATTATGGATGCTGATGAGGAAAGAGTGGACTATGTAGCTGTAAAAATTGGGGACCAAGAGATTGATACAGATGAAAATGGAGAAGCTATGTTCTTTGGAGTCCCTAATAAAATAGCTTATGATATGAAACCGACAATTAGAAAGCCATCATATACAATTGGAAATACAAAGATAAAAATACTAGGACAACAAGTTGGAACAGTTACGGCACATATTCCTATAAAACCTATGGTTACTATAATTGGAGAGATTCAAGTGGATAAAAATTTAAATCTAAAAGATAAAGAAAAAGAGGCTCTATTTGAAAATATGTTGATTAAAGTTTTAGATGAAAAAGGAAAGTTAATAGAGTATTTAAATCCAGAAAGTGATGGAACATTTGAAGTAAGTGGACTATATGCTAGAAAATATATGCTACAAATTGAATATATAGGTGTGGATAATAAAGCCAGAAAGATCGCTGAGAATGTAGTGTTGGGGTATTATGATGATAGAGAGAATAGGTTTATTATCCACTTAGATAAAGAAAGATTAACACTTAAGCAGATATTCTTAAGTGAAGGAGGAAAGTATGAAAAAGTTATTAGTTCTAATACTAGTCCTTCTAAGTTGTAATATATTGGCAAGTGAGTTGGTTCATATACCAACTACCTTGCCTCTTTTACCAGAGGATTATGAAAACCAGCCAAATCTTTTGCCAGCGATTCCTCTTATTCCATCCTTACCTAGTGAAGAGTCTACAATAGATGGAACTGGAGAAGAGGTAAAATGGAAGTTAGAAGATTCATATACAATACATTTAGATACAAAAGTTAAAGCAGTTGTACCTTTAGAAATTATAACAGATGTTGATATAAAGGCACTTATTATAGATGATGAGCAAGTTACAATACCATTTGAACTAGAGATGAATAAAGAACCTGATAAGCAAAATTTCTATGTTTTAAATTATAGTGAAACTGAGATAGACATAGATGGAGATGGTACTTTAGACACATTTATATATGCACCAAAATATATTAACAAAAAGCTAGTTACTGATAACTATCTATTTATAGATGGTAAAAATATATCTCGTGAGGGTGTACATAAGAAAAAAGTTTATATAACTGTTGAATTAAATGAGAGGAGATAGTCATGAGAAAAAATATAGTTTTGATAGTCTTTATGACTATCTTTTCAATGAGTTTTAGTGAGATAAAAGTAAAAATAGTTGAGCCACTTAGATTTCGAGATATAAATCACACAGAGGTTGGACCTAACCAAGTTGTAGCAGTATCTCATGTGGAAATCTATACAACTGATAAAGAAAAAGATTTAGGAAAGAGAATAACATTTAAATTTCCAAATTTTGTTAATATGACAAATAGAAAAAAGTGGGTAAAAGTTGAAAGAGTTGGAATGGATCGAAAACAAAATGAGATAATACTTGAAAATGAGAGGGAGTTAGTTAAGTTTTATGCTATTTTAGATAGACGTGAACTTGATAAAGGTGAAAGTATTGAGGTTATAGAGGGAGAGTATGTTGGGCAATTACCAATAGTTATGGGAGTGTACTCATTGGTAAATGCAAATACAAAACCAGTAGAACCAATACCAAATCCTGAAGGGGAAAATAGACCACAGATATTACCTATATTTCCAGATGAAATACCAAATGAAAACAAAGGGGGAGAGCTATGAGTAAAAAGTTAAAGAGTTTTCACAAGCTCTTTTTTATAATATTTTTTTCTTTTTTATTCTCTTCAATTGTTGAAAGTGGAAACACACCTGATCTTCCAGATAGAATAGCACCAGAGCTAGAAAAAATAGAGGCACTTCCTAGAAGGACAAAGCCAGCTGAGTTAAATATAGAAGTTACAAAGATAAAAAGTGAACCTTTAGAAGAGGTGTATATAGATAGGAAAAATAAAAATATATATGTAGATTTTTCTAAGAAAAGAGAGCAAACTCTTAGAGGAGTTAAAGATGCTGAGGAACTAGAGAAAAAATATGATTTAATAGTAAGTGAAAGTGTTCAAGGAAATAGTGAAGTAAATGGAAGAGGTAAAAGTAGAAATAAAAGCAACTCACAAGTTATGAGTTATGAAGTAGTGGAGTATCAAGGAAAAAAAGTTTTAAAAATACCATATGAAAATGAACCAGAGAAATTTTATATATCAGTTCAAGAAAATGGGAATGAAAAACTTGTGAAAGTATATGGAGTGGACACTAAAAATGCTCGTAATTTAGAAAAGCAAGTTATTGAAAGAAAAGAAGCAACAGTTATGTATTTAAACGGATATCATGGGGGATGGGTAACACTTAATAGTAATGGAAGTATAAATGGTAATGGAGTAGAATTAACTAAAGAGAATTTTACATCTGGAAATATAACAGGATTTAATTATGGATGTACATCAATTAAACATAATCATAATATTTTAGTAGGTATAGAGAATAATACACCTGTTCAAATACCTGAAAGTTTGGGAGTAAATTATAGCGATAGATATATATCAATTGGAGAAATGCAAATATTTATGAGAATTTCATGTAATGGGGATTATATACAATTTTATATAAGTAAATTACCAACGAATAAAAAAACTTACAAACTTAAAATCCTTTATACAAATACAACTGGTCAAATAAAAGAGCATACTCTAAATCTAACTGAAGGTTATCTTGAACAATTGATGACAATTACAAATTCGTTGAGTGATATTATAATACAAGATGTTGAAAATATTACACAAGATATTTACACTTTTGGCAATTTGAGTTTAGAGCAAACTAGTCAAACAGTTTTATATGATCAAGCATTTCCTGTAATAGGATTAGGTCCTGAATTACCAATAAATGCAGAGGGGTGGAGAGCTGAAACTTATAATCCTAACGAAAAAAGAACCATTTCTATTATAGATAGTTTTAAGGATGGAAATAACAATATTTTAAATGCAAATTTATATTTTACAGATATAAATCCAAATGGTGGCACTTTATTAGAGAGGTCGACACAAGTAGGAAAAAAAGAGATAACAGCAATGGGGAGTCATAAGCTTAATACTAAAGAGAAAATAGGTGGAAATCTTGTTGCAGAATTAAATTTGGATGAACTAAAAACTATTCTTAGTAATTTTAGAAGTGTCAATTCAACGGAACTTATACTTTCATCTTCAAAACCAGTGGGAGAACAACTAACTTTTGCAGGCGGACAATATACCTATAGTTATACTTGGGGTAAATATTTATACTATTATTTAGCTAATCAACCTAAAGTATTTAAAAAAAGTGTAAAATATCCAAATGTAAAAATAGTAAAGCCACAAATAACTGAAAACTCGCAATTAGAAATTAATAAGACTCTTAATACAAATAATTATATAGTTTTTAATGCTAATGGTATAAATCCGGAAGTGGGAGTAGTTTGTCCGATACCTGGAACTAGAAGTTTGAAGTCTTTACATTTTAATGGGACATATACTTTAAATAATGGTAATAAAATAGATATTGACGCTACAGGAAACTCAGTGATAAATACAATAAATATTTTTAATGGATTGAATACTTTAAATTTAGAAATTAGATATGAAGGTAGATATCCTAAGATAAAAATATTAAATAAACCTATGGCAGGAATTTATAAATTAAATATAAAACATTATGAACCAAGTGGTTTAGAAAGATTAAACTACAATTTAGATATAGTTATTAAAGAAAATTTTACTAAAGAAAGATTAGCAACAATAACTTATTTAAAGGGATATGATAGATTAATGTTAGATAAACAAGGATTTGAAAAAATTAATTTTGATACATTGGGAAACCCAAATGTAAATACAAGTACCAATGAATATATAAAAGTTGATACAGATGGAGAATTTATATCAGGATTAATTGGAAATAGTATTGTAAAAATAAAAAATAAAAATGGAGAATTAATAAGAGAAGTTAGTGGTATTGAAAAAGAGATAGACTTAGGAGAAGTAAAACTATTTTTTAGTAATCAAGGTCTATTTAGTTTACAAATGAAAACAGTAGAAAATCAAAAAATATTTGAATACATAATTGAACATTATAATAATAATGAATTGAAGTTAAAAGATAAATTAAATATAAAATCTATTCAAGAAAACGTTATTGATAGAGAAGCTACGTTAAATTATAAAGAGGGATATGACCACTATTTTGTAAAAAAAGTAGACATAGACTCTCAAGGACAAATTACACCAGGGATACCAGTAGAGTTAATAAGAGATAACTTTCCTAGTGGGTTTATAACAGGATTAAATACATCTCCTGCAAATGATTATGAGATAAAAGTGAAAATAATAAGGTTGAATTTAGATGGAACTGATTATATCCCAAGAGAAGAGAAAGTAGGAGGAATAGAAGAATCTCTAATAATGAATGATTTTGATTTAACATTGGGAAAAAATGGTATGTCTGTTATAGTTAAGAACTTAAATAATTCTAATAGTTATAAATATAGAATAGAACAGTATATAAAAGTTGGTGGAATAAGAGTATTAAAAAATAAAGATATTTTGAATATAAGAAGTAAAAATATAAATAAAGAGTTTGAAGTAACATGGAATATGAAAGATATAATTATTATTCCAGATCCAAATGGAGATCCAAATAAAACAAAAATTGAATATCCAGATAATTGGGTAAAAATAACTCAATTAGTAGATGATAAGAAAAAATTTCCAATAATTGGAATTAATCAAGTTTTAGGAGAAATGCAAAATATTTGGAGTCTAGAAACACAAACTCCTTTAAATCCAATTAACCATAAACCCTTTGTAAGTTTAGATATTACTTCAGCGAATGGAAGTAATATAAAGGTTCCTATAAATATAAGAGAAACACCATTTCAAAAAGCAGAAAAATTTTTGGTTTATGATCGTGGAGATATGACAAATAGAAATACAGCAGTTGGAGCATATACACCTTTAAAGTCTTTAAATATTTCTCCTTTAAATAATGAGGTCCAAGTAGATTTTGAAATGATTTTTGAAAATATTCCAACAAGTCAAATGGAAAGTATATTAAAGTATGCAAAAGAAAGATTTGAGCAAGGAAAAACTAAAGTAGAGATACCATATTTAGATTCTAAAAATTTTTATAAAATATTGGCTATAAGAGGTTTACAAGAAAGTACTGAGTTAAATCAAATTAAGTATAGAGTAAATAATAGCAATATTTTAACTTATGGAATTATAGATTTTCCAAAAATCTATGTAATTAAAGATGAAAATATGATAGAAAGTAATACAGCTATATTGAGTTTTAAAAATCCAATACCTAAATCAAATAGAGATATATCAGGAACATTTGATATAAAAAATGGAACTATAGAACCAAATAATTTACCAGAATATAGTCACCCTAGTTCTTTAATTGTTGAAGGATTGACATCTTCTTGGCATGGAGTTACAAATATTCCAGAATATCATAAAATAAAAATATATTCAGGAACAGATATAGGAGAGGGGATAACTCCAGAAGCGGAGTTTATGACGACAGAAAATGGAGAAATAAAAGGAGTTCATACAGTAAAAATAAAAAATAATAAATATGTTTTTATGAAAGGTAAAAATACATCGTTAGCTGCTGGAGTTTTAGAATGGGATTTTACAAGAACATTAGAAGATATAATAACTTTAGTACATTACAATAATGTAGGAAGAATAATTGCAAAAGATATCTATAAAATAAATATAGAAGAGTTTTTACCTAAAAAATATTTAGATGTTACAAACTCTACTCTTATAAATAAAATAGATATAAATAAAACTTTAAAGGTAACAGTCGATGCAAGACAAGACTTTATAGAGTTAGGAAGTCTTAAATTGGAAAATTATCAAAAGGACATAACAAAAACAGTAGAAGATACAAAGGGGATAAAAATAGAAGCTTTATCAAACGAAATAACTTTATTATCAACTTCGGGAAATACATTATTAAAAGGAAATCTAAAATTTGATAATGAAAACAAAGAGATATTAAATCCCAATGAGAGCGCTAACTTAAGATTTGTATTATCTCAAGAATCTATAGATAATATAGAGAATTTAGTAGGAAAAACATTTTCACTAATGACCCCTTTAGAATTAATAAAAATTAGTGGGGGGAAAAAAAATGAGGTCCTTTTAAATAATCTAATAATAACTTTAAGTAATGCTCAAAGTGGAAATTTGTCGAGTATGACGTATATATCAACAGTTACAAACTTAAAAGTTAAAGATATAGATAGTGTAATTGCTACTAATAAAACTAAATTTGATTTAGATGGACAAATGACTTTAAGGCAAATTAATAGTGGACAAGGAAATTCAGTTCCAGCAATAGCTATTGGTAATTATACTGTATGGAGATTTGGAGTTGATGGAATAGCAAAAAGAAATAGAAGTAATTCTAAAACGAATAGAACAGAGTTAAAAGTTCAATATGAAATAGTTGGAAGTAATCCAGTGAAAAAGATAGAAGTTTTTCCAGAATTAACTGAATCTAAAACTGTAGCAACTCAAGATGATTCAAATTATAATAAACCAATAAAATTATATACAGAGAAAAGTAATGATAAAATTTTAACAGCAGTATCATATGCTGAGTACAGAGATACCATGAATGAAAGAATAACAACAGGTTTAACTTTAAATATTCCGATAGAACAATTAAGAGAGATAAAAAATGAATTAAAAAATATAAAAGGAGATATTATAGAAATAAAGCCGATAGGAGAAAATGCTAAAATAGCATATATTCATGGAAGAGATGCTGGAGGAAGTGGAGTTTCAAGCAATGGAAACACATTGTCATTACCTACAGATACAAACATTTCAAAAAAATATACAGAAGAAAATCTTCCAAGCATATTCGTAGATAAAGAAAAATTAAATAAAAATTTAGAGATTAATCTTCTACCAACATATCCTTTAAAAGATGAAGAAGAAAAAATTATTTTTAAAAGTACGGAATCTCCATTTTATTCAGCTGGGAAAGTAATAATAAATCCTACTAATGATAATAGAGTAATGGAAGGATTAAATTATCAACATAAAATCAAATTAACTTTACCAGGAGGTGAAATAAAGGAATATACTACTTTACTTGATGGAGCGATAACTATAAAAGAGATTATAGAAAAAAATGCTAAAAGTATAACTTTAAATATAGATTATAAATCAGGAAATGAAGTGCATGTTTGGGTGACAAATAGAAATGGAATACAATATTATGATTTAGTTTTACAGCATATAGATCCTTCTGGAGATATTAGAAGAACAATAAATCTTAGAATTAATTCTGGATTAGAAGGTTCGACTTCAATAAAGCAAGGTGAGATGGACTTAACTATTAGCTCAAGATACAATCCAATAGACGGTCAATTAAATAGTGAACCTATTTTAATAACTAAAGATGGAATAAAGTATCAAACAGAGGTTCTAGATTTAAAGCTTTTAAATGGTGATTACCCTATTGAACTAAAAGATGGACAAAAATCTTATATAAAAGGTAAAGAGATTTTAGAAAGTGATTATATAACTATTGTTTTAGAAAAAGGAACTACAATTAAAGCAAAAAAAGAAAAGAATGGTGATTTAAAAATTAAACCTATTTATTGGAACTATAATACACAGGATGAGTTTATATTAGAATATAAAATAGGAGATAAAATAACTAATCAATATAAATTTAATGTAAAATGTCCAGAGTTCTTTATAGCATCATCTGGAGCTTTGGATTTTGGAAAGTTATATAAATTAGGAGACTCTAAAGATAAGACAGTTACAACAAATATTGAGTTAGAATATCAAAATGCAAGTATCAATCCTAAATATAGTTTAGATATTTCTCAAGGAGAGTTAAATATAGGAACGGATATTTTTAAGAATTATCTATACTTAGATGATAATAAAACTTTATTAGTTAAAAATTTATTTTTAGGAGAAGAATCGGGAAAAGGAAATACAAAAAGAACACTCCCTTTAACAGGAACGATTCATGGTCCAAGCATATTAAAAACATCAGAGGGAAAATATGAAAAAACTATACAAATTTTAATTCATTTAAAATAGAATAATAATAAAAAAATAGTACTATAGAGCATGTAAAAATGTTCTGTTAGTACTATTTTTATTTTATTATAAAACTTTTTTTTTATAAAAAGGAACGAAAAGAAAACGGTTGAAGAAATACTTAAATAAAAAAAATTAAAGAGGGGTGAAGTTAATGAGAGATAAAAGATACTTAAAAAAGATATTGTTTTTATCAGCTTTTCTTATTGTAGCACGGAGTGGTTACACAGAAGAAAGGGTAGATAATCAAATTATTTTAAAAGAAATTTCCACAAATGCTGATGCTCAAATTGATTTAGATAAACCATATGAAGAACAAAACTTAATCACGCCAGGTAAAATAATTTTAAAAAACAATGGGGGATATATTTATTCCATAGTCGATCCAATTCCAAGAGAACCCAAACTTTCAATAAAAGCAAATAAAAAACAAAACATAGACTCTGAGAGAGTCGAATTTTTTATGTATACAAATTATCAAGAAATTATAAAAAAATGGGAGATATTGGTTTATGATGAAGAAGATATTCATAAACTTGATCCAATAAGAAAATTAGAGGGAGCAGAAATTGTTTTAAATAAACCTATAGTTTTTGAATATTCTAAAGAAGCAGTAGAAGAGGGAGATAAGTATTTTTATACTTTAAAAGTTTATGATAAAGATGGTCGCTTTGATCAAACTGATGTTTATCCATTAGAATTTGTATCTCCTATTAATTCAAATAAAAGTGCAGATATGGCGAATAGTATTTATGGAGATGATGGGGCAGTTATAAGAAATATTCAACTTAAAGGTTCCAAAGTGAGGGTTTATGGGAAAGATTTACAAGGGGTACAAAAGTTAGCTATAAATAATCAGCAGGTAAATTTAGATTACAAGGGAGATTTTGCATACGAATATTATACTGATATGATAGGAGATTTAAATTTGCCAGTTTTAATGACAGATACAGATGGAAATGAATATAATTATGGAATGGATATATATCTTCCGTCAAATTATACATTTGCAGTAGGAATAGCTGATTTATTTGTTGGTAAAAACTATGTATCAGGGAGTGATGCAATTCTTCAAGATAATTATAAATATGATGATAATGTATTTTCTTCAGGTAGATTAGCTTTTTATTATAAGAGAGTATGGGAAGATTATAGATTAACTGCTCAAGCAGACACTTGGGAACAAGAGACTAAATATTTATTTAAAGGATTTTCTAAAAGAAGACCAAGAGATTTATTTGAAAAATTAGAAAGAGATGATATTGAATTTAATTTAGGAGATGAGTCAACATATTATAAAGATACTGATACTGCAGGTAAATTTTATGTAAAATTAGAAAAACAAAAGTCTAGTATTTTATGGGGAA
>OGCU01000232.1_pt1 | contig 33992 bp, 31 predicted proteins | sample 1570251 | NCBI WGS metagenome assembly OGCU01 (sample SAMEA2582182, study PRJEB24529) | metagenome | biome: Human gut stool | place: China | collected 2011
GATAATAGGAATAATTATAGTATTTAAAAGCTATTCAGCATATAAATAATAATTTGACAATTCTTAAGAAGACACGATATACTAGAATATAAAACTAGAAAAAGGAGAGAGAAAAGTGAAAAACAGAAACATAGCTTTATGCATAATCTTAACACTTGTAACTTGTGGAATTTATAGTTTATTTTGGAATGTTAACTTAAACAATGATTTTGCAGAACATAATGGGAAAGAAAAAAATGGATGGACGATGATACTTTTGAGTATAATCACATGTGGAATTTATTATTTTGTATGGATATACAGAATGGGGGAAGAAATAGAAAAAGCTGGTGGAAAAAATGAAGGAATAGCTTATTTATTATTAAGCCTTTTTGGTTTTGGAATAGTAGCTATGGCTCTTATTCAGCATCAGGAAAATGAATTATGTCCCAAAATAGAGAACTTATAGTAGTAATATTAATTGGTGCAGTTATAAGTTTTATAGCAGTAATTTTTTTAAATAAAAGTATCTGTCTTTTTATTAATATATTTGGACTGCCATGTCCAGCTTGTGGAATGACAAGAGCATATATCTCTCTTGTCCATTTAGATATAAAGAAAGCATTTTATTATCACCCACTTTTTTGGAGTGTGCCACTTATTCTGTTAGGATATAAAAATAAAAAACTTATATATATAATAGGAATTATTTTTATAATTGTTTGGGTAATAAGAATGTATCTTTATTTTCCAGATAAAGAGCCTATGAAATTCAATGACAGAGCTATTTATGTGAGAGTATTTACCACAATAAAAAATATAAAAAAACAAATTAGTATAGAGTAGATATATAATTTTAGAATTTTTCCAGTAGAAAGGGTTGTTATTAATTTTGTTTATAAAACATAGAAGACAGATGAAGATTTACAACAATGGAACTGTTTTTTACGTTTTATTTACTTCATTAATTATATGCCCTTTCTAATTTCCAAACTTTTAAAATTTAGCCTAGATTCTTTATCATCTGTTTTTTTATTTTTCTCTCATTAGTAGCATCATTTTTTTAGTAAGTGCTTTAGTTGCTTTAATATCTTCTAAAGAGTCATGAGCTTTTAATTCTATTCCAAAGTGATTACACCATGTTTCAAGTTTATTGTCTTTAAGTACAGGGATTTTTTTTAAAAGTTGCAGTGCTGCAATCCATTGAAGTGGATCCAGTGTTGTTGCCTGAATATAGCTGAAAAGATATTTTTCTCCATTTCTTCTTAAAAACCTGTTTATAACATCTATATCAAATCTGACATTGTACCCTCCAACAAGAAATTTATCTTCTTTATTGTATTTATCAATATGCTTATTTAAAATTTTCATAAATTTTCTAAAGACTACCTCTTCAGAATCATATTTTTCAATTTCTTCTCTAGTTCTTCCTTGAATTTTTAAAGCCTCATCTGTAACTTCAGACCCAGGGAAAGGTTTTACATAAAAATTAAATTCTTCAGCCACTTCTTTTCCAATTTGAACAATTCCTGAAAGTTGAATGAGTGCAGATTTTTCAGTTATTCCCCCAGTTTCAGTATCTATAAAAAGTATCTTCATAAAAATTCTCCCTTAAATATTTAATAATATTATTTCTATTACTATTATAACATAAATATTTTATATAAAAAAACCTCTTTATAAATATGAAAAAATTATAAATAAAATATTATTTAAAAGATTTTAGAGTATTTTTTATTTGTTAGAGATATAAAAAAGATAAATATTTACTTAATGGAAAATTTTTCATAGGCTGAAAGTATATTAGCTATCTGCATTTTTATTCCCACAATAATAGCTGATTCATCAATATTAAATTTATCATTGTGGAGAGGAGCTGTTATTTTCTTTTCTTTGTTTCCCACTCCTAAATTGAAAAAAGCTCCAGGTATTTTTTCAAGGAAATAAGCAAAATCTTCTACTCCCATATCAGGAAGAGCTTTTATTTTTACTTTATCCACTCCTAAAATATTTTCTCCATTGGTTTTGATTAAGTCAACATATTCATCATGATTTATAAGGGCATTGTAGCTGTCACGATAAAAAACTTCCCCTTTAGCTTCATAGGCAGCACTTACCATCTCAACTATAGAATTAATTCTTTTTTTAGCCTTATCTCTAACAGAATTAGAAAGACTTCTCATGGTACCACAGCAGAAAGCTTCCTGTGCTACTATATTTTCTTTTGTACCACTTTGCATAGTTCCAAAAGTCAATACAAGAGAATCTCTTGAATCAATGTTTCTGCTGACAATAGTCTGTAATGCTGTGATGACATAAGCAGCTGTTACAACTGCATCAACTCCCCCACTGGGATAAGCTCCATGACAGCTTTTTCCTGTTATTTTTATATTTACATCTGTAGCTGAGGCATTCATTGCTCCATATTTAACAGCTATTTTTCCTGCTTCTGTAGAAGGGTCTACATGTAAACCGAATATACAATTGACACCTTCAAGTACTCCATCTTCTATCATGGGAACAGCTCCACCAGTTGTTTCTTCAGCAGGCTGAAATATAAATCTTACATTGCATGGGAGTTCTTCTTTTTTAGCAGCTAAAATCTTAGCTGTACCTAAAAGAATGGAAGTATGAACATCATGACCACAGGCATGCATTTTCCCTATATTTTTTGATGAATATTCACATTCTGTATTTTCGAGAATAGGAAGAGCGTCAATATCAGCTCTTAATGCTATTGTGATATTGCTGTTTTTACCTTTAAGATCAGCAACTATTCCACTTTTTCCAATACCTGTCTTATATGGAATTTTTATTTCATCAAGATATTTGCATATTATTCCAGTAGTTTTAGGCAAATTAAAATCAAGTTCAGGGTGCTGATGAAGCTCTCTTCTCACATTTATGAACCATTGTTCACAGTTTTCTATGCCATTAAAAAAAATATTTTGTAAATTCATTTTTATCCTCCAATATCAATATAATAAAAAAATCACAGCTATGAGAGCTGTGATAAAAATTTCTGACAATAAAAAAACATCAAAAAAAATCTATTTCCAGACAGCACTCCATTGATAAAAACCAATGACAGCAGTATAAATATTCTTCATACTGCCAACAAAGATATCAGGCGATATCTCCATTTCGGCAAAGTTCCCTTTCAAAATACCTCGCAGTCTGCCAGACTAAGTATTTTTACTGATGTTCCATGCACCTCTATCAAAATTATTTAAACTATATTTAAAAAAGTATATAGTAATTTATGAAAAAATAATAATATATTTTTTGTATTTTAAAAATATATATTTTGAATTATTAAATTTTTAAATTGTGTTGTAAAATTTCACTTAAATAAATAAACAGATTGAGGAGCAATTGACAAGAGTAACTATAAGGAGCCAGCCAGCTATGAGATATAGTAAAAGGGGAGATTGCCGAAATTTTGGTTTTGTGAGGCAGACAAATCAATTTTGGGAATGCAGATAACATCTGTATAACTGTCATTGAATATTCAATGTTGTGCTTTCTGTGAGTCTTTTTTCTAATGGAAAATTTTAATAATTTTATTTTAATTTTTTTGTGATGAATATTGACCAGCAGACTGCAATCTGCTGGTTTTTTTATTACAAAATATTTCAAAAGGAGATTTTTTTATGAGAGTAGTATTAAAGTATGGTGGTTCAAGTGTAGCAACAATAGAAAAAATAAAAGCAATTTCTGGGTATATTAGCAAGTTGAAGAAGGAAAAGTATGATGAAATTGTTGTTGTTGCTTCAGCAATGGGAAAGACAACAGATACTTTGATAAAGATGGCAAATGAAATTTCTTCTAGTCCTAATCAGAGGGAACTGGATTCTCTTCTTTCAACTGGAGAACAACAGACAGTTGCACTTCTTTCAATAGCATTAAATGCCAAGGGAGAAAAGGCAGTATCTCTTACTGGGACACAAGCTAATGTAAAAACAATGGGAATACATACAAAGAGCAAGATAAAAAGCATAGAGGTAGAGAGAATAGAAAGTTATCTAAAAGAGGGGAAGATAGTTATAGTAACGGGATTTCAAGGAGTTAATGAAAATGGAGATATAACAACATTGGGAAGAGGAGGCTCAGATACAAGTGCAGTGGCATTAGCTGCTGCTTTAAAATGTGAATGTAGAATATATACTGATGTAGAGGGAATATATAGTGTAGATCCAAGAATATATAAAAATGCAAAATTACTGGATAAGATTTCATATGAGGAGATGATGGAAATGGCACATCTTGGTGCAGGAGTTATGGAAACAAGAGCAGTAGAATTAGGGAAGAAATTTAATATACCAATTTTTGTAGGAAGAAGTTTAAGTGAAGCAGGAGGAACATATATCATGGAGAGAGATAGTGCTTTAGAAGAAAAATTAGTAACTGGTTTGAGTGTAGCAAATGAAATAATTGTAACTACAATTTCAAATATAGAATATTCATCAAAGAAAATAGCAGATATATTTTCAACAATAAACAGTTGTGGATTAAATATAAATATGATTACACAAAATATAAACAGAAATAGAAAAACAGATATATCATTCAGCTGTACTCTTGGGGAGAAATATCTGCTAGATCAAGTAGTGAAGCAAATAAAAAGTAAATATCCAGAAATAGAAATAGAATATGAAGATAATCTAGGTATGATATCAGTTGTAGGAATTGGAATGATAAATAATTCAGGAATTGCAGGAAGATTTTTTTCAGCACTAAGTAATGCTGGAGTGGAATTTTATCAGGTAACGACTTCTGAAATAAGTATATCATGCAGTGTAGATAGAAATTTAATAAATAGAGCAGTAGAGTCAGCTGCTATAGAATTTGGACTTTAGGAGGAAATAATGAAAATTGCCATAGTGGGAGCTACTGGATTAGTAGGAAGAACATTTTTAAAAGTACTGGAAGAAAGAAATTTCAATCTAACAGAGCTTTTCCTTTTTGCTTCAAAGAGAAGTGCAGGAAATAAAGTAAGGTTTAAAGATAAAGAGTATACAGTGGAAGAACTTACAGAAAATAGTTTTGATAGAGATATAGATATTGCATTATTTTCTGCTGGTGGAGATGTAAGTAAAAAGTTTGCTCCAATAGCAGTGGAGAAAGGAGTATTAGTTATAGATAATTCATCTGCATGGAGAATGGAAAGTGGAGTTCCTCTTATAGTGCCAGAAGTGAACTCAGAAATAGCTTTTAAAAATAGAGGGATAATAGCAAATCCTAATTGTTCAACTATTCAATGTATGCTGCCTTTGAAAGCATTGGAAGAAAAATATGGGTTGAAAAGAGTTATTTATAGTACTTATCAAGCAGTATCTGGAAGTGGATATAAAGGAATTGAAGATTTGGAAAATGGACTTAGAGGGGAAAAACCGAAAACTTATCCTCATTCAATAGTTAACAACTGTCTTCCTCATATTGATAAATTTTTAGAAAATGGATATACAAAAGAAGAAATAAAAATGATAGAGGAAACAAGAAAAATATTAGGGATTCCAGATCTTCCTGTGACAGCTACATGTGTAAGAGTACCAGTGATAAATTCACACTCTGTTTCTGTTACAGTAGAATTAGAAAAAGATTTCACTTTAAAAGAGATAAAAGAGGTTTTAGGAAGTTTTGATGGAATAATACTTGTAGACGATATAAATTTCAATAAATATCCTCTGGCTACTGATGCTACTGGTCAGGATAAAGTACTGGTAGGAAGAGTAAGAAGAGATTTTAGTACAGAAAAAGGGATAAATTTATGGGTAGTTGCTGACAATATAAGAAAAGGGGCAGCAACAAATGCTGTTCAAATAGCAGAACTTTTTAGAGAAATATAACATAGGAGGAAATAAATGAGATTATTTACAGGATCAGGAGTTGCTCTTATAACTCCGTTTGATGAAAATAATGAAATAAATTATTCAAGACTTAGAGAAATACTTGAATTTCATGTAATAAACCATACAGATGCAATAATAGTGACAGGAACCACAGGTGAAGGAAGCACTCTTACTGATGAAGAAAAAATTTCATTAATGGAGTTTACAGTGGAAATAATAAATAATAGAATACCTGTGATAGCAGGAACTGGTTCAAATAATACCAAAAATGCTGTGGAGTTTAGTAAAAGAGCAGAAAGAACTGGAGTAAATGGACTTTTAGTAGTTACTCCATACTATAATAAAGGGAATGAAAATGGAATATATGAACACTATAAAGTAATAGCAGAAGCAGTAAAAATTCCTATCATTCTATATAATGTTCCTTCAAGAACAGGGGTAAATCTATCTATTTCACTTTTGAAAAAATTGGCACAAATAGAAAATATAACAGCTTTAAAAGAAGCCAGTGGAAATATATCATATGTTGCAGAAGTCGCAAGAGAGGTGCCGAAACTTGATATTTATTCAGGAAATGATGATATGGTTGTTCCAGTTCTTTCTTTGGGTGGAAAAGGAGTAATTTCTGTATCAGCAAATATAATTCCTGATATAAATCATGAAATGGTAGTTTCATTTTTAAATGGAGATATAGAGAAAGCCAGAGAATTGCAACTGAAATATAATGATCTTGTAAATGCTCTGTTTCTTGAAACAAATCCAGTTCCAATAAAAGAAGCTATGAATTTTCTAGGATATGAAGTAGGAAATTGCAGACTTCCATTGGGAATGATGGAGGAATCAAATAGAGCAAAATTAAAAGATATACTTATTGCTCATGAGGTGACAGGATGGAAATAATAATACATGGAACTGGAGTAATGGGAAAATTGATAAAGGAAACAGTAGAAAACAATAAGAATATGAGAGTAACAGGTTTTGCAGATGAACTCACTGTTGAAACTGGAGATGTAATAATAGATTTTTCTCATTATTCAAGATTGGATTCTCTTTTAGATTACTCTAAAAATAAAAAAATACCTTTGGTTGTTGCAACTACTGGATATTCAGATGAAACATTGAAGAAAATAAAAAAAACAGCTGAAGTGATTCCTGTGCTTCTTTCTTCAAATATGTCTTTGGGAGTAAATCTTTTGAATGATATTCTTGAGAGAATAGTTCCAGTACTTTATGAAAATTATGATATAGAAGTAGTAGAAAAACATCATAATAAGAAAGTGGATTCACCAAGTGGAACGGCTAAAACTTTAGTTGAAACTATAGAAAAAAGTTGTCCTGAAAATATGAGAGAGCAGTATGGGAGAGAAGGAAACAGCAAAAGAGAAAAATATGAAATAGGAATTCATTCTTTAAGAGGAGGAACTATTGTTGGAGAACACTCAGTTCTTTTTTGTGGAGAAGATGAAATTATAGAGATAAAACATACAGCAATGTCTAAAAAGATATTTGTTGTTGGAGCATTAAAAGCAGCTGAATTTCTTATTGGAAAAGAAGCAGGGCTATATACTATGAAAGATATTTTTGGAAATTAGGAGGAAATATGATAAACTTAAATACAGCAGAAGAAATAATAGCATTTATAAAAAACTCACAAAAAAGAACACCTGTAAAGGCATATATAAATGGAGATATGGCTAATATTGAAACTTCAGCTAAAATCTTTAGAGGAAATGGTTCATATATCCTGATAGGAGAATCAGATGAAATAAACAGAGTATTGGAAAAATATAGAGATAATATAACAGATTTCTATATAGAAAATGATAGAAGAAATTCAGGAGTACCAACTTTAGATTACAGAAATATAAATGCAAGAATAGAGCCAGGAGCTATTATAAGAGATAAAGTAACTATAGGAAATAATGCTGTCATTATGATGGGAGCAGTAATAAATATAGGAGCAGTAATTGGAGATAATACTATGATAGATATGGGAGCAGTTCTTGGAGGTAGAGCTATAGTTGGAAAAAACTGTCATATAGGAGCAGGAGCAGTTCTTGCTGGAGTTGTAGAACCACCATCAGCTAAGCCAGTAGTAGTTGAAGATGGAGTTCTTGTAGGAGCTAATGCTGTAATTATAGAAGGAGTGGAAATAGGTACAGGAGCAGTGGTAGGAGCAGGAGCAGTAGTTATTGAAGATGTTCCAGCAGGTGCAGTTGTTATAGGAAATCCTGCCAGAATAGTAAAAAATGTAGATGAAAAAACATTAGAAAAGACACAGTTGGTAGATGATTTGAGAAAATAGGAGGATAAAATGGAAATAAACAGAGAAGTGTTAAAACTTGAATACTCTCTTATCAGAGCTCTTAATGAAGAATCAAGGAAATATTCAAATGCAATAGATCTCACAATAGGAGAGCCAGATATACCTTCTCCCAAAGAACTTATAACAGAAGCATTAAAATATGGGGCAGAGCATCAGTTAAGATATCCTCCTACTGGTGGTGGAGAAAAAATCAGAACATTGGTAGCAGATTATTATAATAGAAAATATGGTTCTAGTTATGTAATGGATAATGTTATTATAAATGTTGGAGCCTCAGAAGCTTTGTCTTCATGTTTGAGAACCATTTTAAATTCTGGAGATGAGGTAATAATACCAGCACCTTTCTATCCTGGATATCCTTCAATGGTAAATTTATGTTATGCTAAGAGTATTTTTATGGATACAACAAAAACAGATTTTAAAATAACATCAAAATTATTAGAGGAAAATTATTCTGATAAAACTAAGGCTATTCTCTTAAGCAATCCATGTAATCCTACAGGGAATGTATTAACTTTGGAGGAAATGGAAGTAATAGCAGATTTTGTGGAGAAGAGAGATATATTTCTTATAGCAGATGAAATATACAGTGAACTTTCATTTTATAATTTTTATTCTTTTAGTTCTTTTGAGAAAATAAAAGATAAGGTTATTATAATAAATGGATTTTCAAAATCTCATTCAATGACAGGGTGGAGAATAGGATATACTATTTTTCCCTTAGAATATAGAAGATATTTCTTGAATACCACTTTATATACACTGAGCTCTCCAATGGCTTTATCTATTGCAGCAGCAGAGATTGCACTGGAAAAATTTGAAGATAGAAAAGAACTTATGAATATATATAAAAAAAGAGCTGTATATATGAAAGATGCTCTGACAGAACTGGGATTTAAAGTAGTTGAGCCTAAAGGAGCTTTTTATATATTTGTAGATTATTCAAAAATTTCAAAATTAAATTCTTTTGATTTTGCAATGGATATGCTGAAAAAAGTACAAACAGCAGTAGTGCCAGGAATATCTTTTGGAACGGAAAAATGTTTTAGAATATCTCTTACAGTAGATATATCTAAGTTGAAAGAAGCAGTAGAAAGAATAGAAGAATATGTGGAAAAATATAAAAATTAAGCTTAAATAAAAAGATTTGTTGGTAGATGAAAAAATAAACTTAAAATTACTGTAGGTATAGTAATAAAAATAAAAAAATAATTAAAGCTATGCTATATTTGGTGTTGATATTAGAGTATCAACACCTATTTTTTTAATATTCAATATCTAGCTTTTTCATTTTTGCGTAAAGACGACTTCTGTCTATTTTAAGAAGTTTTGCAGCTTTGGATTTATTTCCTTTTGTAATTTTTAAAGCTTCAATAATAGCATTTTTTTCATTGGACATTGTAAGTTTTTTTAAGGAAGTTTCTTCTGAAAATGAGTCAAATGAGATTTTTTCTAAGTCACTGTTTTGTAAATTTTCAAGGAAAAAATCAAAATCATTTAATGTAAGAGTACCATAATGAGCTAAAATAGAAGCTCTATACATAACATGTTGTAATTCTCTTATATTTCCAGGCCATGAATAATCCATAAATTTTTCAATTACCTCTTTACTTATTTCTGATATGGCATAACCATATTCATCATTTATTTTTTTTCTAAAGAAATCACATAATAAAGGAATGTCTTCCACACGTTCTCTTAAAGGAGGAATTTTTATTTCTAAAGCATTCATTCTATAATAAAGATCTTTTCTAAATTTATTTTCATTAACCAAAGCTATCATATTTTTATTTGTACAACCTATAATTCTTGTACTTATTTTTATTGGCTTTAACCCTCCTATTTTTTCAATTTCCTTTTCTTGCAGTATTCTTAATAATTTAGACTGTAAAATCAAAGGCATTTCTCCAATCTCGTCTAGTAATATAGTACCATTATCAGCAAGTTGAAATTTTCCTATTTTTCCATTTTTTAATGCTCCTGAAAATGCTCCTGGTTCATAACCAAATAATTCGGACTCCAAAAGTTCTTTTGGGATAGCAGCACAATTTATTTTTACAAAGTTTTCATTATATCTACGGCATAATTGATGAAAAGCATTTGCAATGACTTCTTTTCCAGTACCAGTTTCTCCAGTTATTAATACTGGGATATCAGTATCTGCATATTTTTCAATAGTTGCTTTTATTTGCATCATGGCATTTGATTTTCCTATTATTTGATCTAGTGAATACATAGGATTTTTTTTATTATCTAAGTATTGTTTATAAAGCTTAGCCTTATGAATTAAATTTTCTATCTCATCTTTTGTATCTACTCCATATGATGAACTATGTGGAATGGACATACCTAGAGCCCCTATTATTTTATTGTTTTCATATATTGGAAATTTATTTGTTATAAGAGAAAAGGTTTTGCCAGTTTTTAAATTTTTTGCAAGAAAAATATCTCCAATACGCTCTTTACCTGTTTCTATAATTTCATCTAGCAAAGTATTGGGAAGATATTTCTTTACATTTTTTCCTATTACTTCTTCCTGGGTAGTTCCTATTAGATCAGTATAAACTTTATTCATATAGACAATATTAAGATCTAAATCAATGATTACACAGTTGGGCATAGCTTCTAAAGCATAATGTAGTAAATTATCTAAAATCACTTTTTTCACTTTTTTCTCCTTTATTATAAAATCAACATAAATTTAAGTTATTATATCATTAAAATGTAGAAGATATATGTTCAAAAATAATGTTTTATGATTAAAGTGTATCGAAAACACTACATTGTATGAAATTGTAGTGTTAATGCTACATTTTTTTTACTTAAAATTTTCGTGAATTAAGGGATTTATTGGAAATTGAGATTTGGCACATTTCTTGCTTTATATAAAATGTAATAAAGAAAGGAGGAGGAGGATTTAGTTGAAGAAAAAGTTATTGATGTCACCTGAAGAAGCTGTAGAGCTTATAAAAGATGGTGATGTTGTTGCAACTGGTGGTTTTATAGGAACAGGACTTCCAGAAATTATATCATCAGCTTTAGAAGAAAAATATAAAAAAAGTGGATTTCCAAAGGATTTGACTCTTGTTTTTGCTGCTGGACAAGGAAGTAAAAATGGAGATGGAAATGATCACTTTGCTCACAAAGGATTAATAAAAAGAGCTATTGGGGGGCATTGGGCCAAATGTCCAAAAATGGGAGAAATGGCTAATAACAATGAGATTGAAGCATATAATTTTCCTCAGGGAGTAATATGCCAGATGTATAGGGATATAAGTATTCAGCAGAAATTCACTTTATCTAAGATAGGGCTTTACACATTTGTAGATCCTAGAATATCAGGGGGAAAGTTAAATAGTGTTACAACAGAGGACATGGTAAAAGTGGTAAACATTGAGGGGAATGAAATGCTTCTTTATAAACATGTACCTATTGATATCTGTCTTTTGAAAGGAACATATGCAGATGAAAAGGGGAATATCAGTTTTGAAAAAGAGCCATTAGTTCTTGATGCTACTTCGTTAGCTCAAGCATGCAAAGCTTCTGGAGGAAAAGTATTAGTACAGGTAGAAAAAATTGTAAAAAATAATACATTGGATCCTAAGCTTGTAAAAGTTCCTGGAATTTATGTAGATGGAGTAGTACTGGGAGATGAAAAAACTAATTGCCAATCTCTTGGGATACCTTTTGATCCATCATTATGTGGTGAAAAAAATGTAGTAATTGATAGAAAAAGTAGCATTGAACTTGATAGTAAAAAAGTAATAGCCAGACGAGCTGCACTTGAATTAAAGAAATGGTCTGTGATTAATTTGGGAATAGGGACTCCTGAATATATATCAAATGTTGCTGTAGAAGAGGAAATAGATGAGTATCTGACTTTTACTATAGAATCTGGAATAGTAGGAGGAATAGCTCTGAAAGATATTCAATTTGGAACTGCTAAAAATCCTGACTCCATAATGGATCATAGACTGCAATTTGATTTTTATGATGGTGGTGGTCTTGATATGGCATATTTAGGACTAGCTGAAGGGGACATGAATGGAAATGTTAATGTAAGTAAATTTGGGCAGTTAATAGCAGGGTGTGGGGGCTTTATAAATATAACACAAAGTGCAAAAAAAGTCTTTTTTTGTGGAACTTTTACTGCTGGGGGATTAAAAACAGAAATTAAAAATGGAAAACTTTCAATATTAACAGAAGGGAAAAAGAAAAAATTTGTAAAAAAAGCAGAACAGATTACATTCAGTGGAGAATATGCTCAAAAGAAAGATCAAGCTGTAATGTTTATTACAGAAAGAGCTGTATTTGAATTAAAAAAAGATGGATTGTATCTTACAGAAATAGCTCCTGGAATAGATCTTAAAAAAGATATACTGGATCAAATGGATTTTACTCCATTAATAAGTAAAAATTTAAAATTGATGGATGAAAGAATATTTTGTCCTGAAACAATGAATCTAGAAGAAAATTTTAAAAGGGAGGATTAATTTATGTTGAAAAAATTTACATCGGCTTGTATAAAAATAGCCAATAATTATTTACCGAATCCATTTTTATTTGCTCTTTTATTAACAGGAATTATATTCTGTATGGGGATTTTTTTGAATAACCAAACACCATTGGAAATGGTAAACCACTGGGGAGGAGGTTTATGGAATTATTTGGGATTCTCAATGCAAATGGTTTTAGCTGTTGTGCTTGGAAATTGTCTGGCAAATACAGAACTTTTTGATAAAGTACTGAGTAAATTGGCTGGAATACCAAAGACACCTAAACAGGCTGTAGCTTTTGCTTCTCTAGTAGCTGGAATAGCATGTCTAATTCAATGGTCATTTGGATTAGTAATAGGTGCTGTATTTGCTAAAAAAATAGCTAAAACTGTAAAGGGAGTGGATTATAGACTGTTAATTGCAGCTTCTTATTCAGTTTATATTTTGACTGTTCTTACAAGTACAATTCCTTTAAAAGCTGCCAGCAATCCAAATGAAATAGTAGTTGTAACAGCTGGGGTATTAAAAGATGTTGTTCCTATGTCATTGACAGCATATAATCCAGTAACTCTTATCACATGTTTGATTATGCTGATAACAATTCCTCTATTGAATGCAGCAATGCATCCAGATCCTGATAAAACAGTGTGCATAGATGCTTCTCTTTTAGATGAAGATACAAAATATGTAGCACCAGACAGATCAAAAATGACACCAGCTGAAAAAATAGAAAACAGCAGAATAATTACATTGTTGATAGTAGCCTTGAGTGTAGTGTATATAGGAAATATTATACATAAGACTGGATTTAATTTAACAATAGATTTGATGAATCTTATTCTCTTTACTTTAGGAATGCTGCTTCATAAAACACCAATAGCTTTTGTAAATGCTGTTATGAATGCTATAAAAAGTGCTACTGGTATTGTAATACAATTTCCATTTTATGCAGGTATAATGGGTATAATGACTGGAGTAAATGCTGATGGAGTATCTTTAGCAAAAATTCTTTCTGATGGAATTGTATCATTTGCTACTCCTGGAACATTTCCACTATTTTCATTCATCAGTGCAGCATTGGTTAATATGTTTGTTCCTTCAGCAGGAGGTCAATGGGGAGTTCAAGCACCAGCTATGTTCCCAGCAGCTCAAGCTCTTGGAGTACGACCAGAACTTACAGTTATGTCATTATGCTGGGGAGATAACTGGACTAACTTAATTCAGCCATTTTGGGCATTGCCAGCACTTGGAATAGCAAAACTTGGGGTAAGAGATATCATGGGATATCTAGTAGTAATATTTTTATGGACAGGAATAATTTTGTTTTCAATGTTTATGATTTGGGGATATTTACTTGTATAACAATAAAAAAATAGGAGGCTTAAAAAATGAGCAATAAACTTATAATCAATGCAGCAATAACAGGAGCAATTCATATACCAACACAATCTGAGTATCTTCCCATAACTCCAGAAGAAATAGCAAAAGAAGCTATAGAAGCATATAAAGCTGGAGCATCAATAGCTCATATTCATGTAAGGAATCCTAAAGATGGGAGTCCTACTCCAGATGTAGAGCTATTTAAAGAAGTATGTGAAAAAGTAAAAAAAGAATGTAATATAATATTATGTTTAACAACTGGGGGAGATCCAACAACTATGACTCTTGAACAGAGATTAAAGCCAGTAATTGATTTAAAACCTGAAATAGCTTCTTTTAATTCAGGATCTATTAACTTTGCTCTTCACCCTTTAGCTGAAAAATTGACAGAGTATAAATTTGATTGGGAAAAGCAGTATCTGCTTAATACAGAAAATAATATTCACAATAATACTTTTAAGTCTATGAGAGAATATTTGGAAGTATTTGAAAAATGTGAATGTAAACCTGAATTTGAAGTATATGATACAGGGCATATAAATAATTTAAGCTATTTAATGAAAAGTGGAAAAATAAAAAAACCTGTAAGCATTCAATATATTTTAGGGGTATTAGGAGGTCTTCCAGCATCAGTTGAAAATCTTGTACATCTAGTTGATATGACAGAAAAAGCTTTAGGAAAAGAAAATTTTGTATGGTCAGTTGGAGGAGCAGGAAAACACCAAATGCCTCTTGGAGCAGTAGCAATAGCTATGGGAGGAAATGTTCGTGTAGGATTGGAAGATAGTATATGGCTAGGAAAAGGTATAAAAGCTAAAAGTAATGCAGAGCAGGTAGCAAAAATAGCAAGAATAGCAAAAGAGTTAAGCAGAGAAATTGCTACTCCAGATGAAGCTAGAGAAATATTGAAAGTAAAAGGAAATGATAAAACAGCTTTCTAAAATTTGAATATTAAATTTTATTTTCACCCATTCTAAGAAAAGTATATAAAATATAAAAAATTATTTAAAAGAATTAAAAAAGAGGCTGTTGTATTTCCAATGGCTTAAACTAAAAATACTGAAAAGAAAAAGGACTGTTCAAATAAATGATTAAAAATCATCAATTTGCAACAATCCTTTTTTCTTCAAAGTATTATTTTTTTATTAATCTATTATCTGTTGTTAGATTAGTTACGCCATTTTTCTTAATATTTTCTATAACTATTTCTGTAAGAGCAGGATAATTAGCTACTTCTTTGGCATTGATAAACATATTGTATTCATCTCCACCTACAGCAATGTAGTCATCACTAGCCACTTTGTATGTTTTATTTAAATCAAGAGGAGTTCCATTTTTTAATGTTATATTTTCTACTCTTTTCCCAGCTGGTTTTTTAGGATTAAAAGTAACTGTAGCTCCAGAAAATTGAGGAAATCTTCCATCAGTTTCAGGATATTTGCTGAAGCCATTTTCAAACATATCCCATATTTGTTTTCCAGTAAGTTCTTTTACTACAACATAGTTTCCAAAAGGAAGAACACTGATAATATTTTCAATTGTTATATCTCCTATACCAATAGAGCTTCTTATACTTCCTCCACTTGTGATAGCTATATCAGCCTGACTTTTTTCAAGTATGGCATCTGTAACAAGATTTCCCAGATTAGTTTCACTAGTTCTTACTTTCTCTCTGCTTGCTTCTAAGACTACAGGAGTTTTGCCAATTTTTTCTGATATTATTTTTTGTTGCTGTGCTTTAATATTAGATATTAATTCTGCTATCTTCTTATCTTCTTTAACTATAAATTTTTCATTTAATTCCATTTTTACAGATAAATCTTTTCCACTATTTACTTCATCTTTTGATAAAAGAATAGGATAGATAGATTTTTCTCCATAAGCAAGCTCATCAAAATCTATTTTTACAATACCAATATTTTTATCATACTCACCAGTTTGTACAATAGTTACACCATTGACTACAGTTTTGTTTTTAAGAACTGTATGACTATGTCCATCAACAATAAGATTAATTTCTGGAACAGATTCAGCTAATCCTACACTCTGTCATTCATATTTAGTAGAAGGATCATCACCAAGATGTGTGACAACAATAATAAATTGAACACCTTTCTTCTTTAATTCTTCAGTTGTTTTTTTTGCAGTATCTATAGGGTCTGCAAAAATTAGATTTTTAACTATTTGTGGATTAGCCTTATATACAGTTTCTGGTGTAGTTAGACCAAATATTCCTACTTTGACACCTCTTATTTTTCTTATAATATACTTTGTTCCAATAGGGTTTCCATCTTTGGTTAATACATTAGTTGTAAGAAATTTAAAATCTGCCATATTTTCTAGTTTTAATAGTTGCTCCATTCCATAATTAAAATCATGGTTTCCTAAAGCTATAGCATCAAGACCCATTTCATTTGAAAGATTTATCATAGATTCTCCTTTTTCAAGTGTAGCAAAAGTAGTTCCATGAATATTATCTCCTGCATCTAAATAAAGAACATTTTCTTTTCCAAAGACTTCTCTATATTTATTGATTATAGAAGCGACTTTAGGATACCCCATTCCATCATATTTTCCTTCTTCAGCTCTTCCATGAACATCATTTAGATGAATAACAACAAGTTCATATTTATTGTTTGGATTAGACTGAATATTACTGCAGCCAGCCAATAAAAAAATAATGGTTATAAAAGAAAATACTAATTTTTTAAGTTTCATAATCTTCCTCCCAAGAAGTTCATATTTTTATTTGTTAAAGAATTCCTTCCATTTATCAGCTTTAAAGCCAATTAAAACTCCGTCATCAGTTACAACTAAAGGTCTTTTTACAAGCATACCATTTGTAGCAAGTATTTTAATCATTTCATCATCAGTAGCTGAAGCAGTTTTTTCTTTTAAATTCATTTCTCTATAGAGCATACCACTAGTATTAAAGAATTTTTTTACAGGAAGTCCACTTAGCTTTATATATTTTTTTAACTCTTCCTCTTTTGGATTATCCTCAACAATATGTCTACTCGTAAATTTTATATTATTTTCTTCAAGCCACTTTCTAGCATTGATACAAGTGCTACATTTAGGATAGTTGATAAATAGTACTGACATAATTTTTCCTCCTTAAAAATATATTTTATTTACTATTATACAATAAAATTTAATATTATTATATAGATATTATTTAAAGAAACCATCTAAAAATAGTAAAAATTATATATGAATTTTATACTGAAAAAATAGTCTTGTAATATTACTATATTGACATGTACTAAAAATATTGATATAATTTTTGTTAGTACACTTATTAATCATTAAGTATAAAATATAAACTTAAAGGTATTAATATAGAGGCTTTATGTATAGTGGTATAAATTTTTTTAGGAGGAAAAGATGTATAAAAAGAAAGATGTCATATTAACAGGATTTGCTTTATTTGCAATGCTGTTTGGAGCTGGAAACTTGATATTTCCACCAGTAGTAGGATTTACCAATGGAGATAATTGGATAGTTTCAGCTATAGGATTTATATTAACTGGAGCTGGATTTCCACTTTTAGCAATAATAGCAGCAGCAGTTGCAGGGAAAGATCTCGATAGTTTTGCAACAAGAGTTTCACCTCTTTTTAGTAAAATATTTAATATAGCACTTATTTTGTCTATTGGGCCTCTTTTGGCTCTGCCAAGAACAGGAGCTACAGCTTTTGAAATGATGGTTCCTCAAAATATAGAAAATTTCCAAATATATAAATTTGGTTTTTTAACAATATTTTTTGCAGTAACTATTCTATTTTCCCTAAAGTCAAGCAAAGTAGTAGATAGAGTAGGGGCGATTCTTACTCCAATACTTCTTATAGTTTTGGCAATAATAATATTTAAAGGGGTATTTTCTCCAATAGGAGAACCTAAAATTATGGGAGCAGCAACACCATTTAAGTATGGATTTCTCAATGGATATCAGACAATGGATACTCTTGCAGCAATAGTCTTTTCAGAAATCATATTGAAGTCAATAAGAAAAGGAAGAAATATCAGTGAAAAGGCAGAATTTTCATTTTTAATAAAAGCAAGTTTTATAGCTATTGGAGGTCTTACAATAGTATATGGAGGGCTTGTATATATTGGTGGAACTGCAACTGGAGTATTGACACGGGGAATAGGAAGTACAGAACTTCTTTCTACTGTAGTAACTCTTCTTTTAGGAAAAATAGGTAAAGTTGTACTTGGAATATGTGTAGCTGGAGCTTGTCTTACTACTGCTATTGGACTTACAGCAACAGTTGGAGATTATTTCAGTGAACTTTTGAAAATAGCATATGAGAAGGTAGTGATAGTAACAGTAATAATCAGTTTTATTTTTGCTAGTTTTGGAGTAGATGCTATAGTAAAATTAGCAGTACCTGTGTTAGTATTTATTTATCCAATATCTATAGCTTTAATTTTTTTGAATTTTATGAAAAATATGATAAAGAATGATAATGTGTATGTAGGAACTGTTATAGGAACTGGAATAGTAAGTGCTTATGAAGCTATGCAGGCAATGGGAATCAATATTGAACTATTCAGTACTATTTATTCAAAGCTTCCTTTAGAAAGTTTTGGTTTATCTTGGGTACTTCCTGGAGTAGTAGGAGGAATAATATTTAGTTTTTTTAAAAAACATTGATATTTTTTTAGAAAAAATGTTACAATTTAATAACTAAAAAATAAATAGTATGCCTTAAAATAATAAGGAAAGAGAAATATTCCTTTTAAGGCATACTATTTTTATGAATAAGGTAATTTTTAAGATTGGAGTGATTTATATTTATAAGAAAAAAGATGTTATATTAACAGGATTTGCCCTATTTGCAATGTTATTTGGAGCTGGAAATCTGATATTTCCACCTATGGTAGGATATGTAGTAGGGGATAAATGGATATCAGCTGCAGCAGGATTTTTTATAACTGGAATAGGATTTCCTCTTTTGGCAATATTATCATCAGCATTAGCAGGAAAAGAATTAGATGATTTTGCTGATAAAGTATCACCCCTTTTCAGTAAGATATTTAATATTGTTTTAATTTTAGCTATTGGACCTTTTCTTGCAATTCCTCGAACTGGAGCTACAGCTTTTGAATTGATGCTTCTTCCTCATATAAATAATGGAAATGAAAATTTATATAAGTATGGTTTTTTGGCTTGCTATTTTATAATTGTACTTTTGTTTTCTATAAAAGCTAATGCAGTTATAGAAAGAATTGGAAAGATTCTTACACCAGTACTATTAATAATATTGGCAGTTATAATTATAAAAGGAATATTTTTTCCAATAGGAGAGCCATTAGAAAAAGAAATTAATAATACATTTAGATATGGTTTCTATAATGGATATCAGACAATGGATACTCTTGCAGCTATAATATTTTCAAGCATAATATTGAAAGCTATCAGAAGTGGAAGAAATCTTACTGTAAAACAGGAAATGAATTTTTTAAGCAACTCAAGTATGATAGCTGTTTGTGGACTTTCAGTTGTATATGGAGGACTTCTATATATAGGAGCTACTTCTTATGGAATACTTCATAGTACAGGAACTACTCAGCTTTTAACAGATATAGTAAATAAGTTGTTAGGAAAAGAAGGAAACTTGGCTTTGGGAATCTGTGTAGCAGGAGCTTGTTTAACAACAGCAATAGGACTTACAGCAACAGTAGGAGATTATTTTAGTAGTCTTTTAAAAATTTCATATGAGAAAATAGTTATTGGGACAGTTGTATTGAGTTTCATTTTTGCTGGATTTGGAGTAGATGCAATAGTAAAAGTATCAGCTCCAATACTAACATTTCTTTATCCAATAGCAATAGTTTTGATATTACTTAATTGTTTTAAAAAGTATGTTTCATCAGACAAAACTTATCTTGGAGCTGTAATAGGAGCAGGAATAGTAGGTTTTTTTGAAATGACTCAAACTCTTGGAATAAATCTTCAATTCTTGAATAAAATATATGTAAAGCTTCCATTACAAACCTTTGGACTTGCATGGATAATGCCAAGTTTAATATTTGCTGTCATTTTTAGTATTATCTTTAAAAAGAAGTGATAAAGTTCATTTTTCGTACTGTTTTCAAATGATTTTGTTTATAAAGGAAATTAAGTTGTATGTTTTTTAAATATATTATAAAATATAGTATAAACCTTTTAAGCGAAAGGAGTTGAAGTATGGATTATAAAATTTTAGTATGTGGTATTTTGTTATTAATAAGTCTGCTTTCAATAAGAGTAACGAAAAAAGTACAGATACCTTTACTTATAATGTTTCTTTTTATAGGAATGGCAGCAGGATCAGAAGGAATTGGAAAAATAGAATTTGATGATGCAAAATTAACTCAAAATATAGGAAATTTTGCGTTGTTATTTATTCTTTTTGCAGGAGCCTTGGAAACAAAAAAATCAGATGCCATGATGGCACTTTACCCCAGTGGGATATTAGCAACAGCAGGAGTTTTTCTTACAGCAGTATTAGCTGCTTTTGCAGCATATATGATAACAGATTTTACTCTAAAAGAGGCTTTTCTTTTTGGAGCAATAGTATCATCAACAGATGCAGCAGCAGTTATATCTATGCTGGGAGGCTCTAACCTGAAAAAAAGGATAAGAACAGTAATAGAGATAGAATCAGGAAGTAATGACCCTATGGCTTATGCTCTTATTCTATTCGTTTTATCAATGTTTCAAGCTGGAGATTCAAATATCTTTATGAGTATTTTATTTCTTATACAGCAGATAATAGTTGGAGCATTGATGGGAGTATTATTTGGAAAAATAACTCTTCCTATGGGAAGGATACTTCATATAGAAAGAGAAGAATTTCTTACTATACATATGATTGCTGTGTTGTTTATATGTTTTTCAGCAACTAACCTTATTGGAGGAAATGGTTTTCTTGCAATATACCTTATGGGAATAATGGTAGGGAATGAAAGATTTGATTTTAGAATGAATACTATTAGAAATATGAGAGTAGCTTCATGGTTAATGCAGATAACAATGTTTATTATTCTTGGACTTCTAGTTTTTCCAAGTCAGCTAAAAATGGTTATGATAGCAGGAAGTATTCTTGCAATAATGATAACAATTGTAGCAAGAACAATAGTTGTATTTTCTTTAATGGCTCCATTTAATTATAGTAAAAAAGAAAAATTTTTTATGTCATGGGCAGGATTGAAAGGGGCAGTACCAATTATATTTTCTACAACAGCTATTACAGCAGGAATAGATAATTCTCAAGGAATATTTAATATGGTATTTTACCTAGTAGTATTCTCAGTATTGATACAGGGAATGACATTAAAGCCTCTTGCAAAATATTTGGGACTTGTAGAAGAAGTTGTAGATGATAAAGCTAATGAAATAGATTTAGAAGAATTAGAAGAACTTTCTATTAAAAAACTTTATCTTGATAAACGTTCAGAATATGTAGATAAAAAGATAAAAGATCTTCAGCTACCAAAAAGTATGCATATTATTTCTATAAGACGTGGAGATGAAGATATAACTCCAAAAGGAGATGTAATATTAAAAGCTGGAGATAAGATATTGTTTTCAACTAAATAATAAATAAAAAACTGACAGGCATTTAAATTATATGCTGAGTCAGTTTTTTTATATATTAGGAAATTATAATTTGGAAGGAGAAAGGCTAAAAAAATAAAGCAAGAAATTAATAACAAATTTTTTATTGAAAAATTCTAAAATTACACTTTTACTTATAAGTTAACTTCTTTTATATTATAAAATTATAAAAAAAGAAGAAATATCAAACTATTCTAGAATAATTATATAAATAAACATTTTATATAAAAGCAGAAGGAGGGGTAAAAATGGAATTTAAGAATAGATATATTTATACCCAACAGATGTTTAGAGAATTTGTAAAATATTATAAATACAGATATCTTCATGCAGGAATAATATTTCTTATTGGAAGTACTGTATTCTGCCTTTTTATAGCTAATAAATTTGATTTAGTAAATATAAAATTTGTTCTTTGTATGATTGGAATGATTATTCTTCTTTTTCTGATAAACTTTCTTTATACTTTAGAGAGTGAAATTTTGTATAAAAATTCATTAGATGAAGAAGGAATTTTAGAAACAGAGGTGGAATTTACTGATAGAATAATAGTAAAAATTGGTAAAAATAAAAAATATTTTGACTATGGAGATATAAATTCAATATATAATCTAAAGGGTATTTGCATTTTGATGATTGGGAAAACAGATGGAATTATTTTAAAAAAGAATGGGTTTTATTCAGGAGATTATACAGAGTTTTTACACTTTATAAAAGAAAAGTGTAATGAAGTAAAAAAATTAGAAGTAATCCTATAAAAGTTAAAAGAAATAAAGAAGCGATTTATTCGCTTCTTTTAAATTTTAATTATTTTTTAACAATTCATTTCTGCGCTTAAAGGCCTTATCAATGGCAGCATAAGGAAGTTTAAACTTTCCATCATGTGGTTTTAAGTATTTTATATCAAGCACCCAGATATTATTTTTTAGTAATTCTATTTCAAAATCATCTAGATTTTCAAAACTAGTATGTGAAGAAGTATCACTACCAATATTTTTTTCACTGCTGGTTATAGTTTCAATAAGACTTCCATTATCATTATAAAAATGATACCCATAACCATATATCTTTCCCCAACTGTTCATTATTATAAAAGAGGTAATTAGAGCAATTTCAGAAAAATAGTGAATTTTTTCCTTATCTTTTCTTAAAAAAACAACAGCATTTTCATATATTTGCAGCATAGAATTATTTTTTCCAATATAAGATTTTTTTAGGATACCTTTGTCTATATTTTTTTTAGTAGAAGAAGTGAATAATATTTCTACTAAATTATCTTTGGGATAATTTTTGTTTTCAAAAATTTTAGACATAAATTTTGAAATTAAGAAAATAATTGTTAATGTTACAATTCCCAAAATTATTACTAAAAAATATGCTTTTTCTTTATTCATCCTTTCCCCCTTGAAGCATGTAATTTACTGATGTATGTAATATATAATAAATATAGCATGGACTGAATTTGCTTACAAGTAATCTTTCTTTGCATTTTGTCATAGAATAGTTGCGTTATAGAGCTGAGAAATTGAAATCTTGATAAAAATAAAAAGAGGATAACCTCTAAGAAGAAATTAATCTGTCTTTTTGGTTATCCTTTAATTTATTAAATATTATAATAAAGATTTTCTGTTGGGAATACTTGATCACAAGTAAGGTCAATACCTAATTTTCTTAAAGTCTGTTCATCATTTCTGCTAAGGATATTAGTACTGTGGGCCTGAGCTCCTTTTAACATATGTATTTTATCCATAGCTACTTGAGCCATTGGGTTAGTTGCAGCAGAAATACTTAAAGCTATTAATATTTCTTCACAATCAAGAGCTATATTTTTGCTTTGGAATGTTTTAGATTTTAAATTGATAATTGGTTCAAGTATAACTGGAGATATAAGAAGTATCTCATCATTTATATTTGCAAAATGTTTAATAGCATTAAGAATAGCAGCAGAAGCAGCATCCATTAAAGCTGATTTTTTTCCAGTAACAATAGTACCATCAGAAAGCTCTAAAGCTATAGCAGAACAAATACAATTTTTATCATTGTGTTCAGTTTTTAATTTAGTTAATCTTTCTCTAGCCACAGATACTACTTTTCTATCTTCTTCTTTTAGGTTTAAAGATTCCATTATCATTTGCGTTCTCTGGAAAGTTTCCTTATCTACATAACCTTTTTTATATTCACACCCAGTTTTAAAATATCTTCTTATTATTTCTTGTTTAGAAGCTTCTTTTACAACTTCATCATCAACTATTCCATAACCAACTCTATTTACTCCCATATCTGTAGGAGATTTATACATAGATTCTTTTCCTGTTATTTTCTCAATTATTCTTTTTAATAGAGGAAAAGCTTCAATATCACGATTATAGTTTATAGCTGTTTCACCATAAGCTTCTAAATGAAAAGGATCAATCATATTTACATCTTTTAAATCTACAGTAGCTGCTTCATATGCAATGTTCAATGGGTGTTTAAGAGGTACATTCCATACAGGGAAAGTTTCAAACTTTGAATATCCTGCAAAAGTTCCTCTTCTGTATTCGTGATACAACTGATTTAGACAAGTGGCAAGTTTTCCACTTCCAGGACCAGGAGCAGTTACTACAACTATTGGCTTAGTTGTTTCTATATAAGGATTTTTTCCATAACCCTCATCACTGACAATCGTATCTATATCTGTAGGATATCCCTTAGTTGCTCTATGTTTATATACTTTAATCCCTCTACGCTCTAATTTATTTATAAATAGAGTTGTAGCAGGCTGGTCATCATATCTTGTTATAACTACACTATTTACTGCCAATTGATATTCTCTAAGGTCATCTATCAATCTGAAGACGTCCATATCATAAGTTATACCGAAATCTCCTCTAATTTTATTTCTTTCTATATCTCCAGAGTATACACAAATAACAATTTCTACTTTTTCTTTTAACTTGTGTAATAATTTTATTTTGGCATTTTCATCAAAACCAGGAAGAACTCTTTTAGCGTGAAGGTCAAACAAAAGTTTCCCTCCAAATTCAAGGTATAATTTATCAAAATTATTTACTCTTTCAAGAATATACTTTGATTGTTCTTCAAGATATTTATTATGATCAAATCCTATCTTCATTCATCTCTCCTTTAAAATTATAAAAAATAAAAAATTAATTATTTTAATTTAAACGACTTTATATTTTAACATATTTATTAAAGAATTACTAGAGATTATTTGAGTATAAAATCAATATATTTATTTAATGATTCTCTTGTATTTCCATCTCTGCCAGTAGTTGTAATACTATGAAGAAGAGAACTGATAATAGATTCTTCTACAGCTTCTACAACAGCACGAAATATTCTATCTATCTTGTTTTCATTAATTATTTTTATATTTATAATGTCTTTTTCTTCATAATGCATAATTTTATTTGCAGTAGTAAAAGCAATGACAACATCACCACTTCCATTACCAATATAGGAACCAGTTCTAGCAAGGGAAACAGGAACTCTTTTAGAAATTCTTTTTAATTGTCTTTCACTCATGGGAATATCAGTTGCAAGAATGATTATAATGGAACCTTTTTCCAGTTGCTCTTCATTTTCCATTGTAATAATTTTTTCTCCTACTTTCTTTCCGTTTATTATAAGATCTTTTTTTAAACCGAAATTTGAAAGTACCATAGCTCCAATAGTATATTCTTTTTCATCTAATTTAATCACTCTGGAAGCAGAACCAATTCCACCTTTCAGTTGGTAGCAACTCATTCCTGTACCAGCTCCTATACTTCCTTCTTGAAATTTTACCTCAGCATTTTCCAGAGCTTGAAAAACATGTTCTTCTTTCACATGAAATCCTTTTATATCATTTAAGAAACCATCATTACATTCACATACTATAGGATTTACTGTTCCAGTAGTTGTTCCAATATCTTCATTATTTTTAATCATATATTTAATAAGAGCATTTGAAGCAGTTCCCACACTTAAAGTATTTGTAAGAATGATAGGAGTTTCAAGGGTTCCTAATTCATCAATCTGCATCAGACCACAGCTTTTTCCAAAGCCATTTATTACATAGGAAGAACATATAAGTTTTTCCTTAAATATATTTCCAGTATGGGGAATCAAAGCTGTGACTCCTGTTTTTATTTTTCCGTCATTTAAAGTAGTATGGCCAACTTTTATACCTTTTACATCACTAATAAGATTATTTTTTCCAGAAGGAAGTTTTCCTATTTTTATGTTTAGATTTTCTATTCCCATAATTACCTCCATTTTATAATTATTATAATTATAACTTAAATATTAGAGTATTTGAAGTTAAATTTAAAAAAGGAAAATTGATAAAAATTATATAAGACTTATATAGAAACTAGTTTATTAGAGGGAGGGAAAATGAACATTTATCAAATATTTACTGAAACCTTAATGCTTGTAGCAGTACTCAATCCATTTGGAAATGTTCCTCTTTTTGTAGGAATGACAGAAAAAATGGAAAAAGAAACAAGGAAGAAACTTTTTAAAACTATAGCTGTAACTGGTTTTTTTATAATGTGGCTGTTCAGTTTAGTGGGAGAATTTTTAATGACAAATTTCTATAAAATAGATATGAAAGAATTAAAGATGGCAGGAGGCATGATTCTTGTTGTAATGGCTTTCAGAAATCTTATTTTTTCAATAGGAAAGCAGGATGCCCAACAAGATGAAATATCTCCAGAGGATCAGATAAAAAGAGCTGTAATACCAATGTCATTTCCAATGATGGTAGGACCTGGAAGTTTAACTACTGTACTGATATTAAAAGCAGAAAAAGGAATCATAATGACAAGTTTTTCTATTTTGATAGCATTTATCCTTATATATCTGACTTTTATTCTTGGAAATTATTTAGAAAAAATAGTTGGAACACTTGTATTGTATATTTTATCCAGAGTAATGCAGATATTTATTATGTCTATAGGTATAAGAATATTTTTCAGTGGGCTTATGGGAATATTACAGGCTCATATGGTTCTTTGATAAGAATGATTGACAAAAATAAATAAAAATGATAGGATAAATTGAAAATTTAATACTTTGGGAATGAGGTTCTCCCTTTGTGACAACACAAAAACTGCTTATAAGCTGATGACTTCTGCATATTTTTAATGCAGGACATCAGTTTTTTTTATTAATTATGAGGAGGAAAAAATGTTAACAAGCTTAGCACTTATATTTTTAACAGGTTTGATATTAGGAACATTATTTACAAAATTAAAACTTCCAGCTCTTTTAGGAATGATAATAACAGGAGTAATATTAGGTCCATTTGCCCTGAATCTTTTAGATGACTCTATACTCTCAATATCTTCAAATCTCAGACAGCTGGCTTTGGTTATAATACTTACTAGAGCAGGTTTGGCAATGGATATAGATGATTTGAAAAGAGCAGGAAGACCAGCCTTTCTTATGTGTTTTTTACCAGCACTGTTTGAAATCACAGGAACTGTTCTTATAGCTCCGAAACTTTTAGGAATAACAGTACTGGAAGCAGCTATAATAGGAAGTGTAATAGCAGCAGTATCTCCAGCCGTTGTAGTTCCAAGAATGTTGAAATTGATAGAGGAAAAAAGAGGAACAGGAAAAAGTATTCCACAGTTGATAATGGCTGGTGCTTCAGTAGATGATGTTTTTGTTATTGTATTATTTACCTCTTTTTTAGGTTTTGAAAAAGGGGGAGGATTATCAGTTATAAAATTGATAAATGTTCCTGTTTCAATAGTGATTGGAATAATAACTGGAATAGTAATTGGATATATAATGGTAAAATTCTTCAAAAAGTTCCATATGAGAGATTCTGTAAAAGTAGTCATTTTATTAAGTATATCATTTTTATTATTGGAATTTGAAAAAAAAGCAGGAGCAAAGATTCCATTTTCTGCTCTTATAGCAATAATGAGTATTGGAATAGGAATTTTAAAAAATTATGCTGTCCTTGCAAAAAGACTTTCAGCAAAGTTTTCAAAATTATGGGTAGCTGCTGAAATACTTCTCTTTGTATTAGTGGGAGCAACTGTAGATATAAAATATGCTGTTGCAGCAGGAGTTTTAGCAATAATATTGATATTTGGAGCATTAATCTTCAGGATGACAGGAGTTTATTTTTGCTTGTTAGGAAGCAGACTTAATATGAAAGAAAGAGTTTTTACAATGATGGCTTATACACCTAAAGCAACTGTACAGGCAGCTATTGGAGGGATTCCTCTATCTATGGGACTTGCATGTGGAGAACTTACTTTGACAGTAGCAGTTCTTTCTATACTTGTGACTGCACCATTGGGAGCCTTTGCAATAGATTATAGTTATAAGAAATTTTTAAAAAAAGAGTAATAGAAAAAAGAAATAGATAAAAAACTCTGATAATTAAAAGAATATTGTCAGAGTTTTTTTTATTTATTTTTTAAAAATAGCTAGATTACTATTGCTGCAAGTATCATTAAATTCAGCTATAATTATAATTTTTTTATTTTCAAAAGTACATTCATTTATCTCTTTTAATTCTTTGTAAAAAATAGAATAAATTTCACTTTTCATTAAAACTTCATTTTGGTAAAAATTATTCTCTATTTTATCTAGAGAATGTTTAAAAAATTTTAAAATTAGGGAAAGTTCATGTATTTTTTTATCATTTATCTCTTTTAAAACTCTAGTTTTAAAATCATCTAGGGTAGTAAAATTTTGGTTAATATTAGATATAAGAATATATTTTTCAGCATAGTTCTTAACCTTATTTTTAAATCTAGTATTTACATAGTCATTTTTAATTGCTTCTATTAAGAAACTATCAAAATTTTGCCCACTGTGAAGAAGGGAGTACTCAATATTATTTTTTAGATAATTAAAACTATGAAATACAGATTGATTTTTTATAAATTCCTTTAATATTTCACTGTTTTTAGCAAAAGGAATAATAAGCTCATATAAAAGAGAAAGATTTTTTTCTCTTTTATTGTCAGGTGTTTGAATTATATCAAAACGTACTCCTTTAACCCTCCCATTTCTGCTTAGAGAATCTTTAATTTTTGAATATTCAATTTTATATGAAACAAATTCTTCTATTTCTTTTAGAGAGGGAATAAGAATCTTTCTTTCAAAATCAAAAAATCTATCATAACTATCATCTATATTCAGATAGGATTTTAAATCTTCTAGAGCTATTTCAATAGAAGACTCATTATATGTATCTTTTATGAGAGAAAATAAATCTCTACTGATTGTATTGGAAAAACTTAGAAGAGTATTTAAATTAAAAAGTTTAAAATCATTTTTTTCAGTATTAAAAATTTTATAAAAATCATTGTTAATATTTAATTCATAGGTATCATTATTTTTTAAGTATGAAGATATGATACATAAAGATAATTCAAAAGAGTTAAGTTCAGATTTTTCATAAGTTATGTTAATTCGTTTAGAGGTAAATTTAGTTAAAAAAGAATCGATAGTATCAAATTGACTTAAATTCAAAATTTTTAAAAATTTTGATTTTGTTAAAGTTATTTTTCTTAAATCCTTTTCAATTATTTCTTTTATTACATACTCTTTGAGCAATATATCATTTTTAGAAAATCGTTTTGAAAAAGTTACCTTGCTATTCATAAATGAGTAATGTGTAAAATTTTTTTCAATAATTAGATTTTTTTTCATTATAGTATCTCCTTTTGTTAAAAAAATAGATTAAAGCAAACGAAAAAATTATATATAAAAAAACGTGAGTATATAAAAAAACATTGATTTTACAGTAATATAATACCTCATTAATATCGAATAATCTAGAGAAATAAACAAAAAATATGAAAAATTTGACTAAAAAAATTAAAAAAGGTATATCAATAATAACAATAAAAAAAGGAGGGATAAAATGATTCAATTTATAGTTGCAACTCATGGAAAATTTGCAGAAGGAATAAAAACATCTATCGAATTAATTATTGGAAATATTGATAATTTAGAAATATTAAATTGTTATATGACTCAAAATTTTAATTTAAAAGAAGAAGTTGAATTTATTTTAAAAAAATATCCGAAAGAAGAGTTAGTTGTTTTAACAGATATATTTGGAGGAAGTGTAAATAATGAGTTTTTAGAAAACATATCTAACTATAAAAATTTAAATATTGTTTCAGGAGTAAATTTACCATTAATTTTAACATTAATAGAAAAACAAAATGATTATGACAATATAAAGGAATTGATACGTGAAAGTATAGAAGAATGTAGTAATTCTTTAATTTATTGTAATGATGAGCTAGAAAAAAAAATAGAAGAGGACCAAGAGTTCTAAAAATGGAGGAGTGTTATGATTCTTTTATTAAGGGTAGATCATAGATTGTTACATGGACAAGTTGCATTTTCATGGATACAAAATTTAGGAGCAGATTGTATATTGATAGCTAATGACAGTGTAGTAAATGATGAATTAAGAAAAACAACAATGAAGTTAGCAAAACCACAAGAAGTAAAATTAGTAATAAAAAATATAGAGGACTCAATACAAGCTTTAAAATCTGGTGTTACAGATAAATATAAACTTTTTATAGTTGTAGAATCTGTTGAGGATGCTTATAAAATAGCCAGTGAGGTAGATAACATAAAACAAATAAATCTAGGAGGAGTTAAAGCGAGAGAAAACAGCAGAAATATATCAAAAGCAGTAAATCTATTAGAAGAAGAAGAAAACCTTTTAAAAGAACTTCAAAGTTTGGGGATTGAGATTGAAATTAGACAAGTAGCTAATGATAATAAAGTTTTATATAGATAGAAAAGGGGAGGATAGATATGATGCAAGCATTTTTATTAGCATTAGTAGCTTTTATAGCTCAATGTGATTATGCCTTAGGAACAAGCTTAATATCAAGACCAATAGTAACTGGATTTTTAACTGGGTTAGTAATGGGAGATTTAAAAATGGGATTGATAATGGGAGCTACATTGGAGTTAGCTTTTATTGGATCTTTTGCTATTGGAGGAGCAATTCCACCAGATGTAGTGACTGGAGGAATATTAGGAGTTGCCTTTGCAATATCTTCAGGTGCTGGTGCAGAGACAGCTTTATTACTGGCTTTACCAATTGCAACATTTACTTTAATTTTAAAAAATGCGTATCTAGGAGTTGTTATACCAATATTAGGTCACAAAGCTGATGAATATGCAGATGAGTGTAATATAAAAGGAATAGAGCGTATGCATTTAATATCTGGATTTGGTTTATCTTTGATGTTGGCGATAATAGTATTCTTTTCATATTTATTAGGAAGTAATGCAGTATCTTTGGTTTTACAGGCAATACCAGAATTTATTCATAAAGGGTTAGCAATAACAACTGGATTGATTCCAACTCTTGGATTTGCAATGTTAGCAAAACTTCTTATAAATAAAAAAGTTTTACCATATTTTTTCGTTGGCTTTGCCATTGCAATTTATACAGAAATCCCATTGACAGGAATTGCAATATTTGGTGCTTTAATAGCGTTAATAACAGTAAATCCAATGTCACAAAGACAGTTAGTAGAAAGTGGAAACTTAAGTGAGAAAGGAGATGGTGATGATGATTTCTAATAAAAAAGATGAGAAAGATATTACACAAAAAGATTTGAATAAGATATTTTGGAGATCTTTTCAAATGGAATTCTCATGGAATTATGAAAGACAAATGAACTTAGCATATGCATATGCAATAGCACCAATATTAAAAAAAATATATACAAATAATCATTTAGAATTAAAAAAAGCTTTGAAACGTCATCTAGAGTTTTTTAATATGACTCCTTGGATTGTAACTTTAATGTTAGGAATATCAGTAGTTCTTGAAGAGGAAAATAAAAAAGATGGAAAATTTGATGAAAACTCAATAAATGGAATAAAAACAGCATTAATGGGTCCATTATCAGGAATAGGAGATTCTTTCTTTTGGGGAACTTTAAGATTAATTGCCACAGGGATTGGAACAGCTCTTTCATTACAGGGAAATATATTAGGTCCAATTTTATTTCTATTGGTATTTAATATTCCACATATAATTATAAGATATCTTTTTATAAAGTTAGGTTATAAATTGGGAGTAGACTTTTTAACTAAACTTGAAAAATCAGGAGCAGTTGAGAAAGTTACTTACGGAGCAACTATATTAGGATTAATTGTTATTGGAGGAATGACAGCAAGAATGGTAGAAATTTCAACACCATTAGCTTTTAAAGCTGGAGGTTCAACAATAGAAGTCCAAAGTATTTTAGATGATATAATGCCTGGTATTTTAAAATTAGGAATCTTTGGTATTGTGTATTATTTATTAAATAAAAATGTTAAACCAATAACAATACTTTTAGGAATGGCAATATTTGGAATTTTTGGAACTTTAGTTGGGTTCTTTTAAGAGGTACATTTATGGAAACTATGTTAAGTAATATATATGATGAAAAGAATACTTTAACAAATATTTTATTAAATTTTCAAGATAAAAATAAACATATTTTAAAAGATTTAAAAGACTATAAAATTAAAAGAATTTTAATTTTAGCTACAGGTTCTTCTATTAATGCGGCAATTACAGTCAAATATTTTTTACAAGATATATTAGAAGCTAAAGTTTTTATAGAGGAACCATCTATTTTTTATGATTATGAAAAAATAGATTTAGATTTAGATTTGATTATTGTAATATCTCAAAGTGGAAAAAGTACTTCAACAATAAATGCTACTAAAAAAATAGCTGAAATATTAAAAAAACCAGTAATAATAGTAACAAACAACTTAGAAAGCCCAATAACAAAATATTCACAATATATTTTAGATTTAAATATAGGTATAGAAAATGTAGGATTTGTAACTAAAGGTTTTAGTGGAACTGTTTTAAATTTATTCTTATTGGGAATAAATTTAAAAAATCAACATTTTAAATACTTTGGAGAGTTGGAATATTTAATTGGCAATATAAACACAGTTATTGAAAATACTAATTTATACTTTGAAAAAAATAAAGAAATTTTAAGAGAGATAAATAGATTTATATGCTTAGGTTATGGGGCAAATTATGGTATTACAAAAGAGTTCGAAACTAAATTTACAGAAGTAGTTAGATGTCCATCAACAGGTCATGAACTTGAAGCGTATATGCATGGACCATATTTAGAAGCTAATAATTCAAATGCTATATTTTATTTGGATTTAGATTTAACTATTCCATTGTCAAAAAGACTACATATTTTAAAAAAATATATGGGAAATTATATTGGATTTTCAACAATTATAACGAATAGCGATAATAAAGATAGTCAAACAATAAATTTGAATGTATCAAAAGATATAAATCCAAATTTTTTAACTTTATTATATGTTATTCCAATTCAAGTATTAAGCTATAGAATAGCTAAAGAAAAGAAAATTAATGTAGAAAAAAAGATTTTTACAGATTTTGATTTAGTTTTAAAAAGTAAAATATAAATATAAATGGAGGGTAATTATGTCAAAATATTCTGAAATGTTAAAATTTAAAGAGGAGGAGTATAGAAATAGTGCTAAGCTAATAGGAGAGGCTAAACCAATAGCAGAAGAAATTGCTAATATAGTTACAAAAGATGGGTTTTCAAATATATTTTTTACAGCAGTTGGAGGTAGTTTAGCACCTTTAATGGCAATGGGAGAGATTGCAAAGCAACTTACAGAACTACCTGTTTATGTAGAACAAGCAGCGGAGTTAATTGTAAGAGGACATAAGGCTTTAACAGAAAAATCATTAATAATAACTTTGTCAAAATCAGGAGATACCAAAGAAACAGTTGAAATGGCTAAAAAATATAAAGAGATGGGGATAAGAGTTATATCTTGTACAAAAAATTTAGAATCTCCTTTAGCTAAAAATTCTAATTATGTAATTCCAATGAGACATGAAAATGGTGTAGAGTATGAGTATATGCTATTATTTTGGTTATTTTTTAAAATTTTGTCAAATAGAGGAGAGTTTTTAGATTATAATGATTTTGGAAATCAGTTATTATTACTACCAGAAAATTTATTAGAGGCAAAATTACAATTTGATCCTCAAGCAAAAGAAATGGCAAAACAATATTATAAAGAACCATATATGATTTGGATTGGTGGTGGTGAAGTGTGGGGTGAGACGTATCTATTCTCAATGTGTTTGTTAGAAGAAATGCAATGGTTAAAAACAAAGTCTGTTACAAGTTCAGAATTTTTCCACGGAACTTTAGAAATAGTTGAGGAAGATACTTGTGTATTTTTAGTTAAAGGATCAGGAAAAACAAGAGTATTAGATGATAGAGCGGAACTGTTTTTGAAGAAATACACAAAAAAATTAAGTGTCATTGATACATT
>OGCU01000237.1_pt1 | contig 33655 bp, 20 predicted proteins | sample 1570251 | NCBI WGS metagenome assembly OGCU01 (sample SAMEA2582182, study PRJEB24529) | metagenome | biome: Human gut stool | place: China | collected 2011
GAGAGGCTTTCTCGCTCAACACCTTATTGTTTGTCTTGGTTAGCCTCTTTATGTACGTTGTTTTAGCAGCCTTCCTAGGTTCTATGGTTTCTCGTCCTGAGGATTCAGGAAAAGCCTTGTCGCCTTTGATGATTTTGATTATAGGTGGTTTTTTAATGGAAAATAATAAATATAAAAGATATGGTTTAATACTTTACTACCTACTAAAAATTATTTCTAAAACAATGAAAATAGAGATTATAAAAAGTCCTAAACTTGTTGAGGGAGAAAATTATGTATGTGGTTTTTGGCACAATAAACTTGTTGGAGCCTCTCTAGGACTAATCAATCTATCTGAAAAAAAAGCTGTCTTAGCTAGCCCCTCTAAAGATGGAGAGTTAATATCTATTCCTTTAGAAAAAATGGGCTTTACTATGGTTAGAGGTTCTTCTGGAAAGGATTCAATTAAATCAGTTTTAAAATTAATTAAATTAGTTAAGAGTGGTCATAGTGCGGGAACCCCATTAGATGGACCAAAAGGTCCTATTTATGAGGTTAAGCCTGGCATGTTATATCTTGCTCAAAAATCTGGAAAAGCTCTAGTTCCAGTTGGTGTAGCATTTAGTAATAAATGGACTTTTGAAAAAGCTTGGGATAAATTTCAAATGCCTAAACCTTTTTCTAAAATGGTTTGCTTAATTGGAGACCCCATTTTAATTCCTGGTGATGCTAATTTAGATGATTATTTAGATTTAGCGAAAGAAGCCCTATTCCAAATAGATAAAGAAGCTGAAAAAATATTAAATGAAAAAAAATAACGTTTTGAAAGGAGATTAATAGATGAGTAAAAATTTTTATGTAACAACACCGATATATTATGTTAATGGAGATCCACATGTTGGAAGTGCATATACAACTATTGCAGCTGATGTTTTAGCTAGATACAAAAAATCAAAAGGTTTTGATGTATTCTTTTTAACAGGTACTGATGAACATGGACAAAAGGTTGAGGAAGCTGCTAAAATGAGAGATTTAACTCCTCAGGCTTGGACAGATTCTATGGCTCCTAGATTTATTGATATGTGGAAAGCATTAGATATCAATTATACAGATTTCATAAGAACTACAGAACCAAGACATAAAGAGGCTGTTAAAAAAATTATAAAAACAGTTTATGATAAAGGTGATATTTATAAAGGTGAATATGAAGGAAAATATTGTGTTTCTTGTGAAACATTTGTTCCTGAGAATCAAATTGTAAATGGAAACCACTGTCCTGATTGTGGTAAAGAACTAACAATGGTTAAGGAGGAATCTTATTTCTTTAAGATGTCTAAATATCAAGATGCTTTACTTGAGCATATTGAAAGTCATCCTGACTTTATTCTTCCTCACTCTAGAAAAAATGAGGTTGTTTCATTTATAAAACAAGGACTTCAAGATCTATCTATTTCTAGAAATACATTTGAATGGGGAATTCCAATTGAGTTTGCTCCTGGACATATAACTTATGTATGGTTTGATGCTTTAACAAACTATTTAACAGCTGTTGGATACGAGAATAATCCTGAATTATTTGACAAATTCTGGAATAATGGAGAGGTTGTTCACCTTTTAGGAAAAGATATTCTTAGATTCCATGCTATTATTTGGCCTTGTATGCTTTTATCAGCAGGAATTAAACTTCCAAATAAAATTGTAGCTCATGGTTGGTGGACTTCTGAAGGTGAAAAAATGTCTAAATCTAAAGGAAATGTTGTGGCACCATTAGATGAAATTGCTAAATACGGTGTAGATGCTTTTAGATACTGTTTAATGAGAGAGGTTAATTTTGGTAATGATGGAGATTATTCAACACCTTCAATTGTTACAAGAATTAACTCTGATTTAGCTAATGACCTAGGAAATCTTTTAAATAGAACTCTAGGAATGTATGGAAAATATTTCAATGGAACAATTGTAAAAGGAGAGGTATTCGAAGAGATCGACGACAGTGTAAAAACTCTTTGGAACGAAACTGTTATTGCAGTTGATTATCATATGAATAGAGTAGAATTCTCTAGAGCTTTAGAGGCTATCTGGAAATTTATCTCTAGAATGAATAAATATGTTGATGAAACTGCTCCTTGGTTACTTATAAAGGATGAAACTAAAAATGAAAGATTAGCAACAGTTATGAACTTCTTAGTTCAATCTCTTTATAAAGTTGCTGTTTTGACAGCTCCATATATGCCAACAGCATCTCAAAAGATTTGGAACCAATTAGGTTTCTCTAATAATATTTTAGAAGCTAGTCTAGAATCTGTTGATGGATGGAATCTATTAAACGAAGGACATATCTTAGGTACTGCTGAACCTATATTCCCAAGACTTGAAGTTGAAAAGAAAGAAGCTAAAAAAGATCCTCTTGCTATAAATGAAGATTTAAAAATTGAAAATCCAATAGAAATCGCTGATTTTGATAAAATAGATATTCAAGTTGTTGAAATATTAGAAGCTAGTAATATTGAGGGAGCTGACAAACTTCTTAAATTTAAAGTAAAAACAGCTAATGAAATAAGACAAATTGTTTCTGGAATTGCAAAATATTATCCAACACCTTCTGAACTAGTTGGTAAAAAAGTTTTAGCAATTTTAAATTTACCTCCTGTTACTTTAAGAGGAGTTCTTTCTCAGGGAATGTTATTAAGCTCTACTGAAAAGAAAAGATTAAAACTTGTTGAAGTAGATTCAAGTGTTAAAATAGGATCTAAGATAAAATAGTTTTAGGGGGAATTATTCATGAAAAAAGTTACAAAAGCTGTTATACCTGCTGCAGGATTAGGGACTAGAGTTTTACCTGCAACAAAAGCTCAACCAAAGGAGATGGTGCGACACGTTGCATAGTGAAAAGCTATGCCACATCTAGAGTTTAGTGCTAAACTCTAGATGGAGAACTATATAACTGAGAGGTGGAATGAAGGAGTAACGTCCTGAAACGCCTCCCCTAATACTCCGATATGCGATTAAATTCTAACTAAATTTAATGGTGTAAAGCTCGGTGAAGTCGGCTGAGAACTACTCCTAACATGTTATGATGAGGAAATGCGAACCAGAGGTGGTCGAGGTAGTGATAGGTCGGGGGTCGAATCTATACGGTGAGAATGCACAGTGGTGCTGACAAAGTTGCGAATGTACAGGCCTAGAATCGGATATACCAGAAATGGTGTACTTGGAAAAATCCAAGGTAAGTGGTGATGAGTAAGTATCATTTCTATGAAAGTCACTATATTGTTAAAGGCAATATCAAGCTTACAGGTCTAGAGTAACCACCTAAGTAGATTCTATGATAAGTTATATGGAACGTGGAAAGCAAAGCACAACAAAACAGCTTAGTTAGAGCGTTGGTGAATATAAGTTAAATAAACTTTAACGAAATTTCTTTAGCTTTGTGAGAGTAGGGGCATAGTACCAATGAAACCATGATAATAAGTGGTGGAGGGATAGCCCCAAGTCAATATTATAAATTTATTTAAAATCAGAATTAATAAGTGAATGATAAGAAATCGAGGAAATAAAGTTAATAACAACTACCTAAAAATAGTTGTAATAACGTACAACTTATGATATTAATAGATAGAATTACATCAAATGAAAATATAGAATTAGCCATAGACAAACTAAAGAAAAATAAAGGTAGTAAAACTCCAGGAGTTGATGGAATTTGTTTAAAAGATATTTTAAAAGATAAAGCTAAAATTATTATGCGAGTCCAGAAAACTTTGAGAAGTAACAACTACAAGCCTTTACCAGTTAGAAGGATTGAGATACCTAAAGAAAACGGAAAAACGAGACCATTAGGAATTCCTACAATCTTCGATAGAATTATTCAACAGAGCATAAAGCAAGTTATTGAACCTCTAATAGATAAAAAGTTTTATCCAAACTCATTTGGATTTAGACCAAAAAGGAGTGCAGAGCATGCAATGGCATTAAACTGCAATCTAATAAATAGAGCTGGATTACACTTTGTAGTTGATGTAGATATAAAAAGTTTCTTTGATAACATAAATCACAAGAAGTTAATAAAACAACTTATAAAGATTGGTATTAAGGATAAGAAAATTATATCAATTATAAAAGCGATGTTGAAAACTGAGGTTGTTCTTCCTAACGGAGAAATAGTCAAACCAGAAAAAGGAACTCCTCAAGGCGGAATTTTATCTCCACTTCTAGCAAATGTGGTACTTAATGAATTGGATTGGTGGATAGATAGCCAATGGTTTGGAAAGCGGTTAGATAGAGAGTATAAAAAGCAGAAATATAAAAAGTGTGCTTTAAAAAGATGTGGTTTAACAGAAGTAAGAATAATTAGATACGCAGATGACTTCAAACTTCTATGTAGAACCCGAGAAGGAGCGGATAAAATCTTTAAGTTAGTTAAAATATTTTTGAAAGAAAGATTAAAATTAGAAATATCTAAAGAAAAATCTAAAGTGATTAATTTAAAGAAAAAATCCAGTAATTTTTTAGGTTTTAGAATAAAAGCCATTAAAAGAAGAAATACTTGGACCGCTAGAACCTTTATAGGAGATAAAGCTAAAAAGAACATACTGCTAAAAATTAGAGCGCAAATAAAAATTCTTGCTAAAATACCTACTACAATCGAGGCGATGAAATTCAACTCCATTATAAGAGGGATTCAGAACTACTACAAAATTGCAACTATGGTTAATATTGATTTAAATAAAATTGGATATATAATCAGTAAAATCTTATATATTCGATTTGGAAAAGGCTCGAACAAAAAGGATATTATGTACAGAATGAGATTTCCAAACTATAACTATAAGGTTTGGAATATAGATAATATTACCTTATTTACATTAGAGGCTCTCATATTTAAAATTCCAAAACATTACTCAGATAAAAACTATAAATCAAGAGTAGACGAACTTAAAGAGAGCATAGAGGAAAAACTTTATGTAGATGAATATAAAAGTAATCCAAAGTGGGAAATACTCAGAGCAGAAGTAAGATTTAAGTCAAATTCAAAATGTGCAGTTACAGGAGACTATATTTCTGGAAATAATAGATACGATGTGCATCATGTAATACCGAAACAAAATGGGGGACAAGATGTAATTGAAAATCTAGTATTGCTAAAACCAGAAATTCATAGATTACTTCATAGTAATAAGGCGCATGAATTCTATAAAGAAAATAAGATGTATCAAAAATTATTAAAATCACTTTCTGAGAAAAAATAAATAATAGAATATTGATGGAACGCCGTGTGCGGTGAAAGTCGCACGCACGGTGTGGGACGGGGGAAAACTTAGAGATAACTTCAAAGAGTTACCTATCGTCATTTAGTTATTGTTGATAAACCATCTCTACAATATATAGTTGAAGAGTTAGTAGAATCAGGAATAGAGGATATACTAATTGTAACTGGAAGAAATAAAAATTCTATAGAGGATCACTTTGATCACTCTTATGAGTTAGAAAATACACTAGCTAGACACGGAAAGGATGAACTTTTAGAAAAAGTAGAGACTATTCATGGAATGGCAAATATATACTATGTTAGACAAAATCATCCACTAGGACTTGGGCATGCTATATTAAAAGCAAAATCTTTTATAGGAGATGATCCTTTTGTTATAGCTCTTGGAGATGACATTATGTATAATCCAGAGAAAGAAGTAACAAAGCAACTTATAGAGAAATATGAAGAGTACGGTCACTCTATAATTGGAGTTCAAGAGGTTGAACCTAAAGATGTATCTAAATACGGAGTTATAAAACCAGTGGAAGACTTAGATTCTAAAACTGTAGTTATGTGTGACTTTGTAGAGAAACCAAAATTAGAAGAAGCACCATCACTAAAAGCTTGTTTAGGGAGATATTTATTAACTCCTGATGTGTTCCAATACTTAGAAAATACTGCTCCAGGTGCAGGTGGAGAGATTCAACTTACAGATGGAATTTTAGCTATGATGAATGATAATAAAAAAGTACTCGCATATAATTTTGATGGAATCAGGTATGATATTGGGAATAAAATCGGATTATTGAAGGCAAATATTGAGTTTGGATTACGTAATAGTGAAACAAGTGAAGATCTGAAAGAGTATTTAAAAAGTATAAAACTATAAGGAAGCGAGATATGAAAGGGATAATATTAGCAGGTGGTTCAGGAACAAGATTATATCCTGTAACTAAAGCAATAAGCAAACAGATGATACCAATTTTTGATAAACCTATGATATATTATCCTCTTTCTATTCTTATGCTTGCTGGAATAAGAGAGATACTGGTAATATCGACAGTTAGAGATGTTTTAGTATTTCAAGAGTTACTAGGAAATGGAAATGAACTAGGTTTATCTATTAGCTATGAAGTTCAGGAGTCACCAAAAGGATTAGCTGAAGCCTTTATAATAGGTGAAGAATTTATAGGTGATGATTCTGTGGCACTAATTTTAGGAGATAATCTTTTTTATGATCATGGATTTACAGGTATGTTAGAAAAAGCTGTAAATAATAAATTAGGAGCTACAATTTTTGGTTATTACGTAAAAAATCCAAAAGATTTTGGAGTAGTAGAGTTTGATAATAATGGAAAAGTAGTATCTTTAGAAGAAAAACCTAAAAATCCAAAATCTAACTATGCTATTCCAGGAATATATTTCTATGATAATAGTGTCATAGAGAAGGCTAAGGCAGTGCTTCCATCAGAAAGAGGAGAGCTAGAGATAACCTCTATAAATGAGATGTATTTAAAGGAAAGTACTTTAAATGTTATAAGCCTTGGAAGAGGTATGGCTTGGCTTGATACAGGAACTTTTGATGGACTTTTGGAGGCTAGTAACTTTGTAAAAACTATTCAAACTAGACAAGGAATTATGATTGCATGTCTAGAAGAAATAGCATATAATAAAGGTTGGATAGATGATAAACAACTTTTAGAACGTAGCAGATATCTAGAGAAAACATCTTACGGAGAGTATTTGCTTAGTTTATTAAAAAACCATGAGTAATTCATGGTTATTTTTTTATGGGGTGATTTTGTGATAACAGGTTTAGTGGTAATAGAACCAAAGATATATAGTGATGAAAGAGGATTTTTTTATGAATTCTTTAATAGACAACAGTTTTTAAAATATGGAATAGATGAGGAGTTTGTCCAGGGTAATCACTCTAAAAGTAGTTTTGGAGTATTAAGAGGATTACACTTTCAAAAACAGCAAGCTCAAGGAAAACTAATAAGAGTATTAAAAGGAGAGATTTTAGATGTTGTTGTAGATTTAAGAAAAGGGAGTGAAACCTTTGGAGAGTATTTTAAAATAATTTTAAGCGAAAGTAATAGAAAAATGCTGTTTGTACCTAAAGGTTTTGCTCATGGTTTTTTAACATTACAAGATGATACAGAGATAGAGTATCTGTGTACAGATTTTTATGCACCAGATTTTGATTCAGGGATATTGTGGAATGATAAAGATTTGAATATAGACTGGGAACTGGAAAAATACGGCTTAAAAAAAGAGAAGCTAATAATATCTGAAAAAGATAAAAATCAAAGTATACTAAAAGAGTTTATAGAGAGGGAGAATAGCTGTGAAGAATGAAATAAAAATATATGAAATTGAAGACAAAAATATAGAGCTAGAAGTAAGTTTGGAAAACGAAACTGTTTGGTTAACACAAAAACAAATGTCAGAGCTATTTGATAGAGACAGAACAGTTATTACAAGGCATATAAATAATATTTTTAAAGAGGAAGAGTTAGACAAAAAATCAGTTAGTGCAAATTTTGCACTAACTGCAAATGATGGAAAAATTTATAACACAGAACATTATAATTTAGATGTTATTATATCTGTTGGTTATAGAGTTAAATCTAAAAGAGGAACTCAATTTAGAATTTGGGCTAATAAAATATTAAAAGATTATTTAATAAAAGGGTATGCTATTAATGAAAAAAAATTAAAAGAACAAAGTCAAAAACTTATAGAGCTCCAAAGAACAATTGAAATTTTAAATAGAACTGTGAATACTCAAAGAATAGAATTAGATGAGGCAAAAGGGCTACTAAATGTGATATCCCAATATAGCTATGCTTTAAAAATATTAGATGATTATGACCATCAAAATTTCTATAAAGGTAGTGTAACTTTAGAAGAAAGCTATAATCTTTCATATGAAGAGTCTATGAAAATAATAGAGCTGATGAAAGATGAGTTTTCAACAGACCTTTTTGGAAGAGAAAAGGATGATTCTTTTAAAGGATCTTTAGGAGCTATTTATCAAACTGCTTTTGGAGAGGAAGTTTACCCAAGTATAGAGGAAAAAGCAGCAAATTTACTATATTTTATTGTAAAAAATCATTCCTTTTTAGATGGAAATAAAAGAATTGCAGCAGCTATATTTATATATTTTATGCAAAAAAATGACATTCTTTTTAGGGCAGATGGTTCTAAGAAAATAGCTGATAATACTTTAGTAGCAATAACTTTAATGATTGCAGAAAGTAAACCTAGTGAAAAAGATTTGATTATAAGCATTCTAATAAATCTTATAAATAATGAAAATTAGGTGATGAGGAATGAAGAGATATTTAATAACAGGTGGAGCAGGACAGTTAGCTACAGAGTTTCAAAGATTTTTTAAGAAAAATAGTATAGATTTCTTAGCCCCAAATAGACTTGAATTAGACATAACAGATTTTGATAAAGTAAGAGATTATATTTTGAAAAATGATGTAGATTTAGTGATTAACTGTGCTGCGTATAATTTAGTTGATAAAGGTGAAGAGGAAAAGGATAGTGCATATATGATTAATGCTTATGCAGTTGAAAATTTAGCTAAAGTATGTAGAGAAAGAAAGATTGAGTTTGTAACATATTCTACAGATTTTGTTTTTGATGGAGCTAAGGATGGCGAGTATACTGAAGAGGATGAGATAAATCCATTGTCTGTATATGGTCGTAGTAAAGCTTTAGGAGAGAGATTAGCCTTAGAAGAAAATCAAAGTACTTTTATTTTTAGAGTATCTTGGGTTTTTGGCGAAGAGGGTAAAAACTTTATAGAACAGGTAAAAGCATGGGCTAGAACTAGAGAAAGTATAAAAATAGCTACAGACCAAGTATCGTCTCCTACAAGCACAAGAGATATAGTTGAAATAACTTGGAAGATATTAAATTTAAGAGATAGAGATTATGGAATATATCATATAAGTGGCGCAGGAGAAACTTCTCGTTATGAACAGGGAAAATATATTTTAGAAAAATTAGGATATACAGGAAAAGTTTTAGAGGGAAAATGCTTAGATTTTACCTCTTATGATATTAGGCCTAAATACTCAAAGTTAAGTAGTAAAAAAGTAGAAAATATTTTAGGAATAAAAATACCTAGTTGGTGCAGTCGTATTGATGAATATTTAAAAGTTGGAAAAACCTATTTAATAACAGGTGGAGCAGGATTTATTGGTGCAAACTTTGTTAAATATATGTTAGAAAAGCATGGTGATATAAAGTTAGTTGTACTAGATAAACTAACTTATGCTGGAAATCTTGGAACAATAAGAGAGGAACTAAAAGACTCTAGAGTCTCTTTTGTTAAGGGAGATATCTGTAATAGAGAACTAGTTGAAAATATATTTATGCAATATGATATCGATTATGTTGTAAACTTTGCAGCAGAAAGTCATGTAGATAGAAGCATTGAAAATCCTAAAGTTTTTTTAGAAACAAATATACTTGGAACACAAAACCTAATGGAAGTTGCTAAAACTTTCTGGACAGTTGGTAAAGATTCAAATGGCTACCCAATATATAAAGAGGGAAAAAAATTCCACCATGTTTCTACAGATGAGGTATATGGAAGTTTAAGTAAAGACTTTGATATTCCAAGAGAGCTTATTTTAGATGAGACTGTTGCTAAAATTGCAACTGGAAGAACTAATCTTCAAACTTATGGAGAGAAGATGTTTACAGAAAGTACTCCACTAGATCCAAGAAGTCCATATTCAGCATCTAAAACAGCATCTGATATGATAGTGCTTGCTTATGGAGAAACATATAAGTTTCCATTTAATATAACAAGATGCTCAAATAACTATGGACCATATCACTTTCCAGAGAAGTTAATTCCATTAATTATTAAAAATATTTTAGCTGGAAAGAAACTTCCTGTATATGGAAAGGGAGATAACGTTAGAGATTGGTTATATGTAATGGATCACTGTAAAGGTATTGATATGGTGCTCTCTAATGCTAAGGCACATGAAATCTATAATATTGGTGGATTTAATGAGGAACAAAATATCAATATTGTAAAACTAACTATAGATACAATAGCTAGAATCATGAAAGAGGAGCCTAAATATCAGACTGTTTTAAGTACTGATTTAGCTAATATCAATTATGATTTAATAACTTATGTACAAGATAGATTAGGGCATGATGCTAGGTACGCCATTGATCCAACTAAGATAGTAACAGAGCTTGGATGGTATCCAGAAACACCATTTACAGAAGGAATAGAAAAGACTATTAGATGGTATTTAGATAATCAAGAATGGGTAGAGGAAGTAGCCTCTGGAGACTATCAAAAGTATTATGAAGAGATGTATAATAATAAGTCTAAAAAGTAAACTTTTTTAGGTAGATATAAGTTACTAGATAAAATTAAGTTTATATAAAAAAGAGTTAATTTAATAGAATGATAAACATTAAAAAATCAACTAGTTTAACAATAGTTGATTTTTTGTTTATGGTAATATAAAAAGACAGCAGAAATGCAACTTAAAAAAGCAACACTTAGCATAAAAAAAGAGACCATTGACAAATAACCAAAATAACACTTTAATAAGTTAGACGACCAAATCTAATTATTAAGGAGTGTATAAAGGATGTTGCCAATGATCAATAAATATAATATCAAAACTATGTATTCTGTTCAAGGAAAATCTTTAAGAGAAATTGCTAGAGAAACTGGACATACTTTTAGAACTGTTAAAAAATATGCCTTAACTGAAGATTTTTCAGATAAAATTATTAGAAGACCTGGAGTAAGTTCCCTTGATCCATTTAAAGAAATAATTAATCAGTGGTTGATTAGTGATTTAGGTTCTCCTCGAAAACAGCGCCATACTGCTAAAAGAGTTTTTGAAAGATTATGCGAAGAATTTTCGGATACTTTTAATATTAGCTATAGAACAGTTTGTAAATATGTGAATGAAAAGAAAAAAACTTTAAAAGATTTCTCAAATAAAAATATAGGACTTCTTTCTTTAACTCATTTACCTGGAGAAGCTCAGCTTGACTTTGGTGAAACGCAGTTTTCTATGAATGGAGAACTAATAAACGGTTATCATTTGGTAATTTCTTTCCCATATAGCAATCATTCATACGTTCAAATTTTTCCGAGTCAAAATCAAGAAGCTCTATTTCAAGGTATGAAAAATATATTTGATCATATTGGAAAAGTACCAAAAGAAATTTGGTTCGATAATATGTCTACTGCTGTTGCTCAAATAAAAAAAGGAAAAGAAAGAAAATTAACAGATAGATTTATTCAATTTATGACTCACTATGGGTTTAAAGCAAAATTTTGTAATCCTGCAAGTGGCAATGAAAAGGGACATGTTGAAAATAAAGTAGGCTATACTCGAAGAAATCTATTTGTACCTGTTCCCAACTTTGATTCTTTAAGCGATTTTAATAAAGAATTATTAATAAAATGTGAGCAAGACTCTAATAGAGATCATTACAAAAAAAATAAGAATATTAATGATCTTTTCAAAGTTGATTTATCAGAAATGATTCCTCTTAATTCATATGCTTTTGAAGTATATAAGTTACAAAAATATAAAAGTAATAAAGTTGGTTTTGTTAAATTCGAAAGTAATGATTATTCAGTTCTTCCAAATTTTTTAAGTAGTGAAGTTTGGTTAAAAATATTTGTTGATAAAATTGAAATTTTAGATAATAACTATAAACTTTTAACAGATCATAAAAGAATATATAAAAAAAATACAAAATCAACTAATTGGAAGGATTGGCTCAAAGTCTTAGAGCGAAAAATATCAGCACTTGAATACACTGATTTCTATCAAGAACTCCCTGAAATTTGGAAAATATATTTTAAATCTAAAGATTGCATTGAAAAAAGAAAAATTGTTTCAGCTCTTGCTGAAATGCTAATAAGCAGTGATTTAAGTATGGCAACAAGAGCGCTTGAATCTAATTTAGATAAAGGTATAAATGATATTTCATCGCTAATTACAACTTTTAGGGCATTTAATGAGCCAAATAAAATATATGCAGAGCTTAATCCTGATGAGATAAATACACCTTATCAAAATTCAATGGAACCAGAGTTATCAATATATGATATTTTAATGGGAGGGAACTAAATGGACACGCTAGAAAAGTACTGTAAAAAACTTAAGTTAGGCAGTGAGATTTTAGAGGAATATGAATCTATTCCTCTAGGTGATAAAAAAGATTTTTTAACAAATGTACTAGAAATAAGTATAAATTCTCAAGAAATTAGAAGAAAAAATAGGCTGATTGCTGAGGCTAAATTCGATGTTGTAAAAACATTCGAAGGCTATTGCTTTGATGACATACAGTTACCCGAAGGTTTAAATTTAGAGGAAATTAAAAGTGGTAATTTCATAGAAAAGAGTCACAATTTAATTTTTTATGGTTCCGTAGGAACAGGAAAAACATATTTAGCAACAGCGATTGGTGTTGAAGCTTGTAATCAAGGCAAAAGGGTTAGATTTTTTAAGGTTGCTACTTTAATAAATGAATTAATAGACGCATATAATAAGGCAACACTTGGTAGATTTCTAAAGAATTTAAAAAAGTATGATTTAATTATTCTAGATGAACTGGGATATGTTCCAATAGGAGAAAAGGGCGCAGAACTGCTATTTCAAGTCATCGCTGATTGTTATGAGCGAAAAAGTTTAATTATCACAACTAATATTGAATTTTCTAAGTGGAATGGAATTTTCATGGATAAAAAAATTACAACTGCAATATTAGATAGAGTAATTCATTACGGACATTTAATAATTTTTAGTGGAGAAAGTTACAGATTAAAAAATGCTATATCAAGAAAAAATGGTGGTGCTCTTTAAAAGTGCTACAGTGCTGCTAAAAAAAGTTGCAAAACACAATTTTTTTATTTTTATAATTTTTTTGGGGAATAGATAAGAAAGAGGTGGATGTATCTATAAAGTGTGTACGGGGGTATTCTTTGAATCCGACTCACTCTTCTTATCTATAAAATTATGAACAAAGATCCTAGGTTTTAGAATCAAGATTATTATACATTAAAAATAATCAATAGAAATTATTTTTACATAAAAAATGAAATTTAATACATAGATATTTTAGATTTATTCATCAATTTAACTCTTTTAACTCAGACTAAAAATATAGTCTATTTTTTTTATTTTTTGTACTAGAAGAAATTTTAAAATAATTTAAAAAAATTTCAAATAGATGAAATTTTGTATATAAAGTATAATAAACTATTAGATATTTTAACAAAAAATTTATTTTATAAACAAAATTTGGGGGTATTATGAAAAGTATTTGTAATGAAGAGAAAAGTTTAAAGAGATATTTAAAAAATCATATTTCTTTAAATATAGAAACAATGGTTAAATTTTTAATAACAGGAATAATAGCAATATCATTAACAGCTTGCGGTGGAGGAGGCGGTGGAGGGAGCGATTCATCAGACCCAGTTCCACCAGTAGTGAAGCCAGAAGATCCAAATATGGGAAAACCAGAGGATTCAATATTGCCAGAAATAGGAGTAGATAAAGCTTGGGATTTAAAAGAAGGAGTACAAGAGTTAGAAGGAAGTGAATTTAATAAACTTCTATCTGAGGGAAAGATATATGAAAAGGATGGGAAGTATTACATAATAGTTGATGAAGAAAATAAGGTAGCTCAAGAAGTATCATCTAAAAGTAATATAACAGGAGAACAAGATGTTATATTAGAGGAGAGTAAGGAACACACTGATAGTAACACAGCATTATATAAAGTTTCTAACTCTACTGTAACTGTAAGTGAAGAAACAACTTTAGCAGTAAAAGGAGATAAGGCTGCTGCAATATATGCTGTTGATTCAATTATGAAAGCAGACTCACTAGGAGATAGAACAACTGTTGTAGAAAATAAAGGAATCATAGAAGTAACAGGACATAATTCAGTAGGAATGGTATCTAAAGGAGAAACGACAAAAGTAATTAATAGTGGAACAATAATAGGAATATCAGAAAATCGTGAAGATAATAAAACATATATTCATGGTATGGCTGCAGTAGAAAATGGATTAGCTGAAAACAATGGTTCTATAAAGATTGAAGGAACAGGAATAGCTATGTTAGCTAAGGATAAGGGTACTGTAGAAAATAGTGGAACTATTGTTACTGAAGGAAATGGAATTTATTTAACTGATTCAGAAGGAAATATCTTAAAAGATATAAAAGGGACTACAGGGATTACAGCTGAAAATGGTGCAGTAGGAATAAATAGTGGAAAAATTGAAAACATAGGTTCTTTTAATTATGGTATGTATGCTAAAAATGAAGGTACCATTATAAATAATGGTGAAATAAAAACTAACTCTTCAATTGTATATGTTGATGATTCTGGATTTGATTCAATAACAGGAGAATTTATTGAAGAAAGAGGAATGGGATTTTCTTTTGAATCATTAATGGAAGGTAGAGAAAATAGTTATATAGAAAATAATGGATCATTAACAGGAGAGGGATCAGTATTTGGAATTGTATCGAGATTTGGCTCAGAGGGAGTAAACAAAGGAGATATAAATTTAACTGGAAAAGTAGAGAAGTATGAGGGAACAGAAGAGATATTAAATAATGAAGATGGAACTCATATGGTAAGTTTTGCAGTTGGAATGAGAGCAAGAGATAATGCAACATCTATAAATGAAGGAAATATAAATATTATTGGTGGAGCAGGAAGAGGAATTGATGTTAGAAGGCAATCAGAGGGAGTAAATAAAGGAAATATTTACCTAGAATCTAGTGAATATACAGAAAACTATACTACCATTGATGAAACTGGAGAGCAAGAGTCATGGGATGAAATAGAGCATACTTGGTTAAGTGGGATGCAAGGGAGTATAGATTCTAAAGTATTAAATGAAAAAAATATTTCTTTAAAAGGTAGAGGAACAGCAATAGGAGTTTATAATAAATCTGAAGGAATAAATAAAGGTGAGTTAGAACTAGAGTCTATGGAATATCAAGAACCTTATTCTTGGGTTGATGGAGAAGGTGTTGAGCATACTAAAGAAGAGATAAACCATACTTGGTTAAGTGGAATGGAAGCTTATTCAGAGTCAAAAGTAACGAATGAAAAAAATATATATTTAAAAGGGACAGGAACAGGTTTAAGAGCTTCGGAAAATTCAGAAGGAATAAATAATGGTACTATAATTGGAGAAAGTATTATTTATAATGCTTCTACGAATGATTCTAATGGAAACGAAATTCAAGAAGAAAGAGAAACTTGGATATCAGGAATACAAGCTTCTAAAAATTCGACTATTGAAAATAATGGAATTATTCAAATTCTTGGTTCTGGAAAAGGAATGGAAATTTTTAATGACTCAGAAGGAGTAAATAATAATTTAATTACACTTGAAGGAAAAAATGTAACAGGAGCTGAGATTGGAAATTCAAGTAAATTTATAAACTCTGAAAATGGTATAATCGAAGTTAAAGGAACAGAACATTACGCTGCAGGGATTGGAACATCGAACTACTGGTCAGAAGATCAGAAGTTAGAAACATCTATAATAGAAAACCATGGAAAAATAAGAGTCGAAAAAGAAAATTTAAACTCTGATTTAGACTACTATGCAGGAGCTTCAGTTATAGGAATAAATGCTCATGGTGTAAGAGAATATGATGAAGCAGGAAATATAGTTGAAGTAGGTATGGTAGAAGTTAGTAATACTGGATTAATACATGTAGTTGGTGACAGAGGAGTAGGAATTTCAGTCGAAAATGGAAAAGTAGTAAATAGTGGTGAAATATTATTAGAAGGAAAAAATACAACGGCTTTAAGATTAGGTGGAATAGGAAAATTAGTAAATACAGTAAAGTTAGAAGCAACAGGAGCAGGAATAATAGCTCAAAATTGGGATATAAGACAAGAGAATAATATAGTAGAAAATGAAGGAGAGATAATAGTTACAGGAAATGGAGAATTAATAAAAAATTCTACGGGAAATTATTATGACCAAATAAATGCAGCTAAAGGAATCGAAGGAAATGGAGCAGATATTTATAATAGTGGAAATATAATAGCAACAGGAGATGGTGCATATTTAGAGTATGAAAATGGTTCGGGAATAGCTATGACATCAAGTCGAGCAGCTCAAGGAATTTATGTAACTAACTCAACCGTTATAAAAAATGATGGAAATATAACTGTAACGGGAGAAGGAGCAGATTTAAATAATGGAGCAACTGGAATATATGCCTCAGGAAAATCTAGCTATGATTCATCACTAGGGGAATCAAAATATGAAAAAGTAAATATAGAAAACAGTGGAGCGATAAAAGTAGATGGAGCTTATGCAAAGGGAATTTCTGTTAATATGGGAGAATTAATAAACACTGGAAAAATAGATATAACAGGAATGTCATCAGTAGGAATATCATCGTCAAATAATTATAACTCAACAGTTATATCAAAATTGGAAAATGAAGGAGATATAACAGTAACAGGAGATGGAGGAACAAAGAAAAATCCATATAGTAATTATTATTCATCAACAGATGCAGCTAAAGGAATAAATAGTTCGTCAGGAGATGTGTATAATAGTGGAAATATAATGGCAACAGGAAATGGAGCTTATTTAGAATATGAAGTTGATCATGGAACTTCATGGACAGCAAGTAAAGCAGCTCAAGGAATATATGCATCTAATGCAGGAATAGTAAAAAATACAGGAAATATAACAGTAGTAGGAGATGGAAAAGATAATTGGAATGCAGCAGTTGGAATCTATGCATCAGGGAAAAATAATTATGATTCATCACTAGGAGAATCAACATATGAAAAAGTAAATGTAGAAAACAGTGGAACAATAAAAGTAGACGGAGCTTATGCACAAGGAATTTCTGTTAATATGGGAGAATTAATAAATACGGGGAAAATAGATGTAACAGGAACGTCATCGGTAGGAATATCGTCTACAAATAACTCTAATTCAACAGTTATATCAAAATTGGAAAATGAAGGAGATATAACAGTAACAGGAGATGGAGAAATAAAAAAAGATTTATATGGTAATTTTTACTCAGTAACAGATGCAGCTAAAGGAATAGATAGTTCATCAGGAGATGTGTATAATAGTGGGAATATAACGGTAACAGGGAATGGAGTTTATTTAAAATACGAAACTGACTATGGGACTTCATGGACAGCAAGTAAAGCAGCTCAAGGAATATGTGCATCTAATGCAGGAGTAGTAAAAAATACAGGTAATATAACTGTAATAGGAGAAGGAGTAGATTTAACTAAAGGAGCTACTGGAATTTATGCAATTGGAAGGCAAGTGCATGATTCGTCATCTGTAGACCCTATCTTTAAAAAAGTAAAAGTAGATAATAGTGGAGATTTAAGAGTAGATGGAGCTTATGCTCAAGGAATAGTTGTAGAGTTAGGAGATTTAATTAATACTGGAAAAGTAGATGTTAATGGAATAGGATCAGTAGGATTAAAAGTAGGATTTTCAAATGCTTATCCGGCAATATCAAGTGATATAAATAAAAAAATAGAAAATGAAGGGGATATAACAGTAACAGGTGATGGTACATTTATAAAAATACAAAACAGTAATAATTATAATAGTATAAATGCGGCAATAGGAATAGAAGGAAGAGCTGTAGATATATATAATAGCGGAAAAATAGATGTAACAGGAGATGCAAAATATATAAATGACTATTATCCACAAGTTACTTTAGGAGTAAGAGGAATAAAAATAGAAAACCCATTTTATGGTGGAGATACTCTTCCAGCTAATAAGATATTGGAGAACTTTGGAGAGATAGTATTATCAGGAAAAGGCCAAATAAAAGGAATAGAAACAAGCGGAGTAGATATTTTAAATACAGGAAATATAACTATCAATAATGGAAGGTTAGAAACAAATGGAGTGTCTTATGGTCATACATTAGGAATAGACGCTTCAGCAGTTAAAAATTTTAAAAATACAGGAAATATACAGATAATTAAAGAGGGAGATGAAACTTATTTAGGAGCTACAGGAATAAAAATAGCTTCATCACCGAATAGTATAGATATTAAGACTTTTGAAAATACTGGAAGTATAGATATTTTAGCAACAAATGGAGTTGGAATAGAAACTGATGGTAATATAGTAAATACAGGAAATATCAATATAAATGGAGAGAAGGGTATAGGACTGAAATTGAGTGACTTTTCTTATTCTGATACAAAGATAGAAAATGAAGGAGATATAACTATTCAAGGAAATAGTGGAATTGGAATATATGCAAACAAAGTAAACAACTCAGGAAATATAACTTTAATTGGAGATAACTCTGTAGGAATTAAAAGTAATACTTCGGGAGAGATTAATCACAAAGGTCAAATAGTAATTGAAGGTAACGATTCATATGGAGTTATTTCATCAGGAAATTTAAATCTAGATGGAAAGATAATAATGACAGGTGATAACAATACAGGAATAGTGTTTACAAATTGGTCATCATTATCATCAAGTGGATTATCAACAGTTGAATTAACTGGAAAGGGTGTATTAGGAGCAAAATATTCAGTAGAAAATACTTATGAGAGAGATTTAAATTTAAGCATAAAAATAGATGGAGGGGGAACAGGGTTAGAATTAGAAAGAGGAGATTTAAACTTTAAAGGAGAAATTATTATAGATGGTTCTTTTGATTCTAAAGGTAGTGTAGGGATTCTAACAAAAAATAATTATTCAATAAATAATTCAAATGGTTATATTAATATGTATGGAAAAGATATGATAGGAATAAAAGCAGAAGGTTCATCAAATATTATAAATGGTGAAAGTGCATATATTAATGTATCTGGAGAGAATGCTCTTGGAATAGTTTCAGAAGTAAATCAATATTCATGGGAAACTCCAGAAATAAAAAATGATGGGTTGATTATTATCCATGGAAACTCTGGATATGATTTAGAAACATCTGAAATAGTAACAGGAATTAGAGGATTTAATTATGGTTATAATAAAGGAATTATAACAAATAATGGAAAAATAGAAATTGAAAGTTCAAATGATGCTAGAGGAATAGATTCTTTTGGAAACGATGTTATAAATAACGGAATTATAAGTATAAAAGGGAATGGAATAACTGGTGGAGTTGATTTAAATGCCATAAGAGTTCAAGGCCTTGGAACAACAGCTACAAATAATGGAACTATAAATGTAGATGGACTTGGAGCTTGGGGAATGTATGCAGGAATAGATGGAACAGCTATAAACTCTAAAGATGGAGTTATAAATGTTTCAGCTACTGCTGAAGGTGGTATGATTGCTAGTGGAGGAGCAGCAATAAATCATGGAACAATTAACATTGAAGCTGGAAATTCTAATACAAATATAATTGAAGTAGATAAGAATGGTAATGAAGTTATTAAATCAGCTATGTATGCAACTAATGGTGGAACAATAGAAAATTATGGAACTATAAATAGTAATGGAAATCTAACTTTAGGATCTAGTAACGGTGGAGTATATATGATAGGAACAAGTGAAGATGGTTCTTATGGAAAAATTACTGCTAAGAATGTAGCTATAGATGGAGACGTAGTTGTATCAGCAGGGATAACTAAAAATGGATTTAAAAATGAGTACACTATGCAAAACGTAGTAGATGCAGAGGATATAAAATTAGGGGATAATTTTAACTTTACATCTAATTCACTGCTTTACGATGCTGAAGCTGTAACTGATAGATGGGGGAACTTAGACGCTACACTAAGTAGAAACGATAAGACTTTATCAGATTTTACAACAGGATATATTACATCAACTGCTGATATATTTGGAAAGTATCAAAATGAAGAGTCATTTAAAACTCTAAGCTCAGATGCTAAAGAGGTTGTAAAAGTAATTGATACAAGTAGTGCAGAAGCTATTGATAGAAGTTTAAATGATTTAACACCAACAATATACTCAAATCTTGGAAGACAGATATTAGAAACAAGTGAAACATTTAAAGAGCAAGATATGGTAGCTATAAATAGTTTAGGAGAAAATAGTTATAACTTTACATTTATAGGGGAGTATCAAGATATAGACTCAAGAGATAATATAGAGGGATATAAATCTAAACTGTCTGGATTTGTTGGAGCTATGAGCTTTGGAGATGGAACATTTGGTACTATTGGATATGGTTATAATGATATAGATTATAAAGATAATGGAAAAGGACATATTCAAACAATTCACTTAGGACTTAATAGATTCATGAAATATCAAGGGATAGATTTCAGATTAGGATTAGGTGGAGAGTATAACTTCCATGAAAATAAAAGAGAGATGGATTTAGTTAGTAGAAGAGCAGAATCAGACTTTAATTCTTATGGAGTAAGAGCTTCTGGAGAAGTATCAAAGGTATTTGGAGAAAAGGCATTTGTAAAACCATATTTAGGATTTGATTTAGCTCATATGAAGTATGATTCATTTACAGAGTCAAATGCTAACTCATTAAATGCAACAGTGGAATCAGAAAACTATACGTCAGTACTTCCAAAAATTGGATTGTTAGTTGGAGATAGATTTGGAGGATTAAATCTGTTTGCAGGAGTAGAGTATTCATATGAATTAGGTAATATGGATAAAGAACAAGAGTTCAGTTTTGAAGGGTTTAGTGGAAAAGGAAAACTTCCTAAGGATGATTTAGAGTGTGGAACAACAGGAGTAAAATTAGGGGCAAACTATGAAGTTAATAACTTTACACTAGGAGCAAGTGTAGGTAAAAACTTTGGAAGAAGAGATAATGCTTTTGTAAATGCATCAATAGGATATAAATTTTAAGATGTAATTTTATAAAAAAAGATTTGCTTTAAATTTTTTTGTGTGATATTATGTGTCTAATAAAAAATACAAAGGTAGAGGTTGCAGAGGACAAGAGTAAGTTGGTGGAGCTAGACAAGGCTATGAAGTCAATTGAAAGGGGAATTTGCCGAAATAAAAATTCGTCAAAATTTTTATTGGGGATATAGAGAATATCTATATAACTGTCATTAGGTATCTAATGTTGTGCTATCCAAAGTTGTAAAACAATTTTCTTATATATCATATAGTGAAATTTTACAAAACTACCATAACTTTTTTGTGGTAGTTTTTTTTTATTAAAAAATGAAAAAAGGGGAAAATAATATGAGTTATTTAAGTGCGGTAAATGATGTTTTTAGTTTTTTAAATCCAATAACGGATGTTCTGTGGGAGTTTCCAAGAAATTTTGAATTTTACAAAAATATCCCAATAATAGGGGAGTTTTCACTGGCTATTTTGCTACTAATAGGATGTGGGCTATATTTCACTCTAAAACTAAATTTTGTACAGATTAGATATTTTAAAAGAAGTATAGATATTTTAAAAGTAAAAAATGAAACTAAAATTGGAATATCTCCAATGGCTTCTTTTTTACTAAGTAGTGCTACAAGAATTGGACCAGGAAACATAATGGGAGTAACAGGTGCTGTTTTAGCAGGAGGGCCTGGAGCACTATTTTGGATGTGGGTTAGTGCGTTCTTTGGAATGGCAACATGTTTTGTAGAAGCTACTCTTTCTCAAATTTTTAAAGAGAAAAATGGAGATGATTATGTTGGAGGAATAGCTTATTATGGTAGAAGATTATTAAACAATAGTAAGTTAGCTGGATTTGTAATAGCAGTGGCATATATTTTCTATGCACTATTTACACTACCATCTCAAGTATTTCATATGTTTACAGCATTTGGATCAGTTGCTAGCCAAATCACTGGAAGTGTTTATGCTAGAACAGATACTTTATACATTGTAATAGGTTTAACTATCATCTTAATTACAACAATAATTATCTTTGGTGGAATTAGAAGAGTTGCACTAGCTACAGACTTTATAGTTCCAATAATGGCAGTGACGTATTTTATAATAGCACTATTTTTAATAGGAATAAATTTAGATAAAGTTCCATACTTTTTTACAGCGGTATTTGCAGGAGCTTTCAGTCCTGAAGCTATCTTTGGAGGAGCTATGGGAATAGCACTACAACAAGGTATAAAAAGAGGTCTGATGTCTAACGAAGCTGGACAAGGAACTGTTACCATGGCAGCGGCAGCAGCAGATGCAAAACACCCAGTGGAGCAAGGATTTATTCAATCTTTTGGAGTTTTCGTAGATACTTTTGTAATTTGTACAATCTCTGGATTCTTAGTTATAATTGCTAATATTTGGAATTTAGATGGGTTTGATTTTATGGCTTTAAGAAGTGATAAGCTAGGTTATTTTATAACATCACTAAAAGTATTGTCTCCTGGAATGTTAGAAAAACCTATTCAGTTTTTAGTTGCTCTATGTTATGGAATGTTTGCTTTCTCAACAATTTTAGGAATGATAGCCTTTATAGAGGTTTCAGCAACTGAGATATCAAGAAATAAGGCATTTTTAAATATTATGAAACTAATCTCTTCACTAGTTTTCATACCCTTTGGAGTAGCATGTGTATGGTCAGGAGCAGAGTTAGATAATATTTGGATAATAAGTGATTTAACAAATATAATGATGGTATATATTAACGTGCCTTTAATTATAATGGGATTTAAGTATACACAGATAGCTTTAAAAGATTATGAAGAAAAAGGAGACTAATATGAAATACTTAGGAACTATGAAAGATGTTGATGGAGTTTTAGAAATTGGAGGAGTTTTAGTAACAAAGTTACAAAAAGACTATGGAACACCTCTTTACATATATGATTTAGAGCTTATGGAGAAAAAGATAATAGCTTTAAAAGAGGGATTTCATAGTGAGAAATTTAAAACAACTATTGTTTATGCATCAAAAGCTTATCTGTCAAAAGGGATGGTTCAAGTAGTAGATAAAATGGGATTAGATATAGACGCTGTTTCAGCAGGAGAACTACATACAATATTATCTACAAAAATAAATCCTAAAAAGATTCATATGCATGGAAACAATAAATCCTTAGAAGAGTTAGAGATGTGTGTAGAGGGTGAGATTGGAAGCATAATTTTAGACAATAGATTTGAGGCTAAAAGAGTTGCTGAAGTTTGTAAAAGATTAGGTAAAAAAATAGATGTGATGTTAAGACTAAATATAGGAATAGATGCTCACACTCATGAGTATATAAAAACAGCAAAGCACAATTCGAAATTTGGAGAGTCTATTTTTGATAAGGATATAGTGGAGATTGTAAGAGAGATAGTAGGTAAGCAGGAGCTAAACTTCTTAGGATTTCATTGTCATATAGGGTCACAGATATTTGATGAGTTAGCATTTGGTGAAGGTATAGAAACTATGGTTAAGTTCACAAAGGAGATTTCGGAAAAGTTAAATATAAAAATACCTGAGATAAACCTTGGTGGAGGGTTTGGAGTTAGATATACAGAAGAGGATACAGATGTAGATCTGAAAAAGTTAATGAAAAAAATTGTGAAATCTTTGGAAGAAACTTTAGAAACTGAAAACTTCACTATTGAAAAGGTATCAATAGAACCAGGGCGTTCTATAGTGGCTCAAGCTGGAAGCACTCTTTATACAGTTGGAGGAAAGAAGAAAACTTTTGGTGGAGAGAAGTATGTTTTTATAGATGGAGGAATGACAGATAACATAAGACCGGCTCTTTATAGTGCTAAGTACGAAAGTGTTGTAGCTAATAGATTAAAGGAAGAGAAGAGAGAGACTATCTCTTTAGCTGGAAAGTGCTGTGAGTCTGGAGATGTAATTATAAAGGATACAAAGTTAGGGAAGTGTGACGAAGGGGATCTAGTTCTTGTTAGTTGTACAGGTGCCTATGGACACTCAATGAGTAGCAACTATAATAAGGCTTTAAAACCAGCTGTAGTTTTTGTAAAAGGTGGACGTAGTTATCTAGTTTCTAAAAGAGAAACTTATGAGGATTTGGTAAGAAACGATTTGATGTTAGAGGAGATCTAAAGGTGGTAGATATTAATTTATCTACCCTCTTTTTTTATAAATTTTTGAAAGAAAGATTTTATGATATAATATAAAATAAAAGAAAAAAGTTGGAGGGCACAATTGGATTTTTTGAAAAGACTAGAAAATGAAGTTGGATATACAATTTATAGTCGTGGGAAAGACTATTACAATAGAGGCAAAGCTGGGAACTTCAAACTTTATGGTGTAGAGGAGGAGTATTACGGAGAGGGAGTTCGTAATCTTGAGGGAACAGTTAAGGGAAGTAACTATTTAAACTATAAAACTGAAGTTATTTTTAGCAGTGATGAAGTTTTAGATTTTAATTGTAGCTGTATGTATTTTAGAGAGAATACAAAACCTTGTAAACACATTGTGGCTGTTGCTATGGCAGCTTATAACCTTGTGTTGAAAAAAGAAAAAGCGGAAAAAGTAGCCATAGATATCCATCTAGATTTTTTAAAAAATCCAATGGGTGAGAAAAAAAATCTAATATTTTTAAAAATCACCCCTAAAATTGAAAACATAAGGGGATATATAGATTTTAAATTGGATATAGAGATTGTAACAAAAGATAAAAACTATAAACTGACAAATAAACTATCTAAGTTTTTAAAAGCTTATGGTCTTACATCTTTTGATTTTGGAAAGTCTTATGAGTATAATCCTGCAACAGATTATTTTCAAGGGTGGGAGAAAAAGTTTTTAGATTTTCTAAAAGAGTATGAGGGGATATTAGAAAAAAACTACTATGGAGAGTTTAATCTTTCAACTATATTAAGCAATAAGTTTAGCTTTGATAGACTTATAGATATTCTAGTTGAGGGAGATCAGATAACTTTAAAAAATGGTAGTTTAAAAGAGATTTTAGAGATAGATGTAAAAAATTCAGGAAGTGATATTGAGCTAGCTTTTAAAAATATATCTAATTTTATTCAAAGAGGAGAGAGAACACTGCTTCACTTAGATAATGGAACTCCAATATTTTATAGAGTTTCAAGTGATGATATAGAGATTTATAAAAAAATTCGTCAAAAAACTAGTAGAAGTGAAACTATGGTGATTAGTGAAAGTAACCTTCCTGTAGTTATGAACTCTATTCAGAAAATGGCAAAATTAGAGCTATCTGAGGATATAAAAAAGAGGGTTTATACACCTAAAAAGATAGAGGATAAAATCTATATAGACTCATATAACACCTATGGATTAAAGATTTATACGAAAAGATTCTATGATGGAGTGTATGAGGGAGATTTAGATGGAGTTATAATTTTAAGTGACCAACTTGAAGGATATTCACTTTATAAAGATGTTTTAAAAGATTATAAAAATAACTTTGAAAATGGAGCTTATCATATTACAAATGTTGAAAGTATATATAGATTTGTAGTAGAGGGAATACCAGAGTTAGAGAGATACTATGAGATGTATTACTCTGAGGAGTTTAAAAATAAAAATTATACCACTGCTAGTTATCGTGTAGAAACAAAGGTTACTGATATTTTAGATATAAGTTTTAATATAGATGGAATAGATAAGGATGAAGTAGTTAGATTTTTAACTGCAGTTCGTGAAAAGAAAAAATACTACCTTTTAAAAAATGGTGGAATTATTGATATAGGAGATAGTTCTGAATTAGATGGATTAAATGACCTTTTAGATATTTCAGAGGCTAGTAAAAAAGAGATTGAGGCAGGAGTTATATCAAGAGCTAAGAACTACAGTTATTTCTTAAGTTCCACTTTAAAGAGAATAAAAAATCTGGTTTTAGATGAAAACTTTAAAGAGATGGAAAATAACCTGAAATCTATTACCAGTAAAGATGAAGAAGCCTCTATTAAAAAGAGTTTTTCTATGTTAAGAGACTATCAACTGTATGGAGTTCAGTGGTTAAATACTCTTAAAAAACTGGGGCTTGGTGGAATTTTAGCTGATGATATGGGACTTGGAAAAACATTGCAAACTATAGCGTATTTAAGTATGGAAAAAAGAGAGCTACCAAGTATAGTTATAGCTCCAAAATCACTAGTTTATAACTGGAAAAGTGAGTTTGAAAGATTCGCTCCTAGTGTAATAGTTAAAATGTGTGTAGGTGTAAAATGGGAGAGAGAAGAAGCTATTAAAAGTCTAAAAAGTGGTGAAGTTTTAATAACTACTTATGGAGTATTAAAAAATGATTTAGATCTATATGGAATGATGCCATTTAAAGAGGGATTTGCCAATATAATTATAGATGAAGCACAGAATATAAAAAATATTTTAGGAAAAACTTCTAATGCTATAAAAGAGATAAAGGGTGAAACTAAAATAGCTCTTACAGGAACTCCTATTGAAAACAATATACTTGAACTTTGGAGTATATTTGACTTTGCTTTTCCAGGGTATCTTGGGAAACATACAACATTTAAAAAGAGATACTTAGATAATCTAAAAAGTCTAAAAAGTGTTGTGGGACCATTTATATTAAGACGTACAAAGAGTGAAGTACTACAAGAACTTCCAGATAAAATTGAGCAGGATGTTGTTGTTGAGTTAGGTGAGAAACAAAGAAAGTTATACTTAGGGTATTTGGAAAAGTATAAAAGAGAGGTTGAAGCTGTTGGGAGTGACGCTATAAAGATACTATCTTGTTTAACAAGGCTTCGTCAACTGTGTAATCACCCAAAGCTATTTATTGAGGACTATAAAGGGGAGAGTGCAAAGTTAGATGCTCTTTTAGAACTTCTTCAAGAGGCTAAAAGTGGAGGGCATAGAGTGCTGTTATTCTCTCAATTTACAGAGATGTTAGGTATAATAAAAAATCACTTAAAAGATGAATTTAATATTTTATATTTAGATGGAAAAACTAAGGTTGAGGAAAGATTAAATTTAGTGGAAAGATTCAATAGTGGAGAGGGGGATATATTTGTAATATCTCTTAAAGCTGGAGGAAGTGGACTGAATTTAACAGGTGCAGACACAGTTATACACTTTGATCCTTGGTGGAATCCATCTGTAGAGAATCAAGCTACAGATAGAGCTCACAGAATGGGACAGAAAAATGTGGTAAATGTATTTAGGCTTATAACTAAGGGAACTATTGAGGAAAAGATAAACCTTATAAAAGATGAAAAATCTAAAGTTATTAGTGAAGTTTTAGATGGAGAGAAGCGTGAGCTTTTAAAAATGAATAGAGATGAGCTATTAAAGCTATTTTAATGGTACAAAAAAAGCTAGGTATAAAATACCTAGCTTAAATCATTTAAAGAGGATGGATCAAGACTATCCTTGTATTTTTTAGCAAGGAAAAGTCCAAATAGTAAACTAGCTAAAACATCACTTAGCCAATGATATGATAGGTAAACTCTAGAAATAGCAACTAGTATTGGAATAATTGACCAGAATATTTTCATATGAATATTTTTATTCATCATTGCTAAGTAGAAGAATCCGCAAGAAGCTACCATAGTATGTCCTGATGGGAAAGACATATAATCTCCGTTATAAGGAACTCTTTTTTGTAGAACATCTGTTATAAAGTAAAATCCAAAGTTATTCCACTCTTCATAGGGACGGCTTCTTACAAAAACAGCCTTTAAAATAGTGGAGATTAAAGATCCAAACATCATTATTACAACAGCACTTAAAATTAAAGTTTGAAGTTTTGTGTTCTTCTTATATCTAAAGTATAAAAATGCAGGAAGAGCTACTAAAGCTAAGTAGTTTGGCTCACCTAAATGAGTTATTCCTTTAAAAATATCTGTTAGAGTTTCATTTAATACAGGGTAGTTAGCTAGTAATCCTTGTGGATAATGATTTGATACAATAAAAGCGATTTTTTTATCTAAGAAGTTTATTACAAAAAGTAGAAATATAACAAAAACTATAAAAAGTATATACTGCATCCTTTTAATTCTTAAGTTTAACTTGATAAGATCTCTTCTTTTTAATAAAATGTAGATGATTAAACAGATTAAAAATATTGTACCTATATCTATCATTATAACCTCCTAAAAAATTTGATTTTACATGCCTTTGATACTAACTAGAATACAAGAAAAATAGGGTATTTCCTTTGTTATTTTATAGAGAATATAACTAAAAAAACTTTAAATAGTATGACTAGTATACATTTATACAAAATGCTGATATAATATAAGAAAAGAAAAGAATGGAGAGAAAAGGATGAGATTACAAGGGGTAAGTAAAAATTCTAAAGAAAATACAAGACAGTATATATATAGAGTTTTAAGAGAGAATATTATGAGTTTAAATTTAAAACCGGGGGAATCAATAGGAGAGATAGAGTTAAGTAAGATATTAAATGTGAGTAGAACTCCACTGAGAGAGGCTATTGTACAATTAGTAGAGGAGAAGTTACTACAGGTTTTTCCTCAAAAAGGGTCTTTTGTTTCTAAGATAGATTATGATTTAGTAGAGGAAGCTATCTTTGTTAGAGAAACATGTGAAGAGAGAATATTAAAGATGGCGATGTGTGATAAAAATGTAAATGACTTAGTGATGAAGTTAGAGAAAAATATAGAGTATCAAAAGATAATTTTAAATTTTGATGGGGATCTACATGAGTTTTTCACTTTAGATAATGAGTTTCACTATATTTTATTTGAACACTACAATAAAAAGAATAGTTGGAAGGCTATAAAAAGATTATCTACTCACTATGATAGACTTAGACTTTTAGATGCTTTAGAGAAAACTAATATTGAAGCTACACTAAATCAACATATAAAAATTGTAGAGTTAATAAAAAATAAAGATGACAAAAATGTAGATACATTAATTGAGAAACATCTTTTAAATTATAAAGATGTAATTAAAAAATATGAGGCAAAATATCCAGAGTATTTTTGTAGTAAGTAAAAAAAATATTAAGATGTAGCACTTGAGGTATAGTTCAAAACACTATATTTCAAGTGCTTTTTGTTTAAAATAGAACACTAAACTCTAAAAATAGAACAAAAAAATATGTTGACAAATTCTAAAAGATTAGTTATCATACTTGCATACAACTAATACAAAAAGATTTGAAGGAGTTTCTATGAGAAAATTTATGGATTCAGATTTTTTATTAAAAAATGATGTAAGTAAAAAACTATATGAATACGCAGAAAAAATGCCAATATTCGATTATCACTGTCACCTTAATCCAAAGGAGATAGCTGAGAATAAAAGCTATGAAAATATAACACAGATTTGGCTGCTTGGAGACCACTATAAGTGGAGAGCTATGAGATCAAATGGTGTAGATGAAAAGTATATTACAGGAGATGCAACTGACTATGAAAAGTTCTTAGCTTTTGCAGAAACTATGGAATACGCTTATGGAAACCCACTTTTCCACTGGTCTCACTTAGAACTTAAGAGATTCTTTGGAATAGAAGAGGTATTAAATAGAAAGAGTGCTGAGAGCATCTGGAACAAAGCTAATGAGCTTTTAAAAACAAGTGAGTTTACAGCTAAAAGACTTATTGAAAGATCAAATGTAAAAGCACTTTGTACAACAGATGATCCTGCTGATACATTAGAGTTTCATCAAGAGATTTTAAAAGATGAGAACTTTAAAGTAAAAGTTCTTCCAACTTTCAGACCTGATAAGGCTATCTACTTAGAAAAAGATGACTACCTAATCTGGTTAGAAAAATTAGAAACTGTTTCAAATGAAAAGATAAATACTTTCAAAAAACTAGTTGAGGTTTTAGAGAGTAGAGTGCAGTTCTTCGTAGAAAATGGTTGTGTTGTAACTGACCACAGTTTAGAGGCACCTTTTTACAGAAGAGATACTGAGAATAAAATAGAGGCAATCTTCGCTAAGAGATTAGCAGGAGAGACTTTAACAAAAGAGGAAGCAGATACTTATAAAACTGAGATCTTCTTAGCTCTTGGAAAGATTTACTATAAAAATGATTTAGGAATGCAACTACACATGGGTGCCCTTAGAAATAACAACGAAAGAATGTTTAAAAAACTAGGTGCAGATGTTGGTTTTGATTCAATAGCAGATAATAACTATGGAGAGGTTTTATCAAAGTTATTAAACAGTTTAGATAAGAATGGAGAACTTCCAAAAACAATTCTTTACTGTTTAAATCCAAAGGACAACGAAGTTCTTGGAACAATGATTGGTAACTTCCAAAATAGTGATACTCCAGGAAAGATTCAGTTTGGATCTGGATGGTGGTTTAATGATCAAAAGGATGGAATGATTCGTCAAATGACAGCTCTATCTCAACTGGGACTTTTAAGAAGATTTGTAGGAATGCTTACAGACTCTAGAAGTTTCCTATCTTATACAAGACATGAGTACTTCAGAAGAATACTTTGTAACTTAGTGGGAACTTGGGTAGAGGATGGAGAGGTTCCATATGATGAGGAGATCTTAAAAGCAATGATTGAAGAGATCTGTTTTATCAATGCAAAGAACTACTTTAAGTTAGAAATTTAATTAATATAGATATTTTAAGGAGGAGAAAGTGAAATTATCATTTAGATGGTATGGAGAATCTGATCCAGTAAAACTGGAATATATAAAGCAGATTCCAACAATGGATAGTATTGTAACAGCTATATATGATGTTCCAGTTGGAGATGTTTGGCCAATGGATAAAATATTAGCTTTAAAGGAGACAGTTGAAAAAGCTGGACTAAAATTTGATGTTATAGAGAGTGTACCAGTACATGAAGATATAAAATTAGGTATTGGAAAAAGAGATGAGTATATAGCAAACTACAAGCAGAACATAAGAAACTTAGGAGCTGCTGGAGTTAAAGTTATATGTTATAATTTCATGCCTGTATTTGACTGGACTAGATCACAGTTAGATAAAGAGTTAGAGGATGGTTCAACAGCACTTGTTTACTACAAGGATCAAGTGGATAAGTTAGATCCATTAAACAGTAACCTATCACTACCAGGATGGGATTCAAGTTACACAAAAGAGCAATTAGCAGAGCTATTTGCAGGATATAAAAGTATAGGACAAGAGGGACTTTGGGCTAATTTAGAGTATTTCTTAAAAGAGATTATTCCAGTAGCTGAAGAGGCTGATGTAAAAATGGCTATTCACCCGGACGATCCACCTTGGCCAATCTTTGGACTTCCAAGAATCATAACATGTGAAGAAAATGTTGATAGATTCTTAAGTCTAGTTGATAGCAAGTACAATGGATTAACTCTTTGTACAGGATCATTAGGATGTGCTAACTTCAACAATATGGAGAGATTAGTAGATAAGTACAGTGCAATGGGAAGAATTCACTTTATGCATGTAAGAAACGTAAAACTTCTTGAGGATGGAGTAAGCTTTGAAGAGTCAGCTCACTACTCAGGGTGTGGATCATTAGATATAGTTAAGATTATGGCAGCACTTCATAAGAATAACTTTGATGGATATTTAAGACCAGATCACGGAAGAATGATTTGGGGAGAAACAGGAAAACCAGGATACGGATTATATGATAGAGCTTTAGGAGCAAGTTATATAACAGGAATTTGGGAGACTCTTTCTAAGTTAAAGTAACAGTTATTAACAAAAGGAGATTTGAGATGAAATTAAACTTAAAGGATATAAAAAACATAGATGGTTCATTAGGGGTAATAGTACCAAAATATGATATTGAGGCAGTAAAAGAAGAAACTTTAAAAACGCCAAAGTGGTTACACTTTGGTGCTGGAAATATCTTTAGAGCATACATGGGGAAAGTACAACAAGTTTTAATTGAAAAAAATCTAGAGAATACAGGGATTATTGTAGCTGAGAGCTTTGATACTGAGATTATAGACAAAGCTTACACACCATTTGATAATTTAACTATCTTAACGACGTTAAATAAAAATGGAGATTTCCAAAATGAGATTATTGGTAGTATCGTTGAATCGATAAAAGCTACTGATGATAACTTCAACACTTTAGAGGAGATTGTAAAAAAAGATTCACTTCAGATGATCAGTTTTACAATAACTGAAAAAGGATATAACTTAAAGGATCCTTCTGGAAACTACTTTGGAGTTATATTAGAGGATTTCAAAAACGGATTTACTTCACCAAAGCATGTAATGGCTTTAATCACAAAACTACTTTACTCAAGATTTAAAACTAATGGAACACCAATAAGTTTAGTAAGTATGGATAACTGTTCTGGAAACGGGGATAAAATAAAGGCAGCTGTTTTAGAGATAGCTACTGCTTGGAACACTAATGGATATGTTGAAGATGAGTTCTTAGCATATTTAAAAGATGAGTCTAAAGTATCTTACCCTGTGACTATGATTGATAAAATCACTCCAAGACCAGCTGAAGAGGTACAAATCTCTTTAGAGAAGTTAGGATTTGAGGATATGGCACCAGTTATTACAAATAGAAACAGCTTTGTGGCTCCTTTTGTTAACGCTGAAATACCAGAGTACTTTATAGTTGAGGATAAATTCCCTAATGGAAGACCGAACTTAGAGGCAGCTGGAGTATTTTTAACAGATAGAGAAACTGTTGAGAAAACAGAAAAAATGAAAGTAACTACATGTTTAAACCCACTACATACAACACTTGCAATATTTGGATGTATCTTAAATAAGAAATCAATTTATGATGCTGCAAGCGATGAGGATTTAAACAGATTAATAAAAGAGGTTGGTTATAATGAGGCTTTAAAAGTTGTTGAAAGTCCAAAGATAATCGATCCAAAGGCCTTTATAGATGAGGTTATAGATGAGAGATTCCTAAATCCATATATTCCAGATCAACCTGAAAGAATAGCTACAGATACATCTCAAAAGATAGCTATCAGATTTGGAGAGACTATTAAGTCATACATGGCTGATGAGAATTTAGATGTTAAATCATTAAAATATATTCCACTAGTGTTAGCTGGGTGGTTTAGATACCTTTTAGGAGTGGATGATAAGGGATTAGAGAGATCAATTAGTAATGACCCAATGTTAGAGATGCTTAAAGAACGGCTAGTAGGTATTGAGTTTGGAAAACCTGAGAGCTACAAAGGGCAACTAAAAACTGTGCTTACAAATGATAGAATCTTTGGAGTTAACTTAGAGGAAGTTGGTCTTTCAGAATTAATAGAAAATTATTTTGTAGAAATGCTATCTGGGGAGGATGCAGTTAGAAATACTTTACACAAGTATTTAGAAGCAAAATAAGAATCTTAATTAAAGGGAGATAGAAAGATGAGAATAATGAAAAAGGTTTTAATGGGAACTATGGCAATTGTCATGGGAGCTCTTTTTACATCTTGTAATAAAGGAAATGGAAAAGAAATCATCAGAGTATCACACAACCAAGCGGCAGATCACCCTACTAACATAGGGCTGCTTGCTTTTGAGAAGTACATAGAGGAAAATCTTGGTGATAAGTATGATGTTCAAATATTTCCAAATGAGCTTTTAGGTTCTCAAGTAAATACAGTTGAGTTAACACAAACAGGA
>OGCU01000241.1_pt1 | contig 33134 bp, 45 predicted proteins | sample 1570251 | NCBI WGS metagenome assembly OGCU01 (sample SAMEA2582182, study PRJEB24529) | metagenome | biome: Human gut stool | place: China | collected 2011
TAGGGAATCCGCCGCACCGGCAGCCGCTGACAGGTCAGACGCTGTATCTTTAAATCCGGAACCGGTCTCCACCTTCTTGCCGGTCAGCATTTCTGTGAAACTCTTAAATGCAGACGCTACAGTTGTCAGCTTTGCTAATAGCTGATTCAGCAGACGAAGTACAGGTGTAAGAACATTTATAAGCCCTTGGCCCAGGGTAGCTTTCAAACTGTCAAACTGTAGTTTCAGGACACGCACCTGATTTGCCCAGCTATCCGCGGTCCTTGTAAAATCCCCGGATGCTGCCGAAAGCTGTTCCTGCACAAACGCATACCGCAGAGCCACTTTCTCTGCCTCGCTCATGGCCTGTGTGGTTTTTCCGAAACCATTTGCCATAGCGTAAGCATCCAGTGCGCTCTGAGTCATAACTATACCAAGGTCTTTTAGACTTTCTGTCTCACCAGTAAACACGGATTTAAGTTTTGTATATGCTTCATCCTGTGAAATATTGTAAAAGGATGCAACGTCACCAGCCAGGCCTGTCAAGGTGGTTCCCATGTTATAGGCCTGTTTTTCTGAGAACCCAAAAGCTTGCGCCATTGCGCCAAAGTTACCGGTGAACTGTTTAGCCATCGTCTCCGACAGTCCGAAGCTGGCTGCTGCCGATTTTGCAAACTGATCAACCTGTGCAGTCATATGTGGGAATGTAACATCTACAACATTCTGCACTTCTGCCAGGTTAGACCCCAGTTCTATACATTGCTTGCCAAAATCGACTATTTTTTTTAAATCAAATGCGGTTGCAAGAACAGATCCTGCTTTTTTGGCAATTCCGGTAATACCGGACATCTGCTTTTGAAACTGATTTTTATTTACTACTAAATCTAGGCCAATCTGGCCTACGCTAAGCGCCATTTATACTCACCTGCCTCCCGCGGCCTGGATAAGAGCCTGCTTCATAGTTTCCAGGAAATTATCCATATCCTCCTGGGACATGTCTTTTGCCGCCCGTGTTCGCCATTCCATCCGAATACGCTTCTGCTCGGGGCTAAATAGCTCCAGGATTTCCGGGTCGTCTTCTGACCGGATAGACACCATCCGGCCCAGAGGCGTATCAGGCCCCAAGCCGGACAGCATATCTTTAAATTCATCCCATTTCATTTGCTGCAATTCCCGTGATAAACGTAACCCGTACTGTGTTTGAAAAGATGATATAACAAGCCCAAAATCATCTATCAGGTCATAGTACGGGTCATTACTCTCCCGATTCTTCCTCGCCTGTTATCAGACTGATAGAAGAAAAGACCAGCGTCTGGAAATCTGCAAACTGCAGCTTCATCTTATCAATCTTTTTGCGGTCCGCTTCACTGAAGATCAGTTCGTACATCTTCACTACATCACTGGGCTGTACATTTTCGCCATCCCCCAATATGCCCATGATCTTCAGGACTGTGGCTGCGTCGGCATTTACTTCCAGCTCTTTGTCTTTTATGACCAGTTTAGGATTCTCCTCAAACTGCAATTTATCTGTAATATCAACTATTTTGCTCATTTTGCTCCACCTCCCGAAGGCAATGTTACCGTCGGTTTTCCATTACTCATCACATCAAATTCCAGCGGTCCAACCTCAGTAGATTTACCGGCTCCCGTATTTGTGATGTTATAAACTGCAGCATCCCAGGAGATGACCGTCCCATCCGGGAACGTCCAGCCAAAATACCCTTCCGCATCCCGTCCATTCTTAAATGTCTTATTAAATACATAGTCGTTTCCGGTATCCCCGATATTTCTTTTGCCGGATACAGAGATGGTGATGCTTTTTGCTGTTGCCAGCCTGCGTACCCAGCCTTCTGTATCAAAGGGATACCATTCTTCCACACCATTATCAAATTTTACAGAAAAGGTCTCCATATCCGCAATGGATGTAGCCCCTTCCTTCGCAGCCCCTGCCTGGAACTGATTTTCATAACAAGGATATACTCCTGTTTTTCCTGCCATATCTTTACCTACCTTTCATAATACAATGTCAGCCAGATGACACGCTCATACACACCGTTATCGTCCGTCCCCACGTCAATAGGCTCCGGTACGTCCAGCTTCAGGTAATTCACATGTTTTCCGGCAATCTCTAAATCTGTCACCTGCATGATCCTGTCATACATGACCTGCGCAGCTTCCTCAGTCTCATTTGCATACTTATTCCAATGAATTAGTATACTGACCTGCCTGCTGGCTGTCTTTGTGCATTCCAGACCTCCCAGAGCGATATTAGGCCTGCCCGATATCTGCCGCTGGTAAACCCCAACAGAGCGCTCCTTCTTACTTTCAACTTTTCCAATGTAGAAATGATCTCCAACACCCAGCGTTTTGACCCAGTCACGGATATCTGACAATTCCATGCTCACACCCCCGTAATACGTTTATATATCTGTTTATATGCCTTCTGGCAGTCCTGCTCTTTACTTCCTCCGGGCAGCCAGTCTTCGTACCATTCACCACGCGCATAAGGATTTTCTTTTGTCCGGAAATTGTATTCCGGATGGTAATACAAGCGCCTGGCATATGGCTGGACGGATACTAGAGATACCTTCCCGGATCTACTTTCTGTATAATCAGCAAATGTACTGTCATTCTGTAATGTACCTTCGTCAAATGGCATTACCTGGGCCTGTACCACCTCTGTATGCAGGTACTCTGCAGTCTGCTCCAAGGCTGTTACCTGGGCTTCTGTAAGAACCTGAATACGGCCCCAGTCCATCTTAATTATTGATTTAACATTAATCATACAATATCCAGCCTCGTGTAATTTACAGTGCCGTCAGGATTCCTGGCTTTCGTCCCCTGCAGGATGTGTCTGGTCTCCCCAAATACTGTGACGGTACCTCCAGAGATAACCGCCGCAGCCGGCGCAATATCGCCACAAAAAAGAGCCGTTCCGGACAACTGTATATACTTCTGCTCATTGTCCATAACAGTCTTTGCACTGTCCTGATAATTACACTGCAGCTCCCCCTCAAATATCAATTCCGGACCGCCATTCTCGTTCAGCCCCTCACTGTATATGGTCACATAAATATCTGTGGTACAAGCCCATTTTGGCACTAAACATGGATACATAAAAATCACCTCAACAATCTGCAGCACAGCCCGGTCTGGCATAGCTGCTCATATACATCACGCCGCATGGGAATGCCTTTCTGGGTAGTCACATTCCAACTCTCACCAAACTGCATAGATACACCATTGATTCCATAGCTTTGCAATATCATGTCAAAAATTTCCCGGTTCTGAAATTCAAAATCCGCCTGCTGACATACAATATCCTGAATAATCTCCTGCTGAAAGGGTGTTAAATTTATAAACCCCTGATCCACAATCCTGTTGTAGGTTAAGGAATCAATGTGACGGCTCGCCTGTTTGAGAAATTTTTCCCGGACATTATCCGACAGTAAACTGCCATTGTAGATGTCTGTGTAATATGCTGTATCTACATATGGTTTGTACATATCACTCACCAGCTTTCTTTGCATGATTTGGGGTCAGCTCGTCCCCACAGCTTTACAAAATTTAAAAACTTCTTTTCCATTATCTTCAGTACTTTCAAAACAGTTTTTATGTGCTGTCCGCACGTACAGTTTTATGTGTGTCTCACAGAACAGTTGATAACCCGGTGTCTCCGTGTAGTTTTAGCCTTCGGGCATAAAAATAAGACGCTTCCCCTGCGTCTTAAATGGCCATGTACAGACCACCTTCTAAGTACCATTAATAAGTCTCAAAAATAATCCTCCTTTCTCCGGCTATTTCTTGAGCGCAAATAAAATACCACCTGTCATTTCTGACTGGTGGTATCACTTGACTACTTCCGGTAACTCTTTATGCTGCTCTATAGCCTTTTTAATATCTCTGACATAATCCTCATAATCCTGCTGTCCATACTCCAATTCAATATATTCATCCGGATCACCTTGGAAAATTTCATAATACTGATCATACAAAGTTTCTAATTCAGGTGTCATACCACCATACCACATTATTTTATCATCTCCTTCAAAATACGAAGCACTTCTACTGTTGTCTCCGGAAAAAGCACTTCTGCAAACTCCAGAACTTTTTCGTTGTCTTGGAATATCATTCTCCCATATTGAGCCCAAGTCTCACGTTCAAGACTTTTCTCTTTTTTCCAATATGACTCCTCATGCCGATATCCCAAACTTATTTTTCCAGCAGACATTCCGTTTAAGATATCAGATATTCCACGGTACTCTTCCTTTAATTTTAAGCCACGTCTCCCCATCTCAAATGCTTCTGAATATTTTGAGTATAGCATATCCTTGATAGAGTTTCCATGCTTCTCAGAAGCTTTCATCAAACGCTTATAATCATTTAGGATCTGTTCTTCCAATGCACCATTGTCAATAATTCCATAAGTTTTATCTATTTCATGAAATAATTCATGCGCTATGGTTTCAGCTGTTGCGCTCTGTGATACATAAATAGTGCAGTTATTTAAATCAAAATAGGAATTTTTGCGTTGTGATTTTCCAAATCTTGTCCGCTTAAATGCTTGTTCAAATAATATTTTGGCATCCACATTACTGACAACGTCAACTTTTTCTTTAAATTCTTGTAATACATCTGTATTTTCATAATATAAAATATCCTTCAGTCTCAGCAACCAATTCTTTTTATCTTCCCAGATTTTGGCTTTTTCCCTGTAACTTTCCTGATTATCACTATCCAGGGAAAATCTCGCCATTCTCCTATACTTCTCCTCCTGTCTTGCAGCATACTGTTTTCTGTTTTCCAGTCTGCTCTGCTCCTCAATCTCCGACAGCTCCTTTTGAGAAAATCTGTCATCCGGCAAGGCGCTGATACCGGAAAAATAGGTAGTATGGCCATCCTTACAGCGGGGATGGTACAATCCAGCCGATATAGCCTTGCTCAAAAGTGGATAGTTTCCATCTGCTTTACTCCCACCACTCCAGACATCATCTATAAAAACCTTGCCTACAAAAGGCAGACATTTCGGACAGGAATTCCCACGTTTATTCATAATGACCAGATGCAGGCCCCATTCCTGGCGCTTCTGTCCCTCTCCCTGCAGGTAAGCCCGCTTGCCGGCTGTCCTGACTGCTATATCAACATAGTCAGATAACGTATGTCTGGCGCCATTGGCATACTCCACACAATTTAGTCCTGCAGACAACATATCCTTTGCAGCCATATCTATAATAGTCTCATAAGTGCCCGCTTTGGTATTAGCATAAACCTGAACATCACTGATAATCTTACGATACTGATCATTAACACATCTCAGGACTGCATTTTCAGCCTTCTCTATATCTATCCTGGAAGATTTAATAAGGACATTCAACTTTTGGTCATTGATTTTAGATAACGCTTCCTTTGTTTCTCTACTGACTTTTTTGGCAGGATAACCTTTTTTAACAACCTCCAGTATTTCTTTTTCCTGGTCCATACCGCCCTGCTGATTAGCTGTATAGATAAAGGATTCTATTTCCTTATTAATGTCTTTAAACTGTTTTTTTAATCGTTTTCGGTTCTCTTTCTTATATTTTTCCAGGAGTCTCAGCTGTAATACCTGCCATTGTTCCCAGTTTATTTTTTCCGCGCGATCACTAGCTCGATTATGCTTCATATTGTAAATCACAATGGACATCAATTCTTCCTCTATTTTCCGGAAGGTCTTACCGACATCGTATTCATCATTTATGTACTCTGGCATTCGCCATCACCTTGAATCCTTGGGCTTTAAACTGCCCTATCATTGCTTTAAGCTGCGTTGTACTGTCACAATGGTCATTCCTAAGTTCTGCATAGTCATCCTTTTCCAGGGCGTACACCCCCAGTGCTACCTGCTCACTGGCTATCTCCAGCAGTCCCTGGTACTCCTTCCGGGTCATCCGGTATGTTCTCTGTCCCACTTTTACCTTCATCTTCCATACCCCCTGTTATGAATCCATCTAGTTCCTGATTTACACCTGGTTCTACTTCCTCTGCAATTCCCAGCTCGGCTTTAATCCTTTTTACTTCCTTCTGCTTCCAGTCTTCATCTTTGTCATCTCCATAAAGTTCATCCACAGCAGCATCCACAGACATGATCTGTCCTGTCCTTGCCTTGCTGATTGTCTCTATTTGACTCTCAAAGCTTGGATTCGCATAATCCCCAAAATCAGCCGTTGCCTCAACTGATGTGACCGGTTTATTGTAAAACTCATTGTAAGCCTTGATAGTCGTCTCTACCAATAGTGGGATATCTACCTGCAGCGCATTAATGATCGTATCCCTGGTATATAAAGTTGCTTTTTCTTTCTCACGCTGTGCTTCAGCATTGTCCAGCTTCTTCATGTCAATCCCCAGCGTACTGGGGGAAATGAGCCCCTGCAGACATAGATCAAGAGCTGTCACATAGGATGCCAGGTAACTGTCATGGGGTATATTGGGCTGCACAATATCAATGACTCCTCCATCATTCTCCGAAAATCCACCACTTATCTTAATGAAACTGTCATCAAATGTGTTAGATTTTAATAACTCTCCACCATTCGGATCTTTTGGTATTAGGTCTTCCGGCATATATACTTTTGCCCTGCCTTTGCGTAAAGCATCCATCCACTGGCTCCAGGCCTCATCAAAAGCGTCAAAAGAGTCAATCTTTTTATCAAAGACACTCTGTCCTCTCTCATCCCATTTACCCGATTCATAGAATTGGATAGGAACAGCCATCATGTACTGTTCTCCCGGCTTTTCAGTGCCGAAAGCCACATTTACCAGATTGGCCGTCTGCGGGATTGCATGTAAATCTACCACTTCATTACCCTTATACAGCTCATAAGTGATATATCCATATCCATAATATTCATTCAAAACATACTGCACATTTTCTTGCTGATAAACTGTCTTAAATACAATTTCACGGATCCTGCCTCGTTCTGTTACCAGTTCAATACGGTCACCCGGATAAAATTCAATGATTGGGTACTGGCTTAATGCTGTATCAAAGGAAATCTTAAATGCACCATCTCCAATATACAGGGTTTCCTTGACTGCCTTCTCTAATTTCTTCCGAAATTTGTTGTCTGTTTCAATTGCTTCCCAAAGTTCCAGATCAGCACTGCTCTTTTCAATCTGGATTTTTAAATCAGTAAGGGAGATTCCAGCCAGGGTATCAACGATCAGAGCCGGGAGCCCGGTATGTATCTTACGCATTTCCTGCCCCGGACTGCTCTTGCTGGCCCAGAACTTATATCTGTCAACTCCTGTGTCAATCTGCGAATAAAGCTGCTGGATCTCATCACTGTCACCCATGTACCAGATCCGGTTTTTGATTGCATTTCCTTCATAGTCAAGAGTCTCATTTATCATTATCATGGTGGGGTTTGCGTCCTGGATGTTTAACCAGCTCCTAATACCCCGTTTCATGCCTTCACTCATTTTCTTGATCAGCCCCACTTTCTCACGCTCCTAACATATACATCGTCTCAGCCACGCCTGTAGTACAGTCTGGCGCATCATCGTGTTTATTCTCACCGTCCCGCTGGTACCGCGCCATTGCGGTGTGATATTCCGGCCATTTGTGCCGCCAGTTGGACGGGTACAGGACATGCTCCATCACCCATGTGGCATTTGAGATAATCCTGGCTTTCTTGTTTTTCGATTGATGGAACCACTTAATCACTGTTTTGAAGTTTTTAAGCTGCTCTTCGGATATGCGCTTTACGTTCCTGGCAAATCCGGAACCACCGTTGTTGCTCTCTATCCTTGAACGGTTCACTTCAAATTCCTTGAAACGTTTTGCTGTCTCCGGCTCTGTTATCTCCATACCTGCCTGGGTGTAATAGACATTCAGCACATAAGCTTCCCGCATATACACCCCCCATATGATGGTGCATAGGTAATCTACTCCTTCATCCGCTGTGTCTGTATAGCTGTATATACCCTCGAACAGGCTGTTACCCTGTTCATCCATTGGCAAACGGTCATATGTCTTAAAATTGGTATACAGACGGCCTTTCAAGTCGATGGGTTCCTGTTGGTAGTTGGCAGAAGCAATATCTTCACCCATCTCAGAAATGATGTCCTCATACTCTGCTTTCGTCATTATCTCATCACAGAGCATAGAACCGTCATCCTGTACGGCCTTATAGGTGATCAGATGACACTTATCGGCTTTCTTTTCCAGCATACGTCCCACCAGGTCGTCTGAGGCCCAACGTGTCATGATGAGGATCTGTCTTCTTGGACGTTCCATACGTTGTACCAGGGTGTTGTTATACCACTCCCAGTGTTTATCTTTTACCAGCTCGTTTGCGGCCTCTTCATTATTTTTAATGATGTCATCTACAATGATAAAATTTGCTCCAATACCGGTTGAAGTACCGCCAGGGGATGTAGCCAGATAATTCTTTTCTTCTGAACCCTTCAAGCTCCAGAACCCTTTTGCGGCATCGCCTTGCTTGATAGTCGTATCAGGAAAAATGTCAGAAAAATATTTCTGTTTTATATTCTCATTCTCCATAAGGACGCCATCTCTGGTTTGCTGTGCGAACAATCCAGACAATATCTGATTATAAGAACCGGTGATTATCTTTGTCCTGTGGTCTTGTCCAAATATCCAAAGCACAAACAGCCTTGCCGTAAATGTCTTTCCATGTCTGGGGGGCATGTTTATAATTAAAATCTGTTTATTAATGTCACCATCATAAAAAGACTGCAGTGTTATACACAGGTCCTTTAAATATGAACGGCTTTCTTTATAAAATTCCGGATAAAGAAGTCGACAAAAAGACCAGAAATCTCTTCTGGCCTTCTTAACCGCAAGGGCTTCCTGCAGCTTTAAGTATTCGATCCTATCCTGCCTGTTAAGAGCTGTTGATTTTTTCATACTTCTTTGTGAGCTCTATTAGCTCCTCCTCTGTCATGTTCTCATATTGGTTTCGGACATTAATACCGCCGCTGTGCTCTAAGTCCTGTTTGTCCCTCCACTTATCCGGTCTGCGGTTCTTTAGCCAAAATATCTGTGCTGTTGTGTGTCCATTAAGAGCGTTATTTAACAATGCATTTTCGACCTGATAATCCACTACCTCTTTTCCTCTTTTTAAGGCCTCTGATATCTCTTTGTGTTCGTTCTTCCACCGATATAATGTAGAAGCCGCTATTCCCATGTTTTCGGCAATCTGTACATCTATCAGCCCATCCCTGGCCCAGCCTTTCAGTAACAGCAAGCCTTCTGGCGTTAGCCAATATTCGTATTTTCCTTTTGCCATTTGACTCACCTCTTTTATACATAAAAAAGAGACGGGGTCATCCGCCTCTTACACTTATAGTTGTTTCTATATACCGTATAGACCAAAAATCTATTTAAACTAAAACATTTACAATCTGCATATATACTATTTTGAATGTCTATCCTCTAATTCTGAATAATCTTCATTTTTATCTTCTTTTATACCAGGCTGATGGAATATTAGCTCTACAACAATTTTTATTAGACGGTAAGTAGATAATGCAAAATATAGCAAAATGAAAATCCAGAAATATTTTACAACTACATCAATTGTCAGATTTTCTCCTAATATCTTAATAGAAATTATTTCATATAATGATTTTTGAAAGAATATTCCTATACATGCTATTAATAAAAGAAACCCTGATTTGTATACCGACATAAAATACTTCTTTAGAAGATTCAGCAAATTTTTATCACCAAAAACTTCTCTTAAAATCTCATTTTCAGATTGTGTAAAGATCAGTCCAACTAATACACCAACAAAACCGATCAAAATTGACGCTGCAACAAGTACCGCATTAACTGCCGCCATAATATCATCTCTTAACGTAAACGTTGATGATTGTATAATACAAAATACAGTAAAAATACTACTAAAAAAAAGAGGATAGTATTTTTCCATAATTAACTTAATCCTATTATTTCTATCCTCTTTCTTCATAGCTATTCTCCTATCTTTCTAATAATTCTAATACTTGTTTCTTGGTTTTATTATATTTTTTATGCATTTCATCAATTATATCCTCAAAATTTATTGACTCTAATTTTTCCATCTTTATAGTTATAAAATCATGGCTGCGTTTTGAAAATATATCAATCACCTCCACTGGCTCTAGTTCCGATGGTTTAATATTTAACTCGGCAGTATCAACAAGTCCTTCGTTATCTAATATCAATCCAACTGTTTCTTTTATAGTTTCCTGATCCAGGCTTCCTTTGCTTCTTCCTCTACCCAGAGACAATGTTAACGTTGCCGAATTTGCTTTGAATTTATTGAAGTTTTCAATAAACTGACCAAAAGAGCTATTTTTATTTCCATGCACGACCCTTGTCGGAATATTAGCAAAACGTATTGTGATTTTTTTATAATCTTTTGCAGTATTTAATTTATCATTTATATCTACAGCTCTGATTGGGCGTAAAGCGATCATATTACTATTATAACAATTAAAATAATTCAAATATAATTCCAGCCCTGAAGAACTTAAACTATCGCGGTTTCTTTGTAGTACCAGTATATGATTATCAACATCATATATACATGATACCTCTTCGCCTATATATTCATCATCTAGCAATTTTATGGGCTCAGTTTCGCTCGTTTCTGACGCCTTAGACGGGATACCCGTCTGACGCAGACGCACAAAATTTAAATACCAATAATTATCTATTTTGTTGTATTTTATTTTATCAAGTCGTGCTCCATCTTGATAATACTCTTTTTTTCTTCTTTCCAAAGGCAGATCATCAAGTTTATTAATGATTTTCCTTAGGTCAAACAATCTATCCTGACCCGATTCGTTGGATTCAACCACTTGATAATATTCAATTCTCACTTTTTTTATGTAAGTTCCAGCCATTATTTATCCTCCAATACACTAAATATATTTCCATTTTATACTAATATAGTATATATTTCAACAAAACATAAATTAGATATATTGAAGTTATAAACATAATAGAACATATGTTCTATTATGTCAATTAGTAATAATAACCGAAAAAGTGCTCAACCGAAGATGAGCACTTTTCATAAAAAATAATTTTGTCTGTCTTTCGACAAAACGGAGTCAACCTGGATTTAAAAAGCAGTTCTATTATCTGCTTTTGATGGTTGCTCCACATATACACTGCTGTTTATCAGGCACAGCTACTGCCTTGATTGTTATCCCAGATCTGGGACATGCAGCTTAAAGTTTATACACCGCAAACTTACCTTGCCCTGCAGAGATTTCCCTAACGGGCACATCCCGCAAAGGTTACCGGAAAATCAGCTGCCAGGCCATGACACCTGGCAGCCAAATTAACAAAGAGGAGGATATTCAACATCCGATTGAGCCGTTTGCTTTCGCCCACTGGCTCTATTATAATTATATCATTAATTTTTGCTAATTGTGCTAATCTTTCAAATATTGGCTAATGATCTGCGGAATCCTTCCCCTGCTATATCCAAGATCATCCGCTATTTCCCGTTGCTTCTTTCCTTCTATATATGTCATTTCAAAGATTTGCCTTGCATTACTGTCCGGAATATCAGCAATAAACTCTTCTATTTTTAGAACCGCTATTTTAATCTGTTCCTGTCTGATTTTCTTTATGTTCAGTCTTCTGGAAATCTCGTCGGCTTCTTTTGGTTCCTCCATTTGTACAGTAGTCCTGACTTTCGTGTAAGGGAAATTATGACTAGAACCCACTACTTTTCCCAAAACTGTTGGAATTTGTTCCGCACGATCATACAATCTTTCTATTGCCTGCTCATTCAACTTCTGTTCTTTTACCAACGCTCTGTACTGCTTCAATGTTTTTTTGTCCACTGATATAGCCTCCCGCTGTCATCTATAGCTATGCATCACTTTCCTCATCATATACTGCATATTTCCCTCTGCCATATGTTCCCTTACTGACTCTTCCGGGAAGTCGATCTGATAGCTGCGCTCCTTGATCCGGTTGGTGATACGATCATCATACTTTAAAGTTCCGAGTGATTCATTGCTGGTAAAGATCGTCACCTTCCGGCTGACATACCTGCTGTTGAGGATATGGTAGAACTGGTCCGCCACCCATTCTGTGACCTTCTCTGTCCCGAAGTCATCCAGGACAAGCACCTCCACCATCTTGAGGGCGTCCAGGACCTGGCTCTGGGTATATTCCGCCCCTTTGTCAAAGGTCCTTCTGATCTCCGCCAGTATCTCTGTGGACACCGCGAACCTCACCTGGGCATCATGGGCCTCCATGAGCTCATTTGCTATGCTGGCAGCCATCCGCGTCTTTCCGGAACCTTTTGTCCCCGAATACAGGTACAATCCCATCCCCCTCTCCTCTGCCTCACGGAACATCCCCAGGTATTCCTTCACCATCCGGCAGGCCGCCAGGGCTTTTTTCTTTTGCTCCGGTTCCCGGTACACGTCCACCCGGAAGGTACCCAACCTCATCTCCCGGAACGCTTCCGGTATGTCCGCAAAGCGCAGCCTCCGCTCCATGAGATTCTTTTTCCTGCACCTGCACGGGGCGGCTGCCAATACCCCGCCCTCCTCAGAGAGCACCCATTCCATCCCCCCGCATACGGGGCAGGTTTCAGAATCCTGTGGTATCTTCCGGGTCATACCCTGCTTCGATGAGCTGCTGGATATATCCCTTCTCTGCCGTTCTATCTCCCCGAGCTTCTCTTCCAGTGTCATATGTGCTTCCTCCTCCCTGTCTTGACCAGCCTTTATCCTGCTCCTTTGACAGCCAGCCGTTCACGAACCTAAGGATCCCCCTCTTGGTCTTTCGCCTACTTGTGTTGCTGTCGAGCCAGGATCTCATCTTGCGGAGCTCCTGCATCACATCCACAGCAGGAAACAACTCCTTCCACTCAGCTATCTGGTCCTCAAATATCCAATACTCTGTTTTGTCGTTCAAGATAAGGCTGATCGCCTTCTTCCGGTCCGGTGCCGTTTCCGGCTCCGGGCATACAGTCTTTTCTATCCTTTTCTTATCTATACTATCCTTACCTATACTTACCTGGGTTACACACTGGCTGCCATCTGGTATACCAGCCTGGATACCATCGGTTTTTTCCAGTGTATAGGAGCCGTTTTTCTTGACACCCAGCATGGCATATTCATCCTGGTACACCGTAGGGGTATAACGGTCTTTCCTCAGGTAATTGTTCATCCTCCAGTGCTTAATGACAAGGATCCCGCCCTCAAACCCTATGACAAAGCGCTTCATCAGGAGCAGCCTCAGGTCATCGTCTGAAGCCCCCACGAGCCGCTGTATCTTCCGGGCGTTGTTCAAAAAGCCGTCATCATCCGCCCTCATGGACAGATGGAAGTATAAGGCCTGGGTGGATAACGGCATATCCAGAAATGCATCGGAGTCAATGATCACCTTTGAGAACATCCTCCTCTCAGCCATCTCTGCCTCCTTCCTCCACCAGTGCCACCTCTATCCTCGGGTTGTGCCTGTCCACATAGAACACATCGGTGAACCCCCTGATATGCCGCCACCCGTCATTCTCCAGGATCCGGCAGCTGACCAGTGCGTCCTGGATGAACTTGTGGGCCACAGCCGCGATGTTATCCAGGTCCCGGCGCCGGTCCGGCTCATAGAAGGCGTAATGGATCGTGACAGGGGCTTTTACCCGGGCATGCCCCAGGTCTTTCCGGATGGCTTCCGATACAACAGCCTGACACCCCTGCTTCATGTCATTGGCGCAGCTGTGCCCCCGCCGGAAGCCCCGTTCCGCCTTCAGGTATTCATTCAGCCCCGGCAGCTTCCCTTTTATCACGAATCTGTGCTGCATACCCTGCCTCCCTTCTCCGGTTCTCAAAGGCCATGTCCATCATGTGGTTCTTTATGATGATGTCATGTACCCGGGAATCCTCCATTTTCCTGTATTCCCTGTATTCCAGTTCATCTACGGGGTCCCCCGGCACCGGCCGGTAATAGCCCCCGGTTCCCGGTATGATGCAGTCCCCGTTCTTGTTCGCATGGTTGATCATCCGGCGCAGGCTCCTGTCGACCCTGTCCATGTCCATGCATTTGATATTTGGCCGGCGCACGGCGTTCCTGTGCCCGTCCCCTATCCTTTTATAATAAGATCCCGCCATATTTCTTGTTTCCTCTGTTGTCATAGTCCTCCTTCCTCTCCCCTGCAGAACAGGGGAGGATCATGGCTTACAATAAAGTGAATTGTGATATATCATTCAGCGCTCCCAGCATTGGCGAACGCGGATCCGCCGGTATTACAATACCGTATACATGGTACATCTGTTCAAACGCTTTGGTGCCCTTTTGATGTGCTGCCATGTGGTGTTTCCGGCACAGGCATATCTTCCGGCTGCATCTGTCATCTGCAGACTTCCGGTCCCGCCCCATCCCTATGGCATCTACATGGTGTATCTCTCCATCCCGCCCGCAAACGGCACATTTCCTATGTTTGATACAGGCATAAAGATAAGCGCCCATGTCCTCCGCCCTCTCTATCCCCGGCTCTGAAAGAGGGATCCCATTCTCTATGGCGTGATCCAGGATAGTGTTCAGGAACCCTCTTGCGGTGTCCATCGAACATCCGGACAGGCTGAAATACTCCTCTCCGGTCCGTATGATATGCAGGTATTTCAGCCATTCCTTCTCCTCTTCCGGAAGATAGCCTGTAAAGTCTGCGATATCCCGGATGGTCGCATAAGCTTTCCGCCTCTGCGCTGCAGTGATGTGCCGTCCGTCATCCAGACGCAGCTCTGCCCCTTTTATCCTCTTGTGCCGCAGCATATCTCCCAGCTGTCTGTCAGGTATATGGATGATCAGGTCAGTACCTGTTGGGTCTTCCCGGTATCCCCTGATCTGTATTTCCGTGTTCATTTATTCATCCCCATACTTATTCTTGATCGCTTTCATCATATAGGCTGCCTGCTCCCTGGTCAGCGTGTCCCAGGTCACTTTATTGCGTTCCAGCCAGGCTTCCAGCTTTAAGTTCGGATGGATGTCCCCTAAAAGCCTTATCTGTTTTATCTGGGCATCCGTGGCTCTGTCACTGTCTGTTGTCGGGATGGCATTCTCGAATTTATTGAACTCCTCCTTCAGCCACAGGTTGAAGCCCAGGCCTGTATGTATGGCTACACATTTCACAAAGGAACGGCACATGCTGTTCCACACCCGCTGCTGTGACATGGAATTGTCCTTTACGGGATTGGTACCGTTCATGACCGGGGACTGCATCCAGTATGTATTATCATCTATCACTACCTCGATCAATGTCTCGTAGCACCTGTTTGTTACCCCATTCTTATCCGAAAATACGGTATCGGTCATCCTCAGGCTGCTGCCCGTCTTAGGGTCCGGTACTGGGATCCAGTATACTTTCTCCGCACCGTTCTCATGAAGGAGTTCGATGCACTTGGCCCAGTTCAGGTATAGTTTCCCCTCCCTGTCCTCGCAGTAAGGGCGGACGTCTATCTTCCGCATCTCTTCATATGCTTTCAGCATCTCTTTCCCCCCTATAAGTTCTCTGTCCAAAAATACAGGTTATCCGAATCCCGGTCATATGTGATCCTGTCCAGGAAATCGTCCTTCGGATTATCCCCGTCGATCACTTTTACCCCACTGCTGTAGAGCATAGTCAGCAGCTTATTTATGATCCCGCAGATCTCCACAGGGTTCTTGTCCGCTGTGAGTAAAGCGATGATATCGGCGCTGGTGTCACAGTCAGCGTCTATTCCGTAATTTACGTTCTGCATACTTGACATTTCCTCCTTACACCATCTATAATAAAGTTATTATAATTTTTCATTGCCCCTGTTTGCTTGCCGGCGTCAGGGACTTTTGCTTTTTACAAACTCTTAACTGCCAATCTCGTGCCGTTTCCAGTAAAGAAATTAAAATCATAAAAATGACCATGTAGCAAAACAAAGCTTCAAAGGCACTGTATGGCTTCCAAAATCCTGATAAAATGGCCAACGCAGTACCAAAAGCAGCATCCCGGATTGTATTATAATGCATATTGCTTGTCCCTCCTCTTTACCGCCCTCAGGCGGTTCCTTTCCTTTCGTACTTCAGACCAGCCATTGCCAGGTCTATTTTTTCTGTAACGATCTCCCGGATTTTTTCTTCTGTCAGCTGGTCTGCCGTATAGTATTTCCCGTCTATACGGAAACGGGGCACCACTTCTATTTTCATGACACCACCTCTCTGATTATGATACGTGGGTATGCTTGTCTGGGTTCCTTGCTGCCATCTCATCGGCTTCGCTTAACCATGTTCTGATAGATACCACCCAGTAGGTTTGTTGCAATCATTACAAAAACAGCGGTCAATTTCTACCTTACCTTCTTCTCATATTCCCATTGACTCAAACATATATTCGTAGTATATTTATTATATCGAACATAAGTTCGCATCATTGGCGTTTAAACAGATACTCCATATCATATTTTGGAAAAAATACTTTATGGATTTTAGAAGCATCATCGAAATAAAAACCCTTTTTTGTCACTCCATTAACAGTGTCGCTAACAGTTTGGTATCTGCAATCCAATAATTCTCCCATTTGAGCAAAAGTGACTTTCTCAGTTTTCATTGCCTCAAGAAGATTTAAATACATAAATTTTCACCTCCATTTTAATTCGTAATTCCGAATTTAATAATTGAATTATATTCTTTATTCAGTATTTTGTCAATAAAAAACATACCCTATTACGAATTTATTCGGTTTAACGAATATTTATCATTTACACAATCCCATTTTTCGTATATAATATAACTATACAGAAATGAGGTGAAAATACGTGGAAAAAGCTAAAATACTTGAACAGTTAATCAAAGCGCAGGGGTATAGTTTAAAGGCTTTTGCTGAAAAGTGTGGAATCCCCTATACCACTTTATATGGAATCTTAAAAAAAGGTGTGGGGCGTGCAAGTGTTGATAACGTTATACAAATATGTCAGAATCTTGGCATTACTGTTGAAGAGCTTGAAGAAATGGCTACTGGTGAGAAGCAAAAATGTGAACCGTCCTATGACGATGTGGAACGCCTCATTGCAAGAAATGGAAAGCAGATGTCAAAAGAGCAGAAATTACGTCTGATACAACTTTTGTCCGAAATAGTAGAATAATTCAGGAGGACAAAATGAATTCTGAAAAATTACATCAAAATATCTTGGAAGTCTGTAAGAATGCAGTATTAAAAATTATATTCTCTGTTCCAGGGAATGTCCGACGATACATTTTCAGATAAATTTCTAAAAGTCTTATTATGCAATGATAAAATATGCCCGCAGAGGATACACTTCTCTCTAATGCATGAACTGGGTCATTTCATATTAAGGCATATTGCTTTGGTATCTTAGTAAATTATTTCAAAGGAGGTTATCATGAAAAGCCAATGTAAGATTATTGCAATTGTGGAGTTGATTTTAGGTGTAATAGGCAGCTTTATCTTGGCCAAAAGCGCAGGGATCAATGTCTATGCAGGGGGGCGAAACTGGACCACGACCATTTTTACTTTTTTAATAGGTGCCGTAGTTTCCTATGTATTTTTTGTTGTTCTTTATTCAATTTCAGAAATAATGGACAATCAAGAATACATAATGAAGCAGTTGGAAAAGCATCAAGAAAATCCAGACGCCTCTTCACCCGCCCCACCCACAAAGATTTCTCGTTCCAACAGTTCTGCATCCCTGTTAGGAGAGACCAAGTCAGGACCTACAGACGAAGAAGGATGGTTGTGTCCTAAATGCGGCAGATTAAATCAAAATAATGCTTCTGTATGTAGCTGCGGAAAGCATAGATTTTAAAGCTCAAAAAAACTTGTACCTATGTCTACTCGTTTAATCCGCTTCGGCGTATTAATAAATATTATAATGTACTGGGGGAAAACTTATGAAGAAAAAGATGGCAGCACTATTACTTGCAATGTCAATGTCCTTGACATTCACATCATGTGGAATCAGTGAAGCTGATTATAACTCAGCTAAAGAGAAAAACAGCACACTGGAATCTCAATTAGAGGATTCAAAAGATGAACTTGAAAAATCAAAATCTGACCTTATTGCATTGCAGTCTGATTATGACTCATTAAAATCAGATTTTGATAAGTACAAAGAGAAAATGAAGCCATTTGAAGAAATGGAAGCGGCCGAAGCTGAACAGAAAAAGGCTGAAGCTGAAGCAGTACAAAAGGAAACACAAAATCAAACTGCCGCTAATGATGCCGTAAATAAAATATGGGACTTTGCTAATGGTACACTGGTATCCGGAGCTACTAGAGAACTATATAATGACGCCTTAGCCAAGGTTAATGCTTTAACTGATGAAACCAAAAAAAATGAACTTATGCAGGCAGTTCAAGCAGCTGATGCCTCATTATCCGCGCAGGAACAGGCCGCTGCTGAGGAGGAGGCACAAGGTTACGAAACCGGTATCTCGTATGACCAGTTAGCCAGAACTCCTGATGATTATCTTTCAAAAAAAGTCAAATTTTCAGGTAAAGTAATTCAAGTTATGGAAGGTGATACCAGTACCCAGATCCGCCTAGCGGTCAACGATGATTATGATACCGTTCTACTTGCAGAATATTCAAAAAGCATAGTTTCCTCCAGGATATTAGAAGATGACCATATAACAATATATGGAACTTCTGTTGGTACAATCAGCTATAAATCAACTTTAGGAGGAACCATTACCATCCCTGGAGTATATGTTGACAAAATTGACCAATGATCCCGTTATTAACAGTATAAATTAAGGAGGAAATCTTTATGGCTAAAGAAGGAAAAAAGAAAGGGAGCTGTCTTAAAACATTACTTATAATCGTCCTTGCATTTGTAGTAATAGGAGGAATTGGTTCCGCAATTGGCGGTGACAAAGACAAAGCCCAAAATACAACCAAGAAAACTGCAGCATCAACGGAAAAGACTGAAGAACAAGATAAATCCACTGAACCCAAAGAAGAACAGGCTGCTCCAGATAATTCCGAAGATGATCAGGTCCCCAAGGAATACAAATCTGCACTTAATAAAGCAAACAGCTATAGCGAAACCATGCATATGTCCAAAGCAGGGCTTTATAACCAGCTTACATCTGAGTATGGTGAACAGTTTTCTGCAGAAGCAGCGCAGTATGCGATCGACAATGTGCAGGCTGACTGGAATTCAAACGCATTGGAAAAAGCAAAAGATTACAGCGATACAATGTATATGTCTAAAATGGGAATTTATAACCAGCTTATTTCCGAATACGGAGAACAATTTACTGCCGAAGAAGCTCAATATGCGATAGATCATGTGGAAGTTGATTGGAATGCAAACGCGTTAAAAAAGGCCAAGGATTATCAAGATACAATGGATATGTCCCCAGAAGCAATTCGGGACCAGCTTGTTTCCGAATATGGTGAACAATTTACTGCCGAAGAAGCCGAATACGCCATAGCAAATCTTAGTTAATACATAATTACATAAAACCAGCCTCTGCTCTAACAGGCAGAGGCTGAATCAAAATAATATATTTACCCAGGCCGCCGAGGGACGTGCTCCCACAAAAGGGGTGGTGCTTATGACTATAAGGAATTTATGGTCATCTTTACCGCTGGCATTTTGCTGGCAGCAATTCTTACTTATGTGCATAGAAAATAGCCGTCCTGCCCTGGAATGCGTTTAAAAATTGCTTTCGGCAAGCTGTGCGTCACAGTTTATGCTTATTGAGTTCTGCTATTTTTTAGCTCAAAACTTCGCCGGGACGGGTGACATGCACTCATCTTCCGGCTGTAAAACCGCCACAGGGATGGCACCTTGGCAACAATATATTTACCCAGGGAACCGAAGAGGGTGCATACACCAGCTGCCAATTCTTTACGGAAAGGAGCTGGTCGCGAATGGTTACATATGACGAATTATTCACTTTTGTAACAATGCTTTGTGCGGTCGTTACTCTTGTTGTTACTCTTACACAACACAAAAAGTAGCGCCCTCGTCCTGGTAAGATAAGGCGCTACTTTTAGCAAATTACTCTACCGGCAGCTGGACATCACCCAGCTTTCGGTTCTCTTGTTAAGTATATTATAGCAAAATATGCTGAAATGTCAAATAGAAAAAACGCCCCAGTGCTACCAACACCAGGGCAACCGATACATCCGGAGATGCATACATATTACATAAGCAATAATATTGTATCATCTCCGGAGCAGCCATGCAAGCGGAACAAAAGTTCGCTGGCTGTTATTTTTGTACCCCAAAATCAATATGATATATAAGAGGTGATAAAATAATGTCCGAAAATGATACAAAACAACTGCAGACCGGCGCCCTCTACATCCGCGTCAGTACCGCAGATCAGGCAGAACTGTCTCCGGACGCGCAGAAACGTCTCCTTCTGGATTATGCTAAAAAGAACAACATTATCATATCCAATGATTTTATATACATGGAAAGTGTTTCCGGCCGCCGAGCCCAGAAGAGGCCAGAGTTTCAGAAGATGATTGCCACTGCCAAACAGGAAAGCCACCCCATTGACGTCATTTTAGTATGGAAATACAGCCGTTTTGCCAGAAACCAGGAAGAATCCATTGTCTACAAAAGTATGCTGAAAAAGGATGGTGTAGAGGTTATCAGTGTTTCCGAGCCGCTCATAGATGGCCCATTCGGAACACTCATAGAAAGGATCATTGAATGGATGGATGAATACTATTCCATCCGTTTATCCGGCGAAGTTCTCCGTGGTATGAAGGAAAAAGCCTTAAAGAATGGATATCAGGCCACTCCATGCCTTGGATATGACGCCGTGGGAAGCGGACAGCCATTCGTCATTAACGAAGAAGAATACCGAATCATAGATTACATTATGGATCAGTACGACCATTACAATGTTGACGCCACGGCAATCGCCAGAAAATGCAATGACCTTGGATATCGGACCAAGAGAGGAAATCCCTTTGAACGAAGGAACATTGACTTTATTTTAAGAAACCCTTTTTATACCGGGACTGTGGTCTGGAATGGGACGGAATTTGAAGGTGCCCACGAAGCACGTCTCTCAAAAGAACGCTATGAAGAGCGCATCAGGCTCATGAACGCCCGCAAACGCCCTGCAAAGCACCGAAATGTATCTACCTGCAAGCATTGGCTGTCCGGTCTGCTAAAGTGCTCTATTTGCGGTTCTACCCTCTCCTACACCGGCAATCAGACCTGTCCCTACTTTCAGTGCTGGAAATATGCCAAAGGATTCCATAAGACATCTGTCAGTCTTTCTGTGAAGAAAGCAGAAGAGGCTGTATTAGAATATTTTAAAAAGATACTGGACGGCGCAGATTTTTCTTATGTATACAAAGGGGAGGCTCCCTCTGAAAAGGACATTTCCCAAATAGAATCCCTGCAGCAAGAGCTGGAACACATTGCGGTGAAAGAGCAGCGCGTCCGTGCCGCTTATGAAAATGAAATTGACACTCTGGAGGAATACCGTGAAAACCGCCGGCGGCTGAGCATACAAAGAGAAGAATTGTCAAATGAAATATACCGGCTGGAATCTCAGCAAAACAATATTGAACCCTCACCACAAGACGTATTAAAAGAAATCCAAACTGTTTACGATATCATTCAGAATTCGGATATCACCTACGAGACAAAGGGTATGTTTATCCGTACAGTGCTAGATCAAATTATCTACGACAAGGAATCCGGCTGCCTGTATTTTGATATCATCATTTCCTAGACAATTGGATACTATCCAAATCTTCATATTTCCGTAATACTTTATTTTTGTCAAAAAGCCTGAAATCCCGCTGTTTATGCGGGCTTCAGGCACAATTATAGGTTACTGCACTCCGGTGGACCGGAGTGTAATAACCTATAATATAGATTTATATAGATAAACATATAAGTCCGGCATATGACCCAGCGCCGGGCTGGTGGTTCCTATTTAGATTCTCTGTTCTCTGGCAGTATAATCAGAAAAATCCTTCTAGGGCTATTGTTGCCTGATCTATACAATCAAACTCTTAAAGGTATTGCGCCCTGCGATACCGTCCACAGTAAGCCCATGATCATTTTGGTACTGCCGCACTGCAGATTCCAGTTCACTACCAAAACTTCCAGGACATTCTACACCATTTGGGTTGTACCCTTTAAGCATAAGCAATATCTCAACTGCTGTGACCATGTACTGACATTCCCCCCTGCAAACATAATGATGGTCCAGTGCCTTGTCCGATTTCGGACCCCAAATACCATCAATATTCAACCCTGTATGATAATCCATGTTAAGAGCTGTCTGCAGCACCATGATTCCTCCTTTGATCGTTTCTATACCTCTAACTCCATCTGCACTTATGTCTAGTCCAGTGAAATTATTAAGATGTATCTGTCCGTCTTTTATAACTTTATTACCACCGGAAACAGCTTGCGTAATATCTGGTAATACTGTAGATATACTACCGGATTCCTGTCCAGCTATATTATTTTTATCGGTTATCTCCTTCACAAAGTCCCGATAACAGTAATTGATATCTACCATACCATTGTTGCCAGTAAGTCCCGGTACATTGCCAGAACTTGTATACTGCCAAATATCCACTCCGGTCACATCTGGAGCCTGGGAGCTGTACTTTGCAACCCATTTGGTATATTTATCCAAAGAGCTGCCAATTATATTCTTGTACCAGTTTTCATTTGCATAAATGCCAACAACATAACCCGCCCTCCCCACAATATCCGCAAAAATTTTTGCTCCGTGCACAGCATGTGCTCTTGTATCCGGGCTATGCTCTTCCTCCAGATCCAGATAAACAGGAAAAGAGAGTTTGTACTTTTTGATGAGCCGGAGGACATGCGCAGCCTCACTCCTGCTCTTGCCCTCCGTATTGGCATAAGAGTACAGATACACACCAAAAGGAATACCCAAGCGTGTACATTCATCAGCATTGCGTTTCCAGTGCTTATCATCCTGACTTGTCATATCCATGCCATAACCACACCGAATAATTACGCCATCTATATGGCTGCGGGCCTTTTCCCAATTAATTTTGCCATTATGTTCTGATACATCAATAATTTTCTGTATACCCATATTGCTCCTTTCCTTATCTGTTGGACCAGTCTAAATTGAAAGAGGACGATTTCCCGCCCTCTGTCATCTTTTTATCTCAACCTCCGGCAGACCTGCAACACTGGTCAACATGGACAATACCCCAGCCAATACTGCGGCTGATAGTACATATTTCCAATCCACTTGTCCCATTGCTGCGGCGGTACCAATACCGGCAATTGCAGCCTGGGCAATGGTCTTAACTGCTCTGTTACCTGCCTTTTTCACCCAATTCACCCAATATGACTTATTTTTCATATTCATCCTTCTTTCTTTTCCAATAAGGTAATTCTTGTCTCATGATCATTCAATTTATTATCCTGCTCCTCGTTGTGCACCCATATCCGTTCATGGGATTTGTGGTTCTTTTCCGTCAGCTCGTCCATTCCCTCATCCAGCATATTAAGTCTGTCAATCAGTCGGGTTATGGATGTGTTCAGCTTTATGATCGGTGTGCCGATGGAGATTGCAAAAGCAGTCAGGGCCACAATAACGCCAAATACTTCCCATTCTGTCACATGTAAAATCCTCCTTAGCTAAAAATCGCATACAGATGCCCGCTCCTTATTTCAAAGGCTGGTGTCTTTCCATCCGCTCCGGCTGGCCCCTGCGGCCCCTGAGCGCCAGTGGCTCCTGTAGCTCCTTTTGCACCGGCTGCACCAGTGTCACCTTTCGGTCCCTGTGGGCCTGTGGCTCCTGTGTCACCCTTTGCGCCCTTTAATCCTGCAAGCTGGGCGGCTGTAAAGTCAGCGTAAGTAAATGCAGCGCCTTTATCGCCTTTCGGACCTGTGGCTCCCTGGGGGCCTGTGGCTCCAGCAGCACCTTTTGGCCCCTGGGGACCTGTCATACCAGTGGCACCTGATAAATCAGTGATGTATGTATACGCTGTTGTCCCTTTTACATACAATTTTGCATTATCTGCGTCATTAACGTTTCCCGTATCGATCATGACAAACTGCCCGGTCTTGACACCATCTGATGCAAAGCCGCTATTCATGGCTGAAATGCTGGCATAGGTCTTTGCTATCGTGAATGCCTCACCTGCAGGTCCCTGCGGACCAGTTGAGCCGGTCGCTCCTTTCGGTCCAGTCGCACCGGTGTCCCCCTTCGGCCCCTGCGGACCAGTAGATCCTGTTGCTCCAGTATCTCCTTTTGGTCCCTGAGCACCAGCAGCACCTTTGATATTGCCCGTTTTTGCCCAGGCTCCTGACGTCTTTTTATAGATATCAAAATTCGCTGTATTCAGATAAAAGTCCCCGTCTTTTCCCTGTGTTGTCGGTGCTGCAGCGCCAAACAGCCAGGTTGCACCGTCCGCTCCCTTTGCTCCGGCTGCACCTGTGGCGCCCTTTGGCCCCGTGGGTCCAGTTTCGCCCTGGATACCCTGTGGCCCCTGTGCGCCTGTTGCTCCCTTGGCCCCGGTATCTCCTTTAAGACCCTGCGGTCCAGCCGGCCCCTGAATCCCTTGTGGGCCCTGAGGGCCAATGATACTCCCTAGATCAACTTCTCTTGCCATAGCTTATCTCTCCTTTATTTTTGATATAACGCATACAAATGACCGTCCCTGATCTCAAACTCCGGTGTTTCCCCTGCCGGTCCCCGTATATCATCTAATATGATCAGGCTGCACCATTCATTGCTGTCTGTATACCGCCATTCAATCTCTGTCCCTGTATTGCGCATTTCAATTTCCCGTTCCCGTATCGGCAGCCTGATACGCGAGCCAATGGTCTGTCCTCCAGACATAAGCTGCAGCATATCCTCCTGCAAAGTGATGTCATCTGCCCGTCCACGCAGTTCTTTCAAAATCTCCTGCATCGGGGTCAGCTCTGACCTGCTATAATTTTCAGGTTTTGCCCGTTTTTTTACCGGCATAAATATTGTCCGTAAAGTTTCTCCCTGGCTGTCATCACAGACATATATATACGCAATAACATTTTTACCGCTCTGTAGAAGGATGTCCGGTATTTCAACAGCAACACTGCCATCCTCCTGCCTGTTTCCGGGAACTGTAAAAGACATAGTGCCAAACTCCTCAGTTAAATGCACCTCGGTCTGATCCGGGATCTGCAGGCCGAATACCTGCAGCGTCTGTCCGTAATCCCACTGTACAAGCCCAAAAACCGTTTTATAATACTGTCCGTCACTACAAAATTTGGCTATTATCATTGCCGTCTCCTTCCTGCCTGGAAGATTAACCGGCAAGGATGCCTCTTCTCTCTTCCTGGTTAATCCAGCCCTTTGCGGCTGCTTTCTCTACTACTTCTGCATTTCCAGTCTTTTTGTATAATCTTGTGATTGTTTCAAACATACGATGCACCTCCTTACACGAGTCCCAGGTTTTCAAGAACCAGAGTGTCGACGGTTTCCTCCAGGGCAGTTATACGGGCATCCGTTTCATCTGTCCTCTGCAGTTCTACAATAATAGCATTACCTTTAACCGGCACTGCATTTCCTTCCTTATCCTGTGTGTGATCCATGGTGATTTCCATCTGTTTTTCAATCCTCCGGATTTTTGTGAATCCAGAATGGATTCTAAACACCTCATTGTTATCATCAATCACCTGTATTTTTCCTGTGTTTACCATATCAGACAGTAAGATCTCATACTCCATGATGTTTTTATCCCCAGGAACTAATCCCAATGTGAGGGAATCACCTGACACCTGAATTCCATCTGCGATAATCCCCAGCTCCTGCCCATTATTTAATCTAATTTTACCCATATCACTCATCTTTCCATTTCGTTTTTTATATTAAAATAGACCGCTCATCACGGTCTGGCTCTAATTTCCATATAAAATCACCTACTTTCATTGAAAAATACTCATTACAACACACCCGGAACGGTGTATTCTGATGAAAATTCTTCACTTCTTTTGCTAAACTCCGCTTTGGGTGGATATATGATACAAGCTGGAAGAATCAATATAACTCCTAAGGCAAATACTCCAACGACAAAACGCCTAACCTTTCCAAAACCATTCAAAGAGCAGGCGATAGTCTTGTTGACCCCTGTTTCAGGAGTACCAGGACAAAAGGTGCTTGGCGTAGGTACATTAAATAACACCCGTGATGGATGTGATGTTATTTTAACGAGAACGGAAACCACAGAGACTGTAATTGCTTGGACCGCTATCGGGCCAGTATAGAATATTAATTACATTTGCCCTATTGCGATCCAGACCAAGATAGTCTCTGTATTATCTTTCCTTGTGACATAAGCCTCAAACCCATTTAATGTATTATAACTCGTGCCACACCCCAATAAAAAAGTACCAGGTACCGATGTTATAGGCGTAAGGACCACTCCTGGTTGACCTTTAAACGGCTTAGGAAAAGTTACCTTTTTCATGGTTGGTTCATTTGGTTTGGGAATTATCGTAACCCTACCGATTTGTATTGCCATTCCACCCAAAGCGGAGTTTATTTCACACCGAAAATTATCGGTTTCTACCACTTTTAAGACACGCCAAAAAAGCCTGCCGTTAGCAGACTAAAAAAACACTCATTTTATTGCTTATGCACTGTATTTTTCATAGCTGTATCTGATATTCTGCGGATTATTATATAGATAAATCTGTGTTGTCCTTATATCCGCATGGCCTAATATCTGTTGTACGTCCTGTATCGGCGCTCCTCTGTCAACAAGGTTCGTAGCAAGTGTGCGCCGGTATCTATGCGGATGCACCTTTTCTATCCCTGTATTCTCTCCCAGTTTCCGCAAGACCGCCTCTATTCCGGTTTTCCCCATACGTCCGTGTGGAGCGTGCCGGGAAACGAATAAAGCCGGGCTGTCATCCCGCCGATGAGCAAGATAATTTGCAAGGTGCATCGTTGCAACCTCTGTCAGGTATATCCTTCTCTCTTTTCCACCTTTTCCCAGCACGACCACATCCCTGCTGTGAAATTTTATGTCACTTATATTCAGCCGGACCACCTCTGATACACGGCAACCACTGGCATATAAAAATTCAATCAACGCCAGGTCCCTGAGATTAGTACAGGCGTTTTTCAATCGCTCTCTTTCTTCCGGTGAGAAGGGCTTTTTTACTGTCTTTTCGTACTTTATAGCCTTTATAGCCTTACAAGGATTCCTCCCGATCAGGCCCTCATCCGACAGCCATCCGAAGAAACTCGAAAAGCATTTCCTCATATTCTCCAGTGTCCGGTTCGCTACCTGCCGCTGCTGTTTATACAACGACAGATAGTACCGGATATCATAAGTATCCACTTTATACAGTGGCTTTCCCAGCGCCCGTATCAGTCCCATTATGTAAGGGGAATACAAGCGTATGGTTGTCTCTGCAGTACCTTCCAGGCGCTTTGTTGCAATAAACCTGTTGAGCATTCCTTCGGCGCTATTATCGGTGATCATCACCTCTGTGCTCCGTGGTTGCACCTCAAAATCATGCAACTTGATACACAACACCTCCTGCAGTTTGTCCAGTTGCTCCGCCGCCAGCAACGCTGTCATTGCTGCCAAAACGCTGTTAATAAGTTCCATTCGTGGTTCCATAGGCAAATCCTCCTTTTTGCCTATGATTATACCAGTTTCCAGTGTTGTGCTAAACTCCGCTATACCTCACGTTGAAAGGGGGTCTGTTAGAGCTAATGCAAGTACAACGGGAGCAATGACAACAATAAAATTTACAGAATTATTCACAACAATTCCTACAGTTGCACTTAGTTTGCAGGATTCCGGCTCTTCATGGGCGGATGTTACACATTTTTCTGCAAACGATGTAACAACTGCAGGATTTACCATTATGTGCAAATGTAAAAATGCATCTGGTTCGTCTTTAGAGACTATAAAAATAGCGTATATTGCGTTTGGCAAATAGAAACAGCCACTAATGTTTCCGGATTAAAGTGTTCTTATTAACCGGCCATCCACATATACTTTTAATTTCCACAAATCACCTTCAAGAACCCAATCGAATGATATTGTACTTGATGCTGTTTTCATTTTTATAGCACTATGGGTATGTGTAGTATCTGATTTGGCTTTTAGCTTCGTATTTATCTCATTTTCTGTATAATACCTGTCATCATGTGTATGCGATTTATCTGCTTTGCTATCTAAATTGGATTTTTCTGCTTTATTCCCCATAGCGGAGTTTAATGCAGTAACAGTATCCTGCACATTACTTGCAGTTCCATCTGCTTTTGTAAATGCAACATTACCTGCCGTCGTTTTGGGTTTAACCTCATTCTGAAGATAAGTCAAAAAGTTGGAAAATAATAGCTTCTTCCCCGTCCCCGTTGCTTCTTCCAATAAAAATGTATCCGTATTCTCAGGTGTCGCTTTATTAGCCAAATCAGCCACACGACTGAAAGCAAGGTACTTTGTATCCTTCATCCACTTGGATATCTTTCCAAATAACACCGCTATAGAATTCCCTGTCGCTAATGCCTCACGAGATGCTGCGTCTGTAAATGCGATAGGTGTTGTCACATCCACCTTTCCCGTTGCTCCCTGAGGTCCCTGCGGCCCTGTTGCCCCAGTCAGACCTTTATCCCCTTTTGGCCCCTGAGGTCCAGTTGGACCTGCTGGACCAACCGGACCTTGCGGACCTGTCGCTCCTGCCGCTCCCTTAGGCCCCTGTGGCCCCATTACACTGCCTAAATCAAGTTCGGGCATAATTTTCTACCTCCTAGTATAATAATGGTGTAGTCAATAAGGACTAAAAATAATAGTTCCAATATCTGTTTAAATAAATAACTGAAAGAGAGATTCTACCTCCATCAAAGGTTATGTTAATGGTAACTTAGCTGGACTTATAAGATCATGACCAAGTGGCCGTTATCGTCTATCTTATAGCCCGGTGCATCTGTGCCAGCGTAGACAACATAGAGGTGTCCATCCTCCCGCACCTGGAAGGCATAGACTCCTTTGCTCTCTACCACTGCGGCATCACCACCCCGGTCTCCTTTGTCTCCTCTGTCTCCTTTTGGCCCCTGGATACCCTGAGGTCCCTGCGGGCCTGCCGGACCGGTTGCTCCTATCGGGCCTTGCGGACCTGCCGGGCCATCGAATTCTCCTGCCTGTCTGCGCTTCTCCAGATCATCTGCAGTGGCATCGGCCCTATTGGCAGCTGCCTCTGCTGCTTGTGCATGTGTATTGGCAAGCTGTCCGGCACTGTTAGCGTATTTCGTTGCTTCCACAGCATTTTTAATAGCTTCACCAACTTCTCCTACCAGCCTGTTGATGACCTCCTGTGTCCGCTCGTCCAACTCGATTGTCAGATCCTCCTCTGTCATAAGGCGCTTAACGACACCAGCGGAAAAGCATACATAAGTTGCTTTCCCATCCCTCACATTAGGGTCTCCCCTCAAGATTACCGCCCATTCCCCTGGCACCATCTTCTGCGGGTCAAAATGGTCATATCCTCCCCGCCTATCCTGTATTGCCATGATATCTCACCTCCCTTATCCTGGTATCCAGCGTACTAAAGAAACACCTGTGACAGGAGGCGGAGTGACGCCGCCCGACAGATATCTGCGCACTTCCACCAGCTTACCGGTATGTATATATGTGCTTGCTGTTTTGATGCGCGGTCCAATTCCGGAACCATGTCCTGCAAACTGATCATCACCAAGATACATTTCTACATGGGTGGATGCATCAGGGCTGTCGTTTGGTCCCCAGAAAACAAGGTCTCCGCGCTGTGCGCCTGAAACTCTCTGCATATCCAGTGAAAACACATCTTCATAATCCGGATTGTACCAGACCCGGTCCCCCTGTTCCATCTGTTCCCCGGTCCATGTACCTATCTGGATGCCCGCCCCGCGCTCAAATGCCTTCCACATCAATGACGAGCAGTCACTATACCCCGTAGGTTCGTCAAATACCCGCTGTCTCAGGTTCCAATCATTTGTATAGGTATTTTTACCCACACGGCTTAATACAAGCTGAACTACATCCTCGATCCTGCTTGTCCCATAAGTAAGATTGTTATACCAGTACCGGGCATTCTGTTTTCTCTCCTCCAATTCCAGCACCCCGGGCCGCTCGTAATTCCGCATGAATGCTTCTGCCAGATATTCAGGGGTCTGTGTAGATTTTGTGAATGCAGAAAATGAGAAATTAAAAGAGGAAGTGGCAATCCATTGCTGGTTGTTTGCCACTTCCCATAAAATGCATTCCAACTGCCCGTTAAAATATGCTGTCGTATTGCCGTAATTGTTTCCCCAGGGATATCCTCTGGCATCTGCCCATGATGTGTAACCCGTTGCCGGTGTCCACTGCACCAGGCCATACCCGCCTGACATGTTGCCATATATTAAGGATTCCCATAATCCAGGGTTCATTGTGGATTCTCTTTGCATGTTACCGAGTATTCCAGCGATGGCATTCTGGGTCCAGCCTCTGGCATAGAGATAATCTGCGATATACTGTGCATTGTCTGTCATTTGTGGTTGGGACAGATATGCATTGCTTATTATAAGTGCCATATTTCTGTCTCCTTAAAATGTCCCTTCTTTTGTATTCCCGCCTGTCAGTACCCCGTTTTTAAATTGTAGGTAACTGCCGTCAGAAAACTCTGCCCTACCAGTCTTCCCCCCAAGTAGTTTCGGGGGCCCATCATCGCTATCAACCACAACCACATCCGTGATAACACCATTGCGGGAGTACCCAATATTAAACCCATTTTTGCTGTAGACACCCATAGCCCCACCGCCCGTGACATACATCCACCCCGCGCTCGAACCTTTGTATCGGTAATCTATACGGTTTTGCTCAATGACAACACCTGTTTTATCTGCACTAAGGTTGCTAAATGCCCCTTCTAACCGAACATTTGTCGCCCTCACACCATTCCTGTCCCAAACACCTATCTCTTTTCCTGAAGCATCCAGGATGCGTAACACACCATTTACATTTTTATCTCCGCCTAATGTAAGGGTACCACCCCTCGCCCAGTCGAAACGGATACCAATAGCCGACAGAACATTGACCACAGCATTTCCCTGGCTGTCCATGCCGGCATTCCAGGTCTTCCCTCCATCCGTAGACACGGCAAAGGCGTTCGCTGTCATCTTCCAGATGGTATCTGATTCCTCCAGGGTGGGCTTGTTATGCATATAAAAAACGGTGCTGCCATCCTCCAGCTTTTCCTCCGTCTTGTATACTCCAAATGACTGGGTGATCAAATTGGTCAGATCCTGCACCGCCTTATCATATTCATTTATCTGTACCTTAGTATTCTTCTTTGCCTTTACAAAAGCTTGTGTAGCCTCTGTAAATCTGGATGTACTGTTGCGGGCCGGTGTTTTCGCGTCACAAGAAACCAACTGATAATTACCCGTCTGGTAGGTGGTATTTGTCACATAACACTTATATGTGTTCTGCTTGAAGTCCGTCACGATTGCCGGATCTCCCGCCTCTATAGCAGGGTCTGACAGGCAGGATACAGACACTGGACGAAATTTCATGCCTATCAGGCAGCCGCCTAAATAATCAGCTACAGCCTTACCGTTCCCTTTGTGGATGAGGTCATTATCCTTTACCTCCAGTACATACCCTTCCACACCTGTCATATAAGATACCGGTGCATCCTGTCCTGTGGTGTCCTGCGCCTCAGTCACCTTAACCCCGGTTATCACTACATCATCTGTAGCAGCATTTATGCTGTTTAAAGCATACAGATGATGATAGTCCTGCAGGCTGTCAAACTCTCCTCCATCCAAACTAACGTCGTCTGTCCAGGGCGTGAAGCTACCTCCATCTGCGTTACCACCAGTCCCATAGACTGGAGTCCCTTCATCAAAGCTGCCACCATCCATGCCATTATGACTCTCAAATACAGTAGTGTCATACCATCCTGACACCAGCCGGCCAGATGCGTCACACTGCCAGTAACGGCAGGCTATCTGCCCCACCCAGGTCAGCAACTGCCTGAAGGTCAGTGCTTCATCGTCAGGCCGTTCCTTTACTGTGTAATTGCGGTTCGGAAAATCCGCAGATGCCTGCACCACACCACATACACTGCAGGCATCCGCTGCGATCTGCCCCAGTGTGGCTGGATACTTTAAACTGCTTTCGGTATATGGCCGGTCAAATTTCGCCATGTTGTCATAAGCTGTGACAGATATGACCGCACCTGTGAATTTTCCCGGCTCCGCAGTGTATATGCCCTTGGGTATCCATTCAATCTTATCATCTGAGAGCTGCAGCCCAACACTGACATTTATGACCGTACCCTCGAAATCATAGGGATTAAACCTGCCATCCGTATTATCCAGGCGCAGCGTGCATTCACCGATAGATACGGAACCAATGTCAAAGCTGTCTGTACCGGATACCCCTGTTTTAATGGTCAGTCCGTCTGTCATCAGTTCTGTGTTTGTCAACACCATCTCTCTCCCATCCGGGAACCGCATCACTGCCCGCACATGAAATATCCTGTCCTGTACAACAGCCCGTCTGTAATCCATACTTGTTTTTACCATGTCATCACCTCTGTATAATATCCACCGTAACACTGCGGTACCAGAATATCCCATCCCCCAGGCGGCCTATCTGTTCTTTGGATATGGTCCCCCGGTATACTTCTATCGTCACGTTGATACCGTCATCCCGAAAGGTAAACGGAAAAAAGCCTGCCACCAATGTACGTTTGATAAGAGCAACCTCTGATTCCGGGAGCACACCCCATTTGATACTTACAGTCTTTTTATTCGCAACCGGGTCTCCGACCATCGTTCCGTCCATTGTACGGCCCGTGTCGGAAGTCCATATGATCTCATCATTAACGGAAATGGAGACGGGTGCCGGCAGCACCACGCCTCCTGCTCTTAAAATATCTTTCATTTATGTCACCTCTACCGGATTATGGCGGTAATTAGCATTACCCAGTGCTCTGTCAAGTGCCCTGGCCAAAAGTTCACCATCCACAAAGAATCCCATCTTCCCGACTGCAGCAATAAACCTTGTCACTGCACTGTTGACGATAGATTCCACATCTGCCTTAGACAAACCGCTGCCGCCTGCGGCCATGACTGCAGTATTTACCATAGCCTGCAGTTTGTCTTCCGGTGCCACGATCTCACCGTAATGGCGGTTATCACC
>OGCU01000269.1_pt1 | contig 29802 bp, 25 predicted proteins | sample 1570251 | NCBI WGS metagenome assembly OGCU01 (sample SAMEA2582182, study PRJEB24529) | metagenome | biome: Human gut stool | place: China | collected 2011
ATTCTTTTAATTTTGTACGAACGAAGGTTTCCAATTCACGGAAAATTGTCCAACCATCGTTATGCCAGAACACCATACCTGGTGCTTCTTCTTGCATATGATATAAATCTAACGCTTTACCGATTTTACGGTGGTCACGTTTTGCTGCTTCTTCTAAGCGAGTTAAGTATTCTGCTAATTGTTTTTTATCTGCCCAAGCCGTACCATAGATACGTTGTAACATTTTATTTTTGCTATCACCACGCCAGTAAGCACCTGCAACTTTCATTAATTTGAAGTTGTGACAAAAACGCATATTTGGCACATGTGGCCCACGGCACATATCAATGTATTCTTCGTGATGATAAAGCGCAGGCGTTGCGGTACGTTCGATATTTTCATCTAAGATAGCCATTTTGTATGGCTCGCCGCGTTTTTCAAAAGTATCTCTTGCTTCTTGCCAGCTTACCGGAGTTTTGATGACGTCATAATTGGTTTTCGCCAATTCAAGCATACGTTTTTCGATAGCATCAATGTCTTCTTGCGTTAAAGAACGGTCTAAATCCACGTCATAATAGAAGCCATTTTCAATTGTTGGACCGATTGCCATTTTGACATCTGGGAATAATTGTTTGATTGCGTGACCAAGCAAGTGAGCGCAAGAGTGACGAATAATTTCTAAACCGTCTTCATCTTTTGCAGTAATAATTTCAAGGTTGGCATCTTCATTGATGATGTCACAGGCATCATGACGTACACCGTTTACACGGCCAGCGATGGTTGCTTTGGCAAGACCGGCTCCGATATCTTGAGCCACTTCTAACACAGAAACAGGACGATCAAATTCGCGTTTAGAACCGTCCGGTAAAGTAATAATAGGCATAATTTTTCCTTATACAGTGGTCGCCCATACGAAAGGCAACATGCAAATAATGATTAAAAACAAACCGCACTTTCATTCACTCCCACTATCGAGCAAACCAAGTGCGGCGGAGAATTTTAGCACTTTCCACCACACTTGTTAATATCTCGCTGAATTCTTTCCAATGAGTAAATAATGATTTTCCTGATAGCTACTTTATCTATTCAAAATTTCCGATAAAATGACCGCACTTTTGATAGACACAAATTAAAGGAAACTCTATGAACGTATTAGTATTAAAATCCAGCATCCTTGCAGATAACTCTCAAAGCAATAAATTAGCCGATTACACCATTGAAAAATTAAAAGGTCACAACATTGTGGTACGTGATTTAGCGGCGCAACCCCTTCCCCATTTTGATGCAACAGCTGCAACAGCAGTACGTGGTGAACCTAAAACAGCAGAAGAAAATGCGCTTTTAGCTTTATCAGATGAGTTAGTGGCTGAATTAAAAGTAGCAGATATTATCGTAATTGGTGCACCTATGTATAACTTAGGCATCCCAACACAACTTAAATCTTATTTTGATTTTATCGCGCGTCCTCGTGTGACATTCCAATACACTGCAAATGGCCCTGAAGGTTTACTTCAAGGTAAAAAAGCGATTGTATTAGCAAGCTTTGGTGGCATGTATGATGAAAACAATAATGTGACAAATTACTTAAAAGCGATTTTAGGTTTTGTTGGCATTACCGATGTTCAGTTTGCTTATGCAAAAGATATCGGATTAGGTGCAGAGGCAATTGAAAACGCACAACGTTCAGCAAAAAATAAAATTGATGAGATTGTTGCTTCTCTCTAATCACTGAATCTACTTCTTCTATTAAGCCATTTTGAGATATGCCTCGAAATGGCTTTTTTTCTGACATAAAATCTCTATTTCTAATCTTACTGGTTAAAAATTAAAAAAATATTGTAAAATTACGCCAATTTTTTGATTATTTTCTTGACTTATGCATTGCGTACTAGTTTAATAGTGCAAAAGTTCAAAATAAAGGATTCATTATGAAAAACACCCCATTTATTGCGGTGACCTCTCAACCGGTTCCCTATCATGCCGACACCACCGCAATTTTTAATACATTATGCCAACAGAACTCAAATTCTCTCCTCCTCGACTCTGCTGAAATTGGTAGCAAAAATAGCTTACAAAGTCTTATTCTAATTAATGCGGCCGTTAAAATTACTTGCTTAGGCAATCAAGTGACATTTAGAGCACTAAATGCGAACGGAAAACAAGTGTTAAAAGAAATTCATCCCGTATTAAGCCAACTCGGTACTGTAAGTGCGGTCAATTTTGATGATGAATTTTCTGTGCAATTTGCGCCGCTCGATAATCAATTAGATGAAGACAGTAAATTACAAGCTGCAACAATCTTTGATGGTCTTCGTGTCATTTCTAACCATTATCAACATAGCAGCACGCCAGTCTTTTTAGGTGGTTTATTTGCTTATGACTTGGTGGCAAATTTTATTCCAATGCAAGGTGTTGAATTAAAAGATGATGGTATTCACTGCCCTGATTACAGTTTTTATCTCGCAGAAAACTTAATTACCATCGATCATCAAAGCCAACAAGCTACATTAAAAAGCTTCTGTTTTAGCCAAGAAGAACAAGTGGAAGTCGCGAAAACAGCACTTTCTATTGCACAAAAATTAAAAAATATTGATGGCGTACTTTCCATTAAAGCAGCAAGTGATGAGGTCAGCACCAACTTTGAAGACCCTGAATTTACAGGTATCGTTAAAGCGTTAAAACATCATATTAATATTGGTGATGTGTTCCAAATCGTGCCATCCCGCCGTTTTTCATTAGCTTGCCCGAATACGCTTGCGAGCTACGCACAATTAAAACTTAACAATCCAAGCCCTTATATGTTCTACATGAACGATGAGGAGTTCATTTTATTCGGTGCATCACCAGAAAGTGCATTGAAATATGCACCGGATAATCGTCAATTAGAAATTTATCCAATTGCGGGGTCTCGCCCACGTGGTTTTGATGCGCATGGTAATATTGACCCAGAATTGGATGCACGCTTGGAATTAGAATTACGTCTTGATCATAAAGAGCAAGCTGAACATTTAATGTTGGTGGATTTAGCGCGTAATGACATTGCTCGTGTTTGCCAAAGCGGTACACGTAAAGTCGCCGAATTAATGCAAGTGGATCGCTATTCGCACATCATGCATTTGGTTTCTCGCGTGGTAGGTAAACTTCGTCCTGAACTTGATGCCTTACACGCTTATCAAGCTTGTATGAATATGGGGACGTTAACTGGTGCGCCTAAAATCAAAGCTATGCAGTTAATTTATCAATTTGAACAGCAAAAACGTCACAGCTACGGTGGTGCGGTCGGTTATCTCACCTCTGACGGCCGTTTTGATACCTGTATCGTGATTCGTTCTGCCTTTGTACAAAATGGCATTGCCCATATTCAAGCAGGTTGTGGTGAAGTATTGGATTCTGATCCTCAAATGGAAGCAGATGAAACTCGCCATAAAGCGGCTGCAGTGCTTAAAGCAATCAAACAAATCAATACCCAAGCAAAATAAGGACGATAAATTATGGCTAATATTCTCTTTTTAGATAATTTTGATTCATTCACTTATAACTTAGTGGATCAATTCCGTGTGCTTGGACATAACGTAAAAATTTATCGTAATGACACCAATTTAGAACAAGTGGTGCAAGAAGCATTAAATACACCTGATACGATTCTTGCGCTCTCACCGGGGCCTGGTACTCCGGCAGAAGCGGGGATCTTACTCCCGCTCATTGAACGTTTAAAAAATGATGTGCCAATTATCGGGATTTGTTTGGGCCATCAAGCGCTTATTCAAGCCTTTGGTGGAGAGGTTGTACATGCAGGCGAAGTATTACATGGTAAAGTATCGCGCATTCAACACGATAACCAAGCCATGTTTAAAGATATTGCCAATCCAATGCCTGTGGCACGTTATCACTCTTTAATGGGTAAAAATCTGCCTGACGAATTTATTGTCAATGCCGATTACAATGGTATCGTGATGGCGATTCGTCATAAAACCTTGCCAATCTGTGCTTTCCAATTCCACCCAGAAAGCATTCTTACCGTGCAAGGTTCGAAATTATTACAACAATCTGTGGAATGGTTATTAAACAGAGATTAAGGAAGAAAAAATGATTACCGTATATGGATTAAAAGAAACCCTTACCCCACGCCGTAAAGCTATTGCCAAGGCTATTTATGACAGTCTTAATTTAGGCTTGGATATTCCGCATGGCAAGCATACCATTCGATTCGAGTGTTTGGATAAAGAAGATTTTTTCTATCCAGAAGATCGTAGCGAAAACTATATCGCAATCGAAATTAATCTTATGCAGGGACGTTTAGAAGGGACTAAAAAACGTTTGATCAAAATGCTATTTAGCGAATTAGAATACAAAATCGGTATTAAATCCTACGATGTGGAAATCACTATTAAGGAACAACCGGCTCATTGTTGGGGCTTCCGTGGTATGACAGGTGATGAAGCTCGAGACTTAGTCTATGATCTTAACGTATAAGGAAGATTGATTATGCAAACGGCTCAATTATTAGAACAACTTTACAACGGAAAAACACTTAACAAAGAAGAAAGTGCGGTCATTTTTAATGCTATTATGCAAGGCGAATTGAATAACGAACAAATTGCCGCCATGCTGATTGCGTTAAAAGTACGTGGTGCCACTATTGATGAATTAAGTGGTGCGGTATCTGCGTCTTTGCAAAATGCCAAACCATTCCCTCGTCCTGACTACCCTTTTGCGGATATTGTAGGAACAGGTGGCGATGGTCAAAACACAATTAATATTTCTACTGCCAGTGCCATTGTTGCAGCCTCTATGGGTGCCAAAGTAGCAAAACACGGGAACCGTAGCGTATCAAGCAAATCAGGTGCCAGTGATGTATTAACCGCACTCGGTGTGAATGTCAACGTCACGCCAGAGCAAGCTAGTCAAGCGCTTGATGATATTGGGGTATGTTTCTTATTTGCTCAACAATATCACAGTGGGTTTAAACATGTTGCCCCTGTTCGTGCGGCATTAAAAACGCGTACACTTTTTAATATTTTAGGTCCATTAATTAATCCAGCTCGTCCAACTTATCATTTGCTTGGTGTGTATGCCCCTGAATTAGTGAAAACCTATGCTGAAACCGCTGTAGCATTAGATCATCAACATACTTTTGTGGTTCATGGTGCGGGTCTAGATGAAGTCGCCGTACACGGTGAAACGCAAGTGGCAGAAATTAAAAACGGCAAAATTGACTACTTCACCTTAACGCCTGAAGATTTTGGCTTAAAAACACAATCTTTAGAAAGTTTACGTGGTGGCGAACCGCAAGAAAATGCTCAATATCTGACCGCACTTTTACAAGGCAAAGGTAAAGCGGAACACGCTAATGCGGTAGCGGCAAATGTGGCATTATTGTTGAAATTATTTGGTCATGATGACTTAAAACAAAATGTTCAACATGTGTTGGCTCATCTTGCATCAGGCAAAGCGTTTGAGACATTACAACATTTGACTAAATACTAGGTAAAATTTATGTTCTCTTACACTAAGGAAGAGCGATATATGACAGATGAAGAATATTATAATTCAAGAAAAAAATATTATTCATTATTCACAATCTCACTATTTGCAATAATATTATATATCTCAATATATTGCTCAACAAATAGTGTTATAACCATTGAATTAATCATATTATTTAATGTAGCTTGTTTATTTATTCCATTAACCTCAATCCCACTCCTAGAGAGACCATTTAAGCTAAAAGACAAGGCTGATAAAGGATTGACATTATTTTTAATGTATTTATCTGTTCTTTGTATACAGATGTTCTTGATTAATATTCAAACCTTACAAGAACAATACAAAACAATATTATTTGCAATTATTGCAGGTTTATATGGAGCAGTTATCACGAGATACTTAACGTATCCCTTGGAAATAATTGAGCAATATATCGGTATCCAAAATGAAGATAAACTTAAAAAATAAACCAACAATTTTACAAAAAATCGTCTTAGACAAAGCACAATGGGTTAAAGCAAAGGAAGCTGAATTTCCGCTTTCACAATTTAAAGAAAACATTCAAAAATCTGACCGCTCTTTTTATGATGCGTTGGTTAAAGGCTCACATCAAAAGCCCGCTTATATTTTGGAATGTAAAAAAGCTTCCCCTTCTAAAGGATTAATTCGTAATGAATTTAATTTAGATGAAATCGCCAATGTGTATAAGCATTACGCCTCAGCTGTTTCAGTGCTAACAGATGAGAAATACTTCCAAGGTAGATTTGACTATTTGCCGCAAGTACGTGACGTTGTCTCACAACCTGTATTGTGCAAAGATTTTATGATCAGCGAATATCAGGTTTATCTTGCACGCTACTATCAAGCTGATGCTATTTTATTGATGCTTTCGGTAGTAAATGACGAAACCTATCGCATACTGGCTGATCTGGCGCATTCTCTTGGCATGGGCGTATTGACGGAAACCAGCAACGAAGAAGAGTTTGAGCGTGCCCTTGCTTTAGGAGCAAAAATTATCGGCGTCAACAATCGTAATCTTCACGATCTCACCGTTGATTTAAACCGCGTGGTAGAACTCACACAAAAATATGCCGATCGCATTCCTGATGATGCACGTATTATCAGCGAATCAGGGATTTATAATCACAGCCAAATTCGTGATTTGCAAAAAGTGGCACATGGCTTTTTAATTGGTAGTAGCCTAATGGGCAGTGCTGATTTAAATAATGCTGTGCGTGAAGTGATTTTTGGAGAAAATAAAGTATGCGGTTTAACTCGCACGCAAGATGTCAAAGAGGTTTACGCAAACGGAGCATTATACGGCGGCTTAATTTTCGTCGAACATTCAAAACGCTGTGTGAGCCTACGTCAAGCCCAAGAATTAGTGACAGCATCACCACTTCGTTTTGTGGGCGTATTCCAGAATCAAGAAATTGATTTTATTGTAAAAATCGCTAAACAATTGCAGCTTTATGCCGTTCAGCTACACGGTTCAGAAACCGCTGAATTTATTACCGCGCTCCGTCACCAACTGCCTAAAGAAATACAAATTTGGAAAGCCATTTCGGTGAATACTGAAGCACAAAGTGCGGTTGATTTTACTGATGATTTAAATATCACTCGCTATATTTTCGATAGCCAATCTGCTAATCAACAAGGTGGCACAGGAAAAACCTTTAATTGGTCACTCATTCCTGAAAACTTGAAACACAAAATTATTTTGGCTGGTGGCATTTCACCTGACAATATTGAACAAGCTATTAAGCAAGGTTGCTTAGGGGTTGATCTCAATTCTGGTGTAGAAACTGCCACTGGCGTGAAAGATAGCGAAAAAGTGCGGTCAGTTTTTAAGATGATTTTGTCAAATTAATCTGATTGCTAAGGGGAAGCATTATGCAAAGAACAGCGTTAGTAACCGGCTCAACTGCCGGATTTGGTACGGCAATTTGTCGCACACTCATTGAAAATGGCTATCGTGTAATTGGCACAGGACGCCGTGTAGCTCGTTTAGAACAATTACAGCAAGAATTAGGTGAAAATTTCCATTTTCTTGCCTTTGATATTTCAGATCGCCTGGCAACAGAAGATGCTTTCCATTCCCTTCCCGCTAATTGGCAATCCATTGATTTATTGGTGAATAATGCAGGTTTAGGATTAGGCTTAGAAAGTGCAGATAAAGCGAGTTTAGACGATTGGATGCAAATGATTGATACCAATATTAAAGGTCTCGTCACTATCACTCGTCTTGTTTTACCACAAATGGTAGAACGCAATTCAGGCCATATTATTAATTTAGGATCAATTGCGGGGACTTATCCTTATCCAGGTGGCAATATATACGGTGGCACTAAAGCTTTTATCAAACAATTTAGTTTAAATCTTCGAGCCGATCTTGCTGGAACACAAATTCGCGTGACCAATGTTGAGCCTGGTCTTTGTGGTGGAACTGAATTTTCGAATGTTCGCTTTAAAGGTGACGATGCCCGAGCACAAAAACTCTATGAAAATGTGGAATATGTCAGTCCACAAGATATTGCTAATATTGTGTTATGGCTCAATCAACAACCTGAACATGTCAATATTAATCGCATTGAAGTGATGCCTACTGCACAAACCTTTGCACCACTTAATGTCGCAAGAATTCAAAAATAACAAGGAAATATTATGTCAGAAACCCTTTTAAATCCTTATTTCGGTGAATTTGGCGGAATGTATGTACCGGAAATTCTCGTACCGGTACTACAACAGCTAGAAAAAGCCTTTGTTGAAGCAAAAGACGATCCTGAATTCCAACGTGAATTTCAAGATTTACTTAAAAATTATGCGGGCAGACCAACCGCACTTACCCTTTGCCGTAATTTAACCAAAGGTACAAAAGCAAAAATTTATTTAAAACGTGAAGATTTACTTCACGGTGGTGCCCATAAAACCAACCAAGTGTTAGGTCAAATTTTATTAGCGAAACGCATGGGTAAAACACGCATTATCGCCGAAACCGGTGCCGGCCAACATGGTGTAGCAACAGCTCTTGCTTGTGCAATGTTAGATATGCCTTGCCGTGTTTATATGGGGGCAAAAGACGTAGAACGTCAATCACCAAACGTATTCCGTATGCGTTTAATGGGGGCTGAAGTAATCCCTGTACACAAAGGTTCTTGCTCATTGAAAGATGCGTGCTGTGAAGCGATGCGTGATTGGTCAGCCAACTATGAAAACACCCATTATTTATTGGGTACGGCGGCAGGCCCTCATCCATTCCCAACCATTGTACGTGAATTCCAAAAAATGATTGGTGAAGAAACCAAACGTCAAATCTTAGAAAAAGAAGGTCGCCTACCGGATGCTGTAATTGCTGCAGTCGGTGGTGGTTCGAATGCCATTGGTATGTTTACTGATTTCATTGATGAAAAAGGCGTACGCTTAATTGGTGTGGAACCTGCAGGTCATGGCATCGAAAGTGGTGAACATGGTGCACCATTAGGCCATGCAAAAGTGGGTATTTATTTCGGTATGAAATCACCTTTAATGCAAACTGAAGATGGTCAGGTGGAAGAATCCTACTCCATTTCTGCAGGATTAGACTTCCCTTCTGTAGGACCTCAACATGCTTACTTGCAAAGTATTGGTCGTGCAGAATACCCAAGCATTACAGATGATGAAGCGTTAAACGCTTTCCAAGAATTAGCAAAACATGAAGGGATTATTCCTGCATTGGAAAGTTCCCATGCATTAGCACACGCATTAAAAATGATTCATCAAGAACCGAATAAAGAACAAATTTTAGTGGTGAATCTCTCTGGTCGTGGTGATAAAGATATTTTCACCGTTGATAAAGTTTTAAAAGAAAAAGGAATGCAATAATGAGCCGTTTTGAAACTAAATTTGCAGAACTTGCAGCGAAAAAAGAAGGGGCTTTTGTACCTTTCGTCACATTATGCGATCCAACATTTGATCGCTCTTTTGAGATTATTTGCACGTTAGTCGAAAATGGCGCAGATGCGTTGGAATTAGGTTTTCCATTTTCTGATCCACTATTAGACGGTCCCGTTATCCAGGCGGCTAATAACCGTGCGCTCAATGCGGGCCATAGCACTGAGGATAGCTTTAAATTACTCGCTAAAGTGCGGTCAAAATATCCAGAAATTCCGATTAGTTTACTTCTTTGTGCGAATTTAATTTTTGCGAAAGGCTTAGATAATTTCTATCAACGTTGTGCAGAAGTCGGCGTGGATGCAGTTTTAGTGGCAGATATTCCACTATTGGCAAAAGAAGACTATGTTCAAGCTGCTAAAAAGCATGGTATTCAACCTGTCTTTATTTGCCCACCAAATGCTGATGCTAAAACGGTACAAGGTGTTGCTGAAAACAGCGAAGGCTATACCTATTTAGTTTCTCGTGCGGGTGTAACAAGCGCAGAGAATCAAGCTCATGCCGCAAACTTAGATACACTTGTAGAACAACTCAAAGCCCACAAGGCTCCACCAATTCTACAAGGTTTTGGTATTGCTCAACCTGCTCAAGTGAAAGAAGCGCTTCAACTGGGTGCAGCAGGCGCAATTTCAGGATCCGCGACAGTAAAAATCATTGAGCGAAACTTAGACAATCAGGCTCAATGCTTGTCTGAACTCACCGAGTTTGTTCGCAATATGAAAGCAGCAACCAAATAATAAATAATAATAAAGAAAAAAGTGCGGTTAAAATTAACCGCACTTTTGTTTTTCTTTTATTAATCCACAATTCGCAAATGAGATGCTGATTTCTGTGGTTTCTTTTCAGCTTTAGGTTTATCTACCACTTCTGCAAAACTTAATGGCTGTTCTGATGTTGGCTCACGATTTAATTCATCGTAAATTTCTTCTGGCTCAAACATCACGCCATCACCATTTTCACGTGCATAAATAGCTAAAGCCGCCCCCATCGGAATATATAACTCACGAGCAACACCTTTGAAACGTGCATTAAACTGAATAAAATCATTCGTTAATTGCAAATTCCCTGTCGCCCCAGCAGAAAGATTCAAGACTATTTGCCCATCTTTCACGTATTCCACAGGCACATTGGTACCATAATAATTAGCATCTACCACTAAATATGGGGTGAAATCATTATCCACTAACCAATCATAATAGGCTCTTAGTAAATAAGGGCGTTTTGGAGAAGGTGTATGAGCCATTATTTATCATCCATTAAATTTTTAGGTGCAGCCTCACCTACAGATTGTAAAAATGAATCACGGCTAAATACTCGATCCATATAGCCTTTGATTGCTTTGCTTCCTGTACCGCTGAATTCAACACCCATATTGCGTAATTTCCATAATAATGGTGCAACATAGCAATCAACCAAGCCAAACTCTTCACTCATGAAATAAGGGGTTTGTTGGAAGATAACTGATACCGCTAACAACTCTTCTTTTAACTGTTTTAACGCTTCTTCACGTTCAACTTCTGTGCCTTTTTCAGCAATCTCTAATGTTGGGTACCAATCTTGTTCGATACGTAACATTAAAAGACGGCTTTTCGCGCGAGAAACCGGATAAACAGGCATAAGTGGAGGGTGTGGAAAACGCTCATCAAGATATTCCATAATGATGCGTGAGCTGAATAACACTAAATCACGATCCACCAACGTTGGTAATGTACCGTAAGGATTTAATTCCATTAAATCTTCTGATAATGCTTGCAGATCAACTTCTTCGTTTTCGTAAGCGACACCTTTTTCAGCTAAAACAATTTTTACCTGATGGCAGTAAATGTCATTTTTATTTGAAAAAAGAGTCATTACTGAACGTTTACTTGATGCATTAGACATTTATTCCTCCGAAGATCCAAACTAACTTATATACTTCTACTAAAAACGGGCGATTATTTTAACATAACCGGCAGGTGAATTGCTAATAATTTCTTATTTTTGCTTTAAAATCAATTAATTATAAACAACCAATGAAAAATCAAAGAATGGTAATTTTTAATTAATTTGTTTTTTATAGACATAAAAAAAGCAGAGATTGCTCTCTGCTTTCTTGAAACGATAATAAAAAAATTAACGTTTGGAGTATTGTGGACGACGACGTGCTTTGTGTAAACCAACTTTTTTACGTTCAACGCGACGTGCGTCACGAGTAACGAAGCCAGCTGCACGAAGAGCAGGACGTAAAGTCTCATCATATTCCATTAATGCACGAGTGATACCGTGACGGATTGCACCCGCTTGACCAGAAATACCGCCACCTTTAACAGTGATGTATAGGTCTAATTTATCAGTTAATTCCACTAATTCTAACGGTTGACGTACGATCATACGAGCTGTTTCGCGACCGAAATATACGTCTAATTCACGTTGGTTGATAGTGATTTTACCACTGCCCGGTTTGATAAATACACGAGCTGAAGAGCTTTTGCGGCGACCAGTGCCGTAGTTTTGATTCTCTGCCATTTCCTAAACCTCGTGATTAAATGTCTAATACTTGTGGTTGTTGTGCTGCGTGTTGGTGTTCTGCACCCGCATACACTTTTAATTTACGGAACATTGCACGGCCTAATGGACCTTTTGGCAACATACCTTTAACCGCAATTTCAATCACCGCTTCAGGACGACGAGCGATCATTTCTTTGAAAGTCGCTTGTTTGATACCACCTACATAGCCAGTGTGCCAGTAGTAAAGTTTATCTGTTTCTTTACGACCAGTTACTGCCACTTTGTCTGCGTTGATAACGATGATGTAATCACCAGTATCTACGTGTGGAGTGTACTCAGCCTTGTGTTTACCACGAAGACGGCGTGCTAATTCAGTAGCTAAACGACCTAAAGTTTTACCTGTCGCATCTACCACATACCAGTCACGTTTTACTGTTTCCGGTTTTGCTACAAAAGTTTTCATTAATTAATTACCAAAATATAAGTTTGATACCCAGTGTTCCATATTGATTGAAACACAACCATTAATCTTAATCTCCACCCCTTCGAGTGTGATCTCGATAAAATAATGCACGGTGGGAATCCGTGCATTTACAGGGTCGGCGTATTATACCTATTTTTAGAAAAAATGCTAACTTTTTGTGCAAATAAATTGATTTTCTTTTAAAATACAACGCACAATAAACAATCATTAATTTCATTCATTATTTTGATGAAATCATTGAAATTGACGCATATTAGTTCTTATCTTATGATAAGTGCATTCTAATAAAAAACGTAAGAAGGCATGCTATGAGCTACGCAAACGAAATTAACACATTAAATCAACATCTTGCTGATACTAACAAAAAAATTAATGTCTCCTTTGAGTTCTTTCCTCCTAAAAATGAAAAAATGGAAAGCATGCTTTGGGATTCTATACATCGCTTAAAAGTATTAAATCCTAAATTTGTTTCCGTCACCTATGGCGCAAACTCTGGCGAACGTGATCGTACGCATAGCATCGTTAAAGCCATTAAAGCAGAAACAGGCATAGAAGCCGCACCACATTTGACAGGTATTGATGCAACACCTGAAGAATTAAAAGAAATTGCAAAAGATTATTGGAATAGCGGTATTCGTCGCATTGTGGCATTACGCGGTGATGAGCCAAAAGGCTATGCGAAAAAACCTTTCTATGCAGCTGATTTAGTTGAACTACTCTGCTCCGTAGCTGATTTTGATATCTCGGTTGCCGCATACCCAGAAGTTCATCCTGAAGCAAAATCAGCACAATCCGATTTAATCAATTTGAAACGTAAAATTGATGCGGGCGCTAATCATGTCATTACTCAATTCTTCTTTGATATTGATAGTTATCTTCGCTTCCGTGACCGCTGTGCATCTATTGGTATTGAGGCTGAAATTGTTCCGGGTATTCTACCTGTGACTAACTTCAAACAACTGCAAAAAATGGCATCATTTACGAATGTAAAAATTCCAGCATGGTTGGCTAAAGCGTATAAAGGATTAGATGATGATCCTACTACTCGTAATCTCGTCGCGGCGAGTGTGGCAATGGATATGGTAAAAATCCTTTCTCGTGAAGGCGTGAATGACTTCCACTTCTACACATTAAATCGTAGTGAACTCACTTATGCGATTTGCCATACATTAGGCATTCGCCCTACAACAAATCCATAAAGAAAAAGTGGGGTTAAAATTAACCGCACTTTTATTTCCAACTATGTTCTTTTATTAAAATTAATGACTATGTTTGTTCAACAACAAAACGCAACGCCATCCAATATTGTGGCGTTTAATTTTCTATTGATTGCCTTTTTAACGGGGATTGCCTCTGCGTTTCAAACGCCGACCTTGAGTTTATATCTCTCTCAAGAGATTCAAGTTTCACCTTTTTTTGTGGGCTTGTTCTATTCAGTCAATGCCATTATTGGCATTATCTTGAGCCAAATTCTCGCAAAATATTCTGATAAGCAAGATGACCGTCGCAAAGTGATGATTGTTTGCTGTTTAATTGCTGTGCTTGGCTGTCTGATTTTTGCTTATAGCCGAAATTATTATGTATTAATTATTATCGGCACAACGCTATTAGGGCTAGGTTCATCCGCTAATCCGCAATCTTTTGCTTTAGCGCGAGAATATGCTGAAAGTAGTCATCGTGAAGCGGTGATGTTCACCACAATTATGCGAACTCAAATCTCATTGGCTTGGATTGTTGGACCACCACTTTCTTTTTTCATTGCGTTAAACTGGGGCTTTGATTACATGTATTTGGTGGCAGGTTCTGCCTTTTTACTATGTGCAGGCGTCAGCAAATTATTACCGAAAATTCCTCGTCAAAGTGCGGTTAAAAATCAAGAGGTTTTAGACAATACGCCACCAAGAAAAAGTGTGATTTACTTGTTCATCGCTAACCAATTACTTTGGACCTGTAACAGCATGTATCTCATTAATATGCCATTATTTGTGATTAATGAATTACATTTAAACAAAGAACTGGCAGGAACATTAATGGGGACGGCTGCAGGCTTGGAAATTCCCGTGATGATTTTCGCAGGCTATCTCACCAAATATTTCAGTAAAAAGCGTTTGATGATGATTGCTTTAGTTTCAGGTCTAGCCTTCTATTCAAGTTTATTATTCGCTGAGCAAACTTGGCAGCTTATCGGATTACAAATGCTTAATGCGATTTTTATCGGTATTACCGCTACCATTGGGATGGTGTATTTCCAAGACTTAATGCCGACTAAGATGGGCACAGCCACTACGCTATTCAGTAATGCAGCAAAAAGTAGTTGGATTATCGGAGGACCTATTGCGGGTATTATTGCGGAAATTTGGCATTACAACTCTGTTTTTTATGTCGCTGTGGCACTAATTTTTATCAGCGTAGGCTGTATGTGGAAAGTCAAATCAGTTTAATGGAAATAAAAAAGTGCGGTCAATTTTGACCGCACTTTTACTTTACATTATCTTAGCGCCATGCTTTGAATTGGTTAATCAATCCATTGGTTGAGCTATCATGGCTTGAAACGTTCTCTTTGTCTGCCAATTCAGGAAGAATTCGGTTCGCTAATTGTTTACCTAATTCCACGCCCCACTGGTCAAAACTAAAGATATTGAAAATCACACCTTGTGTAAAAATTTTGTGCTCATACATGGCAATTAATGCACCAAGAACAAATGGTGTAATTTTTTGCACTAAAATAGAATTGGTCGGTTTGTTACCGGTAAAGACTTTAAATGGCACAATGTCTTTTACCTCATCCAACAATTTACCGGCTTTCACAAACTCTGCTTCGACTTCTTCTTTAGTTTTACCAAATGCAAGCGCTTCAGTTTGTGCAAAGAAGTTTGATAACAATTTGCTGTGGTGATCACCTAGTGGATTATGACTTTGTGCCGGCGCGATAAAGTCACAAGGGATTAACATCGTACCTTGGTGAATTAATTGATAGAACGCATGCTGGCCGTTTGTACCCGGTTCACCCCAAATAATTGGGCCAGTTTGATAATCACGGATAACATCGCCATTACGATCGACATATTTACCGTTTGATTCCATATTACCTTGTTGGAAATAAGCGGCAAAACGGTGTAAATATTGGTCATAAGGTAAAATCGCTTCAGTTTGTGCACCAAGGAAGTTGGTATTCCATAAACCGACTAATGCTAATGTTGCAGGGATATTTTTTTCTAATGGCGCGGTACGGAAATGTTTATCCATTTCATGCGCACCACTTAATAACGCTTCAAAATTGTCAAAACCGATTGAAAGTGCAATAGAAAGACCGATTGCAGACCATAAAGAATAACGGCCGCCAACCCAATCCCAGAACTCAAACATATTATTGGTATCAATACCAAATTCTGCTACCGCTTTACCATTGGTCGAAAGTGCGGCTAATTGTTTTGCCACCGCGCTGTTATCTTTCCCTGCCGCTAATAACCAATCGCAAGCAGAATTCAAATTGGTCATAGTTTCTTGGGTGGTGAAGGTTTTAGAAGCCACTAAGAAAAGTGTCGTTTCAGGATTCACTTTTTTCAACGTTTCAGCGATATGGGTTCCATCCACGTTTGAAACGAAGTGCATATTCAAGTGATTTTTATAAGGACGAAGCGCTTCAGTCACCATGTAAGGACCTAAGTCCGAACCACCGATACCAATATTCACCACATCAGTAATCGCTTTTCCGGTATAACCTTTCCATTCACCTGAAATCACACGATCGCAGAATGCGCTCATTTTCGCTAATACCGCATTCACTTCTGGCATCACATCTTTGCCATCTACATATACGGGTGTATTTGAACGGTTACGAAGTGCGGTATGTAATACAGCACGATTTTCTGTGCGATTAATCTTTTCGCCTGTAAACATGGCATTAATCGCTTCATCTAATGCCGATTCTTTGGCTAATTGATGAAGTAATTTGAGGGTTTCTTGATTAATCTTATTTTTTGAAAAATCCACTAAGATTTGATTTTCAAAAGTTAAAGAATAGTCATTAAAACGATTTTCTTCTTGCTTAAACAAATCAGCAATCGTGGTATGAGCCAGTTGAGATTGGTGAGCTTCAAGCGCTTTCCACGCTTGTGTATTAGTTGGATTGATGTTTTTCATGAATATTTCCTTTTAAAAATTGAATTCTTTACATTTTTGCTTTCTTGCAAAAACAATTAATCGACATATTCTGTTATAACACGCGGGGTTAATTTTGTAATCAATTCATAGCTTAAAATACCACTGTATTTAGCTACCGTTTCAATTGGTAATTCCTTACCCCATAAAATCACTTCATCACCGACTTTATCTTGGCTATCTGCGCCTAAATCGACCGTCAGCATATCCATTGAGACGCGACCGACAATAGGAACAATACGACCATTTAGATAAACTGGCGTACCTTCTGGCACATCACGCGGATATCCATCACCGTATCCAATAGCGACAACACCAATTTTGGTATCTTTCGGACTGGTCCAAATGCCACCATAGCCAACAGGTTCACCTTTTTTATGTTCGCGCACCGCAAGCAATGAAGAAGTTAAGTTCATCACGGGAGTTAAACCAAATTCTGCACCGACAGTATCCGTTGGTGAAATGCCGTACATAATAATTCCAGGACGAATACAATCTAAATGGGCTTCAGGCCAAAATAGAATCCCGCCCGATGCCGCAATGGTTCTTTCTCCATCTTTATCTTTTGTCGCTTGAAGGAAACGATCGAGCTGGACTTGAGTGTAATCAGAATCTAATTCATCTGCTCGACTAAAATGGCTGACAAAACCGAAGTGCGGTTGAATTTGAGGGAGTTTTTTCAGCTCTTGATAAAAATAGTCCACTTCATCAAGCGACACACCTAAACGGTGCATCCCCGTATCAATCTTCAACCAAACTTTGATTGGACTTGGTACTACAGCTCGTTTTAATGCTTCAAGCTGTTCACGGTTATGTACCACCGTTTCAATGTTATTTACCGCAATAATCGGTAAGTCTTTTTCATCAAAGAATCCTTCTAGTAATAAGATCGGTTTGATAATACCGTTAGAGCGTAACGATAACGCCTCTTCTAAACGCGCTACGGCAAAGCAATCCACCATGCTTTCTAAAGCAGATGAAACAAATACCACGCCATGACCATATGCGTTTGCTTTTACCACGGCAATAATTTTGCTATGTGGCGCTTTTTCTTTAATAACTTGTAAATTATGTTTTAAGGCAAGCGAACTGATTTTCGCTGTTGCCGGTTTTACGTTCATTTTTCTAATCCGTTCTATCTTGCCTAATAATCATCTCTGTATTCACGCTGTTCGGCAAGGTTATCAAAGCGTGAGAATTGACCGTTAAATGCTAAACGTACACGACCAATCGGACCGTTACGTTGTTTACCAATAATGATTTCAGCCACCCCTTTATCTTCAGAATTCTCGTTATACACTTCGTCACGATAAATAAACATAATCAAGTCAGCATCCTGCTCAATAGAGCCAGATTCACGCAAGTCTGAGTTTACCGGACGTTTATCTGCACGTTGTTCCAATGTACGGTTAAGCTGGGAAAGTGCAATGACTGGAACTTCTAATTCTTTCGCTAATGCTTTTAATGAACGGGAAATCTCAGCGATCTCCAAGGTGCGGTTATCTGAAAATGCAGGTGCGCGCATTAATTGAAGGTAATCTACCATAATCATACTCAAGCCCCCATTTTCGCGATACACACGACGCGCGCGAGAACGTAATTCTGTTGGGGTTAAACCAGATGAATCATCGATATAAAGATTATTTTTTTGCTTAAACATCCCAAACACGCTGGCGATTTTGCTCCATTCCGTTTCATCCAAGTTTTGACCCGTACGAATTTTGGTTTGGTCCACGCGAGCTAAAGAGGCAATCATACGCATCATGATTTGTTCAGCTGGCATCTCTAAACTAAATACCAACACTGGTTTATCACTTGCCATGGCGGCATTTTCACAAAGGTTCATCGCAAAGGTGGTTTTACCCATGGAAGGACGTGCTGCAACAATGATGAGATCGGAAGGTTGTAAACCTGCGGTTTTCTTATCTAAGTCAACAAAGCCTGTTGTGACCCCTGTCACACCGCTATGATTTTCAAGCTTACTTAAGGTATCAATACGAGCAATAGTGCTTTCCAACACACTGATCACATTTTGTGGCCCTTCAGTTGAAGAACTGCGTTTTTCAGCAATAGCAAACACCTCTCTTTCAGCTTCATCCAACACCATTTTGATGTCTTTGCCTTTTGGGGAATAACTGTTTTCTGCAATACGATTCCCCACTGCAATAAGCTCACGCAAAATCGCTTTTTCACGTACGATTTCAGCATAAGCCAAAATATTAATAGCATTTGGCGTGTTATTGGAAAGATCTGCGAGATAAGCAAAACCGCCTACGGAATCACTGATACCTTTGGCTTTAAGGGCTTGATCAAGGGTGATTAAATCAATCGGTGTTTGGTTACGCATTAATTCTTCCATAGTTTGGAAGATTGCTTTATGCGCAAAAGTGTAAAAATCCTCAGCAATGACTCTTTCAGCGATACCATCCCAATGCTGATTACTACTCAATATTATACCGCCAAGAACGGCTTGTTCAGCTTCAGTGGAATGAGGCGGGATACTAACTTGTTCAGTTTTCTGATCGGAAGATTGGATTTGTCGTTGTGATGCCATAAGGATTTCAATTTAAACTAAAAAACTGTGCTTATGATACCGCAAATACGAGGTGGTTTTAAGAAAAAAGTGCGGTCAATATTTTCAATATTTTAGACATAAAAAAACGGTGGAAAAATCCACCGCTCTTTTTCATTCAGGCATGTTGATTATTCAACAGTTAAAGTACGACAAACGTTAGTTGTACCTTCTGATTCATCACCTTGTGTTAATAAAACAAGATCACCTGAAACTAAATAACCTTTTTCTTTTAATAGGTTAATCGCTGCTTTTGCACCTGCAGCGCTACGAGATTCACCATCAAAATGAACTGGTGTTACACCACGGTATAATGCGCAACGGTTTAAGGTTTCTTGAACACGAGAAAGTGCAAAGATTGGTAAACCTGAGCTAATACGTGACATTAATAATGGTGTACGACCAGAGTGGCTTAATGTAATGATTGCTGCAATACCGCTTAAGTGGTTTGCTGCGTACATTGCTGACATCGCTACAGATTCTTCAATATCTCTGAATTCACGATCTAAACGGTGTTTAGAAATATTGATGCTTGGCATTTTTTCTGCACCTAAACATACGCGAGCCATTGTCGCTACAGTTTCAGCTGGATATTGACCTGCAGCAGTTTCTGCTGAAAGCATTACCGCGTCAGTACCATCTAATACCGCATTTGCCACGTCCATCACTTCTGCACGAGTTGGCATTGGGTTGCTAATCATTGACTCCATCATTTGAGTTGCAGTAATAACCGCACGATTTAATTGACGTGAACGACGAATTAATTTTTTCTGTACGCCAATCAATTCTGGGTCACCAATTTCAACACCTAAGTCACCACGCGCAACCATAATTACATCAGAAGCGAGGATGATATCATCCATTGCTGCTTCATCAACGACTGTTTCAGCACGTTCAACTTTAGCAACGATTTTCGCATCTAAACCAGCTTGTTTTGCTAACTCACGTGCATAGTTTAAGTCTGCACTTGAACGTGGGAAAGATACCGCTAAGTAATCTACACCGATACGAGCTGCAGTGATGATATCTGCTTTATCTTTTTCAGTTAATGCATCTGCAGATAAACCACCACCTAATTTGTTGATCCCTTTATTGTTTGATAATGGACCACCAACAGTCACTTCAGTAAATACTTTTGCACCTTCAGTAGAAAGTACTTTTAATTGAACACGGCCGTCATCTAATAAAAGAATATCGCCTGGCACAACATCTTGTGGAAGTGTTTTATAGTCTAAACCAACGGCTTCTTGATTACCTTCACCTTTTGGTAATTCCGCATCAAGAATAAATTTATCACCAACATTTAAGAAAATTTTGCCGTCTTTAAAAGTAGAAACACGAATTTTAGGACCTTGTAAGTCACCTAAAATTGCCACGGTTTTACCTAATTTTTTCGCGATCGCACGAACACGCTCAGCACGCTCAATATGATCATCTGGTGTACCGTGAGAAAAGTTCATACGTACAACATTAGCGCCTGCTGCGATAATTTTTTCAAGATTGTTATCGCGGTCTGTAGCTGGACCCATTGTACATACAATCTTCGTTCTTCTTAATTTTCTAGACATTATCTAAACTCCACAAATGGTTACAATTTACTTAAAGCTTTTTTAAATTTCGGCTCATCCGAGATAAAAAACGTTGCGCATTATACGCTTAAACCTGTACAAAATCAAAATAACTACTGAGACTTTTTAAATCAGATTTTGGTTATTTTTTTAGCAGCTAAATTTAACTTAAAACAAATCCTCTTGTTTTCATCCTTAAAACTGTTTATCATCTGCCACATCTTTTACGCGACTATAGCTCAGTTGGTTAGAGCACCACCTTGACATGGTGGGGGTCACTGGTTCGAGTCCAGCTAGTCGCACCATATTGCAATCCCAAGCTTTTTAGCTTGGGATTTTTTCTTTTTATCCCTACTTAATTTAAATGAATATTTTCTGAACAAATTGCATAAGCAAATGAAAATAATTTGCATTGATCGACGTAAACGTTTTCGCTATACTTTCGACTCTTTTATTATCTATCGGGTTATATATCGGAAAACAATTATGAAATTTAAATTAAGTCTTATTTCAACCGCACTTTTGGCGAGTTTCTCCGCTTCTACTTTTGCGGAAACTGAACAAGCCGCAAATACAAACACCGAAGTACTTGAGCAAATCAATGTTCAAGATACAGGTATCAAACAAAATGGTTATCAAACAACCGGGACATCCGTTGTATCAAAAGCTGAAGTACCTGTATTCGACACACCAAACACAGTAAACATTCTTTCGACCAAACTACTAGAAGATCGCAAACCTGAATCACTCATTGATGCGCTTTATAACGTCAGCGGTGTGAGTCAAGCTAATACGTTAGGTGGTATGTTTGACTCTATTCAAAAACGTGGTTTTGGTGGAAACCGTGACAACTCAATTATGCGTAACGGTTTACAAGCTGGCCCAGCTAAAAACTTTAGTGCAACAACTGAAACTGTTGAGGTTTTAAAAGGACCTGCATCTGTACTTTATGGTATTCAAGATCCTGGTGGTGTGGTTAATATCATTACTAAAAAACCACAACAAACGCCACGTTATGTCGTTGGTGGAACCTTAGGTAATCATAGCCTATGGGGAACACAATTGGACTTCACTGGCGGTTTAGGAAATGGTTTTGCTTACCGCTTTATCTATGACAAACAAGAAAAAGACTACTGGCGTAATTTTGGCAAAGTAAAAAATACCACTTACGCCCCCTCTCTTTCTTGGGAAAATGATAAAACTAAAGTACTTCTTTCTTATGAACACAAAGATATTCTTGAGCCATTTGATCGTGGTACAAATCTTTTAACGGCAACTAATGCATTACCGGATATTCCTGTATCGCGTCGTTTAGATGAACCAAATAATGAAACAACCGCGAAAACCGATAACATCGATTTTAAAATTGAACACAAATTAAGTGATGGTTGGAAATTAAATGCGGGTTATAGCTATGCGCGTTACAAATATTTCTACGATCAAGCTCGTATTACAAATGTTAACGTTAAAACACGTACAGCCCGCCGCGCGATTGAACAGCAACAAGGCGATCAACGCGTTCATAGCGGTACATTAAATATCGTTGGTGAATTTGGTATTGGTGATATTGCTAACCGCTTTGTAGCCGGTATTGATGCAATGCGTAATATTCGTGATCTTGGTCCTATTTATAACCAAGGCATCATGAATTCTGATATCAATATTGATAATCCAAACTATACCAGCCCCGTTGCGGAACATAAAAATGGTAACGGCAACGCCTACCAATATAACTATCTCAAAACCGTTGGTGTTTATATTCAAGATACCGCCTACTTTACAGATAACTTTATCGTGACGGGCGGTTTACGTTATGAGTACTTTGATCAATTTGCGGGACGCCATTGCTTAAATGCGGATCCTGCAAACTGTAAAAAAGGTCAAAATCCAACAAAAACCGGAAATACTGATCAGCACGATGGCAAATTATTGTATCAATTAGGTGCCGTATATAAATTTACGCCACATATTGCGACCTTTGCAAACTATGCTGAATCTTTCCGCCCACAAATGAGTGTGGCAACACCTGTTAGCGGCGATTTAAAACCTGAACAAGGCAAATCTTTTGAAATTGGTGCAAAATACGAAAACTCAGGCTTTAATGCGACACTTGCATTATTCAATATCAGTAAACGTAATGTGGCTGAAACCGTTGGTTCAGGTTCAAATGCACAATTAAATATCGTCGGTAAACAACGTTCTCGAGGTATGGAATTTGATCTTAATGGTCAAATTACAGATAACCTAAGTGTAGCAGCTAACTATACATACACTAAGGTAAAATCACTTGAAAATGATAATCCTAAAACCAAAGAATCAGTGGGTAAACAACTTTCAGGTGTGCCAAAACATCAAGCATCTCTGTTCCTAGCTTATAACGTAGGTGAATTTGATTTTGGTAACATCCGTATTGGTGGGGGGGCTCGTTATTTAGGCTCATGGTATGCTTACAACGATACTTATACAAAAGCATACAAATTGCCTCATGCCGTGGTATATGATGCCTTTATTGCTTACGATACACAAATCTCTGGCAAGAAAGTATCCTTCCAACTTAATGGTAAAAACTTAACAGATAAAACTTACTATCCATCTACCTCTGGTAACGCAACACCCACATTAATCCCTGTTGCGTTAGGTTATGGACGTGAATTTATCTTCAATACTAAAATTGAGTTTTAATTGAGCGCACAATACGAGGGCGAATATTTCGCCCTTTTTTCGTTTTTTACTTTATGGATAATCAATGAATTGGCAAACTGAACTTAACTCAAGTTTAAGCTGGATTTTGACCGCACTTTTCTGGGTGATTGTGTGCTTTAGCGTGACGACACTAGCACTCAAACAAACCACATTCGGTCAAAAGTTTTGGCATATTGCATCCCCGTCGATTAATCGCCGTAACAGCATCAAAATCATCATTATGCTACTGGTATTGTTTACCATGATTTTGTTAGAAGTGCGCTTCAGCGTACTCAACTCTTTTTTCTACAATGGACTTTATAGCTCCATGCAGGAATTAGATGCGGATAAGTTTTGGTTCTTTGCAAAACTGAATGCACTCTTAGTATTGGTACAAGTCATCCACTCCATCGCCGATTATTTCTTGCAACAAGTATTTGAAATCCGTTGGTTGGAAAGCTTAAATAAAGTCCTTGTTAAACGCTGGTTAGAAAATAAAAAATACTATCGTCTTAAATACGAAAAAGAGCTACCCGATAATATTGACCAACGTATTGAACAAGATGCTCGTGAATTCATCAGTAGCACTGTCACTATTGTACGTGGCATGATTAATTCTGTTCTGACCACCATTGAATTTACTATCATCCTTTGGTCTCTCTCAGGCGTATTAAGTCTTTTTGGATTAAATATCGAAAAAGGTGTTGTCTTCTTTATTTACGCCTTTATTATCCTGGCAACATTAATGTCTGTATGGATTGGTCACCCTTTGATCAAGTTGAACTTTAACAAAGAAAAACTTAATGGTGACTACCGTTATTCTTTGATTCGAGTGCGAGATAATGCGGAAAGTATCGCTTTCTATCAAGGTGAATTGCAAGAACAACATTTATTGAAAAACAAATTTGCTCAAATCATTCATAACCGTTGGGCAATTGTATTGAGAATGTTGGGATTAGACGGCTTTAATGGAAGTGTCACGCGCGTTGCAAAACTCTTACCGTTAATGCTGCAAGCACCTCGTTTTTTCACTGGACAAATCAAACTGGGCGATATGCACCAAACTGTGCAAGCATTTAACCGATTAATGACCGCACTTTCTTTCTTCCGTTTGTTCTATGAAGAATTTACTCTCTACCAAGCGCGCTTAAATCGTCTTTATGGTTTTATGACTAAATTGGATGAATTAGATCATTTAGAGGTTCATCACCCCATGAAATGTTCTAACCGTGTAGCGTTATCAAATTTTGGTATTAAAGATGACCAAGGCAGATTGTTGCTTAATAACTTAAATATTGAGTTAAAAAATGGTGATGCTTTATTAATTCAAGGTCCATCTGGCACAGGGAAAACATCGCTATTAAAAGCGATGGCGGGGATTTATCCTTTTGAGACTGTTGGTCTGGTGGAACATCCTTGTGTGACCAGTTTATTCTTACCGCAGCGTCCTTATATGCCACAAGGTACGCTACGTGAAGCGATTTGCTATCCGGATATCGATCCTTATCATCCTGAATTGGAAAAAACACTGGCTGATTGTTGTTTGGATAAATATCTTCATAGCCTTGATATGGATAATGATTGGCAAGCAATTTTGTCACCGGGTGAATTACAACGTGTGGCATTTATTCGGATTTTACTGACGAAACCTGAAGTCGTCTTTTTGGATGAAACCACATCAGCACTCGATGAGCCAACAGAGTATCACCTTTATAAAACAATTAAAGAGCGGTTACCCAATATGATCATTCTGAGTGTGGGCCATCGTGGCACATTGCATCAATTCCATAACAAGCAATTGGATTTGGCTGTCTGCATCGTCTAAATAACAAAAGGCTAAATTTATATTTAGCCTTTTCTTTTTTTACTAAATACAATTGAACTTATAAGAAGTCTCTCAAGGCTTGCTACACACCCTAATCCCCCCTATAATTCCCCCAATTTTTCTAATTTCATTTTCACAATGTCAAATAAAACCATTGCTAAAAATACGCTATTTCTTTACATCCGCATGCTTTTCAACATGGGAGCGATGCTGTATATCTCTCGTGTGGTATTGCAGGTTTTGGGTGTAGAAGATTTTGGTATCTATAACATTGTGATGGGTGTCGTGGTCTTATTTTCCTTTTTTAATGGCACAATGACCGCCACCACTCAGCGTTTTATTAACGTAGAAAAAGCCTCGAATGACATTCAACGCGTCAATAAAGTCTTTAATATTAGTATCTTAAATCACTTACTCATTATTTTTATCGTATTAGTGTTAGCTGAAACCGTGGGTTTATGGTTTTTAAATCACAAATTAGTTATCCCCACTGAACGCTTGCAAGCTGCAAATATCGTTTATCAATTAGCGTTAATTATTGCCCTTGTTGAAATCATCAAGGTGCCATTCAATGCCATGATTGTTGCACACGAAAAAATGGGATTCTATGCTTGGTTGGGATTAGGTGAAACCATCTTAAAACTGACTTCTGTCTTTATCTTAAGTCATATCACACATTACGATAAGTTGATTACTTATGGCTGCTTATTGCTTTCAGTCAGCTTAATTGTGCTCTCTCTTTATGTGTTATTCACTAAATTTTATTTTAAAGAAGCCGCACGTTTCCGTTTATATAAAGATTTAAGCAAAACCAAAGAAATGGTGAGTTTTTCCGGTTGGATGCTTATGGGACAAGTCGCTTATGTGGGTTCAACACAAGGCTTGAATATGGTGTCTAACTTATTCTTTGGTGTCGCAGTCAATGCGGCTGTCGCTATTGCAACACAAGTAGAAGGTGCCGTTTATAGCTTTGTGAATAATTTCCAAATGGCCGCTAATCCGCAGTTGGTTCAGTCTTATGCGGCAAAAGATTACGATCGCAATCGCCAATTAATTCTTGGTATTTCAAAATATTCACTTTATTTAATGGCGATTCTCTCGGCACCTATATTGTATTTCACCCATACTTTACTGACATTTTGGTTAGGCGATCATCTTCCGCAATATACTGAACAACTTGTACAAGCTATTATCGCTTGCTTATTGATCAGTGCAATGGCTGGCGCATTTTGGATGAGTGCATTAGCCATTGGCACATCTACCGTAAAACAATACAATATCATCGTGGCATTAATCGACCTTTGCACGGTGCCATTGGCTTATTATTTGTTCACACTAGGTTATAATCCAGTATTTGCCTTTGTGGGTAAATTTAGTACGATGGTCATCTCACAAATCTATCGATTATATTTTATTAATAAAAAAATTAAATTTAACCACAAAGCATTTGTCTCATATTTAGTGAATGTCGGCGTGGTGTTTGGCTTGCTATTAGGTATCATCTATATATCAGATACCACCCGAAGTTATTCTTTATTGGAATTTATTGGACAATCCATCATCTTAGAAATGGTATTAATCTGTGTCATTTTAATCTTTGGATTAAACACAGCAGAAAAAAATTTCTTGTTTAGCTATTTAAAGAAAAGAGTAAAAAAATGAATCAACTCCTTATTGATTTAAAAAACAAACTGAATCCTATTGTCGAACTAATCAAAGATAAAAACGACGTATTTTATTTTGACTACCCGCTTCATTTGAACGTAGGCGATTTACTGATTTATCACGGAACTGAGCAATTTTTTAAAGATCACCACATTAACGTGACTTTAAAACGCTGTGAATACGATTTAGAACTTGAAGAAGTCAAAGCAAAAATCACACCAAACACCACCATCCTTTTACATGGTGGCGGCAACTTTGGTGATCTTTATCCTCAGCATCAAAAGATCCGTGAAGAAATGGTGACACATTTCCCGAATAATCGCATTATTGTGTTGCCACAAACTGCTTATTTTAAGCACGAAGAAAATCTACAAAAATCAGCCGCACTTTTCCGTAGCCACAGTGATTGCCATTTACTGGCTCGTGACGAAAGAACAGCGAATCTATTTGCACAATTTTCTGATCATGTTTATTTATCACCCGATATGGCGCATCAGCTTTATGGCACGATGGAAACCAAGCAAGGCACAACGGGTGAACAACTTTATTTCTTGCGTAAAGACATTGAAGCAAGTGATGTCGAAAAAAATATCTTAGCGCAACTGCCCGCTAACAGTAATGTAAAAGACTGGGAAGACATTCTTTCAACAGAAGATGATGTGGTTTTAGCATTAAGCTGGCGAATGAGTAAAATGGCGAACAAATTTGGCTTAGGTTGGCTGAAAGATCTTTGCCATCAATTCTGGTATGCCTATACTCAACGCATTGTAAAACGTGTTGCGCAAGTATTCTTAGATAATGATAAAGTGATTACTACTCGTTTACACGGTCATATTTTTTCCTGCTTGTTAGAAATACCAAATGTTGTTTGTGATAACTCTTATGGAAAAAATAGTAGCTATGCAAAACTATGGACTCAAAACTTAAACTTCGTTGAATTGGATAAATCATGTTTGAATTAAAAAAGCTCATCACGGCCATGATTCTTCCCCCATTTAATATTTTAATTTTATGGGGGCTTTCACTTATTCTAGCTAAATTCAATTTCAAAAAATTAAGCCGAATTTCGACCGCACTTGGTTTCTCACTACTCTATCTTTTAAGTATCCCTTACACTGCACAAGTACTTAAAGATAGTCTCATCACTGAAGATCATTTAACACTGCAAGATTACCAACAAGCTCAAGCGATCGTTTTACTTGGCGGTGGCTTGCGTGATAGCAAAGAGCTTTATGCGCCATTAGCTTCAACAGGTATCCAACTTGAACGATTACGTTATGCCGCTTTCTTACAAAAAGAAACGCACTTGCCATTATTAATTACAGGGGCAAGTCCAACAGGCGCCATTGAAGCAAAAATCGCCGCCGAAGAACTCCAAAACTTCTTTAATGTGCCAACCAAATGGATTGAACCTAAAGCCCTTACTACTAAAGAAAATGCACTTTTCACCAAACAAATATTAGAAAAAGAAGGTATTCATAAAATTATTTTAGTCACTAATGAATGGCATATGCAACGTGCAAAGTTATTGTTCCAACAACAAGGTTTTGATATATTACCTGCGAGCGTAGGTGAAGGTATTACACCAGACAGTTATGGACTTAATATGATGCATTTTATTCCGCAAGGTGGCGCGATTACCAAAAATATGCAATTACTCAAAGAGTGGATTGGATATTGGAAAGAACGCTAAAGTGCGGTTAAAAGATCACAAATTAGATAATGTTAATAGGAGGAAAACATGAGTCAAATCACACGCGAACAAATGCTTCAAGTATTCGAAAATCGCCGTGCAACACGTTATTACGATCCGAATAAAAAAATTAGCCAAGAAGATTTCTCGGCAATTTTAGAATTTGCTCGTCTATCACCAAGCTCCGTCGGTTCTGAGCCATGGCAATTCTTAGTGATTCAAAATAAAGCATTGCGCGATAAGCTCAAACCTTTTAGCTGGGGTATGCAATATAAATTAGATGATTGTAGTCATTTAGTGATCATTCTTGCGAAGAAAAATGCGCGATATGACACGCCTTTCTTCCGTGATGTTGTGGCGCGTAGAGGTTTGCAAGGCGAGCAATTAGAAAAAACCTTGGAACAATATAAAGGCTTACAAGAAGTTGAAATGAAAACCGCAGAAAGCGAGCGTGCATTATTTGACTGGGCAAGCAAACAAACCTACATTGCATTAGCCAATATGCTTACCGGTGCTGCCGCTATCGGTGTAGATTCTTGCCCTATTGAAGGCTTTAACTATGATAAAATGAATGAAGTTTTAGTCGCTGAAGGTCTCTTTGATCCAAATGAATGGGGTGTATCCGTAGCCGCAACATTTGGTTATCGTGCGAGAGACATTACTAAAAAATCTCGTCGACCAATTGAAGAAATCGTCACTTGGGTTGAATAATCTATTTTCAAAGAAAGGGGCAGCAAACGCTGCCCTTTTCTTTATCCACCAAATAAGACTGCCCCACCTGTTACAGCCCCCATCGTGCCATATAACAAGCTTAGTGCAAAAAAGATCATCATTGCACCCGCAATACATTTGATCATGGCTTCGCCTTTTTGATTAGACCCCGCTAAACCATACCAATGGCCTAAGCGAGTTGCGACATTTCTCGCATAGCGTACTAACGCTGCAAAAAGCGAAAGCATTAATCCTGTCCCCAAAGACATGGCAAAAGTAGCTAAAATTCCCCACCAATAAAGATCTAGCATATAAGCGAGAAAAAGCACAAAAATGGCGCCACTACAAGGTCGCATACCAATAGTTAAAATCACTAAGAGTTGAGATTTTAAATCACTCGATTGCTTAAGCTGTTGATCATTGGGTAGATGTTGATGTCCACAACTACATTGCGCTTGGCTTGCTTTTCCTTGCTCATATCTAAATGGTGAAGCTGTTCCAATCTGTTTCGGTAATGATTGAATAGATGTGATACGAAAAGATTGTTTTTTCTTCAAG